>Cam_p2__coassemble_1366_pt1 | contig 20437 bp, 13 predicted proteins | sample Cam_p2__metabat2_low_PE_009 | metagenome-assembled genome bin Cam_p2 | reverse complement strand
ACAATTTCAGTTTAGGCCACATTTATCTTTGACCACCTTTAACTTTGGAGCTCCGAAATCGCATATCCGTGAACTCCATCAGAATTCAGGCAAAAACATGAGGCTTGATTTCGGCTTTCCTGAAGTCTGGAGCTCGTAGATAAAACACGCTCAGGAAGACGGCCATGGCGATCCAGACCACCGGTTCGGTAAAGCAAACCCCAAGATATCCGGTTGACGGGATGATGAACCAGGTAAAAATCAGTTTGCCGATCAGCTCGATCACCGAGGAAAGGACCGGAATTGAGGTGATCGACATACTCTGCAGCGAAGTTCGCAGGTTGCACAGTACGCCAAGGAAAATGAAGAACGGTACATTGGTCTGCAGATACAGAGCGCCGATGCGCAGGACTTCCGGGTCAGTCGATCCTGAAATGGCCGCAATCATCCAACGGGCGCCAAAGATCACCACAACTTCTATCAGCAATGAGCTGTAGAGGGCAACGCGATTACCAAAAGCGATTCCCTTTTCGAGACGATCAAAATATCCGGCGCCATGGTTCTGGGCGACAAAGGCGGAGAGTGCGTTCATCATGCCCAATACCGGCAGATCAAGAATGGCAATCAGCTTTCTTGCCGCAGTATGGCCGGTGATGATCTGTACGCCCATCGGGTTGATGGCCGTCTGCAAAATCAGGGTTCCAATCGAGACAATCGAAGACATCAGGGCCATCGAAAGACCCATCTTCAGCAGGTTCTGAGCCTGTCGGGTATTCCAGCGAATATCCTTCCAGCCCGGAAGCAGTTCCGGGTGTTTGACCTTTACCCAGATCAGACACAGAAACAGCGAACAGAACTGGGCAATCAGCGTGGCTCATGCGGTCGAAGCAATTCCAAGATTCAAACCACCCACAAACCACAGATCCAGCACGATATTGATGATTGAAGAAAGAATCAGGATGATCAGCGGGGTCGTTGAATCTCCAGCCGCACGCATCAGACCGGAAAGCAGGTTGTAGAAAATGGTCACGACCAGTCCGCAGGTGATCACAATGATATAGCTGTAGGCCATATCAAACAGCTCGGTTCTTGTTTTCAACAACCCGAGAATCTGGGGCATGAACAGACCCACGACCAGGGAAATGATCGCTCCAATGGTGAAGCAAAGCAGAATGGACAGTCCGGCACTTTTTCGATATCCCTTCATATCGTCAGCGCCATACTTCTGGGCAGCGATGATGGAAAAGCCCAAACCGAAACCATTGGAAAAGCCGACGACCAGCTCAAACAGTGCAGAGACCGAACCTACTGCCGCAAGGGCCGTATCCCCCAGAAAATGGCCGATGATGATGGTATCGGCAGTATTGTAAAGAATCTGAAACAGCTGAGAAAAAATCAGCGGGATCGCAAAAAGAATCAGCGATTTTCGAATCGGTCCGCGAATCAGATCAGTATTCAACCTCAAGTCCCCCTTCTCTTCTTATTAAACCATCGTCCATTAAAGAAAAGCTCTATACAAAAGTCAAATAAAGACGACGGCAACGAAATAAAAAGACCTTCAGTTTACTGAAGATCTTCGCTGGATTCGGAGTTTTCAAGCAGCTGTTCAAACGTGCGCTGGTAAACATATCGGGTTTTCTCATCAAAAACCACCCAGACCAGTCGGCTGAAGCAGTCAGGATGCTCACCCAGATAGGAGTAAACGCAGGAAGCCGCAATTTTGGCAGCCTCTTTGAGGGGAAAATGATAAACCCCGGTAGAAATTGCCGGAAAGGCGATGCTTTCAATTTCGTGGTTTCGGGCGTTTTCCAGAATTCCCAGATAAACCTCCTCCAGGGCCTCCCGTTCCTGGAACTGACCACCTTTCCAGCGTGGAGCGTGTGTGGTAATGATCCAGGTACAGAATGGATGAGGATTGGCTCGAACCTCAATGGTGGAGGCCTCTTTTTCAATCTGAACAACAGACTGGGTGGAATGATCCTCATTCAGCGTACCCAGACAAATCTCCAGCTCTGCATTTTGGTAATTCAAGGCGTCACCTCCACTTTCTTCTTTTTACTTCTTTTCCGATCACGGACGAATAAATACTCATTAACGCTTTGCAGGAAACAGACGACCGGTTCTGGTTTTTGGATCCCAGTCCTTCATTTCCAGATCAAACGTTTTTTCCAACGCTCGCTGATCCAGACAGTCCTGAACCGTTCCGGAAAACAAACAATGTTTATCCTTGAGGATCAGCACCATATCGGCATAGCGCAGTGCCAGATCGAGATCATGGAGAACCAGTATGACAATCCGCCGGGGATCCGTCAAGGCGCGCAGTCTCTCCATCAGTTCGAATCGAGCGGCCGGATCGAGCGAACTGCCTGGCTCATCGAGCAGCAAAACTTTGGGATTCTGTACCAGCAGCTGGGCAATGGCGGCTTTCTGACGCTGACCGGACGACAGTTTATTCATCGCTCGATCCTTCAGATCAGAGATTTCCAGCTCCTTCAAAATCTCATTGACCCGCTCTTCTTCTTTCCTGTCCATTCGTCCATCCCAGCTCGTTCGATGATACGCACCCATCTCCACAAATCGTTTGACCGGCATGGTCAGATCATAGAGATCGGCAGCCATTCGACCGGTCAGGGCAGCTCTTTGCTTATCTCCCAGATCATGGAGAGAAACGCCATCCATCAAAACCTGACCGGCTAACGGTTTAAGCCAGCCTCCAAGGGTATGAAGCAGTGTGGTTTTTCCCGATCCGTTTTTGCCCATCAGGACATACAGCTTTCCGGGTTCAAAAGCGTAGGTAAAATCTTCCAGGACGACTTTATCCGGATATCCGGCTTTCAAAGACAGGGCTTCAAGCATAGTTCTTTCCCTTCGTAAACAGCAGGACCAGAAAATATGGGCCGCCAAAAAGGGAGAGAATCAGTCCTGCCGGCATCTCCCAGGGCAGAAAGCAGACCCGACCGATCAGATCAGAAACCAGAACCAGAACCGCCCCGGCTAACAGGCTTAACATCAGATACCCGCTCATGGAAAAATTGAACCTTCGCAACCAGGCCGGCACAATGAGTCCGACAAATCCGATCAGCCCGCAAAGACTGACCACCTGACTGGCCAGCGCGCTGGCCACCATCAAAAAGACAATCATCCATCTCGCAAAGGAAAAACCCATGGCTCCTGAATGAAGTGCCCCAAAGGAGAACATTTCCAACTGTCTGGACAGGATCAGAACCGCAATCATCAGCGGAACCAGGATCAGTGCGCTTTGAAGAACCCGCTTAAGGCTGAGGGCCGAAAGAGAACCGATTTTAAAGCTCGCGTAACCGGAAAGCGCGTCCGGGTCGATGACCAGAAGAAGATCAATCCCGGCAGAAAACAGACTGCCAATGGCCAGACCGGCCAGAATGATGGTCAGTCGAGACGGATTTTTCCTGCGGACCATCAAAACAATAAAGAGCGAGGCAATCATTCCGCCAATAAAGCTGAAGATCGATCCGGCAGCAAATGAGGTGGGAAAGAAAATCCCTGCCAGCACGGAAAAGAATCCGCAGGCGGAATTGATCCCCAGAATGTTGGCCGAAGAAAGCGGGTTATTGAGTACCGTCTGAATGATTGCTCCCGAAAGAGCAAGGGCTCCTCCGCAAATCCAGGCACCCAGCACTCGAGGAAAACGTAAATGAAGCAGAATCGGTCGGTTTTCCGGGCTGAAAATATTACCCGAACTGGCCGGACCGATCATCAGGGAGATCAGTGAAAGGCCAAGTGCTCCGACAAGCAGAAGCAGAGCCAGTTTTTTCTCCTTATTCTCCATAAACAATCGTTTCGAGATTCTCGAGAGACTCCGCCCATTTGGAGTTGGGCTTGAGGTTATAGAGTTTGGAATCCATCACGTAAACTTTTCCGCTTTTAACGGCATCAAGCTGCTGCCATTTGGGATCGGAGAAGAATTCATCCGCCATTTCTTTAGCGGTGTCATTATCCTTTCCCTGCGCGGTAAAGAAAATCAGATCGGGCTGCTGTTCAATGAGGGCTTCCATGGAGTAATCGGAAGTCGTCTTTTCGCCGGCCACATTGGATACATTCAGATCCTGAAGCATTTCTCCAAGGACAGAATCATTGCTTCCCAGAAGGCTGGATCCTTTGCCGGTTACACGAATGGCAACCGCCGAAGGGGTATCGGTTTTATCGGCATAACGTTCCTGAATTTCAGTGATGATTCGGCTCTGATCGGTGACATTCTTTTCGTAAGCGTCCTCATCTCCGGTCATCTCTGTAAACTGCTCCAGCACTCGGCAATAGTCATCGAAAGAAGAAACGTCATAGTAAACGACAGGAGTATCCAGTGAGGCAAGCGTTTCTTCCAGATTGCGCTGGCTTTCGTTTTTCGCACTGGCAATGACCAGATCCGGTTTGGCAGCCGCAAGGGTTTCTACAGAGATGTTCTTGACTTCTCCGAGATCACTGACCGACTCATCCAGTCCCAGATCAAAAGAAGTCCAGGTATCATGAGCGGCTGCTACGATTTTGTCTTTCCCTCCGGCGTCCGCAAATTCGTCCGCAAAGCTGCCAATCAGAATGGCGACACGCTGAGGACGTTCAATCTCCACTTCCCGATCGAGATCATCCGTCAGAACAAGGCGCTTTTCTTCCACGGACGCCGTGGAATCTTCAGTGGCTGGTGAAGAACAGCCGGTAATGGCCATCCCTGCAGCCAGCATCAGGCCAAGCAGGAAGGCAGGAATTCCTTTTCTTTTCATAACAACATCCTTTCCGGTAATTAATGGAAAAAACTGAAATTAAACATTTTTAATGATGGATGAAAAAGACTCCGGTTTCAAACCGGAGTCCTGAATTCTTTTTGGCTAAATCAGATAAGGTGCTGCTGCCTGTTCGATGCCTTCGGGATGGCTTTCCATCCATTCATCAAAGGACAGGCCGCTTTTGGTGATCTGTTGTCCAAGATCGACAAGGAAAGCCGGAACCTGAGCTTCGGGAATCATGCCGATTTCGCGTCCCATGCGCTCTTCGTTTTGCAGATCATTGCCATAGGCATACATCAGGAAGGAAGGCACAGGTTTCTTATCGACCACTTTCAGACCACCTCTGAATCCAAGCTTACCGATCTGATGGGTTCCACAGCTGGATGTGCATCCGGAAATGTGAACCTGAGGCAGAGCGTTATCGGCAATGCCGTCCGCATTTTTGACCGCTTCAAGGATCTTGCCGAGCATCTGCTGAGAATCACGCAGACCAACCTGGCAGATCGAAGCACCAATGCATCCGATCGAAGTCTCGAATTCGTTCATAGCGGCTTCGTCTTTGATGATCTCGAGAATCTTTCTGGCTTCATCGGCCGTCAGATTGACGATATAGCTGCCTTCATCCGGAGAAAGACGCAGTTCAACATCTTCCATTTTTTCGATTTCATCCGCCAGCTTTTCCATAACTTCAATCGAAGGAACACCGCCTTTGGGATGATACATAACGGTGTAAAGACCCGGCTGTTTCTGGGCTCTGACGATGAACGATTCTTCAAGGGGTTCTCCGGCAGGCGCTTTATGAACTTCATGAAGATCGAGATCGTCCATGCGCAGGTTCTTTTCCTGTTTCAGACCGGCAAGTTCTTTCTGGAATTCTTCCGGAAGACGCTCCTGAAGGGTTTCCTGCAGGTAACGGGTTCTTGCTTTGGCCCGGTTATCGTAGTTTCCGTGTTTGCGGAACAGACGAATAAAGGCTTCCACATCATAAAGGATGTCTCTGGGATCGACATCTTCATCAATCAGTACACCAAAACGGGGATTGTTACCCAGTCCGCCTGCGGCATAAACATCGAAATGACCATCAGGTCTGGCAACAAAGCCAAGGTCACGGAAAGTGGCATGGGAAATATTCTTTTCATTATTGGAGAAGCCCACTTTCAGCTTGCGAGGCATCTTTTCCTGATCGATAAAGTCGATCAGGAAATCTGCAACGGCTCTGGCATAAGGCATAACGTCGAAATACTCTTCTTCAGTTCCGGAAAGCGGACTGCACATGACGTTACGAGGATAGTCTCCACCGCCGCCATACCATACGATGCCGGCATCAAGGGCTTTATCCATGATTTCATAAAGGTCTTCCGGCTGAAGATCATGGAGCTGGATCGTCTGACAGGTGGTGAAATGCATCTTGTTTACATGATGTTTTTTGACCGTATCCACCACAAAACGCAGCTTATCGGGGGTGACTTCGCCTGCAGTCATCCGCAGACGAAGCATATGGGCTTTACCTCCACGCTGGGAATAGCTTCCGTATTTACCGGAGAAGCCCTTGTATTCTTTCATATTCATCGTTCCCTCATGGAACGCTTTGGTTTTTTCAATAAAATCAGGGATGGTTTTCTTAAATTCTTCTGGATTTACAGGTTTAATTACTGGCATGTATGCTCTCTTTCCTTTTGTTTCATTCCATGAACAGTATACCTTTAGAAAATTTCAAGTCGCAATAGAATGCCGGAAAGGTAGCACTTTCCGCTTTAAAGAAATTTCAAGGAGTTTCCCCCTCTTGCTTCAGGCAGCGCTTTCGGGTAGGGATTGCCCGACGCTTCAAAATTGGGTATGATAATTCCACGTGCCCGGATGGTGAAACTGGTAGACGCAGCGGACTCAAAATCCGCCGGCAGCGATGCCTTGCCGGTTCGAGCCCGGCTCCGGGCACCATTTATTCAAGCCCTTCATCTGATCGGATCAATCTTTCCGATCAGATTTTTTTATTTCAAAAGACTATCCTCTGTTCAAAATGTGCATTTCGACGAAAAAGGAATTCCTCATCTCTGAATGACAGAGACCGGGAATTCCTTTTTGTGGTTTAAGCATCGGTTGGTGATGGATTTGCGAAAGGCATCTTCACAAAATGAGGCATAAAGCTGTTGTTCAGCGTGGAGTTTTCTTCTTCAAGCTGTAAAGAGAAAATCTCATCGAAAGCTTCAAACTGAAGGTCTTCGCGAACGCCTGCATATTCGTAAAAGGAAATCATCTCCACCGCTGGAAAGATCTGGTGGGGATTCTCGCACAAATCATAGGCGGAAGTAACAATCGGCTCGGAATCCGATCCGCTGTTCGATTTGCCCTGAAAGATATACAGACCCGTGATTCGGTCATTGGCTTTTTTGCACAACAGACTGAAGAGATAGCGGTAAATCAGCGGAATCAGCTTGTAATCCCGAACGTTGGAAGATGTCGTATATTTGGCATCTCCAAGAATATATCGGGCGCCCTTCCAGGACTTCCGCTCGATTTTGAACAGATAGTCCGGCGTATAAAACTTCCCTCTTCCCGGTTCACCCCATGAGCGTGGAAAGGAGAGCGAAGTTGAACGAATCAGGCCCGTAATTCCATTTTCCTCATGGCTCTGATCATAGATCACCGGCTGGTAGTAAAGGGTGATTTTCGTATCCCCTTTTTCAAAGACAAATACGTTGTTGACCACCGGTTCAGGATCAAGTCGTCCAGGATCTCTTTCATACTGCTCTCGGGTCGAAGAGCGAAGTTCAAAGCCTTTCTTTTCAAAATAGGTGCCCAGCTTGGCAAGAACATAAATCTCATAAAACTCGGTGATTCTCAAAAACGATGTGGCGAAGCGAAGGTCACCCGCATTGACATCGCGAAGGGCAAACCATTGGGACATAGCCTGATAGATTTCGCGATATCCCGGCAAAGAGAGAAAGGCGTGATCCGGAGCCGGAAGGCTGGTCAGGGTGATTTCTCGAGCCGGAAGAATCCTTTTGCAGGTCAGAAGAGATCTGGACAGACGTTCGTAGATCGTCTGAAGGTCTTCCTTCATATATTTCAGGCAGGAGACAATTCCACCGGCCATATAGAGCGAAGTCGACAGGTATTCTCCCCGGGTTTCCACATGGGTGGGAATGCGGCTGATCACTTCCTGAATCTGGATAATCAGCGTTTCAATATCCTGACAGGCCAGCTTCAGAAAGGCGAGGATGACCTGGTTTTCCCAGGTATCCGGACTCTGCTTTTCCATACTGGTATGAGCAGGCATAGCCAGGGAGAGTCTGGATGCGGCATTTCGATATCCCGAAAAGCGGGTTGCACCGGCTAAAGATTCCGGGTGTTTGCGAATCAGATCCATCAGGGTTTTGGGATCAGAGAGACGATTTCGAACTTCCGTTTTTCGCACCGGTCGCGTGGCCAGCGTTTCCAGCAGATCCGGCATCAGCAAATCCAGTCGACGATATAGCGCAATGCGATCTTCCAGCGAATGCTGAAGCGGAGTCAGCTGGCTTAGACGTCTTCGACAGTCCTGAAGCGTTCCATACAGAAACATTCGATGCCGGCGGGCCACAATCTGGGCCATATTATTTACGGAAAAGTTTTCAATTCCGGAGCGAACCATGATCTGGAAAGTTTCCGAAACCAGGGCATGGGTGATTTTTCCGGTTTTAAAGCGAACGGTCAGCGTACACAGACCAAAGGAGTCGCGGAAAATGCGCCGTCCATTATAGGTATCGTTGAAATAGAAGCGTCCGGATTTGGGGTAATAGGTAGAGTTAATCAGGTATCCATTGAGATACACCTCGAAAGAGCGAACCTGTTCGGTATTCGCCGTGATCAGCTGACCGTCATACTGCCCGTTGGAAAGCAGGCGGATTTTGGGCAGGCGGATCATTTCGGCAATCGGCTGCGTCTGTCTGGCGGGGTGAAGCGCGAGCTCGACCATGGTGTTCTCATCTTCCTGATAGAGCCTTAAAGCGTAATCGTCCATCAGAAATACTGGTAATACTGCATGGAATGATCCCCGCGTTCCATGATGTCTTTCAGTTTGGATGCCGAGCGGAACAATCCATTTTCTTCAAGAAGATGCTGGAGATTTTCAAGCCGTCCCCGATATTCATCACCTGAGCCGGAAACCTGCGGCAGAATTCTCTGACTGATCGCAAAATCAAAGGCTTCCCTGATTGCGGGCTGTTCGGGATCTTCCTCGACAAACCAGCGTCTGGCGGCCTGCAGATAGGTACGAATAGCCTGGCGGGAGCGGAAGGAAACGGACAAACCGAACTGTTCGAAGGCATCAAACATCGATCGAACTTCCTCTTCCATGGGCTCATCAAAATCCGGATCCTCATCTGGCGCTCCAAACAGCTGTTCCAGACGGGACTGAGAAAAGAGTTCTTCCCGCTCATCCATCGCAAATCCCTGTTCCAGAGCGACACGAGGATGGTTGGGCATATCGATCACCCAGCAGCGGTCAAGCATTCTTGCACTTAACGGTTCACTGGTATGGTCATTCTGGATCGTGCAGGCAAAGTGAAGGCTTCGAGGAATATTGAGCAGTTCTCCGGTTCCAGGATTGAGCTGTCCACGAACTTCCCGCTCATCGAGCGCCATAAAATCTGCCAGATAGTATTCCATATTGGAAAGGTTGGCATCATCGAGCAAAACTACTCCGGGCAAGGCGGATTGCTGATGGAGGCGAACTTCCGCATCCATGATATTGAGCAGATCGTATAAGGACTGACTGCTGGGATCAAAGGTCCGGGAAAGCGGATTGTATCCGCCAATCAGATCCCGTCGGCTGCTCCAGCCTTTTTCCACGCTGATCGAAACAAAACGGGAATACTCCGGCTGATCGGCACGCTCCTTTTCGAGCTGTACTGGACGATTCAGTCCAAGCGCACTGGCCATCAGTCTTACCGCTGAAGTTTTGCCGCTTCCCGGTCTGCCGGTAAACAGGGTAAAAGCGGACTGGGACAGACAGATCAGCATATTGAGCACTTCGTTTTGGGTGTAGTTGGGTCTGGCTGCACGGATTTTACCGGTCAGCACACTGATGGCCTGCTCGTCATCCAGCCAGGATCGTTCCATGGTCGCCAGTGCTCTGGCGGTCTGTTCATATCGAGCTCTGGCCTGATGGCGTTCAAGATCGGCTGCCTGCGCCATAAAGCGCTCGCCAATCAGATTGTCAAAGCTCATTTCCAGAGCCCGCTGGCTGGAGTTGGCCAGCATCTGATCAAACTGAGTGGAAAGCGACTCGAGTCGTTCTTCCTGACGCATGGCTTCGAGTTTTCTCGCCTCAATCTGCTCTTCAAGATATTCTTTCTTTTCCAGCAGTCGTTCGAGATTTTCCGAGAGATGCGTTTTTTCCAGGATTCGATCAAGTTCGTCCTGAGCATTTCGTTTAAAGACTTCGAGTTCTTCAACCTGTTTTTTACAGGCTTCAATTTTGGCTTTGGGGTCGAGTCGACGCAGTTCTTCAACCTGCAGACTCAGCTCTTCCTTCTGGGCCTGAAGGGTATCAATATCCCGCTCCAGACCATCGGTGATTTTCTGAAAAGGTTCAAGCATTGAGGTCCGCTCAAGAAACTCATCATCCTGGCTGAGGGTTTCCAGAATGGACTGATAGATCTCTCGTTCAGGAAAACGGGTCAGCAGCGGACCGATGAAATCGGAAAGCAGCTCGGCACTTCGGTCCGGGTTGACACTGGCTTCCAGAATCGCCTGCAAACGCTCCATTCGCACTTTCGTGACCTTGTCCTGAAGATTTCTGGCGGTCCTTTTCCCTTTTCGATAGGCTTCCAGCAGCTCGGCAATATCTTCTCGAGAAATCTGACGAGAACCCTGGCTGGAGCGGTAGATCGCTTTTCGAAAATCGGAAAGGAGCTGTTCATCACTGACCAGATCAAAAACCGTCGATTCAATTCCCTTCCCGATGATTCGAACATAGGTTCGGGTCACATCGTCTTCTTCAAGAACAATCGTGTTGGCTTCCACGCCATCTTCATACTGCAGTCCGGTATACAGATGATCTTCATCAGGTTCGCCAACCAGTGCGTAGTAAATCGTATCCCGTCCTTTTTTCTGCCGGTCTTCATCGTAAATGGCTTTAAAAGGCCCGATTAAACGATCGGGTTCTCCGGAGGGGAGCATGACTTTCATGCCTTCGATTACATTCGAGTTTTCAAATTCAACGACTTTATTGGTTTTCCAGTCCTGCAAAACATCATGCTGATCAATCAAACAACAGTAGCCGATATCGTCCATATGTCGGACCATTGCGCCGTTTGCGAAAGAAACATCCAGCTTCCATGCGGAAGGATACTTCTGACCATTGGATCGACGGTTGGGCTGGAGGTCACTTCGATCAAATTCGAGAATGACATCGTCCCCGTCCTGAAAAAGGTCCTCAAGGCTGAGGGAGGGAGAAGAAGAAAACAGATTGATATTCAGATACTGGCTGTCCGGCAGCAAATCCTGAATATCTGAAACTTCAAGATAAATAAAATCCCCGTTTTCTATTCGGTATCCGGGGTAAAAATTGACATAAAACCCATTGTTATAAGTAATTTTGACTTCGCCAACGTATACTGGCATGGTTTGAACTCCTTTCTGTGTAACAAAGACTCTCATCTTTGCGAGGCATGCATCCATTATAGGCTAGAAAGGGGTTTCAATTTAGCGTTTCTGCGGATTTTGACCAGTCCTCTGCCCGTTTTGTTGATTTGAAAAAATCGCCCGATCATCCGATCCGGCGATTTTTTTATCTTATCGTGATGAAAAGATGGTTACTGTTGGAACCATTATTCTTCCTGATTCACCGGATGTCTGAAAACCCTCCTGAATCCCCTTCAAAATAAACAGTCCTCCTGCAACCCGGATCCATCCGATCCGTTTTGCGGCCAGGAGTGGGAAATGACATAATGCAATCGAAAACAGACATCTCTCTGAAGATGACTCAGGCAGATGTCGAGCAAATGAAACAGGGAGATTTTTATGGCTGAACAGACCCAACCACAGCTTGAACAGAAAATGATGTATTCCGTCTTCGTTCGCAATCATTCAAAAGAAGGAACGTTCAAAAAGGTCACCGAGGATCTGGATCGAATCAAAGATCTGGGTACGGATATTCTGTGGCTTATGCCCATACAGCCTACGGGTATTGAATGTCGTAAAGGAAAGGATGGCAGTCCGTATGCCATTCGTGACTATCGGGCGATTGATCCGGCCATGGGGACCTGGCAGGATCTTCAGGAACTCGTGGATCAGGCTCATGCCAGAGGAATGAAAGTCATTGTCGATGTCGTTTATAACCATACTTCGCCCGATTCCGTTCTCTGGAACGAACATCCGGACTGGTTTTATACCAACGCACAGGGCAAACCCGCTTCGCTGGTTGAAGAATGGAGCGACATTATCGATCTGGACTATTCCCATCCCGAACTGCAGGAGCATCTGATCGAAACACTCAAAATGTATGCCGGAATTCTGGATGGATTCCGTTGCGATGTCGCCACTCGAGTACCGGTTTCGTTCTGGAAAAAAGCACGTGAAGAATGCGCAAAAGTCAATCCGGATCTGATCTGGCTGGCCGAAAGCTGCCATCTGCCGTTTACCAAATTTATTCGCGATCATGGCCGCATCGGAGAATGCGATGCCGATCTCTATCACGCTTTCGATGTTCTGTATGATTACGATGCCTATCCGTATGCTGAGAAAATCTTCAAAGAGCATCAACCGATGGAAGCATGGATCGATGCCCTGATCCGTCAGGATGCCGCTTTGCCTGCCAATGCCATCAAACTTCGCTATCTGGAAAATCATGACAACGATCGAATTGCTCAATACGTCACAGATCCGGTTTTATGGAAAAACTGGACCGCTTTGCAGTTCAGTCTGAAAGGATTGCCTCTGATTTACCATGGACAGGAACAAAGAGAAGCGCATCGTCCGAGTATCTTTGATCAGGATCCGATTGACTGGAAAGAAGATGAACAGGCCAGTCAATGGATTTCCCGATTGGCCAGAGTTCACAAAGAAAAGTTCCATCCGCTTTCTGCCATTGAATATCAGCCGGATGAATCGCAGCATCTGCTTGGTATAATGCGCGATCAGCTGACGGGATGGTTCCTGCTTGATCAACCGGAAATGGATCAGATTCTTCTGCCCCTGGAAGATGGGACCTATACCAACCTCTTTACCGGAAAGAACGTGACCATTCAAAACCATGCGTTATCCAAAGACGAATTCCCGCTTCTTGTCCAAGGAAAATTTCTCAAAGGACATCTTTTCTGATTTCGTGAATCCATCAAAAAACGCCTGATCAAATCAGGCGTTTTTATTTTCTTGAATTGTTGAAACTACATGGTGATGGTGTCGAGTTTGTCGTCATGGACGAGAACGTCATGCGCTCCGCCTTCAGAAATCGACACATCGGAGACCAGTGTGACTTTGGCGTTTTTCTGGAAGTCCGGAATATTGGTAAAGCCGCAGTTGCACATGGTATGACGGATTTTGGACAGGGTCAGGCCCACGTTATCTGCAAGAGCTCCGGCGTAAGGAACATAGGAGTCAACACCTTCGACAAAGCTCATCTTGCCTTCTCCACCGACATCATAACGCTGCCAGTTTCTCGCTCTTGCGCTTCCCTCACCCCAGTATTCCTTCATGTAGCTGCCATTGACAGTAACGACTTTGTTGGGAGCTTCCTTGAAGCGGGCAAAGTAACGACCAAGCATCACGAAATCTGCACCGAAAGCCAGAGCCAGAGTCATGTGATAGTCCTGAACGATACCGCCATCCGAGCAGAGCGGTACGTAAATGCCGGTATTTTCGTAGTATTCGTCACGGGCTTTGGCTACTTCGATGGTTGCGGTAGCCTGTCCACGACCGATACCTTTCTGTTCACGGGTGATGCAGATCGAACCGCCACCGATACCGATCTTAACGAAGTCTGCACCGGCTTCCGCAAGGAAACGGAATCCATCGGCATCAACGACGTTACCGGCACCGACTTTAACGGTATCGCCATATTTTTCACGGATCCATTTGATGGTTTCTGCCTGCCAGCAGGAGAATCCTTCGGAAGAGTCGATGACCAGAATGTCTGCGCCGGCTTCGACCAGAGCCGGTACGCGATCCTTATAGTCACGAGAGTTAATACCGGCCCCAACGACATAGCGCTTGTGCGCATCGAGCAGTTCATTGGGGTTTTCCTTGTGCTGTTCGTAGTCCTTACGGAAAACGAAAGCCACCAGGTGACGGTCTTCATCAACGATAGGCAGCTGATTGAGTTTGTTATCCCAGATCATATCGTTGGCTTCAGAAAGCGTAATGCCTTCCTTGCCGACAACCAGTTTCTCATAGGGAGTCATAACTTCCTTAACCAGTGTATTGTCCAGATCGACACGAGTTTCACGGAAGTCACGGGAAGTCAGGATACCGACGAGCAGGCCATCTTTTTTACCATTGTCGGTAACGGCCATCGTGGAATGTCCGGTTTTCTGACGGAGTGCAATGACTTCGCGCAGCGTGGCATCCGGGGAGATGTTGGCATCCGATCCGGTGAAACCGGCTTTGGTTGCCTTCACCTGACGGATCATGGCCGCTTCGCTTTCAATGGACTGCGATCCGTAAATGAAAGCTACGCCACCTTCTCTGGCCAGAGCCACCGCAAGTTCAGGTCCGGAAACGGCCTGCATAACCGCGGAGGTCATCGGGATATTCAAAGACAGTGCGGGTTTTTCGCCCTTTTTGAATTTTACCAGCGGGGTTTTGAGGCTGACTTTATCGGGGGTGTCTTCCGGTCCGGTATATCCCGGAATCAGCAGGTATTCCGCGAACGTTCTGGATGGTTCTTTAAAGAATTTTGCCATGTGTTTCTCCTTCTTCTAATCTGTTGACGGTGCCCATCGTCGGGGACCGATGAGATATTTTTGTTATTTTAATCCCTGCAAATCTTCTGTCAAATGCTACTCATTTCCATCTAATTTGCTCACTCCCCCTGATTTTTTCTCTGTTCATGCAGTTTTTGCGTGTTCTTCCTAATGACTTCATTTTGAAAGCGGATCAGATGAGGATTCAACCCGAATATCATGGTTTTATTTTGCGAATTCTCAAAATCAGCTGAAAAAAAAGCCGCGGAAAATTCCGCCGGCTTTCCTGATCGGGTATTGGGTTTTTCGAATGTTTTATTGTGAAAATTCCTTTACAGAAACATCCTGTAACTAAATCAGTTCACAGACCACCACAGACATTGGAGCGATCGAAACCGTCTGGGTTTTCGTGGGATTGGCATGACCGGAATCAAAAAGCACATTGGCTTCACTTTCCAGTCGATAGGAAAATGCCCTCGAAGACGGGTTGAAGAAGGATACCAGGGACTCGTGATCATCTCTGGTCTTATAAACGAGCACGGTATCTTCAATCGTTTCGGTCGATACCTGGTTTCGAATCTTTTCTGTAGTATCCAGTCGCAGTGAAGGATGGTTTTTACGGATCTCAACCAGCTCTTTAAACCGGTCAACGAGCAGCTCCAGTTCATCCCGACGATGATAGTCGATCATGTTGTAGTTGTCGGAACGGTTGTAGGTGTTGCCCAGATTCTGTTTGGTCCTTCCAAATTCCTGGCCGCTGTGAATGAATGGGATCCCCTGAGCCAGCAGCACCATGGCGGTGGCCAGCATCTGCTTTTTCATTCGCTCAGAGCGAGGCGCTCCAAAGCAGACCGAGCGATTTTTGTCCCACATCGTGTGGTTGTCGTGACATTCGACATAGTTGACGGCCTTGTATGGAGCATCAAAGCGGTTTTCAAGGACACTGGCCTGCATAACCTGAGCCGCATCATAAATCTTCGAAATATCGCCATTGGAGTATCCGGGATTTTCGAGACGGTCGTTGCTTCCCCGAATGACTTCTCGGAAACGGTCAGAGAACTGACCGACCAGAGGCATTTTGGCCTGATTGTTCTGACTGGCCCGCAGTTCAGGCGGTACATAGGAAGGCATATCCCAGCCTTCACCATAAATCATGAAATCGGGTTTGATGGACCGTGCCATTCTGGCAATGTCATTGATCAGCCCATAATCGAGCACACCCATCAGATCAAATCGGAATCCGTCGACATCAAAATCCTCGACGAGCATCCGACAGGTTTCGAGCAGATATCGACGGCTCATTTCCGGGCGACTGTCGATATCGTTTCCACAAAAGGATCCATTGGAATAATTGCCATTGGCATCCATCAGGAAGTAGTAATCCGGAACAAGGTTTTCCAGAGCGAACTGTTCCTTTTTCCAGACATGGTTGAAAACCAGATCCAGATTGACCTTCAGACCCTGCTTATGCAGATCCTGAACGAGATTGGCAAATTCGAGTATTCGCTTTTCAGGATCTTTGGGGTTCAGGGAATAGGATCCTTCAAAAGCCCGATAATGCATGGGATCATAACCCCAGTTGTAGTAAATGGAAGGATATTCTTCATCTACACTGCCAAAATCAAGCACCGGCATCAGCTGGACATGCGTGATACCAAGATCCCGGATATAGGCCAGACCGGTCTTTTTCGCCTCGGTGGTCTCATTGATTTCGCCGAAAGCTTCATAGGTTTTCGGATGAGTAAAGCCGTTGTTTTTCTGTGCACTCATGTCCCGAATGCTGGCCTCGTAAATGATCGCATCGGTTTGCGATTTCATCGGCTCAAGAGGCACTTTTTCAGGAAGCGGGATGGATTTGAGCGAGTTGACACTCGTGCAGGAGGTATTCACACCGGTAAAGGGATTATAGGGATCCACCGTATCGCGAATCGTGCCATTGACTTTGATCCGGTAATTATAGTCGACGCCCTTCAGGTCGCCATCCACCTTAACGCTCCAGATGCCTTTGGCTCGTCGATTCATATTGATGATGCGATCTCCACTCCGTTCATGAAGAACGACTTCCAGGAATACCGCAGTGGGGGCCCATACGGTAAAGATGGTTCTCTGGGGGGTATAGTCACAACCGAAGCGAACGTCTTCGGGGATGTACTTTTCGGCAAACTCCCGGGTTTTTACGATATGACTCCATACGGCCGGGCAATATTGAGCATGTTCTTCATACATCAGATAGTCTCTGCCCGCTTCCAGCTCACCATCCACGGCACAGGAGTAGGCATAATGGCTGCCTTTGTCTTCGCGGTTGAGCACCGTCAGCGGAATCAGTTTTCCCTGTTCATCCTTCAGATGGAAAGACTGGCTGATGCCTCCGTAAAAATCCTTAATAATATAGATATTGACTCGTGAATATCCGTCGATATAGCACTCGAGCCGATCTTTCATTCTCATAACATCCCTCAATTCAAAATTCGTTTTCTTCAAAATAACGCTTTGCGTAAAATGATAGTCGATAACAGCGGTTTTTCGCCACTTTTTGGCTTTGACCAGCCAATAAACACAAGGACGTATATTACTGGTCTGCCCGTTATTTTTCAACTGAACCTCTAAGTCTCAGCTGATGAATGCGTCCGCGCAGCCTGAACAATTCCCTTTCAGTCTACCCCAGGTTTTACCGGAGTGCAGGTAAGGAAATGAGCCGCTGATCAGAAAGCAGGAAACTATGAATAAACAGGAAACCGAATACCGGATCGAACATGACGTGCTGGGAGAAGTCCGGGTTCCCAAAGAAGCCGGATGGATGTCCCAGACTCAGCGATCTCTTGAAAACTTCAGAATTAGCACCGAGAAAATGCCCAAAGCGCTGATTGAAGCGTTTGCCTATCTGAAAATGGCCTGCGCCATCGTCAATGAGCGGGAAGGAAAAATCACTGCCGAGCAGAAAGCGGCCATTCTCGAAGCCGGACAGGCCATTCTTTCCGGACAGCTCAAAAACGAATTCCCTCTGGCCGTCTGGCAGACCGGATCGGGTACGCAGACCAACATGAATGTCAACGAAGTGATCACCTACTTTGCCAATACGAAAGCCGGGACTTCCCTTCTTCATCCCAATGATACGGTCAACGCCTCTCAGTCCAGCAATGACACCTTCCCCAGTGCGTTGCATATCATGATCAGTCTCGAAGCCAAAAACCGACTGCTGCCGGCCATTGATCATGTCATCGAAACCCTGCATCGTCTCGAAGAAGAAAATGCGGGCATCATCAAAATCGGTCGGACTCATCTGCAGGATGCAACACCGTTATACGTCAGCGATGAAATCTCCGGCTGGCGCTCCATGATGGAACATTCAAGAAAAGCCATCGAAGCCTGCTATCCGTTTATCCACGAACTGGCCATTGGTGCGACCGCAGTAGGTACCGGTCTGAATGCCTCCGCGGACTTTGGAGCTTCTGTCTGCCGCATTCTGGAAACGATGACCGGTGTCCATTTCAAATCAGATGTGAACTTCTTCCATGCCCTGACTTCCAAGGATGCCTGTGTGTTCTTTTCCGGAGCGCTGAAAGGTCTTGCGGCCAATGCGATGAAGATGGCCAACGATGTGCGCTGGCTGGCCAGTGGTCCGCGCTGTGGTCTTGGAGAAATGGAGATCCCCGCCAACGAACCCGGATCGTCCATTATGCCGGGCAAAGTCAATCCCACGCAGGCCGAAGCCCTGACCATGGTGGCTTTACAGGTCATGGGAAATGATGCGACCATCGGAATGGCTGCCAGTCAGGGGAATTTCGAGCTGAATGTTTTCATGCCACTGATCGCCTATGGTCTCAATCAGTCCATCACCCTGCTATCGGATGCCCTGATCTCGTTTACCGACAACTGTCTGGCCGGACTGAAAGTGAATAAAAAGAGAACCGAACAGAACCTCAACCAGTCTTTGATGCTGGTGACCTGTCTCAATCCGGTCATCGGCTACGAAAACGCCGGAAAAGCCGCTCGATACGCCTTTGAAAACGATCTGTCCTTAAAAGAAGCCGTACTGACGCTCGGATTGCTTGATGAAAAGAGATTTGATGAGCTCGTCCGCCCGGAAAACATGGTTCGCAAAAAGAAATAAGAAAAGCCTATACATACGAAAACTGTCCGCCAGGATCCTGAAGATCTTCATGACGGACAGTTTTTTTCGATTGGATTTAAAGCAATGGAGAAAAGATACGAAGAAACAGTCGGTACTGACGAACAAACCAGCTGGTCTTTTCGCATTCTTCAAGGGTAACGAGATGGGAATTCGCAATGATCTGGTCCATATCCTTTCGGATCTGCTTGATACATTCGGGTTTGTACATCCAGATCCCGCATTCGTAGTTGGTATAGTAGGATCGAAAATCCATGTTAACCGTACCCGCCAGCGCGTGTCGGTTATCAACCAGGGTGACCTTGCCATGAATAAAACCGGGCGTGTATTCGTAAACCTTGATTCCCTTGCGGGTCAGAATCTCTGAATTGGCCTTGGTGACTTCGTAAACGATTTTCTTATCGGGAATTCCCGGAACAATCACCCGCACATCGACTCCATTCTGTACCGCCAGCTCGAGGGCGAGGACCATTTCCTGATCGAGAATCAGATACGGAGTGGTGATCCAGCACATTTCATCTGCGGAAGAAAGCAGATTGAGGTGGAATCGTTTGCCGATCTCGTTGTTATCGGTGGGCGAATCGAAAAACGGAATAACATAGCCCGAATCCGGAGTACGAATCTGGCTGGCCTCATCACAGATGAACATCTCATAAGGGGTATTCGAATTTGCAAAGTAATTCCAGATCTGCAAAAACGCGATGACAAACTGTTCAACGGCAGGACCAGTGACTTTGACCCCCATATCTTTCCAGTAGCCAAAGCGCTCGACACGATTCACGTATTCATCGGCGAGGTTACTGCCTCCGGTGAAGGCTGTTTTTCCATCGATAATGATCGTTTTGCGATGATCGCGGTTGTTCATCTGAATTGCCAGCTGGGGATGAATCGGGTTGAAGCTCTGAATCTGAATGCCCCGTTGGCGAACCTGTTCATTGAAATCTTCCGGCAGGTTGATCAGACTGCCAAAATCGTCATACATCAGCCGGACATCTACACCTTCCCTGGCTTTTTCTTCCAGAAGATCGAGCAGCTCGTCCAGTACCGTTCCTTTATCGATAATGTAGGTTTCGATAAAGACATATTTCCTGGCCTTGCGGATTTCATCCATATAGGCTTTGAACTGCTCTTCACCGGTGGGATAGTATTCCGTTTTCGAATCCTTATAGACCGGAAAATAACCGTTGTTCCAGGCCATATGACTCATGCGTTTGAGAACAGGATCCGTAATTCCCCGTTCCTTGAACATCTTCAGGTTGCGCTCTGCATAAGCCGAATAATCGGCATACGCCTGACGGTCCTGAATCATCAAAGCCTTCGGGATGGTTCGCCCTCCAAAAAGGAGATACATCAGTCCGCCGAAAAAGGGCAGAGCCATAATGATGAACACCCAGAGCAGCTTGGAAGAAGAATCCGAATCCCGGTTAATCACCACCAGGGAGACAATGACGCTCAATACGAGCATGAGATAGTAAACAGGAAGAAATTCGTGGGAAAAGTAGGTCAGCAGAATGATCAGGATCAGAAACTGGAAAACCAGAGAAGCCACTACATAAAGCGCTTTGGATTTGATCAGTTTCTTAAACACATTCACTTCAGGTTCCTCCTTTCCAATACAATTCGGATAAAATCTATTTTTACAGTTAGTAAAAATCCCGCAAAAACCGCAACCGGTTTTTAGGGCATCTACC
>Cam_p2__coassemble_1332_pt1 | contig 21092 bp, 19 predicted proteins | sample Cam_p2__metabat2_low_PE_009 | metagenome-assembled genome bin Cam_p2 | reverse complement strand
TCATTTTCAGAAGTTGGAGGTATGTTTTCTAGACGGGTAAGTTTTGACGCTTACGACTTTTCGGTCGGGAAACCATCATTTTTGTTCAAATCGAAAAAATGCCTGTCCGAAGACAGGCGAAAAGATTTCGATCTTAATAATTGGAAGCGTCTTTGTCCTTATACCACTCCTGAACGCCTTCCATCGTTTCATGGAGAGATCCAGCCTCAAATGATACTTTCAGATGTGCCAGCTCAATCAGTTCCTTAAAGGTTTTGGTTCCACCGGCTTTACAGATGGCTTTGTAGTCTTCAAAAGCCTGCGGATCCTTGTCCTGGGCGCGTTTCCAGAACTGCAGGGCGGCAGCCTGAGCGAGGGTGTAATCGATGTAATAGAACGGATGCATGAAGATATGCAGCTGTCTCATCCACCAGCCACCTCTTTCCAGGAAATCGATGCCGGTATAGTCCTTCTGGGGAAGATACTGTTTTTCAAGTTCTCTCCAGCAGGCCATGCGCTGATCGTTGGTCCAGTCCGGATGAGCGTAGACTTCGTGCTGGAAATGGTCGACGAGTACGCCATAGGGGATGAATTTCACCGCGCCGGCCAGATGGGAATAGTAGTATTTATCGACGTCTTCTTCAAAGAAGCTCTTCATCCATGGCCAGGCGAAGAATTCCATGGACATGGAGTCGATTTCGGCGCTTTCCATGGTCGGCCAGATGCAGGAATCCGGGAAGATATTCCGGCTGCTCCAGGACTGGAAGCCGTGTCCGGCTTCATGAGTCAGCACTTCGGCATCATGCTGGGTCTTGTTGAAGTTGGCGAAGATAAACGGCGTGCTGTAATCCTGAATGAAGGTGCAATAACCACCGGCGGCTTTGCCCGGTGTGGAGAGCAGATCGAGTTCTTCATCATCGACCATATGCTGGAAATAGTCGCCGGTTTCCGGATCCATTTCCTTATACATGGTCAGAGCTCTGGCAACGAGTTCATCCTTGTCATGTTTGGGCGTCGGGTTTCCGGTTTCGAATTCAACCTTTTCATCCCAGGCCGGCAGGGTATTGCCTTCATAACCCATGCGTTCGGCCTGTTTTTTGTACAGGCTCATTGCTACAGGAACGACTTCTTCGAGCACCTGTTTACGATAGGTATCCACATCTTCAGGACCGTAATCCATGCGGTACATTCTCATGTAGCCAAAAGGCGTATAGGTATCAAAGCCCATTTTCTTCGCCATACGGGTACGGATTTTGACCAGACGATCGTAAATATCGCCGATTTCCTGTTCATGATCAGCCAGCCAGCCCCAGTAGGCTTTGGTTGCCCGTTCACGAACGCTGCGATCCTTGTCCTGCATCTTTTCATTGAGGCCTTCGAGGGTAAAGGTTCGGCCGTCAAATTCGATCTGCGCGGAGGCGATCAGCTTCTGGTATTCGCTTTGAGTTTTGTTTTCAAGCTGGATGTCTTCAACTATTTCGGGAGAATGGGTGATGGCGTTGAACTCATTCTGTTTGAACCAGGTATGGGGAACATCCTTTTCCAGTTCTTTGACATAAGGGGAAGCCATGATGGTTTCGACCAGCCCGTTGACGGCTGCTGCGTAAACCGGGCTCATTGCGTTGAAGAAATCGATCTCGTTTTTGTAGAACTCATCACGGGTATCGATGGTATAGCGAACATAAGCCAGAGAATTCATCGACTGTACGTGTTTGTCGAGATCATCAAAGTCATGGAAGGCTTTGAGAAATTCTTCGTAACTTTTCGCATTGGCCAGTCGTTCTTTGATGGCTTCAATGTCCGCCAGCACCTGCTTTTCGTCCGGGCGCTTGTAGGGGTATTCTTTGAACTTCATTTTTCCTCTCTTTTCTCAGGTTCCTGACCTGAATCATGAATGAAAACGACCGGAATCCCGGTCATTTTCTCTAATTTCCGTTTTAAATCCACTGTCCGCTTTTTGTCAAACCTCCCTGAACCGTCTTAAAAACACAGGGGGATTTTCGGACTATTCAAAGCGGGTAACGTCCTGATTTTCCAGCCAGTTCGAAACGGTGTCCATCGTCTCCGACAGACAACCGTCTTCAAACGGGACCTTCAGATTGGCCAGTTCGACCAGTTCTCTGAAGGATTTGGTTCCGCCGGCGTTGCAGATGGCTTTGTAGTCTTCAAAAGCCTTCGGATCCTTTTTCATCATGCGATTCCAGAACTGTAAAGCCACAACCTGAGCAAGAGTGTAGTCGATGTAGTAGAACGGGTCGAGGAAGATGTGCAGCTGTCTCATCCACCAGCCGCCTCGTTCGAGAAAGTCGATGCCGGTATAGTCCTTCTGGGGAAGGTATTGCTTTTCGAGTTCTCTCCAGCAGGCCATACGCTGATCGTTGTTCCATTCCGGATGCGCGTAAACTTCATGCTGGAAATGATCGACCAGCACACCATAAGGAATGAACTTCACGGCTCCGCTGAGATGAACGAAGCGATACTGATCGGCCCGATCCCCGAAGAAATCTTCCATCCATGGCCAGGTGAAGAACTCCATGGACATGGAATCGATTTCCGCGCTCTCGCTGGTCGGCCAGAAGACATCTATCGGTCGGATATCCCGACTGCTCCAGCACTGGAAGGCATGTCCCGCTTCATGAGTCAGCACTTCGACGTCTCCCTGCGTTCCGTTGCAGTTGGCAAAAATGAACGGACGTTTGTACGTGATAAATCCTGTGCAATAGCCACCAGCTGCTTTGCCCGGAGTGGCTTTCAGATCGAGCAGGCCTTCATCTTTCATGTGATCGAAGAATTCACCAGTCTGGGGGGAAAGATCGTGATACATGTTCTGCGCAAGATCGACCATCTCATCGAGGCTGTGAATCGGATTGGGGTTTCCACTTTCGAACTCGACTTTTTCATTCCATACCGGAAGTCTGTCTCCTTCGGTGTTCAGACGTTTGGCTTGTCTGCGATAAAGGGCCATGGCCGCCGGAACGACATCTTTCAGTACGTTTTTGCGATAGACTTCCACATCATTCTGGTCATAGTCCATTCGATTCATGCGCAGATAGCCCACCGGGATGAAGTTTTCATAACCGAGCTTTTGAGCCATACCATGGCGGACTTTAACGAGCTGGTCATAGATGTCACCCAGCTCTTTTTCATGATCCGCAAACCAGCCCCAATAAGCTTTGTGCGCACGTTCTCTGACGGTGCAGTCCTTATCGTTCATCTTTTCCTCGAGTGATGCGAGGGTGTAGGTTTTTCCATCGAATTCAATCTGCGCGCTGGCCACCAGTTTCTGGTACTCACTGGCCAGCTTATTTTCCTTCTGCATATCTTCGATGATTTCGGGAGACATGGATTTCAGGAAGTTTTCGTAGATCGCAAACCAGGTGTGCGGAACTTCTTTTTTCAGTTCATCGACATATGGCGAGTTGAGAACAACTTTGGCCAGTTCGGCCTGCAGATTGGAGATGACCGGAGAAATCTCATCGAGATAGTCCGCTTCTTCTTTATAGAACTCATCACGGGTGTCAATGGTATGACGAACATTGGCGATCTCTGACTGGGTCATGATTCTGGCATTCAGCTCATCGCTGTCAAAAAACGCCTGTCGAAATTCTTCATAGCTTTTCGCGTTTTCCAGACGTTCCTTAAGGGACTTCATTTCCTTCTCGATCTGTTGCAGATCGGGACGGGTATAGGGGTAATCCTTGAATTTCATGGGGTTTCCTTCTTTTCTTTTTCCTTGTGTGGTTCAGTTTGGATGTTCAATAAAAAAAACCAGCCGGAAAGACCGGCTGGTTTACTTCATTAATGATTCCAGAGTGAAACGATGACGAAAATCAATACGGCAAAAAACAGGATGACGAGAATCGTGGTTTTACCCAGCGTCTGCCATGCTGCAGAACAGAGGGCGAGAAAATCGCCTTTTTCCAGTTTGGCTTCCCTTCCCATTTCGACGGTTTTGGTTTTCCTCACAGAATCGTTAATGGATTTAAGCCGCCCTTTCAAAGTTCACCTGCGAAGTGACACTGAACGAAATGGCGCGGTTTGATTTCTTTGACCTCAGGCACCTGCTCTTTGCAGATGTCTTTGGCAAACGGGCAACGGGGATGGAATTTGCATCCGGATGGCGTGTTGACGTTGGAAGGGATTTCTCCTTCGATCAGCTTCATTTCCGAGCGTTTGTCCGGATCCGGAATAGGAATCGCAGCCATCAGTGCGCGAGTATAGGGATGCTGAGGATTGGAGTAGATTTCTTCCTTATCGCCCAGCTCAACCATGCTGCCAAGATACATTACACCGACACGATCGGAGATGTGCTTAACAACGGAAAGGTCATGAGAAATAAAGATATAGGAAATGTTCTTCTCCTGCTGCATATCCATCATCAGGTTAATGATCTGAGACTGAATGGATACGTCCAGTGCGGATACCGGTTCGTCACAGATGATGAAGGACGGGTTGAGTGCCAGAGAGCGAGCGATACCGATACGCTGTCTCTGACCACCGGAGAACTGATGCGGGAAGCGATAGCAGTAATAGCTGGGCAGTCCGCATTTTTCCATCAGATCCTTAACGTATGCTTCCAGTTCCGGACCTCTTTTGAACTTGCCATGGGCAATCAGCGGTTCGGCCAGAATGTTAAAAACGTTCATTCTGGGGTTCAGGGAAGAATAAGGATCCTGGAAGATAAACTGCATGTCTTCACGCAGTTTGCGCATTTCTTTTTTATTGAGTTTGGAAATATCCTGACCCTTGAAGATGACTTCGCCATCGGTCGGATCATACAGACGGATGATGGTTCGACCCAGAGTGGACTTTCCGCATCCGGATTCTCCTACAAGACCCAGGGTTTCGCCTTCATACAGGTCGAGCGAAATGCCGTCTACGGCTTTAACGCAGGGTTTTCCGGGTTTGAGTTTGCCCTTTCCCAGAGGAAAGTACTTTTTGACATTTTTTACTTCAAGAATTTTCTCTGCCATCAGTTTTCCTCCTTTTCACTGTCCTCATCGTCAAAGAGGAAGCAGGCTACGGTATGTCCATTGCCAAGGTTCTTTACAGGCGGCTGACCACGCAGGCATTTTTCCATGCACTTCGTGCAGCGGTCTGCAAAGTAGCAGCCCTTGGGCAGATAAACCGGGTTGGGCACGGTTCCGTTGATGACATTCAGCCGGTCGCCTTCTTCGGCAAGCGAGGGCATGGATTTCATCAGACCGATGGTATAAGGGTGTTTCGGGTTTTTGAACAGTTCACGAACTTCCGCGCTTTCAACGACTTTACCGGCATACATAACGTTTACCCAGTCAGCAACCTGAGCAACGACACCAAGGTCGTGAGTAATCAGCATGATGGAAGTTCCGGTCGCTTCCTTAAGCTCGTTCATGAGCATCAGGATCTGCGCCTGAATGGTTACGTCCAGCGCGGTCGTCGGTTCGTCGGCGATCAGGATTTTCGGGTTACAGGACAGGGCCATGGCGATCATGACACGCTGGCACATGCCACCGGAAAGCTGGAACGGATAGTTGTTAATGACCTGCTCCGGACGGGAGATTCCCGCTTTTTTGAGCAGTTCGATCGCCCGAGCGCGGGCTTCTTCTTTGGAGACATCTTCGTGGATCTGAATATTTTCCGCGATCTGATCTCCTACGGTAAATACCGGGTTGAGAGCCGTCATCGGCTCCTGGAAGATCATCGAGATTTCGTTACCACGGACCTTGCGCAGGTCTTCTTCACTGGCTTTGGCCAGATCGACATCATAGCCGTTACCGGTGTAGTGGATTTTCGAATCCGGCATGATTTCACCGGGTTCGGCAACGAGCCCGAGAACGGACATGGCGGTTACGGATTTACCGCATCCGGATTCTCCAACAATCGCAAGGGTTTCCTTCTCGCGCATTTTGAAGTTGTTGCCATCAACTGCCTTCGAGTCCCCTTTTTTCGTATGGAAATAGACCTTCAGGTTTTCGACGTCCAGAATAATTTTTTTGTTTTCTTCACTCATTCTGAAACCTCCTTACTGAATTTCCTTCGGGTCAAAGGAATCACGAAGACCCTCACCGATCAGGTTGATCGAAACAACGGTCAGCAGACACATCAGACCGGCAGGAACCCACTGCCAGGGGTAGTTCTGGAAAGCCTGAGCATTCTGTCCAAGGTTCATCAAAGAGCCCCAGGACGGCTGCGGCGGCATGATACCCATGCCCAGATACGACAGACCGGCTTCGGTCAGGATCGCACCGGCCATCTGCAAAGTCGCATTAACGATAACCAGCGAGATCACGTTTGGCATGAGGTGTTTGAAAATTTTCGAAGAATCCGAGAAACCGAGGGCTTCACAGGCCTGCATGAACTCCTGCTCGCGCAGAGTCAGGATCTGACCACGAACCAGACGAGCCAGACCCGGCCAGGAAAGAATACCGATCAGCATAGCCACGGTATACATCTTCTGGGTCTGAGGTACCCATAACATTGTGGCGGCTACAGCGATGATCATCGGAGTGAACGGCAGCGAGTAAACGATTTCAGAAAAACGCATCAGCAGGTTGTCGACCCAGCCGCCATAGAAACCGGCCAGACCGCCAACAAGACATCCGAGAACAACGGTCAGCAGTGCGGCAAGCACACCAACCAGAATAGAGATACGACCACCCAGCATCAGACGGAACAGACAGTCACGACCCTGAGCATCCGTTCCCAGCCAATGGGCTGCAGACGGAGCCTGGTTCATGATGGACGTGTCGTAGTAGTTGACATCAATCCCCATAAAGATAGGGACAAAAATAACCAGCAGTACAATCAGCGAGAAAATGACCAGACCGGCCATGGCTACACGGTTGGCGCGGAATTTGCGCCAGGCGATCATCCATGGGCCGACGGCATCGATTTTTTCATCCGCGGCTTTTTCAGCGATGGCTTCCTGCTGAAACTTGTTTACAGGTTCGGAATTTGTTTTACCCATATCTATACTCCTTCCTTATCCATCGACTTTGACACGCGGGTCAACCAGCGAGTAGCAGACATCGGAAAGCAGGTTTCCGAGAATCATCAGTACAGCTGAGAAGACCAGACAGGCGTTGGTCAGTGAGGTATCGCGCTGATTGATGGAGTCGATCAGCACCTTACCGATACCGGGCCATACGAATACGCTCTCGAGAATAACCGCTCCGGAAAACAGAGACGGAATATACAGACCGAGCAGCGTAACCAGCGGAATCTGTGCGTTCTTAAAGGCGTGTTTGTAAATAACGGTCTTTTCCTTAAGACCTTTCGCTCTTGCGGTACGGACGTAATCCTGGTTGATGACTTCTACCATGGAGTTTCGAACGTAACGCGAGAAGGTGGCGAATTCAGAGAAGGTCAGAACCAGGCAGGGCAGAATCATGTGTGCCATGACATCTCCAATCTCCTGCATCAGGCCACCGGGGTATCCGAAGTTGGTGTAAACGGATTCCCTCATTCCGGAGAAAGGAATCCAGCTGACTTTCATACCTACGAAGTAAATCAGCACCATACCAAAGAAGAAGGTCGGTACGGAGATACCCAGCAGGGAGAAGACAGTCCAGAAGTTGTCTTCCAGTGATCCTTTCTTTACGGCCTGACGTATGCCTACCGGAATGGCTAACGCCAGGCCCAATACCATTGAGACGATATTGAGCAGGAACGAGTTCCATACATAGGTGCCGATAACCTGGCCTACCGGCTTTTTCAGTGTGTAAGAAGTACCCAGGTCTCCGGTCAGCATACGGCCCATCCAGCGAACATACTGTTCCGGAATGGACTTATCGAGGCCGAGCTTTTCTCTGGCCTTCATTTTGACTTCCTGGGTCGCTTTGGTTCCCGGCCCGAGATAGGCGCTGACTTCATCACCGGGCATCGATTTAACGACGCCGAAGATGACCATAGTGATAATCAGCAGAACCGGGATCGAGGTCAGTAAACGTTTGATGATATACTTGAGCATTTCAGATCTCCCCTTTTCCCTTAAAAACGTCACTTTATAAACTCTGTCATTATATCAAAACAATTTTTGATAGAGAATGTGGCTGAAAGATTTACAAGCAGGCAGATTGCCTTTTTCATCGTTTTTTCATTTTCCCTTTGATAATTAACTCTTTGCATCGATCAGCTTTTTCAATTTCTTTCAGGCCGACAGGTTACATTTTTACCCGATCGTAAGCACTTTCGCAAATCTGAAAGACCGACAGTACACCCCTTTCGTACAGTATTTCGACCATGACAAAAGGCCCGTGGGATGTTTCCCACGGGCCTTCGTTATTCGTTATTGAACCTCGATCAGTCAGCTTCAGAGGAAGCAGCTTCAGAAGAAACAGCTTCAGAAGAAACAGCTTCAGAAGCAGTGGATTCATCTGCATCGGAAGCCTTGATCTGAGCGTTCAGGTCAAGAGAAGCACCGTCAAGAGCCTGAGACCAGTTGCAAACCGGTCCGGTCTTCACGTCTTTAACACGTTTGTTGTAGATGTTGAACATGTTGTTACCGTAGATTGCCAGATACGGGCAGAGTTCGGAAGAAAGAACCATGGCTTTCTTGTAGTTTTCGATCGAAACCTCAGGATCGCCAGTCTGTTTACCTGCATTAAGCAGATCGTTCAGTTCTTTGTTCGCAATCTGAGCGTAGTTGCTTCCACCCAGAACAGGGTTGTCATCAGATCCGGTATAACCTTCAGAAGCGTTCATGGAAGTATTGGACAGACCCGTGTAGGCAACGGCCATGAAGAATACGTTCCAGTCATCGGAGTGGCTTGCAGAAGAGGGGTCAATGGTTTCGGTCATGGTGTTGAAGTCTACAGTGTTCTGTTTGAGATCAACGCCGAGTTCGCCCCAGGACTTGATGATCATCGGGATCAGCATATCCAGAACGGAGTTACCTTCATTGGCAAGGAATTTGATTTCCAGTCTCTGACCGTCTTTAACGCGGACGCCATCAGCACCAGGTACCCATCCGGCTTCATCCAGGATGGATTTGGCTTTTTCAAGGTCATAGTCGTAAGTGATCAGACCTTCAAGCTCTTCTTCACCGGTAGTGATTGCACCGGTTCCTGCAGCTACAGGAGACCAGAAAGCAGACGGAACATAACCAACGGAAATGTCCTTAATATCCTCGGCAACCTGACCACTTGGCCATGCATAGTAAGCTTCGCCGAATTCTTCACGCGGAGTTGCGTAGGACAGAGCCTGACGTACAGCCTGATCAGCAGTAGGTCCGGCTTTGGTGTTGTAACCGAAGTAACCTTCAGCTGCACGGAAGTAGTGGTCGGTCGTCAGAGTTTCAACCATGCTGGCGGGTCCGATGATATCCGTGCTGATTTGTTCAGGCAGGTAGTCGATATCGCCACTCTTCAGAGAAGCAACTTCAGTACCTGTACCGATCGTACGTACGATAACGGATTTAATATTATACGTTCCAGGTCCGGTGTAGTTTTCGTTGAGAACAACGGAAGCACCAGCGGATTTGTCGTAGCTGTTTACTTTGTAAGGTCCGGAGCCAATAACCTGATCAGCAGGCAGGTTTTTATAAGCGCTCAGGTCGCCTTTGGTGTACTCGAACTGTTCATTGGACAGAATGCCGAACGTACCGATGGAGTCAGCGGCATCGATATCGGGTACTGTGCACTTGAAGGTAACGGACAGTTTGTCATCGGAAACAGTGATACCGGAAACTTCTTCCGCATCGCCTTCCTGGTATTCTTTCCAGCCTTCGATGAAGTTGAAAATACCATCGTTCAGACCACCGATGTAGTCCGGGTCAGCCAGAAGAGTGAAGGTGTATTTAACATCATCACCATCAAGGGTCGTTCCGTCAGAGAACTTCATTCCTTCTTTGAGTTTGTAGGTGATTTCCATTCCATCTTCACTGACTTCAGGATCGCCTTCAGTCAGGACAGGCTGAAGATTGCTGTCTGCGTCGTAAGCGTACATGGACTGGTAAACCATGTTAACTACCCACTGGTCATAAGCCGTGGATGCGTACATCGGGTTGAAGATACCCGCAAGTTCCTCAGTCGTTCCGACTTTCAGGATCTCTTCATTTTTAATTCCACCGCTGGAACCGCCACTAGAGCATCCAACCATGGAAGCGGCCATGGCTGCAGCTGCGGCTCCCGCAAAGAATTTGCGTGAGTTCATTTTACTTTCCTCCTCAAAAAACGAACTTTCGTCTGTTCACCATTTTACCATTGAAGAAACCCTTTTCAACGATCTTATGGAAACAGTGTGGGTCTTTTTCAGGAAAAGGTTACTTTTCTTTCACATATTCCTGTAACTTTTAACAATCTTTTCAAGCGATTTTATTATCTGATCTGTGCTCTTTTTACAACCTTTAATTTTGATTTAAAAATCCGCAGGCCCTTATTGGACAAACTGTGGGTCCTGTCTGGATGAAAGCGCTGGAACGTCTTCACTTTCATGATTTAAATCTCTCAGAGCTATTCGTTGCTTTACATTTTTTGTTCATTAATCAGAAACATTTTTCTGAAAGAGAATGTTCTCGAAATTTGAACAAAAATTGAAAATTTTCATGGAAATGTAACTTGACAAAGGCCTTGTTATCACTAAAACCCCTTTATATAATGGGTTTGTAAATAGGGAATCCCCCACGGAGGTTAGAATCATGTTCGCAAAACTCTTTACGATTTTCTCTTATTTTAATGCTAACGAGTGGTTGAATGAGTCAGTTGTCTGCGCACAGTTAACAAAGCAGCTTCACTGATAAACAGATTCCTTTCTCCATCCAGGCAGATCATTCGGAAGCGGTTGAACCGCTTCCTTTTTTTATGATTTGCGCTGTCATCGGCGTGCTACACTTGGTTGGAAAGAGAGGAAACTTCATGAAACTTGAATTTGCTCCGTTTTATCAGGAGCTGATCGACCGGCTTGCTGCTTACAACCTGGCCAACTCCACCATTTATACCGACATGTATACGATTGCTCCCAAAAAAGGAGCCAAACGTGCCGGAGAAGCCATGGCCGTTCTCTCCCAGGCGGCTTTCGAGCTCGAACACAACCCCGAAACCATCGCAAAAATCGAAGAATACGCAAAAACCCTTCCCGATGGATCCCTCGAGAAAAAGGAAATCAGTTACCGCCTCGAAAACCTCGAAGACACGCGCAACATCCCCTCGGATTTTGTTCTTTCTTCCTCGAAGGACCAGGCTGAATCCGAAACCTGCTGGCATGAAGCCAAGGAAAAATCTGACTATGCCCTGTTCCGTCCATATCTGGAAAAAGTCATTGCCAATGCCATCAAAACCGCGACCTACTCTCCCCGCTACAACGGAGAAAATGCCTACGACCTGCTGCTCGACAGCTATGAAAAAGGCATGGACCAGAAGCAGTACGATGAATTCTTTGAAGTCATCAAGGAAGATCTGATCCCGTTAATCGCCAAAGTCAATGCGGCCAAACCGATCGACACCTCCTTCATGAACACTGAATTCGATATTGCTCGTCAGGCCGAATTCAATAACAGACTGCTCGAGTTCATGAACATGGATCCCGAACGCGTTTACCTTTCCACAACCGAGCATCCCTTCACCAACTTCAACAGCCATGATGATGTGCGCATCACGACCCACTACTATCCGGATCAGTTCCTTTCTGCGACACTTTCGACCGTTCACGAGTATGGTCATGCGCTCTACGCCCTGCAGATGGACGCAGATTTCGACAAGACCATGCTGGTCAACGCGGTTGGCTGTGCAGCGCACGAATCCCAATCCCGTTTCCTGGAAAACCACATTGGCCGAACCGAAGCGTTCTGGAAGGCTCTCTATCCAACGCTCGTAGAAGTCTTCCCGGAATTCAAAGACGTTCCCGTGGATGATCTCGTGCGAATGATCAATGCCTCAACTCCTTCTTTGATCCGTACGGAAGCCGATGAGCTGACCTATCCGCTTCATATCGTGATCCGCTATGAAATCGAAAAGATGATGGCTGACCAGAGTCTCGACTACGATCGCCTGCCCGAAATCTGGGCCGATAAATACGAAGAGTATCTGGGCGTTCGACCGCAGAATGATAAGGAAGGCGTCCTTCAGGATATGCACTGGTCCGCCGGCAATATCGGCTACTTCCCTTCCTATGCATTGGGTTCTGCTTACGCCGCTCAGCTGTATGAGCAGATGGCCAAAGACATCGATGTCGATCAGGCTCTTGCGGAGGGAAGATTTGATCGGATCACCGACTGGCTGGAGAAAAACGTTCACCATTATGCAGCAAGTCTGAGCATGAAAGAGATCGTTGAAAAAGTCAGCGGCAAACCTTTCGATCCTCATATCTATACCGGATACCTCAAAGACAAATACACCCGTCTTTACCACCTCGATCAGGAGTAATCATCAAAGTCACTTCTCCGGTATCCGAATGAACGAAAAACAAAACGAGATTCGTCTTCTTCCAGAATCTGACTCTGGCAGAACGAATCTCGTTTTCCTTTTATTTATTATCGATGATTAATAATCAACCGCAGTTTCGCGTATGGTTACTGATTTCAGTCTTCACCGGTCTGACGGGAACCGGGCAGATAGTTACGGGCAGCCGAGACGATGATTCTGGCACATTCTTCAACCGGAAGCCGACTGGTATCGAGGCTCAGATCATAGTAGAAAGCCTTTCCCCACTTGCGTCCGGTGAAGTACTGATAATGCGCTTTTCTTCTTTTATCCTTGTCCCGGATTCTCTTCTCGATCGGAACATCGGTCGCTCCATATTCCATCAGCACTCTTTCCTTGCGATGTTCCAGATTGGAGAAGATGAAGCAGCAAAGCGTATCGGCTTCATGTCGAAGCAGATAGTCCGCGCATCGTCCGACGATTACGCAGTTTCCCTTTCGAGCCAGATCGAAAATCACTCGACTCTGGGCTTCGAACAGACGCTCATTCAGATTGAAACCGAATGAGCTGCTGCCCATCATGGTCGCAAAGCGATCCTGTTCTTCCGCGTTTTCTTCGACAAAGGATTGGGCGAAGCCGGTTTCCGCGGCGATTTTTTCGACCAGATTCCAGTCATAGAAGTCATACCCGAGTTCGCGGGCGACCATTTGTCCGATGGTGCGTCCCCCGGATCCAAACTCGCGGGTAATGGTAATTACATTTGCACTCATATAATTCCTTTCTCAGAATCCGTTCGGGTACCCCCAAAGACAGCCTGAATGATCGGCCTTCGGATTCTTTTGGTTTCTTTCCTTTATTATAGGAGTTTCAAAAAGGAATTCATGAAGACAAAATATCTGAAGGTCACTCCGGTTTCTAAACTGTTCCGGACTGCTCTTTTTTATAACGCGATTTCAGCAGGGCAGCCACTGCCGCAAAAAGAACGCCTGCCGGCGGGAATATAATCCAGGTTCTATCCCAGTCCATTGTCCAGAAGCTCCAGAGCAGATAAATCGCTACGGTCACCAGCCAGTAAACCGCAAACCAGGTCCCGTATTTCTTTCGAAATCCGATCTCTTCCGGTGTGTAATCGCCTTTGCCTTCCACCGCATCCACAACCGTACGGAAATAGTTCGAGCAAATGATCATACCCACACCCAAAGCTTCCAGAAGAAGGAGTGCACAAAGACCTGTAAAAGCACCCGCATCCCCAAACATCGCTCCAATAAACAAAGGAACGACCCCAAGAATGCACATACAGATGCCCCAGTTCATCATGGACATCAGACTTGATCGTCTGGCGGCCCAGTCTTTGAGCTGTTCTCTGGCTCCGGGACCGGGCAGAATGCGCTCGTTTTCAATCCAGCTGTACTCGGAAGTTCCTTTATCCGCTTTCAGAATCAGCAGCACTCCAATGGCCACGATGACCAACAGCAGAACCATCGCCATCAGATTCAGATTCTGCTCGAGGCGAACATCGTTATGAGTAGTACCGGATAAAAAGGTTCTGACCACAAATAATGGGACCGGACATAAAATACATACCGCCACACCACCGGCCATAAGCGGTGCATTCTTTTCGATACATTTTTCATAGGCTTCCAGTTCGGCACGGTTCATTCGTCGTCCTTCTCTTTCCTGAGCATGAACGGCTTCTCCATAAATCAGCTGGTCGGTGCTGACATTGAACAGCTCGCCGATTCGGACCAGTTTATCCACATCGGGTTGAGCATCTCCGAGCTCCCATTTGGAAACCGCCTGACGGGATACCCCAAGCAGATCCGCCAGCTGCTCCTGAGAATAGTTCGCCTTCTTTCGCGGATTGGCAATATTTTCTGATAATTTGTTCATCACGTTTCTCCTGTAACAGCAATCAGGTTCGGCCGAATCACCCTGCGCTGTACCCCCAGTTTTCCAAAATCGGCCCGATCGGTCTACCAGTTGCGGATGGAATCGCCGCAACCAGTGGTAGAATCCGCCTTTTTCAGGCAAATTCCCCCGATTTTGGATCTGAAAATATCGGAAATTCAGATATTTGCGAAAAAAGGACCTGCCTTTGGGCAGATCCTCAAAAACCTTCTTATGCTTTTGCGCCGTATTTGGCGTAGTAATCTTCAATGGCTTTTTTTGTGGATTCATCGATCAGATGACGCTGATCCAGGCTTTCCACTACTTCCGGCATGGAGACAATCGCAGCTGTCGGAAAGCCGTAAAGCTCGCTGACTTCCTGAAGAGCCGCTTTATCGGATTTTCCTCTTTCCGCACGGTCGAGTGAAACCATCAATCCCTTAATTTCCACATCTGCGGCATTGCGTACTTTGGGGACCGTTTCTTCCATGGACTTGCCGGATGTCGTTACATCTTCAATCATGACGACCCGATCGCCATCCTTTAATTTTGTTCCCAGAAAACTTCCCTTGTCCGCTCCGTGATCCTTTTCTTCCTTGCGATCGGAACAGTAGCGAATTTCCTTACCGTAGAGATCATAGAAAGCCTCAGCGGCTACAACCGCTAAAGGAATTCCTTTGTAAGCCGGACCGAACAGAACATCAAAATCTTCGCCATATCGGTCATGAATGGCTCGAGCATAAAACTCTCCAAGCTTTCGAAGCTGTCTGCCGTTTTCATAGGCTCCGGCATTCATGAAGAACGGAGAGATTCTTCCGGACTTGAGCGTGAAGGTTCCAAACTTCAGAACTCCGCTGTCCAGCATGAAATCAATAAAGTCGTGCTGATAATCTTTCATCATTTTTCTCTTTCCTGCGCTGTGCGCACATCAATTCCCAGTGAAATTTTATCAAAGGCCATCCCAATGTTCACGACTTATTCCAATCCACGAAAAAACCGTCCGGCTGGACGGTTACTTCTCCTGCGCTTTGATTCCCGAAATGACTCCGGCAAGGGCGGCCAGAGCCAGCAGGACCACCATAATAATGGCGAGAATGCTGTTGGGAGATTTCAGATCCGGCATAAGTACTCCTTTCCGGCCGGGTTGGCCTTTGGTATCTTCATTGTAAGCAGGTTGAACATCCGCTGTCCCTTTGAAGGCATGCTAAAATCCCGTTATGAAAACTTCAAAAAAGCAGCGTATCATGGCCATCATCTGTCTGATTGTCATTGTATCCATGATGATCACCTATCTCTTTTCCATCTGAAACCGTCTCTTTTCTTCTGCCTGGCGAGCGTCAATTATTCCGTAAACTTTTTGAGCACCAGAATCGGAAGGTTACTATCCAAATCGTATGATGAAGCCGTAAAGAAAAGGGAGGTCATAGACATTATGACTAAAGAAGAATTCAAAAAAGTTCTTGAAACTGCAGTTGGCGGAACCGCTTATGGCGACGAAATCATCGAAGACCTGGTAGCTCACTTCGACGAAACCGGCAAATATGCTCAGACCGCTAAGGATCGTCTCGACGAGAGAATCGGATCCATGACTGGCTGGGAAAAGAAACACAGAGCTGAAGGCGACACTGCTAAAGCTGATGCTGAAGCTGAAAAGATCGCTATCGCTAAAAAAGCTCTTGCTGCTATCGAATAACTCGATACCAAACCAACTACTGAATGAAATAGCGGAGGATAAACCTCCGCTTTTTCTGTACCGCTGCGAAGACAGGAACATCAATTATTCCGAAATATTTTTGAGCATTTAAATCGGAAGGTTAGTGTCCAAATCGTATGATTAAACCGTAAAGAAAAGGGAGGTCATAGACATTATGACTAAAGAAGAATTCAAAAAAGTTCTTGAAACTGCAGTTGGCGGAACCGCTTATGGCGACGAAATCATCGAAGACCTGGTAGCTCACTTCGACGAAACCGGCAAATATGCTCAGACCGCTAAGGATCGTCTCGACGAGAGAATCGGATCCATGACTGGCTGGGAAAAGAAACACAGAGCTGAAGGCGACACTGCTAAAGCTGATGCTGAAGCTGAAAAGATCGCTATCGCTAAAAAAGCTCTTGCTGCTATCGAATAATCCAGCAATCCAAACCAACCAATGACTGAAACAGCGGAGGACAAACCCCCGCTGTTTCTCTGTTTATGGCGTTGAAAAGGCCATCCGTAAATCGAGGATGGCCTTTTTGAGTATAGGTGTAATTCACTAAAATTTCTGGGCGAACTTGAGATGATCGCAGATCATTCCATTGCGCTCATAAAAAGCATGGGCTCTTTTGCGCTTTGCATCCGAGGAGCATTCAATCAGCTGACAGGAATGATCTCTGGCTTCCTGTCTGGCCGCTTCAAGCAGTGTTTTGCCTATGCCCATCGAGCGAATAGCCGGATCGACGACCAGCTCGAGAATTTCGGCCACAGCTCCTCCATGGTGGAGCTGTTCTTCAAAACGCAGATCGAGAAAGCCGAGAATGTGATCGTCCTGACTGGCGATCAGCAGCGCGTAATGCTCATTGGAAAGCATTTTTTCATAAATGGACTGGAAGGCCCGAAATTCCGGTTCCTTTCCTTCTTCCAGAATACAGATCAGGCGGTATACATCCGGAAGATCTTTCCTGTTCGCTTTTCGAATCATGATTCTTTTCCTTCTTCTCTTTTTCTCATTCCATTTTTGTCGGTGTTCAGATCTCCTGCGGTTTCAGCGAGAACCGGGCGTTCGGAACAATCATCATCCGAATCGCTACGGCCCCAATCGCATTTCCCAGCGCAATCCAGAACAGATTGAACGTCCATTTCCAGGCAAAGCCCATATAGGCCAGATCCGCAATGGAGTGTTCAAATCCGCAAAGGATAAAGACGGTCACGCAAAGAAAGCATCCGGCTTTGAATCCTTTGGACCAGCTGTAGACGGCCAGAAACATCAGCACCCCGCAAAAGCAGCCATTAATCAGGGCCATATACCAGGGCAGAAGGGCCTTGTTTTCGACCAGCCCCTGAGCCGTTTCAATGACTCCTGTATTCCAGCGAAGCAATGCGGTAACCAGCAGACAGCCAATGGCGTTTCCGGCCAGAATCCGCAGATAAGGGAGCTTCTTTTCTCCAAAATAGCCGACCTTTCCGGTAAACAGATCGAGCTGAAACAGACAGATAAAACAAAGCGCAAACCCGAAGAGCAGGGCGCCAAGCGGTTTATCTGCCTTTAAGAACAGATAAGAAGCCATCCCGATCAGAAAACCGGCGGCAATGGATTTCTTCATTTGAGCTTTACTCTCCCTGCATCACGGCTTCAATCTGTTCAAAGACCGCTTTGGGGTTTTCAGCTTTGGTAATGGAACGTCCAACCACGATATAGTCGCAACCCTGTTCTTTCGCAAATTCAGGCGTGGCGACGCGTTTCTGGTCATCTTTGGAATCCGAAGCGAGTCGGATACCCGGTGTGACGGTCAGGAAGTCCTCTCCACAGGCTTCCTTGATCTTTTTTGCCTCATGCACCGAGCAGACTACACCATCGAGTCCGGCTTCCTTAGCGGCTTTGGCATAGCGGATCACTGAATCGATCACTTCACCGGGAATGCCCTGCTGCTCATTCATCGCTTCTTTGGATGTGGAAGTCAGCTGGGTCACCGCAATGACCAGCGGTTTCTTTCCTTCACCTGCACCCAGTTCAATCCCTTCTCTGGCGGCTTTCATCATCTCCACACCTCCGGCGGCATGGCAGTTGACGATATCCGCACCCAGGCTGGCAAGGTTTTTCATACCTCCTTTCACCGTATTGGGAATATCGTGCAGTTTCAGATCCAGAAATACGTCATGACCCATGGCCTTGACCTGACGGACCATATCCAGTCCTTCCGCATAGGTCAGTTCCATACCGATTTTTACGGTAATGGGTCTGTCAAACTGACTGAGAAAATCAAATACTTCTTCCCGGCTTGAAAAGTCGAGGGCTACGATCGTTTTGCTCATTCCATTTCCTCCATTTCTCTCGTGCACCTTAGCACAGTTGGCCAAAAGTCCATAGATTCCCCATGATCTTTCAGGTGATCTTTCAGGGTTTTGAGCGATTCACGCTTCGATGAAAACGGCGCACAGAAAACCTGTCCGACGGGTTTCGGGCAGGTTCTGTATTCGCTGGATTTACTGTTTTTTGGGCAGCGCTTTGCCAATGGCTTCCTGAACGGAATTCAGGCGATATTTGGCTAAAGCTGCAGGAAGATCTTCGATGATCTTCGGGCAGGCCCAGGGATCGATCAGGTTGGCCGTGCCGACTTCTACGGCACTGGCTCCGGCATACAGGAATTCGAGTACGTCTTCAGCGCTCATAATTCCACCGCATCCGATAATCGGAATATTCACATTCTGGGCGACCTGATAAACCATGCGCAGGGCAATCGGCTTAATCGCCGGACCGGACAGTCCGCCGGTGACATTGCCCAATAAGGGTCTGGCGGTGCGCAGATCCATTCTCATTCCCTGAACGGTGTTGATCAGCACCAGACCATCCGCTCCGGCCTGTTCACAGGCCTGAGCGATTTTAACGATATCGGTGACATTCGGGGACAGTTTGACATAAACCGGCTTGTCCGCCTGTGCCTTGGCAATACGAACCGTCAGAGCGGCCTGCTCCGGATCCGTACCGATGGCCATGCCACCGGAAGCCACATTCGGGCAGGAGATGTTCAGCTCGAAAGCCTTGATGACATCCATCCCATTCAGTCTGGAAATCACTTCACCGTATTCTTCAGGAGAAGATCCGGCCACATTGGCGATGACTTCCGTATCGAATTTTTCCAGAAACGGCAGTTCGCGCAGTTTGACGAAATCCACGCCTTTATTCATCAGGCCAATGGCGTTCATCATGCCCGAGGGCGCTTCGGCAATTCTGGGTGCCGTATTGCCATAGCGGGCATCGAGGGTAATGCTTTTGACGCAAAGTCCTCCAAGAAGGCTCAGATCGTATAACATCGCAAATTCACGACCGTATGCGAACGTTCCGGAAGCCGGAATGATCGGATTCTTCAGATTGAGTCCGGGCAGTTTAACGGAGAGATCCATCAGAGTACCACCTTTCCGACCGGGAAGACCGGTCCGTTTTTACATACGCGAAGTGCCATGCCATTCACATCCGTCACGACACAACCCATGCATACCCCAAATCCGCATCCCATGCGGGATTCAAGAGAGATATAACCTTCGGTGTAGCTTTGCTGGATGGCACGAAGCATGGGCAGTGGGCCGCAGGCCAGAACAAACGGGCAGTCGATTCCGGCAGCCGCTGCACCATCAAGGACCGTGCCTTTCGTACCGACCGATCCATCCATCGTACAGATCACCGGCGTGATGCCCAGCTGTTCAAAATCGCTGGCGTAGAACACGTCATCCGCAGTGTTGAAGCCAAGAATGACATTGACCTTTACGCCTTTATCCACATAGGCTTTGGCGGTCATGAGCATCGGGGGCGTTCCTACGCCTCCACCCATCAGGACCACTTCATCGCGATCCACAACCGGAAAACCGGTACCGAGCGGACCAAGGATGTCCAGAACATGTCCCGGACCCAGATGCGTCAGCTTCTCCGTTCCGCTGCCCATGATCTTGTAGACAACGCGCAGGGTATTTCCTTCTGTCCAGGAAATCGAGATCGGGCGACGCAGGAAGTATCCGGGAACCGAAATCTGCACGAACTGGCCGGGTTTGGCCTCAGGGGCGATGTCGGTTTCCAGATCCATCCGGTAGATGTCTTTGGCAATGGGCGTGTTGGATAAAATCTTTGCTTTTGAGTTTTTCATGCTTTTATTTCCCCATTTCGTTCATGGAAATCATGGAGAAAGAGAGGGATTCGAGCACCTTCAACATGGCATTGGCGGTATCCAGTGAGGTCATGCAGAAGATGTTATTTTCCGAAGCGACACGGCGGATGATGAATCCGTCGTCTTCGTTCTTGCGGTTCGAGCGGCTCATCGTGTTGATGACAAAGTTGACTTTTCCATCACGGATGATGTCAACAACCGTGGGCGTATCGCCATCGCTGTTTTCGATCTTGGCTGCATCATGAACAAACAGGCCGTTTTCACGAAGGAACTTCGCCGTACCCGGCGTCGCATAAATGCCATAGCCGACATCCGCTGCGCGTTTGGCCAGAGACAGGGCGTCTTCCTTATCCTTATCGGCAATCGTAAAGAGCACGTTTCCATGCGGGGATACCGAAATACCGGCGGCAACCAGCGCTTTGTACAGCGCTTTTTCAAGACTGACATCCGAGCCGAGGGCTTCACCGGTCGATTTCATTTCCGGACCGAGAACCGTATCTACGCTTCTCAGTTTGGCAAAGGAGAATACCGGCGCTTTGACAAAGACGCGGTGCGCATCTTCGGGACGATAGCCCGGCGTATAGCCCTGCTCTTCCAGCGAATGGCCAAGGACAGCCATGGTTGCGATATAGGACATCGGAGTGCCTGTGATCTTGGACAGGAATGGAACCGTTCTCGAGGATCTCGGGTTGACTTCCAGAACATATACCTGATTTTCATTATCCACGATGAACTGAATGTTGTATAACCCGATGAATCCGAAACCTTCACCGATCCGAATCGCGTAATCGATGATGGTCTGCTTCACTTCATCACTGATGATCTGCGGCGGATAGACGGAAATCGAGTCACCGGAGTGAACACCGGCGCGTTCGATATGCTCCATCACACCCGGAATGTAGACATGTTTTCCATCCGCAATCGCATCGATTTCCAGCTCTTTGCCGACGATGTACTTGTCGACCAGAATCGGAGCATCATGGGAGATTTCCTTTACGGCATTGGCCATGTACAGGCGCAGTTCTTCGTCGT
>Cam_p2__coassemble_1300_pt1 | contig 21876 bp, 17 predicted proteins | sample Cam_p2__metabat2_low_PE_009 | metagenome-assembled genome bin Cam_p2 | reverse complement strand
CGTTAAAGTCAGCGAGTAGAGGAGGAAGATCAATATGAGCAAGATTATTGGTATCGACCTGGGAACCACAAACAGCTGTGTTGCCGTCATGGAAGGCGGAGAAGCGAAAGTTATCCCCAATCCGGAAGGCTATCGTACGACTCCGTCCGTAGTCGCTTTTAAAAACGACGAACGAATCATCGGTGATGCAGCCAAACGTCAGGCGATCACGAACCCCAACGTTATCTCTTCGATCAAGAGAAAAATGGGTTCCGCTGAAAAAGTCAGCGTAGATGGAAAAGAATATACTCCGCAGGAAATCTCCGCGATGATCCTGCAGTATCTGAAAACTTATGCCGAAGAATACCTCGGCGAACCGGTAACCGAAGCGGTTATTACCGTACCGGCTTACTTCAATGATGCTCAGCGTCAGGCTACCAAGGATGCCGGAACCATCGCCGGTATGAAAGTCGCTCGTATTATCAACGAACCGACTGCTGCTGCACTGGCTTATGGCATCAACAAGACCGACAAGGAAATGAACGTCCTCGTTTATGACCTTGGCGGTGGAACCTTCGATGTCTCCATCCTGAATATGGCTGACGGTACGTTCGAAGTTCTGTCCACCAATGGTGATACTCATCTGGGTGGCGATGACTTCGATAACGTTATCGCAGACTGGATCGTTGATCAGTTCAAGAAAGACAACGGTATTGATCTGAAAAACGACAAGATGGCTATGCAGCGTATTAAGGAAGCCGCAGAAAAAGCCAAGAAGGATCTGTCCAGCACCATGCAGACTCAGATCTCTCTGCCGTTCCTGTCTGCAGGAGCTGCCGGACCTCTGCACTTCGATGCTACGCTGACTCGTGCCAAATTCAATGAAATGACCAAAGGTCTTGTTGACCAGACCATCGTTCCGATCGAGAACGCTCTGAAGGATGCCAAACTGACCACTGCCGATATCGATGAAGTTCTGCTGGTTGGTGGATCCACGCGTATCCCTGCGGTTCAGGAAGCGGTTAAGAAAGCGACCGGCAAGGAACCGAACAAGTCCGTTAACCCGGATGAAGCCGTTGCCATTGGTGCAGCCATCCAGGGTGGCGTACTGCAGGGCGATGTCAAAGACGTTCTGCTGCTCGATGTTACTCCGTTAACTCTGGGTATCGAGACTGCAGGCGGCGTTATGACTCCGCTGATTCCGAGAAACACCACCATCCCGACGAAGAAATCTCAGATCTTCTCTACGGCTGCAGATAACCAGCCGGCTGTAGACATTCGTGTTCTGCAGGGTGAACGTCCGATGGCTTCCGATAACAAGGAACTGGGCAACTTCCAGCTGACCGGTATTGCTCCGGCTCGTCGTGGCGTACCTCAGATTGAAGTGACCTTTGATATTGATGCCAACGGTATCGTCAACGTTACCGCCAAGGATAAAGCTTCCGGTAAGGAACAGAACATTGTCATCCAGAACTCCAACGGTCTGTCTGAAGATGAGATCGATCGTATGGTTAAGGAAGCTGAAGCCAACAAGGCCGCTGACGACAAGAAGAAAGAAGAAGTTGAAGCCCGTAACAAGGCCGATGCCTTCATCGCACAGATCGACGCCATGCTCGAAGATGACAAGGACAAGATCCCTGCCAAGGAAGCCGGCGAACTGAAATCCATGAGAGACGAGCTGCAGAAAGCCCTCGACGAAAACAACATGGATAAAGTTGAAAAACTGATGAGCGATCTTGAAAAAGCAGCTCAGGCGGCCAGCCAGGCCATGTACCAGCAGTCCGCTGCAGGTGCTCAGCCCGCTGACGAAGGCAAAAAAGACGACGATGACGTCGTAGATGCTGAATTCACTGAAAAGAAGTAAATCCATCGTCAAAGCGCAATCTTTTGAAAGCTACAGGACCTGTTTCTGTAGCTTTCTCTTTATTTCTTGATGAGTAAAGTGGCTTAGGCTATATTTGAACAGATCCTCAAAAAAGCGGAAACCCGTTATTTAAACAGGATCCCATCGATCTGAACATCGGATCAAACCAGGAGAAGAGAAAAACCTGAAATCAGGAAAGTGAAAAGGAGGAAGAAGAATGGATAAGGACTTATATGAAATCCTTCGGGTCAGCCGAAACGCTACCCAGGAAGAAATCAAAAAATCCTATCACAAACTGTGCAGAGAATATCATCCGGATGTCTGCAAGGATCCGGATGCTGAAGATAAAATCAAGGAAATCAACGCGGCCTACGAAGTACTGGGCGATGAAAATAAAAGAGCGGCTTATGACCGCTTCGGAACAACGGATGGAACCTTTAATACCGGTGGATTCGGATTCGGATCCATGGGCGGATATTCTCCGTTTGAAGATATCATCAACCAGATGTTTGGCGGTGCTGCCCAGTCTTCTTCCTATCGGACCGGCCAGCCAACCCGAGGCGAAGACCTGTTCAAAACCATCACCATCGATTTTCTTGATGCGGTTCATGGAACAACCGTCCCCATCGACTTTGATGTCGAAGAAACCTGCCCGCACTGTCATGGAACTCGGGCGGAGCATCCTGAAGATGTTCATACCTGCCAGACCTGTAAGGGCAATGGTTATGTGACCCGTGTCTATAACTCCCTGTTGGGTCAGATGCGTGAACAGGTGGTCTGCCCGGATTGCCAGGGTACCGGAAAAACCGTTTCCGAAAAATGCCATACCTGCAAAGGTACCGGCTATCGTCGCGTTCATAAAACTGTGGAAGCCAAAATTCCGCGCGGCATTCAGTCCGGACGTCGGATTCGCCTGTATGGTATTGGCGAGCCGGGACGCAATGGCGGCCAGAATGGTGATGTCATTGTTACGGTCAATGTCAAAGAACATCCGGTATTCACTCGCGAGGGCAATGATATCCTGATCAACGTACCGATTTCCGCCGTGGATGCCACTCTGGGTACGACTCTGACGGTACCGACGGTGGATGGTGAAGAGACCATCGTCATTCGTCCGGGTACTCAGCCCGGTCAGGCCTATTCGCTCAAGGGCAAAGGCGTGAAAACCGACTTTGGCACCGGCAGTGAAATCGTGACCATCAATGTCGAAATTCCCAAAAAGGTCAGTGAGCGCGAACGCGAACTGTATGAGGAGCTGCGAAACAACGCCTCAAGCAAGCCGGATTCGCCCTTTGACCGTTTCAAGAATTTTTTCTCCGGCAAAAACTAAGCTGTTCCCGGGATCCTGAGACAGGATCCCTTTTTTTAAAGGATCTCCTTCTTCACCGACCAAGCAAAAACTTTTCGATTGACGGTCAAATCACCTTAGATTTCGGCTCGAATCATCAACAATATAGAAGGAATCCCCAAAAACGGAATGAAAGTGCGCTCCATTAAACGGACCGGCATTTTGGAAAGGACTGAATATGGCAGACAATACAAGACTTTACTCGATTCTTGGATTGACTCCGGACGCGGACGAGAAGGCCATTAAAAGGGCTTATCGAAAACTTGCGATGAAATACCATCCCGATGTCAATAAAGATCCGGGTGCAGAAGAAAAGTTCAAGGAAATCAACCTCGCGCATGAGACGCTTTCCAATCCGGAAAGACGTGCGCTTTACGATAAATACGGCGACATTTCGCTCGATCCAAACTTCAACGAAGACGCCTATAACGCCGCCAATGCGTTTGGCGGATATGGCGGTGGCCAGAGCTTCAATTTTGAAGACCTGTTTGGTCATGGTGGATCCGGTTTCGGTGGTGGATCCGGCTTCGGTGGTTTCGGCGGCTTAGGAGGATTTGAAGACCTCTTTGGTCGTGCGGGTACTCAGCCACATGAATATCCGGCCAAGGGTGAAGACCGTCATGGTTCGATCACCATTGACTTCATGGAATCGGCCAAAGGCGGAACCGAAACCCTTACCTTCAATGTGACGGAACCGGATGCCAACGGTCAGCTGACCACTCATCCGCTCACCGTCGAAGTCAAGATTCCGGCCGGTATTCGCGAAGGCCAGAAGATTCGTATTCCAGGCCGTGGAGAACCGGGCGTATTCGGTGGACCGGCAGGCGACCTGTATCTGGAAGTCCATGTTAAACCGGATGCACGCTTTACTCGTGACAATCTCGACATTATTGTCGATGTCGATGTACCGTTTACTACCGCTGCACTGGGCGGGACGATTGATGTGCCGACCCTCGAGGGCACGGTAGAAATGAAAGTTCCGGCCGGTATTCAGTCCGGACAGCGTCTGCGTCTGAAAGGCAAAGGTATCGTCGCTTCCAAAGGCACTGGCGATGAATATGCCAAAGTTCGCATCACCGTGCCCAAACAGCTCACGGATGATGAAAAGGAACTGTTTGAAAAACTGCGCGACCTGCTCGAAAAGTAAGTCATTTAACCTCCGAAAACCAGAAACCGGTCTCCGGAGGTTTTTCTAGATCTGCAAGGGCTGGATTCGAGAAGTACGCTATAATAGCGCTCAGAGGTGAACACACATGGATGAACTCGAAAAACAGCAGCGCATTGAAACCATTGATGCGAAGCTCAAAGAACTGATGAAAAAATACCGGATGAGTATGTGGGCAATGGTCGCCTGCATCGTCCTTTATCTGATTTTCCTGTTTGCGGTGAAAGCCAGCTGGAGTACCTGGGTGGTTCTGGCGATCTGCGCCGTGATGATTGTCATTGCCATCGTCAATACGAAGATTTCCAGACAGATCCAGAAACTCGCAAAGGAAAAGGCGGATCTGAAAAAACCGGCTCAGGCCGAAACCGGAGAAGATGGTGAAAACGAACGAATCGGTACCGTGGATGAAGATGTGCCCATCGTTGCCAATGCCATGTCGCTCAACGATCTGCCCAAACAGTACACGGTTCTTGACAACGTGCCTCTTGGAGAAGATGTTGTCGCCGAACATATCGTCGTTTCTCCTTATGGGATTGCGGTCGTTGCCAGACAGGATGTCAAAGGGGATGTGGAAGCCATCGTGCAGGAATCCGGTGTCGAAGAAGCTCCGATCTTCATCTACAGTCCCGATACTGAAATCAGTGAACTTGCAGAAAAGATCCAGATGGAAAAAACCGTGGCCCTTTCCGAGCCACAGATCATGAAGCTGCTCTACAAGTTCAATGGTCTTTCCTGAGACCATAATTCAAAACTGAACAGTTAAAAACGAGGGAATCTGCAGATCGTAAAGATCTCAGAATCCCTCGTTTTATTCGTTTTCGTCCTGAGTAAACAGCGTTTTAAGCGGCAGTTTTGATCGGAAACCACAGATCAGGGCAACCAGACCTACAAACAACACCAGCAGTCCCCAGATTCTCGAGAACACCAGAATGCTGGCCAGCAGTCCCCATTCGAGAACCAGACCGAACAGCACAAAAGCACCGACAAGATATCCGTATTTCTTCTCAAGAATGAATTTTTCAATCATCCATCCGCCAATGGCCAGATAGAGCTCAATCATCACCGCTTCCGCAATGGAAAACCACAGACCGGCACTTCCAGCCGTTCCGATGGTGACGTTTATATCGGAAAGCAGAGCGGAAAGGGCGGGAAAGCTGATAAACATTCCCACATAAGCCATTCCCTGACAGAAACCAAAGGTCAGTCCCTGTTCCGGTGTTTTGGGCTTGACCAGAAAGCGAAGAGACAGCCAGGAAAGCAGCAGGTAGACGATGGAGAAGCAAAGCGAATAAACGGCAGAATAAGGAACAGGATTGGCCATCAGTGAGACAAACCATTCGGTATTGAGCACCATCAGCGGGAGAACCATTCGTACAAGATAAATGGTCACGATCATGGAAAGGCATCCCCAGAGCACAGCCTTCCATCCCTGATCTTTCACGTAGCAGTAAACGGTGAGTGCAATTATCGGGATCAGCAGGGTGATCACCGGAACCATCACCAGAGAAAATTCGAACATAAAACCTCCGTTTGGAAAAACGATTCATCGTTTTCTAACCATGATAAAGGAAAATGGGCTTTCATACGAGGTACGAAGTGAATTTTATCCGGCTGATCAGCCCGTAAAGAGAACCGACAGATGAGGAAAACCCGGAAAACCGGTAGGATGTGAACATGACTGTTTCTTCAAATTCTTCGTCCTCTTCACGTCCTCTGATCTCTTTGTGGACTCCTGCCCTGTTCTGTTGCGCGCTGTGGGGACTGGCGCCTTCGCTGATCAAAAGCGGCTATGCTCAACTGGGTATCCACCAGACCGGATCCATTCTCGTCTTTGCGGGAATGCGCTTCTTTCTGGCGGGGCTGCTTGTGCTCGCTTTTGAAAAGTTCGTTCGAAAGCATCCGATTCATCCGGTAAAGAAAGATCTGTTACCGATTGCGGTTCTCGCCTTTTTCCAGACCTTCGGTCAGTACCTCTTTTATTATCTGGGTGCTGCGAAAGCCTCCGGTATGATGGTTTCCGTTTTGTCGGGGTTATCCGCCCTGATCGCTTTGATGATTTCGGCATGGATTTTCCGTCTGGAAAAGATGACTGTCCTCAAGCTGGCCGGATGTCTGATGGGACTTGGCGGAGTCATTGTCATGAATCTTGGATCAGGAGGTCTGGTCTTTTCTGCCCATGCGGAAGGACTGATCCTGATCTCCCAGATCTTCAGTGCCTTTTCCGCGGTGCTGATTCAGATCTTTTCATCCAAATCCTCTCCCGTTCTGCTTTCGGGATGGCAGTTTGCGCTGGGAGGAGCGGTGCTGATGCTTTCCGGCTGGAGTGCGGGAGCAGAATCCTTTTCCTGGAATATGACAGGGATTGGGATTCTGCTGCTTCTGGCTCTGGTTTCGGCGGGGGCCTATACGTTATGGGGTGTACTGCTTTCCAGATGGCCGGTTTCTTCGGTCGGAGTCTTTGGTTGCTCGATCGGACTGTTCGGGGTGTTTTTTTCCGCGCTGATTCTTCACGAAAGTCTTTCCTGGAAAATTGCTATGTCCTGTCTGATGATCAGCGGAGGAATTGCGCTGGTCAATCTCAAAACTTCATCGCTGAAACAATCGGAATCCTGAGTGCAGGCTTTCGATTGTTTTATTTTTTGGCCGAGGTTGAAAATAGGATCAAAGAAACGGAACAATAGAAACAAAGAAAGAGAGGGAATGGGATGAAGTTACTTAAAAAATGGTGGAGCGGTTTTCTGCTTCTGGCTTTTCTGCTGGCCGGGTGTTCGTCTCCTTCGTCTTCTCTGATCCGGATTGGCTGTACGAAAGGTGGAGAAGGGGAGATTCTTTGCTGGATGTTTCGCGAACTGGCAGCCAGACAGGGATTGCAGGTGGAAATTGTCGATGTTACTGCAGGGATTAAAAACCTTCAGCCGGCGCTGGAGAATAACTCCCTTCAGGTCGGGGTGGAATTTACCGACAGTGCCTGGAAAACGGTCCTTCATCATAACAGTGCCTATCAGGCTTTCGATTTGACCGCTCTGACTTCTGCGTATAAAGCGATGAATCTGGCCTGGGTCGAACTGCCAAGAATCAGTGATCACTATCTGCTGGCGGTCTCCTACAAGATGGCTCAGGAATACGATCTTGAAACGATCAGCGATCTGACCAAAGTGGCAGACCAGCTGGTCCTGGGTGCGCCTACCACTTACTTCGAACAGGGAGACGGTTATCCGCTGATGCAGAAAGTCTACGGACTGACGTTTTCCAAAACCGTCAACCTTCCCGAAACCCAATATAAGCAGGCGCTGATTGATGGAACCATCGATGTCATCCCGGCAAGACGGCTGGATGGCAGTCTGCAGGAGACGGGCGTGGTCTTTTTGAAGGATGATGCCGGAGCGTATGTTGATTCGTTCGCGGGTTTTGTCCTGAATAAGGATGCGGTCCAGAAAGAGCCGAGAATCGTCTCGATCGCCCGGACTCTGGCTCGAGAAATCGACGGGGAACAGATTATGCAAGCGTCTCATCTTGTTTCATCAGATTTGGCAACACCACAGAACGCAGCTTTACAAATTCTCAAGTCAATTGACCTGATTAGTGAAAAGCCTGCCGGTAAATAGTGTGGATTTACGACAATAGAAAATTAAACTGAAATAAAAGCAAATGCTTAGGGACATCATATGATTTCTGATAACGTTTCATTAGTGAATAGGTGAGTTTAAGTCAAGATTTTGAGAGCGGTTTCCATGAAAACCGGGTAAAAGGCACCGCAAAGTTCAAAAAAGTATTAAAAAGCGCAATAAAACGAAACGCTCAATGAAAACGTTGCGCAAAATTTAAAAAAGCAGTATCCAAAACCCGTGAAAACGTTTTATAATCTGATCGTAAACAAACCTGCGACGTATCCGAGAAAATCGGGACGCAGATTCAAGGAGGAAAATATGAAACATTGGCATTCTTATGCCGCTGCTGCCATGGTTGGCGCATTAGCACTGGCCGGATGCTCTTCTGGAAACAGTACTGAATCTACTGCTTCTACTTCCGGAAGTGCTGCCGGTGATGGATCCAAAGGATCTGTCTATTACCTCAACTTCAAACCTGAAGCTGACGAAGCCTGGCAGGAGATGGCGAAAAAGTACACCGAAGAAACCGGCGTACCTGTAAAAGTCGTAACCGCAGCAAGCGGAAACTACGAAACCACACTGATGTCCGAAATGGGCAAGAGCGGAGCTCCGACTCTGTTCCAGGTTAACGGTCCTGTAGGCCTCAAAAACTGGCAGGATTACGCTTACAACCTGTATGACACTCCTGTATTCAAGCAGCTGACCAGTGACAGCTACGCTCTGTACAAGGACGGCGACAAAGCTTCCAACGATGTATGCGCTATCGCTTACGCAATCGAATCCTACGGTATCATTGTTAACACCGAACTTCTGGAAAAATCCGGACACACTGTAGACGAAATCACTTCGTTCGAAGCTCTGAAAAACGTTGCAGACGACATCCAGTCCCGCAAAGACGAACTCGGTATCAAAGGTGCCTTCACCTCCGCAGGTATGGATTCCTCTTCCGACTGGCGCTTCAAAACTCACCTGGCTAACATGCCTCTGTACTTCGAGTACAAGGATGCAGGCGTAGAAGATGAAGACGAAGTAACCGGAAAATATCTGGACAACTACCGCGACATCTTCGATCTGTACATCACAGATTCCACTACTCCGGGTAAAGATCTCGCTTCCAAGACTGCTGACGACAGCGAACGCGAATTCACCAGCGGCGAAGCTGTATTCTTCCAGAACGGTTCCTGGGAATACACCAACCTGATCAACGCCGGCATGACTGACGAACAGATCACCATGATCCCGATCTACATCGGCGCAGGCGATGAAGCTAACCAGGGTCTGACCACTGGTACTGAAAACTACTGGGTAGTTAACAAGGAAGCTTCCGCTGACGATATCCAGGCTACTCTCGACTTCATGAACTGGCTGGTTACTTCTGATGAAGGAACTACCTTCATGGCTGACGATCTTGGCCTGACCATCCCGTTCAAGGATGCTAAGGAAAGCCCGAACGTATTCGTTCAGGAAGATATTAAACTGACTGAAGACGGCAAGACTCCGGTATCCTGGAACTTCACAACTATGCCTTCCGAAGAATGGAAGAACGGTCTCGGTTCTGCTCTGACTGCTTACGCAGCTGACCCGACCGATGAAAACTGGGATAAAGTTGTTTCCGCATTCGTAGACAACTGGAAGACCGAAAAAGAACTCGCTAAGTAAGTTCCCGTTCTGATTCAAAATTGATCTTCTGGATTTCAGAATGATTGAACTGGCGCGGGCGAATAGAATCGCCCGCGCCTTCTTGTTTTTTATTCATCATCTTATTCACATGGATTCATAAATTGATTCGCTTTCTTTCAGGAAAGGGATCGGCTTATGGATAAGAAAAAAAGGAAAGCAGTTTTCCTGCCGACCTGCTTGGGATTTTCTCTTGTACGCAAAGATTCATGATTCCGGTTGTGTCATCTTTTCAAAGATAAAATCTCTCCCTACCAGAAAGGAGAAAGATCTGAAGTAATTTCCGATTTCAGATTCACTGAACTATGGAAAAAGCATTGAAAAAGTATGCCTGGATCTTTGTGCTTCCCACACTGGCTGCATTTACGATTGGATTTATCGTGCCGTTCTTCGAAGGCCTTTACCTTTCGTTCTGCCAGTTCACAACTGTAGGAAATGCGAAATTCATCGGTTTCTCCAACTATGTCAACGCACTGTCTGACCCGCTGTTCCTTCATTCCGCGTGGTTTACCATCATGGTTACTGTCGTTAACATTCTGGCCATTAACATCCTCGCTTTCGCGCTGGCAATGGCTCTGACACAGAAACTGAAAGACACCAATTTCTTCCGTACCATCTTCTTCATGCCTAACCTCATCGGCGGTATCGTCCTTGGTTACATCTGGCAGATTCTGATCAACGGTGTCCTGTCCATCTGCGGACAGTCGCTGCTGAAACTGAATCCGGTTGCCGGATACTGGGGCATTATCATCCTGATGTGCTGGCAGCAGATTGGTTACATGATGATCATTTACATCGCAGGACTCCAGAACGTCCCCGATGATCTGATCGAAGCCGCCAAGATCGACGGCGCCAACGACTGGCAGATTCTCTGGAAAGTTAAAATTCCGATGATGATGCCGTCCATCACCATCTGCGTCTTCCTGACGCTGACCAACTCGCTCAAACTGTTCGACCAGAACCTTGCGCTGACTGCAGGTGACCCGAACCACGAAACTGACATGCTTGCGATGAACATTTACAACACGTTCTATGCTCGTGCCGGTGCACAGTGGAAAGGTATTGGCCAGGCTAAAGCGGTTATCTTCTCTATCGTTGTTATTCTGATCGGATTCTGGCAGCTGCGTGCAACCAGAAGTAAGGAGGTTCAGGCATGATTAAAGAAAAAACCAAACCTTCTCAGATCATTCTGTTTATCGTTATGGTCATCCTGGCCCTGCTTTGGATCTATCCGGTTTTCATGATCTTCGTGAACTCTCTGAAAATCGAATCGGCCATTACGACCAGTTCCGTATTTGACCTGCCGAGTGCTTCCCAGTTTGCAGGTATGGCCAACTATACGAACGCGCTGAATTCTCAGGGATTCCTCGCTTCTCTTGGCTACTCCACACTGATTACCATCACTTCCGTAGTCGCAATTATTCTTTGCTGCTCGATGTGTGCCTGGTATATCACTCGTGTTAAATCGAAGTTCAACAACTTCCTGTATTACCTGTTTGTATTCTCCATGGTAGTTCCGTTCCAGATGGTTATGTTCACGCTGTCTCAGACTGCGGATATGCTCAAACTGAACAATCCGTTCAACATCTGGGTCATCTACCTTGGATTTGGAGCCGGTCTGGCTGTATTCATGTTCGCCGGATTTGTTAAATCGATTCCGGTTGAAATCGAAGAAGCCGCAATGATCGATGGCTGCACTCCGCTGCAGACTTACTTCAAAGTCGTTGTTCCGATGCTGAAGCCGACCATGGTTTCTGTAACGATTCTTCAGGCCATGTGGATCTGGAACGACTACCTGCTCCCGACCCTTGTACTGGATATCACCAAGTACAAAACGATCCCGATGCTGATTCAGTACTTCCGCGGAAGCTACGGACGTGTATCCATGGGACCGATGATGGCTTCCATCGTCATGACCATTATCCCGATCATTATCGTTTACATCTTAGGCCAGAAACACATCATCAAAGGTGTTGCGGCCGGTGCGGTTAAAGGATAAGACTTTGACGAAAGCGACCATGAAAGACGTTGCCCGTAAGTCCGGATGGTCTTTGGGCACGGTCTCAAGAGTCTTCAATCAGATGCCAGGGGTGAATGAGCGGGCCAGAGAAGAAATTCTCGCCGCAGCCGAAACGCTCAATTATTCACCCAGCCAGTATGCTCGAGAACTTCGCCGCAAGCGCAGAGCCGGAATTTTGATGATTGTCAGACCGACGCGCAGCGGGTATGATGAGGAACTGGCCCGATCGCTGAAAGAGAGACTCGAAAGCCGTAACTTTCAGGTCATGCTTGCAGAATCGAACTTGACACAGGATGAGGGTGAGCTTTGCCTGAATCTGTGCGAGTCTATTCGCCCGTCTTTGCTTCTGTTCTTTGGAGCCCGGCGGGACAAAATTCGAAACGCAATTGGCCGGATGAAAATTCCGGCCATTTCTGCGGGTGCTGATCTTGAAGGAGAGGGCTTCGAAAAATACTTCTCGCTGCAGGTACCGGAAACGGAAAAATTCATGCAGGCAGCTGAAGCTCTGTTTGAAGCGGGATGTCAGAATATCGGCGTTCTGATGACCCCCAGATCGGAATACGGCGAATCCGCCGCCAAGCTTTTAGGCATTCAATATGCGTTTTATTCCCGTGACTGCGTCTTCAAGGCAGGTTTGCAGAGTGTTGAAGCACCAGCAACGCCTGAAGGCGGATATCAGGGAATAATGGAATTACAAAAAAAGATCGGTAATCCGGACGGGCTGCTGATCTTCGACTGTCGTCAGGCCTCCGGGGCCATGCGGGCAATCGCAGATCTTCAGATTCGGATTCCCGAACAGCTGAAAGTCATTACCATGGATGAAAACGCCAGTGGAGATTTTATGGTTCCCCGCCTGGCGGGATTTCGAAGGAATCCCGAAAAGGACGTCCAGTATCTCGAGGATCTCTGTATTTGCCTCGGGAATCCGGGCGGCAATCTGCCGGAACAGTCTGAAGTCCGGGCGGAAGTCCGCTTTCACTTCGATGAGAGTTTTCCTGAAACGCTTCTGAAGGGTTCTGATGCTTTAGCGGAATAGAAAGTGTGTGTTATGAGAAAAAATGGCGTTTTACTGTCGGTAACGAGCCTTCCTTCGCCTTATGGAATCGGAACCCTGGGCAAAGCGGCTTACGACTTTATTGACTTTCTGAAAAGAACGGACCAGTCCGTCTGGCAGATCCTTCCTTTAGGCCCGACCGGATATGGAGACTCTCCCTATCAGTCCTATTCGACCTTCGCGGGCAATCCTTACATGATCGACCTGGATCTGCTGGCCGAAGAAGGTCTGCTTCTGCCGGAAGAATTCAGGGATCTGAAATGGTTTGACCAGGAAGATCAGGTTGACTACGGCAGACAATACGAGCAGCGCTTCCCGATTCTGGAAAAAGCGGCTGAGCGTTTCCTCAAAAATCCGCCAAAGGATTTTGAGCAGTTCCAGAAAGATAACTATGACTGGCTGGAAGACTATGCCCTGTTCATGGCTCTTAAGGATGCACAGGGTGGAAAACCCTGGAAAGAATGGGATCCTGAATACCGTCGGTATGATCTGAAAAAGATCCCGGCATGGAAAAAGGAAAACAAGGCTCGCATGGACTACTACAAGGTCCTGCAGTACCTGTTCTTCAAACAGTGGAATGATATTCGCAAATATGCGGCCAAAAACGGCATCGAAATCCTCGGCGATCTTCCGATTTATGTTGCACCGGATTCCGTAGATGCATGGAGCAACCCGCAGCTGTTCCGTCTTGATGAGAATGGCATGCCCTCTGTTGTTGCAGGATGCCCACCTGATGGCTTCTCTGCAGATGGTCAGCTCTGGGGTAACCCGATTTATGACTGGGACAATCACCGTCGTTCCAACTACGCATGGTGGATCAACCGAATCGATCGTCTGACTCAGATGATGGATATTCTGCGTATCGACCACTTCCGCGGCTTTGATTCCTACTATGAAATCCCTGCCGATGCGACAACAGCGAAAAACGGTGTATGGAAAACCGGTCCGGGTATTGAACTGTTCAAAACCATGGAAAAACAGATCGGCAAGAAGAACATCGTTGCCGAAGATCTGGGCTATCTGACCGATTCCGTTAAGCAGCTGCTTGCAGAAACCGGTTATCCCGGAATGATGGTGCTCGAATTCGCTTTTGATTCGAGAGATGGTTCCGGATCCGAATACCTGCCCTACAACTATCCGAAAAACTCTGTCGCTTACGCGGGTACCCACGATAACGACACCATTCGTGGATGGTTCGATACGATCTCTCCGGAAGATAAGGAATACGCCTGCCAGTTCATGGACGCATGGAATCCGGAGGAATATAACTGGGAAATGATGCGCACGGTAGTCGCTTCCCCCAGTGATCTGGCGGTTCTGCAGATGCAGGATCTGCTCAACCTCGATTCTTCTGCTCGCATGAACACTCCGGGTAAACTGGGTGGTAACTGGATCTGGAGACTGAAACCGGACTATGACAATCAGGAAATGGAGAGCGGTCTGAAATACATCACCGATCTCTATGGACGTGCACCCAGAAAGAAGAAAACCGAAGACGAAGTCAGCGAAGCTGCTGAAGCAACAGAAGACTCCGCAGACTGAGTACCGGTAATCAACAGAACACGAAAGGACGAAACCCAAACCACGGTTTCGTCCTTTTTTCGATCATTCAACGCAGTCGGAAACCGTGGTCCATTGTTCCGGTCCATTATGGAAGGCATTATTGAATAGTTGGAACCATTGTTTCCTGCCCCAAAGGAGTGATGAATTTGAATTTGGAAAACACCCCCAGAATAGAGACCGAGCGGTTGATCCTGAGAAAATTCACCGCAAACGATTTGGATGCCCTATTTCACATTTACGCCGATCAGCAGGCGAATACTTTTCTTCCGTGGTTTCCCGTAAAAAATCCGGAAGAAGCCAGGATTCTTCTTGAAGAACGGTATCTGAAATCCTATAGGGAATCCCGGGGATATCGTTACGCGATCTGCCTGAAACAGGACGATATCCCCATTGGATATGTCCATGTGGATATGGATGAAAGCAATGATTTTGGCTATGGTTTGCGCACCGAATTCTGGCATCAGGGAATTGTAACCGAAGCTTGTCAGGCGGTGATTTTGCAGTTGAGGAAAGATCATATCCCCTTTATTACCGCAACCCATGATGTAAACAATCCCCGAAGCGGAGAGGTGATGAAAAAACTGGGAATGAACTACCAGTATTCCTATGAAGAACAATGGCAACCCAAAGATCTTCCGGTGATCTTTCGGCTGTACCAGCTGAATCTGGATGGAAAGGATCATGGGATCTATCGAAAATACTGGGAGAATTCAACGGTTCATTTTGTAGAACTGAATCTCTGAGTTACCATCACTTAATTTCAATCCTCCATAATTAACGCAGATCCTGAATGCGGTTTTTGAGGATCGTTCGGTTCTTCGAACAGACAGGAGTTTTTAAAGGTTCGAACGGCGGATCAGGCATGTGGTTTCGTCTCTTTTGGATTATTCAAAAATGAGGGAAGAAGCGCAGAACCAGGCGAAATTGACAGAAGTCGATTGAAAGGGATTGCTTGTCGTCGGCAAAAGAAAATGAAACAATAGAGACATATGCAACAAAACCCCATAAATGGGTATGGAGTATAAAAGTATATGAATGAGACAGTGACGATGATTCTCACTTTGCTGACCGGTGTCGCGCTCTTTCTATTCGGAATGAGTTCGATGTCGGACGGCCTTAAGAAAGTCGCCGGAAACCAGATGGAAATGATCCTTTACCGGCTGACCAATTCGCCCTGGAAAGGATTCCTTCTTGGAACCGCGGTCACCTGCGTGATTCAGTCTTCCTCGGCTACAACCGTCATGGTGATCGGTTTTGTCAATTCCGGCATGATGAAAGTCACACAGGCCATTGGGGTAATCCTTGGTGCCAATATCGGTACGAGCATTACCGGATGGATTGTGTCGATGTCTTTTCTGGATGGTGCCGGATGGGCTTCTTATTTCTCTTCTACGACGATTACCGCAGTCATGGCGATTATCGGTATGTGCATCCACATGTTTGCCAAGAAGGACTCGATGAAGGCTCTTGGAGGCATTCTGCTGGGATTTGCGGTGCTGATGACCGGTATGTCCATGATGTCCGGTGCGGTATCTCCTTTAAAAACCAATCCTGCATTCATCAATATTATGAAAACGCTGAACAACCCGCTGATCGCGCTTGGCTTCGGTATTCTGGCTGCCGGTATTCTGCAGTCGTCTTCTGCCGCAGTCGGTGTTGTCCAGTCTTTATCCGTAACCGGATCGCTGACGTTCCATTCAACCTATCCGCTGATTATGGGGATCGGTATCGGTGCGTCTTTCCCGGTTCTGCTTGCCGCCATCGGTGCAAATAAGGATGGCGTTCGAACGTCGCTGGTTTATCTGCTGACATCAATTATCTCGGCGATTCTGGGTGTGATCTTCTACTATCCGCTGGAGTGGATGAGCTTTGCTTCGCTCAGCTCGATGGTTATGGATCCGTTCTCGATCGCTGCAGTGAACTCGATTTTCCGAACTGCGACAATGACGATCATGCTTCCTTTCTGTAAGCAGATCAAAAAGCTCGTCTTCCTGCTGGTTCCTTCGGATCCGGCTGAAGAGAAAGATCTGGGCGATTTCGACAAGCTCGAACCCCGTCTGCTTTCCAATCCGACCCTGGCTTATAACGTGGCCATGGAAGTTATGGATGGCATGGGACGAAAAGCACGAAAGAATGTGCTTCGCGTCGTTCAGCTGATCAATGATTATTCTTCCGAGGGATATCGCAAGGTTTCCGATCTGGAACAGACCCTGAACAAATATGAAGAAAAGCTTGGCAAGTATCTGGTGAAACTCACTGCAGCCGGTGTCACTTATCGTGAATCGCAGAATATTTCCAAATCGCTGCAGGCGATTGGAGATTTTGAAGCGATCGGTGATTACGCGCTCAACGTAGCTGACCAGGCCAAAGCCATGAAGGAAAAGAAACAGAAGTTCTCGATTGACGCGCTCGATGAGCTCAACGTCATCGCAGCTGCTGCTGAAGAAGCAGTGACCATCACCGTCGATAACTTCATGTCCAACAATGAAGAGGAAATCAAGCGCGTATTTGCCCTTCAGCAGCTCGTTTCGCTTTCCGCAAGCCAGATCAAGAAACGTCACATTAAACGCCTCAAAGCCGGCTTATGTACCATGGAGTTGGGTTTTGTTCAGGCAGACATGATTACCAACCTGCAACGCATTGTGGATCATTGTGCAAACATCGCTCTCGATGTGGTGAAGGATTCGGAGAAAGATTTCTCTGTTCACCGTTATCTGCGCGCGTATACGACGGAAATGCAGCCGGATTACGCAAAGACGTTGCAACAGTACGAAACAAAGTATTCAATCTAGTAAAACGTTGCGAAAACGTTTATGAAACAAAGCCGCGATTTTTCATATTCGAGAAATCACGGCATTTTTTATTGAGATTTAAGATTTTTTTAATTCTGGAGCGGGTTTTGAAGGCGCTTTGAAATTTTCGGGTTATAGTGCTATCGGCTGTGTTTGGCCTTTTTCCATTCCTTCATCCGTTTTTCAACTTCCGAAGCCTGCTTTTTTGATATCAGTAAAGCGGTCTTTCGGGTTTTGACTTCGACCTGGTTTCCGGCCGGAACCAGGGAGCGGACAGAGGAATAGGGGATATCCTCGTCATGGTAAATGAATCCCTGAGGATAGAAGACCATGCGGCCATCGTTGGCATGCGAAACCGCTCGGGACGCACAGAAGATGGCGATTCCGATGAAGCAGAGCATCTCCGGAGCCACTGAGCTCTCGGCAGTCAGAAAACTCTGCGCCTGCGTTGCAGCAGAAAGAGAAAGCAGGGCAAGGAGGACATCGATCCACATCCAGCCCTGATCCGACTGGAAGCGAATGGCTTCCGAGTGGGATTTAAGAAAATTTTTCTGGAACGCCATGGTGGTCTTTAAAGCAGAAACCTGTTTGTAAAACAGCCATGCGCCCAGCAGACAGATGGCGAGTCCAAGGGCGTATAATGCATAAAAAGCCATAAAATCATCCTTTCAAGATTTGATAGAGCTTGCAGTTCTCCAAATCGGCGAAGCGATGGAGAAAACGGGAATCCGGTCTGGCCTGACTGGAACCCCCGCGCTTTTATTATCCGCCTGATCCCTTCAGGGAATCATGCAGTTAGCATTTAAAAAATCGATTTTGTACAGTCAGTTCAGGAGGCAAAACATGAACATTAAACAGACAATGCAGGAAATGGCCCAGCATTACTATGGCAAAGAAATCAAAGACTGCACTACGCGTGAAGTGTATTTTATCCTGCTTGATATGACCAAAGAGTTGGAAAAGAATGCGCCCGCTATCGAAGGCGATCGCAAACTGTACTACATCTCTGCCGAGTTTCTGATCGGTAAGCTGCTTTCCAACAATATGATCAACCTCGGTATCTACAAGGACGTTCGCGAAGTTCTCGAAGAGAACGGAATCTCTCTGGCCGAAGTTGAAGAATTCGAACCGGAACCTTCCCTGGGTAATGGTGGGCTTGGCCGTCTGGCTGCCTGCTTCCTCGATTCCATTGCAACCCTCGAGCTGCCCGGAGACGGAGTAGGTCTGAACTACCACCTTGGTCTGTTCCATCAGAAATTTGAAGACAACAAGCAGAAAGAGCTGCCCGATCCCTGGATGACCGACAACTCCTGGCTGCAGGATACCGGCAAGTACTACCCTGTTAAATTCAGAAAATTCAACGTCGATGCACACCTGTATTCCATGGATGTCATTGGCTATACCAAAAAGAAAAACAACCTGCTGCTGTTCGATCTGGATTCCGTAAACGATCAGATCGTTCAGGAAGGCATCAACTTCGACAAGGACGATGTGAAGGAAAACCTGACGCTGTTCCTCTATCCGGATGACAGCGATGACAAGGGACGTCTGCTTCGTGTTTACCAGCAGTACTTCCTGGTATCCGCTGCTGCTCAGATGATTCTGGAAGATGTTGAAGCTCACGGCTGGTCTCTGGAATCCCTGTCTGATCATGTAGTGATTCAGATCAACGATACCCATCCTTCCATGGTTATTCCGGAACTGATCCGTCTGCTCATGGAAAAAGGTCTGACCATCGACAAGGCGATCGCTCAGGTAGAAAAGACCTGCGCGTATACCAACCATACCATTCTTGCAGAAGCGCTCGAAAAATGGCCGATCCACTTCCTTGAAGAGGTTGCGCCGCAGCTGATCCCGATCATCTACGAACTCAACAACGTTGCCAAAACCCGTTCCGCTAACCCGAAAACGGCGGTCATCGACAATAACAACCTCGTACACATGGCTCACATGGATATCCACTTCTCCAAATCCACCAATGGTGTAGCCAAACTGCATACCGATATCCTGAAGGATACCGAGCTGCATGATTTCTATACGCTCTACCCCAACAAGTTCAATAACAAAACCAACGGTGTAACTTTCCGCAGATGGCTGCAGGCCTGCAACCCGGAACTGACCGACTGGATCATCTCCAAGATCGGTGACGGATTCCTGTCCGATGCAGAAGAACTCAAGAAACTGCTCCCGTATGTGAAGGAAGATCAGGCTCTTGAAGAACTGCGCGCCATCAAGAAAGAAAAGAAAGAACAGCTGGCCGTATTCCTGAAAAACCGTCAGGGTGTGGAAATTGACCCGGATTCCATCTTCGATATCCAGGTTAAACGTCTGCACGAGTACAAACGTCAGCAGATGAACCTGCTCAGCGCCATCGAGCTCTATCAGGAAATCAAGAACGGTTATACTCCTGAACGCAAGATCACGATCATCTTCGGTGCCAAAGCCGCTCCGGCCTACATTCTGGCAAAAGACATCATCCATGCGATCCTCGTCTTCTCTCAGATTGTTGCCAATGATCCTGTTGCTTCCAAATACATGCAGGTCGTAATGGTTGAAAACTACGACGTCACCTGCGCAGAAAAACTGATTCCTGCGGCCAACATCTCCGAACAGATCTCTCTGGCTTCCAAGGAAGCTTCCGGCACTTCCAACATGAAGTTCATGCTGAATGGTGCCGTAACTCTGGGAACGGATGACGGAGCCAACGTGGAAATCCACGATCTGGTAGGCGATGACAACATCTTCATCTTCGGTGCGAAGAGTGATACCGTCATCGAACACTATGAAAACGCAGATTACCATCCTCAGGAAATCCTCGAAGCTGCACCGAAGATTGATGAAATCGTCAACTTCCTGGTTGGTGAGGAAATGATGGCTTACGGCGATCCGGAATGCCTCAACAGACTCCACCATGACATGACCACCAAAGACTGGTTCATGGCTCTGCTGGATCTTGATGAGTACATGGCTACCCGTAAGAAAGCTTACGCCACTTACGAAGACGAAAAGAAATGGTCTCAGATGGCTCTGACCAACATTGCCATGGCCGGCTACTTCTCTTCCGACCGTACCATTGCTCAGTACAACGAAGACATCTGGAACCTTCCTGCCGACACCACTCCGGTAGAAGAAAAAGCTGCAGAAGCTGAAAAAGCAGATAAAGCTGAAAAAGCTGAAAAAGCCAAAAAACCTGCAAAAGCTTCCAAGTAATTCTTCAACTCAAATTCAATATCTGATCTGATCAGGGCAGTCCGCTCATCCGGACTGCCCTTTTTGTGTGTCCAAAAAGTGGCGAAGATAACCTGATGGTTATGAAACGGATCATCGGACAACGAAAAAACGCACCGCCGATTGGCGGTGCGCAACATTTGAGTTTTACTGGTTTTTACTATTCGCTTACGGCTTCAGCAGCGCTGTCTTTGGGAAGAGTGGTCAGGCTGTCGTGAATCAGTTCGCCGGTTGTCGGATCTACGTCAACCAGGATGTTTACATCCGTGTTCTTGTCGAAGATCTGGATACGGTCGTTGTTGAAGGCCAGTTTAACTGTGTCTCCAACACGAGCCTTGGTGGTGGGATCAACAGCTGCAGTGATCTGCTGACCGTTGCAGTTTACATACAGGTTGGAAGTGGATCCAAGCATTTCGTAAACTTCTACAGTTCCGGTAGCGGTGCTTTCGGGGAACTGAGCAATCATGGTTTCGTGGTCGGACAGGTCTTCCGGACGGATACCCAGAATCACGGTATCACCGGATTTGTAACCTTTGTCTTTGAGGCGTTTAGCCTTGGCATCAGAGATCAGGATGTCATCATCACCAACGGACAGGTAAATCTTGTCGCCGTTTTCCTTAACTACAGCATCCATGAAGTTCATCTGCGGAGAACCGATGAATCCGGCTACGAATTTGTTTACCGGGAAGTCATACAGGTTGGCCGGAGTATCGATCTGCTGAACTTCGCCATCGCTCATAACAACGATACGATCGCCCAGGGTCATCGCTTCCGTCTGGTCATGGGTTACATAAATGATGGTAGAACCCAGTTTTTCGTGCAGTTTGGAAATCTCAACACGCATCTGGCCTCTCAGTTTGGCATCCAGGTTGGACAGAGGTTCGTCCATCAGCAGTACTTTCGGGTGACGAACGATTGCACGACCCATGGCTACACGCTGACGCTGACCACCGGACAGAGCTTTCGGTTTACGGTCGAGCAGGCTTTCCAGACCCAGAGTCTTGGCTGCTTCGGCTACACGCTGATCGATTTCTGTTTTCGGCATTTTGGCAATCTTCAGCGGGAATTCCATGTTTTCACGAACGGTCAGGTGAGGATACAGAGCGTAGGACTGGAAAACCATGGCGATGTCGCGGTCTTTCGGATCAAGATCGTTAACGCGTTTTCCGTCGATGTACAGGTCACCGGAAGAGATTTCTTCCAGACCGGCCACCATTCTCAGGGTGGTGGACTTTCCGCATCCGGAAGGTCCTACGAAGATGACGAATTCTCCGTCTTTAACGTCCAGGTTGAAGTCCTGAACAGCTTCAAAACCGTTCGGATACACCTTTTTAATGTGATTCAAATTCAGTTCAGACACGTATTTCTCCTTTTTACTGTTGTTAACAGTCTGAATGTACCAGCGGTTTGTAACCGCTTGATACAGCATTTCTTTCATACAACAAAAGCATAAACAGCCATGAAACAGAGCGCAACTGAAATATGATGAAACGTTTCATAACATTTAAGAAGCCGATTTCTTTCTTTGCAAGAGGCGTATTGGACGGTAAAATATACATAGAAATTTAGTAAAAAAGA
>Cam_p2__coassemble_1290_pt1 | contig 22049 bp, 18 predicted proteins | sample Cam_p2__metabat2_low_PE_009 | metagenome-assembled genome bin Cam_p2 | reverse complement strand
GGGTGCAAGCCGGAGAATTACCGTTCTGCAAATGGACTTCCAAGGGCGATGTGAACTCAAGTAGCAAAGCCGGGACTTTCCCGTTACAGAAAGAAGAATGTGATGGCATTCGATGAGAGGGCGCGCAACTCGCGTCAATACAGGTGGTACCGCAGAAAATTCTGTCCTGTTTCGTTTTTATAACGAAACAGGATTTTTTTTAACCACAGTCTCGATTGTCAGAAAAGAAAACACGACAGGAGGAACTTAAGATGAAACGTTTTCGCAAAGTATTAGCAACCATGGCCATGGCATCCCTGATTGCCGGATGCTCTTCTTCCACCCCCGCTTCCAGCACCGCTTCGGCAACTTCCACCAGTGGTGAAGTCTATAACGTCGGAGTGGCACAGCTGGTTGACCATCCTTCGCTGAACACCATTCGTGAAGCGATGATGGATGAATTCAATGAACAGGGCTATGTCGAAGGCGAAAACCTGATTGTTGACTATCAGAACGCTGCCGGCAAAACCAGTAATATCGATTCGATCATGTCCGGTTATGCGGCTGATCAGGATGATCTGATCATCGCTATCGCGACTCCGACCGCGCTTTCCGCACAGAACTATTCGGATCAGATTCCTGTCGTTTTCTCGGCCTGCTCCAACCCGGTCGAAGTTGGTCTGGTTGCCGATATGGAAAAACCAGGAGGCAATATTACCGGAACCTCTGATGAAATCCAGGTTGATCAGATCGTCGATCTGATGCTTAAGCTCTCTCCGGATATCAAAACGGTCGGCGTTCTCTACAACGCCGGTGAAGCAAACTCCGTTTCCAACGTTGAACGCTTCAAAAAAGTTGCTGAGGAAAAAGGATTGAAGGTCATCGAGAAAACCGGAACCGACAACACCACCCTCCAGCAGGCAGCCGTTGATCTGGCTTCTTCCTGTGATGCAATCTTCTCGCCTAATGACAATACCGTGGCAACCGGAATGGCTTCCTTAGGTCAGGTCGCCAAAGATGCAGGTATTCCTTACTATGTCGGCGCCGATTCCATGGTAGAAACCGGTGGATTTGCGACGGTAGGCATCAACTACGAAGAACTCGGACGTGAAACTGCCAAAATGGCCATCGAAGTGCTCAATGGCAAATCTCCTGCCGACATGCCGGTCAAAGTCTTCAAGGATGATCTCAATGTTTACATCAATGAAGATCTGCTCAACGATCTGCAGGCCAATGGAAAAACCAAAGTCGTTCTGCCCGATGATCTGGCCGGTCAGGACAATCTGATCAAAGTTACCGTTACTGAATAATCATCAAAAAACAGAACAGCCATCTTCCTGGAAGGCGGCTGTTCTTGATCGTTTAATGAAAGAAGGATTGTATGACCGTCTCGATTTTACTCAATGCCATCCAGCTCGGCCTGATCTTCGCCGTCCTGTCTCTTGGCGAATACATCACCATTAACGTCATGGACTCTCCGGATATGACTGTGGATGGATCGTTTGTGACCGGAGCTGCCATCTGCGCCATGATGACGCTTCATGGCCAGCCGATTCTCGGCCTGTTTGGCGCCATGCTTGCCGGAGGGCTTTGCGGATGCGTAACCGCTTTTCTGCAAACCAAAATGAAGATTTCGCCTTTACTTGCCGGAATTCTGAACATGACGGCGCTTTATTCCATCAACCTGCGCATCATGGGTGGATCCCCGACGCTCAACCTGTTTGTAGCCGGTAAACCGGCGCAAACGCTGCTTTCCAATGCGAACAGCCGTCTTGTCGTGCTGCTGATTATCGTGGTGCTGATCATTGCGCTGATGTATCTGTTTTTCAAAACCAACCTGGGTCTGATGCTTCGAGCCAGTGGCGATAACGAAAATATGGTCAAGTCTTCTTCGATCAATGTGGATTCGATGAAGTTTCTTGGTCTTGGACTTTCCAACGCGCTGGTCGGTCTGTCCGGTGCGCTGCTTTGTCAGTTCCAGAACTTTGCGGATATCTCCGGTGGAACCGGAATGTTAGTGCTCGGTCTTGCGGGAATCATCATTGGTGAAGCCATCCTTCGTCCGAAAAATATCGGCATGGGTCTGATTGCCGCTGCCTTTGGTGCAGTCCTCTATCGCATTCTGTATACACTTGCCCTGCGCATGGGCTTTGCGGCCAGTGACATGAACCTTGTTTCGGCCGTACTGGTAGCCATTACGATTTCCATTCCGGCAATCCAGAAATACATGAAGGGAAGGAGAAAGAAAAATGCTTGAACTCAAAGATGTCAGCGTGATTTTTAATGAAGGAACTACGCTGGAGAAAAAAGCCCTGAATGACCTTTCCGTTCATATCCATCCCGGCGAATTTGTCACGATTCTCGGAAGCAATGGGGCGGGAAAATCGACCTTCTTCAACGTCATTACCGGTTCTGCAAAAGTCAAAAACGGAACGATTCTTCTGGATGGAGAGGATATTACCGATCTGCCCGAACATGTTCGCAGCCGCACCATCGGTCGCCTGTTCCAGGATCCTTCTCAGGGGACTGCCCCTCATCTGACGGTAGAGGAAAATCTGGGTCTTTCCATCTCCTCTGGTCGTTCCCCCTTTGCTATTGCGGTACGTAAAAAAGAGGAAGAGCAGTTCAAAACCCTGCTTTCCCAACTCGATATGGGGCTGGAAGATCGCCTCAAAACACCGATCGGTCTGCTTTCCGGTGGTCAGCGTCAGGCGGTCGCCTTGATGATGGCCGTTGCCAACCCACCCAAACTGTTATTGCTCGATGAACATACGGCAGCTCTGGATCCGGTGAGCGCGCAAAAGATTCTTGCGATCACCAATCAGCTCATTCGAAAAAATAAGATGACTGCACTGATGATTACCCACAACCTCAAAGATGCCCTTGAAAACGGAGATCGGCTGCTCATTTTCCAGGATGGAAAGATCACCCATGACTTTTCCGGCGAGGAAAAAGCCAGACTGACTCTGGAAGATCTCGTTCACTGCTACGACATCTGATCTCTATTTTTTTAAGAATAAGAACTTCAAATCAAAACGCCTCTGTACTTTCAAACGTGTCTGAGAATAAGATGAAAAACAGAGAAGAGAAGAACTTATGAAGAAAAATCCGAAGAAAAAAGAAAAGAAAAAAACAAAGAAAGCCGCATCGCCTGTACCTTCCGAACCGAAAGCCCCCGAATCCATCAGGTTCTATGGGGCTTACGGAAGCAATCTGAGCGAAGAACAGATGGCCCAACGCTGTCCTGGAGCCAAACCGATCGGAATGGCGTGGCTCGATGACTATCGACTCTGCTTTCGAGGAGAGCCAGGTAGAGTGTATCTGAGCGTGGAACCCGACCCGGGAAACAAAGTACCTTTAGGCATATGGAAGCTCAAAGAAGGCAATGAAGAAGCTCTGGATCAGTACGAAGAGTATCCGGAACTGTATGACAAACAGGTGCTGGAGCTGATGATTGCCCGTGATGATGGATCCATTACGCCGAGGAAAGTCCTCCTCTATGTCATGAAAGAAGGTTTTCCACTCGGGATGCCTTCCAGTGAGTATCTGGAAATCTGTGAGAATGGGTATATGGATTTCGGGTTCGGTCTGTATGAACTCCAGCAGGCGCTGTTGCTTTCGAAAAATCAATCTGAATAAGAAAACCGTGGAATTCATCTAAGAATTCCACGGCCTTTTTATGAGAAGTAGGGAATCAGTCCGATGATGAGAATCACCAGAATGATGATCGGAAGAATGTATTTGCAATAGGGATGAATCCATTCGGGAACCTTCAAACCGTTGCCTTCGTTGGCTTCCGCTTTGAAGTTTTTCCAGCCCCAGCCAAGCTTGGAGGTACAGAAAAGAACAAAGATTAACGAGCCACCGGGCAGCAGAATGTTGGAGACGATGAAATCCTCCAGATCGAGAATTGCACTGCCTTCACCTAAAGGCTGAATACCCGCAAGCAGACTGTAACCCAGTGCGCACGGCAGGGAGAGGACGAAAACCAGAACCATGTTGATCAGACAGGCTTTCTTTCGCGTCCATCCAAAAGCGTCCATGCAGCTGGAAATAATGTTTTCACATACCGCCATGACGGTGGAGAATGCCGCAAAGGTCATGAACAGGAAGAACAGCGCTCCCCAGAAACGACCAAGAGGCATCTGATTGAAGACGTTGGGCAGAGTAATGAAGATCAGACTGGGTCCGGAAGAAACATCGACCGAAAAGGCAAAGCAGGCGGGAATAATGATCAGTCCGGCCATGATCGCTACAAAGGTATCCAGAGCGGCAATGTTGACCGATTCGCCAAGCAGGGTTCGATCCTTGTTGATATAGGAACCGAAAATCGCCATGGCCCCAATACCCAGCGACAGGGTAAAGAAGGCCTGGTTCATTGCCGCGGAAATGACATTCCACGGACCGATTTCCATAAAACGATTCCAGTCCGGAAGCAGATAATACTTCAGCCCTTCCTGACTGCCTTCCAGAAACAGGGAATTGATGGCCAGCACCAGCATCAGTGCAAGCAGTGCGCTCATCATCCATTTCGAAGCTTTTTCCAGCCCCTTCTGGACTCCGGCAAGACAGATTCCAAAGCCACAGACGACAATGATGGCCATATAGACGACTTCCGAAACCGGATCGGCCAGTGTGGCGGAAAAATGAGCCCCGACTGCCTGTGCATCGAGTCCTTCAAAAGCACCGGTACACATATCGAGAAAGTATTTCAGCATCCATCCGGCCACGGTGGTATAAAACATCATGAGCAGATAGTTGCCGGCGATCGCAAACCAGGTATGCCAGTGCCACTTTGTTCCTTTGGGTTCAAGCTTTTTATAGATTCCGGCAGGGCTTTTCTGACTGGCCCTTCCCATGGCGAACTCCATGGTCATGACCGGCAGGCCGAGAATGACCAGAAAGAAAAGATAGATCAGAATGAAAATTGCCCCACCGTTCTGTCCGGCGATATAGGGGAATTTCCAGACGTTGCCGATGCCAATTGCGCATCCGGCAGACAGAAGTATGAATCCCAGACGGGATCCGAGTTTTTCTCGATTCATAAAACCTCACTGAATATTCAAGAGACATTTTTTCAGAAAAATGAAAATTTGCCAATAGGTCTTTCATGCCGAAGAACAGGCAGAAAATACAGTGTCCTGAATGCCCGATTTGCCAGGGAATGAACCGAAATGAAAAAGTTTCAAAAAAGAAGATCGTTCAGCGCATTTTGATCATGGCTTCTGTCCCTTTGGACTCGATTCTTGTATTTTTTCGGGAAATCGCTAAACTGATTCTAAATGCAGTGAACAGAAGGAGTACCTGTAAGCAGGATGCAGAGAGTTTTCGTCTGGTGAAAGAAAACCGAAGCGAGCAGGAAAGGTAGTCTGGGAGCAGCGGTTCTGAACAGAGTAGGAATCGACGCCGGCGCAGCGTTATGCAAAGTGGTCTTTTTTTGAAAAAGGCAATTTAGGTGGCACCGCGGTCTTCCGTCCTATGGATGGAAGGCCTTTTTGTTTTTCTGCATAGAAAGGATCTTTATGAAAGAACTGTCCAAAAAGTATGATCATCTTTCGGTCGAAGACCCGAAAGTTTATCAGGACTGGATTTCCGAAGGGTACTTTACCGCCGGAGATCAGTCGAAAATTCCTTTTACCATCGTTATTCCTCCTCCAAACGTAACCGGTAAGCTGCACCTCGGCCATGCCTGGGACAATACGCTTCAGGATACGATTTCCCGCTATAAAAGACTGAGAGGCTATGACGTGCTGTATCTGCCGGGCATGGACCATGCCGGTATCGCCACGCAGGCCAAAGTGGATGCCCGTCTTCAGGAACAGGGTGTCTCCCGCTATGATCTCGGTCGTGAAAAATTCCTTGAACAGGCCTGGGCCTGGAAGGGCGAATATGCGGATTTCATTCGCGAACAGTGGGCACAAATGGGTCTGTCCCTCGACTATACCCGTGAGCGTTTTACCCTTGATGAAGGTCTGAACAAAGCCGTAAACAAAGTCTTTGTGACCCTTTATAACGAAGGCCTGATCTATCAGGGTGAGCGAATCATCAACTGGGATCCGCAGGCGCGTACCGCTTTATCCAACATTGAGGTTATTTATAAAGAGATTCCGGGCAAGATGTATTACTTCAAATACGTCATTGAAGAAACCGGAAAAGAACTCATTATCGCAACCACCCGTCCGGAAACGATGTTTGCCGACCAGGCGATCTTCGTTCATCCCGATGACGAACGCTATAGGGATATCGTCGGCCTGCATGCGATCAACCCGGCCAATGGCGAATCGCTGCCGATCATGGCTGATGACTATATCGACATGGATTTCGGAACCGCAGTCATGAAATGTACCCCGGCTCACGATCCCAACGACTTTGCGCTGGCCAAAAAATACGGACTGAAAATGCCCATCTGTATGAATCCGGATGGCACGATGAATGAACTCGCTCATAAATATGAGGGAATGGACCGCTTTGAATGTCGGGAAGCGCTGCTGGCAGACTTTGAAAAAGCCGGTGTGGTCGATCATATCGAAGACCATCCGCATAATGTCGGTCATTCCGAACGTACCGGTGTTATTGCCGAACCGTATTTGTCCAAACAGTGGTTTGTTCGAATGAAACCGCTGGCTCAGGCGGTTCTCGATGCACAGAAAACCGATGAAAAGATCAGCTTCGTTCCACCTCGTTTTGAACATACCTTCGAACAGTGGCTGGAAAACATCGAAGACTGGTGCATTTCCCGTCAGCTCTGGTGGGGACATCGAATTCCGGCCTGGTTCCATAAGGAAACCGGTGAAATCTATGTCGGAGAAACCGCTCCGAAAGATCCGGAAAACTGGGTACAGGATGAAGACGTTCTCGATACCTGGTTCTCTTCTGCCCTCTGGCCATTCTCCACGTTAGGCTGGCCGGAAATTACTCCGGATTTCAAACGCTACTATCCAACCGATGTCATGGTGACCGGTTATGACATCATCTTCTTCTGGGTAGCCCGCATGGCTTTCCAGGCGCGTCATATGACCAACAACCGTCCGTTCAAGGACGTCCTGATTCATGGCCTGATCCGCGATCCGCAGGGAAGAAAGATGTCCAAATCTTTAGGCAACGGTGTCGATCCGATTGATGTCATCCATGACAAGGGAGCCGATGCCCTTCGCTTCTTCCTTTCGACCAACTCCGCTCCGGGTATGGATATGCGCTTTGAGCCGACCAAACTTGATGCGGCATGGAACTTCATTAACAAGATCTGGAATGCTTCGCGTTATGTGCAGATGCAGATGGAAGAAGGAAAGGAATACCATCCTGACTTCGCTCATCTCTCGGAAGCCGATCAGTGGATTCTGACTCGTCTGCAGCAGACCATCGACTCCGTAACCCGAAATCTCGATCGTTATGAGTTGGGCATTGCGGGCAATGAACTCTACAGCTTTGTCTGGGATGATTTCTGCTCCTGGTATATTGAGCTGTCCAAAGCCGCCCTCAACAGCAATAACGAAACCACCCGCTCGAACACCATCGCGGTTCTGGTTTATGTACTCAAATCCATCCTTATTCTGCTCTCTCCGTTCATGCCTTTTGTGACCGAGCATATTTACCTCGCGCTCGATCTGGGCAAGAAGAGCATCAACCTGGAAGAATGGCCCTCTGTACCGGCTTTTGAAACCACGGAAAAGACAGTAAACGACATGAATCTGATCCTTCGTGGTATTGAAACCGTTCGTGAGATCAAAACACAGTACGGCCTCAAACCCAAAGAAGAGCTGACCATTGTTCTTGAAGATCCCAACGGAAATCCGATTGAACTCTCGCAGGATGGAAAAAACCTCTTTGAGGGCATGGCTAAAGTGCGTCTGATCGACCATCTCGATGAAGAACATCTGCTTGTGCGCGATCTGGAAGGCGCAGTGCTCAAGACCGCAATGACTTCGCTGATCGATCTCGATGCGGAAATCGAAAAGCTCGAAAAGGAAATCGACCGCCTCAATAAGGAAGTCGCTCGTGGAGAGAAAATGCTTTCCAATCCGGGCTTTGTTAATAAAGCGCCTGCCGCGAAGATCGAAAACGAGAAGGAAAAACTCGAACGCAATAAATCCCAGCTCGAGCAGACCACTCACTCTCTGGCCGAGATGAAAGCGCGTAAAGGATAAGCTGCTCAGGCAGTCCACAGGGGATTGGCGCTCAATCGGTTATAATCGAGATGTGAAAACCTATCATCTTGATGCGACAAAAATTGATCCGAACGCGGATCCGGCTGAATTCTTGTGCGAGTTTTATGGGATTGAAAAGCAGGATCTCTTTTCCCTTCGAAGAACCCTTTTCGCCAGTGAGGAAAACCGACTGACTGAAGTCTTCAACTGGCCGGTCGATACCCCAAACTGGAAAGCCATCGCCGATCAGCTCGAATCCATCCAGCAGCACTCCCCAAGCTTTTATGTGATCTGGGGTCCGGAAACGGACAATGCGATTGTCTTTGACCAGAAACGCCTTGAAGAAAATCCACCGGCTTCTTCAAAGAAGAAAGCAGCACCGGATCAGAAACAGAAAACTCAGGATTAGAAGGACTCTGACCTCAACAGGCCAGAGTCTTTTTCTTTCTGATCTTCCGCAATCGACCTGTTCTGTAAGGAATGGCAGAAAAGGAAAACGCCAGACGATGGTCTGGCGCTTGAGTTTCCTTAATAATCTCCTCCGTCTACCCCAAGATATTCTTCAAGGGTCAGACCGGATTGGGCAATGGCCTGCGCCTGGTCTCCAACATAACGCAAATGCCAGGGCTCAGGCATATAGCCGGTAATTTCTTCCTTGCCATCCAGGTAGCGAACGATAAAGCCGTATTTCCAGCTGTTATCGATCAACCATTGAGCTTCTACCGGAGAAGTCAGCAGCTGACCATAGGGATCGGTCAGATCAAAGGCCAGTCCGGTCTGATGTTCGGAGTATCCCGGTCTTGCCGAAAATCGATCGGCTTCGGCCTGTCCATTGGCGGCTACATAGTTGTTATAGAGCTGGGACTGATAGTCATAGCTTCGAAAATTGCTGGTGGTCCATCCGACCGCAAGCCCTTGATTGATCATGTCACCAATCAGAACGTTGACCTGGCTTTGTGCAACCGGATCAACGCCGGGTGCGTAGTCATAGGGAAGTGGATGCTTTTTATTGACAACGATCAATCCGTTTACTTCATATAACCCCTGAGCCTTCTGGCTGGCCTTTGCAGAATCATTATCAATTGGGGCGATTTCCTGCGGGGAAACACTGGCAAAGGAATCCTGTGAAGGTTCTGAATTGGCGACAAAATCCGATTTGGGCACTTCGCTGGGTGCCCTCGAAGAGGTCACAGAAGAAGCAGAGCTCTCAGAAACCACAGAAGAAACCGCAGAGGAAGTCGAAGAAGAAGTCGATGAAGCCAGAGAAGTTTTCGATTCCTCTGAATGCTTATTCGAACATCCTGCCAGAAGAAGGCAAACAGCCAGCGTACTGATCATTGCTTTTTTCATGATTGAAACCTCCAGACAAAAGGGATTGATCGTTGATCTGCTTTCACCATAGTCAATTTGAGTGAAGGTGGCAAATAAAGATGAAAACCATAATCCGTCCTGATTGAAAAACCAACCAATTCATGATCATTGAGGGGAATTCTGTCTGCTTCTTACTCGAATATTTCAATATTCCATCCAAAACGGGAAGGGAATCTTCTGCAGCTTTCATGATTTTTTAAAAAGGGATGAAAGAAAAATGGGGCTAATTTATCATGAATGCATAGCGGATTACAGCCGCATGGAAGGAGATTATTGATGAAGATTTGTCCAAAGTGCCATTTCGAAAATGAGGACAGCGCCGAAATCTGCTCTAAGTGCAAGACTTCTCTGTCCTCATCGGATCAGATTCCTCTGCCTCCTGATCCACATCTGCAGATTCCCGAATCCGCTCCCGGTCCACAAAATCATCCCGTTCCACCTGTTGTTCAACCCGAAAAGCCACTCCCACCCGTTCAACCTCCAACTCCTGAAAAACCCGGACCGAAAAAGAAACTCGGTTGGATCATTGGCGTACTGATCGGTGGAATCGTTCTTGGAGGGGGAGGCGTGCTGCTGGCCGGTTCTGCAGGTCTTTTCCTGCCAAAAGAGAACAGCAGTGAAGAGTCGAAAACCGCCATGGCCTCTGAAGTCTCGGAAAAAGAAGAATCCAATGCTTCTCTGGAAAAATCGGAAGCTTCTTCCAAAGAAAAAGAGCCGTCCGAAACGAGCGAATCGCCCAAATCCGATATCAGTCCAAAATCAAACGAGCTTCCCGCATATGAAGGACTGACCGTCTATAAAACCAATCACAATATGCATGTTCGTTCGCGTCCATCGACTTCGGCAGAATCGATCGGATCAGTTGCTCAGGGGGGTCAGGCGGTTGTCAATGGATACGTCCTCATGGAAGGAGGAACATGGGGCAAACTGCAGGATGTGGATGGATGGATCTGCATTAACGATGGAACAACTCAGCTGCTGACTCCAATCTCACAGGAACTGGCTCCGGAAGTGACCTGGAACGAAGCGCCGGCTTTCGATGTGCTGACGGCTCAATATAATATGAAGCTTCGCCAAGGACCTTCCACGTCGACCGATCAGGTCGGATCGATCAAGCAGGGAGAACAGGTTCGCATCGACAGTTACCAGCAGGAAGGTGATTCGAGATGGGGGCATGTTTACCAGAGCGATGGATGGATCTGCATCTCCGATCCCAACTATATTTACCTGAAATAGAATCATTTCAAGCGCCTGATGGGCGCTTTTCTTTTGCATGAAAAAACTCCTTTCCTGTTGGGGAAAGGAGTGGAGATTCGATTAGTCCTGGTCTTTGGCAGCAGCGGACATCTTTTCGCGATACAACGTGCGACGATCCTGAGCGGTCAGACCTTTTTTACGCAGACGAATGGCATCGGGAGTAACTTCAACGAGCTCATCGTCGTTGATCCATTCCAGCGCTTCTTCCAGAGAGAAGACACGCGGAGGAGTCAGAAGCATGGCTTCATCACGTCCACTGGAACGGATGGCGGTCAGCTTCTTGTTTTTGAGCGGGTTCACATCCATATCGATGTTTCGAGCCGATTCACCGATGATCATCCCTTCGTAAACTTCAGTCTGCGGACCGATAAACAGGGATCCACGTTCCTGAAGGTTCCACAGGGCGTAAGTCATGGCCGTTCCGGTATCGGTAGAGATCATGGCGCCAAGCATACGCTGAGGAATTTCACCGGTATATGGCGTATATCCGGAAACACGACGAAGAAGAGTACCTTCACCATGGGTTTCGTTGATGAATTCGGTGCGGAAACCGAGCAGACCACGGGTAGGCGCCGTATAAGTCAGCTTCACGTAGCCGTTGTCTTCTTCCATATTGATCATCGTGCCCTTACGCAGGGTCAGTTTGTTGATGATGGTACCGGAATACTGTTCCGGAGCAATGCAGACGACTTCTTCCACCGGTTCGACTTTCTGACCGTTCTCATCTCGGTGCAGGATCACTTCCGGTTTGGAGATGGCCAGCTCGTACCCTTCACGACGCATGTTTTCGATCAGAATCGAGATATGGAGTTCTCCGCGACCGGAAACCTTGAAGCAGTCCGCACTCTCCGTGGGTTCAACCTGCAGACCAACGTTGACTTCGAGTTCTTTTTCCAGACGTTCCTTGATGTTACGGCTGGTGACATATTTGCCGGATTTGCCCGCAAACGGGGATTTATTAACGTGGAAGTTCATCGACAGAGTCGGTTCTTCGATGGGGATATGAGGAAGGGCCTCGATGCATTCGGGATCGCAGATCGTATCGCCAATCGAGATTTCCGGCATACCTGCGATAACGACGATATCACCGGAATGCGCTTCATCAACCGGAGTCCGGGAAAGTCCTTTATATACGAACAGGGAAGAGATGTTCTGCTTCTGCTGGAGACCCTCCTGATTGGTGCGGACATAAGGCTGACCTTTTTTGAGTACACCGCGTTTGATGCGTCCGATACCCAGACGGCCGATATAGTCGTCATAGGCCAGAGCGGAAACCTGCATCTGAGCCGGTTCGTCATCGAGATCGGGATAGGGCTGAGTGTGTTCAAGAATGGTCTGGAACAGGGGTTCGATGTTATCGGAAGGCGTATCGAGATCGTACTGCACAATGCCATCACGGGCGATTCCATAAAGGATCGGGAAATCGAGCTGTTCGTCCGTAGCACCAAGGTCGATAAACAGATCGTAAACTTCGTCGACCACTTCCGCTGCGCGCTGGTCCTTCTTGTCGATCTTGTTGATGAGCAGGATCGGCTTCAGACCGATTTCGAGGGCTTTGGAAAGTACGAAACGGGTCTGGGGCATCGGACCTTCACTGGCATCAACCAGCAGAATAACGGTATCGACCGTACCCATGATTCGTTCAACTTCACTGGAGAAGTCGGCGTGACCCGGAGTATCGACAATATTGATCTTGACGCCGTCATGAATGACGGAGCAGTTTTTGGAATAAATCGTAATTCCGCGCTCTCTTTCAAGAGCGTTGGAATCCATAACGCAATCCACCACTTCTTCGTTGTTGCGGAACACATCACTCTGACGCAAAAAAGCGTCAACGAGCGTGCTCTTGCCAGCATCGACATGAGCGATGACTGCTATATTAATAATCTTTTCTTGATTGGACATGAGGACCTCTTTCGTAAAAATCCATTTGGATTATAGTCGTGCACAAGTGCTTTTTCAATTCAGCTGAAGATAAGGATGATACAGGGAAAAATGAAAGCTGATACGGATTGTTTCCACGTCCTGAAGGATATGAGAGAATAAAGCTGTCTCAAGGAAGGATGTATTGAAATGAATTCAAGATATTTTAAGGAGTATTCCGAGTACCTCAATCGAGACATGGAATTCAAAATGTATGGGGACTCGGGAGTGCTCTGTCTGATTATTCCCTGTCAGGATGGGCGATTCTACGAATGGGAAGATCAGGGGATGTATCAGCTGATGGCTCCCTGGATCGAAGAAGGGCAGATCCAGTTTGTTTCCATCGATACGATCGATCAGGAAACATGGAGTTCGAATGGCGAGAGTACAGAACGCATGCGCATGCAGGAAAATTGGGTCAATTACATTATTAATGAACTGGTTCCTTCTGCGCTGGAAAAAGCCGGAAAAGATCCGGATGAGCCGATGATGGTAATGGGTGCAAGTATGGGCGCCACCCACGCCGCCAATCTGTTCTTCCGCTTTCCGGATCGCTTCACAAAGCTGCTGGCCCTTTCGGGTGTTTATGATCTTTCCGGATATATCCACGACAATAATTTCGACGGAAATTTCTATCAGAACTGTCCCCTGGCTTACCTGCCAAACATGGATCCCTCGCACACTTACATTCGCAAATACAATGAAAACAAAGGCATCTTCGTGGTCGGCAGAGGCAGCTGGGAAGAGCAGACCGGCTATGATCTCTGGCAGCTTGGAGATGTGATGAATCAGAAAGGCATCCATTGTCCGGTCTATTTCTGGGGAGAAGATACGCCCCATGACTGGCCAAGCTGGGAAAAACAGGTGGTTACCTATCTGCCTGAACTCGTCTGAATGTGAATGATCAGAAAGACAAAAAGAAAAGAACGCTGGACGTCACAGCGTTCTTTTTTTAAGAAATCTCATGATTTCTCTCCGCCTGTTATGATCAGCGGCGGTTCAGCACTAAAAAAATAGAAAGGAGGTTTGTCCGGTCTCCCGGGCTCATTTATTATAATACATAACGATTTCTTGCAAAAGGGGGACAAAAATGGCACTCAAAAAAGATACCGTCCTGGCCTGGAATACGGTTTTTACCCACAAAAATGAGCAGACGCTCGCCGTCATGACCTTCTCCAAAGCCCGCCTGAAAGATCTGCAGACCCGTCTGCAGCAGGTGTATACCCGAAAAGTAAAGGGAAATCGACTCGAAAAACTCAACGTTTCCGATCTGGAGGCCTCCAATGCGGCTTTTGCCAGAGAATATACCGCCAATCTTTTTCGAATCTCCGGCCTTCAGGCTCTGCTGATTGCCTTTCCGAGCTCCGGTAATCGAAGTGAGGAATGGGCATGGAAGCAGATGGCCGACTGGCTCAAAGACAGGAATGCCGGATGTGATTTTGAACTCGTCTTTGATCCGGCAATTATTCGCCATGCGAAGATTTCTTCCTGGATGAAGAAAAACCAGATCCACGGCTCACTGGTTCGTCAGGATCTCGATCTCTCTTTGCCTTTGCAGACCATCAATCTGCTTGCGGCATGGATGAATGGCTCTTTTGAAGGAGAACTAGCCGAAGCGGCCGACAAAATCCGGATGGAATTTGGCATGGCCAATGGCTTTGAACAGAAGGAGGCCAGAACCTTCCTGCTGGAAGGTCTCCATGCCAAAGAGCGAAAAGCTGCCCGAAAGGCGATCGACCGGTGTCCTGAACTTTACGATCAGGGCATTCTGGATCGATGGACGAAAAAGGAACTGCCTTCAGGACTCTTTGCCTGTCTTAATGAGCTGATGGATCTGGAAATCGACCATGAACAGTTGCTTTCCCTGTCACCCAACCGAATTCTCGTTGAAGCAGAAAACCTGAAAAAGCAGGCCAAACAGAAAAACCGGAAACCTCATGAACAAATCAGCCAGCTTTCATCGCTGTTTACTGCGCTGATCCATCAGCTTTGTCAATCCGACAAACCGGATCAGACGTGGATGGAAACCCGTCTCAACACCTTGATGGAAAACTGGATCAAAAATCCCGAAGACCAAAGCCAACCGAACTCCTGCTGGATTGTGCTGGAATCTGAAAAGGATGATTCGAATCTGTTGCTGGTTCATACCCCGTTTCTTCCGCTCTCTCTGGCCAAAGGCCAATGGGCAGATACGCCGGAAGTTTTCCGGCTGGATTTGGAGGATCTCATCAGCTTTCTGGAAGAAAGATCGTGCAATGCTCCACTTCAATCCCTGTATCTTCCGGAAAACCTTTATCCAAAAGCTTATTCCTGGCTGATTCGCACCAACCGCTATCTTCCTGTACATCCAATGGACAGGGAAATGGAGGAAAAAATCAGCCAGCTGATGCAGACGCTTCCTTCGTCTTCCGATTTACCTTTATGGCAGAATCAGGGATCCTTTGAATTTTCCGCCCCGATTCAAACCCTGTTTTCTTCCGAAGACTTCTGCGATCTTTCCCAAAGCGAACTCGATGCCTTTGCCACACATCCCTTAAAACTCTGGCAGGCAAGAAGCCTATGCAAAGCGTTTCGAAAGGGATTGTCCTTAGCCAGAGTGAAAAACGTTTCGGATGAGCGCAGTCTGGATCTGTTGCTTGCATCGATTCTGATCTCCTCATCGAAACAGAAATTTCTGGCTTCGGTCAGTGGTGATCTTTCGCTTTATCTTTCTCGAAAACTTTCGCTGCCTAAAATGGAGGCCATTGAAGCGCTGGTTCAAAATGGGCTGGATCCTTTATGGCTGCAGGCCAATCTGAAGGGAAATATTACGCTGGTAGAGATTGAACAGCTGGGCCATCAGTATCCTTTGGGCAAATTGCCTTACTCATGGAGAAGAGTGGTTCTTCTTCCTGAAGAGATCAGACAATGGATGCTTGAAGATGCGGCTCTGCAAAATCCAAAGATGGATTTGGTTTCGCTGACAAACAGCCTGATGGCTTTTGAGCAGGAGCTGTTTGAACTTTTACTGGCCAGAGAAAACTGAGTATGAAAAAACGGATCTTCCAGTCTGGAGGATCCGTTTTTGTTATTCTTCGTTTAAAAAATCGGTTATGCGCCGACAAGAACGACTTCCTTGAGTTCAGGGAATTCATCAAGCAGAAGCAGTCGGATACCGGTCGAGAAATCTTCACCGGCCATCATGCAACCGGCGCAGGCCCCAAGGAATGTAACGTAGGCAATGCCGTCTTCATCGATGCCGAGCAGTTCAACATCACCGCCATCATGCTGGATATAGGGGCGGATCTTTTCGATGATCTCATTGGCTCTGGCTTCCCAGGCATCACGCTGTTTGCGGGTAAGCTTTTCTCCCTTTTCGAGCGGCTTGATGACTACGGGTTCATCGTCTTCGGCTTTGACGATTGTATGTTCAGGCTCTGCAGCTGAAGTTTCGGCAGGCTGATCAGCAGGCTTGGTGTCGGCTGCAGTTTCTTCTGCCTTTTCCGTGTCCAGAGCGGATTTGTTTTCTTCTTCCATAATCGTTTCCTTTCTATATAAAGATCGGAGCCAGAAGGAAGGGAAGGATCAGTCCGACCAGAAAGCCGCCAACAACTTCCATACCCTTATGGCCAAGAACGGTCTTCAGTTTCTGAGAATAGAGCGGGCTGACCAGATCGACTGTGCCGGAATCGCGCAAATCCTTAATCAGCTCCTGGGTGAGTTCAATACTCTTACCAGTATAGTATCGAACGTGACAGGCGTCATACATAACTATCAGAGAAAATACGGCTGTAACCGCGAAAAGTGCGGAATCAAAACCTTCCTGAATTCCGATCGCCATCGATAAAGCGGTCACGGTTGAGGAATGGGAAGAGGGAAATCCGCCACTGGCATTGAGCCAGTGCAGATCCCACTTTCCGGTTCGATAATAATGGAAAGGGACCTTGAGAATCTGAGCAATCGCAAAGGCGAATAACGCACAGAGAATGGGATAAAGAGAGGATGGAATCATCTCTTTACACCTCCTTCCTTACTTTTTCAGTTTATGCAACAAACGCAAAAAATGCTTTTTCGTTAACCGAATTGCGCATCACAATGCAATGAGGAACAGGTCGCAATGATATAATGTTCTCATCTTACAGGAGGAAATCGATCTTGATTAAACTTGATTTATCTCATGCCAAACTCAATGAAGAATTAAACAACTGGCAGCCTCAGGTCAGCGAATATGACAAACAGCTGGTCGAAGGTACCTGCAAGGGTAATGATTTCATCGGATGGATGAAATGGCATGAAAACTATGATCGCGACGAATTTGCGCGCATTAAGGAAACCGCTAAAAAGATTCAGGACAACAGTGATGTTCTGGTGGTTTGCGGTATCGGCGGAAGCTACCTTGGCCCGCGTGCCTGCATTGAAATGGTCAACGGTCTGTATCCGGAAAACCAGAAAGTGGAAGTCATCTATACCGGCAACACTTTCTCTTCGACCTATATCAACCAGGTAATGGACTACATCAAAAACAAGAGAGTCACCGTCAACGTCATTTCCAAATCCGGAACGACTACCGAAACCGCTATCGCTTTCCGTATTCTTGAACAGTTCATGTGGGACAAATACGGAGAAGAAGCCAAAGAGCGTATCGTTGCCACAACCGATCGTGCTCGCGGCACACTGAAAACTCTGGCTGATGCCAAAGGTTATGAAACTTTCGTTATTCCGGATGATATCGGCGGACGTTTCTCCGTAATCACCCCGGTAGGTCTGCTGCCGATTGCTGTAGCAGGCATTTCCATTGATGATCTGATGAAGGGTCTTGCGGATGGTATGAACGAATACGGTTCTGCCAGCCTCGATGAAAACCCGGCTTATCGTTATGCGGTAGCCAGAAGAATTCTGCAGAACATGGGTTATGATGTCGAAATGTTTGTCGACTACGAACCTCAGATGCAGAAAATCGCCGAATGGTGGAAACAGCTGTTTGGTGAATCCGAAGGCAAGGACGGACTGGGCATTCTGCCGGATTCCGCAGTCTTCTCGACCGACCTGCACTCTCTGGGTCAGTTCATTCAGGATGGCAAGAAGGTTCTGTTCGAAACCAACCTGTATGTGGATCAGCCGGCGATCGATATTCCGTTCCCTGCAGATGAAGCCAACCTCGATAACATGAACTACCTGGCCGGAAAATCTCTGGACTGGGTGAACAAAATGGCTGCCAAAGGTACTCTGGAAGCTCACGAAATCACCGGTGGTGTACCAAACATTGTCATGAACATGCCGGGCATGACCGCTTACGATTTCGGTAACATGTGCGCCTTCTTCTTCAAAGCCATTGCCATGACTACGCTGCTTAACGGATCCAACCCGTTCAACCAGCCCGGTGTGGAAATCTACAAGAAGAACATGTTCCGTCTGCTTGGCAAAAACTAAACGCCAACTGATTCGGATTAAAAAACAATTCTGTAAGCATTTCAAAGGATTCGAAGATCTTGTTCTTCGAATCCTTTATTCGTTATGGGCGTTTAAAATGGCGAAAATGGAAAATTCTGAAACAAAATGATGAAAGCGTGACTTTCAAAGATGATGTTCAACTGATATGAACAAAACGACGGATACCCGAAAACGAGGCATACAAATGATTATTTCGTTAGATAAAGCTAACCTCGCCGGCCGGCGCCAAACCTTAAACCACTTTGAATGCCCATTTAATCGGCTTATAATGAACCCGAATGTAGATTTCAAATAAAAAGGAGGAAATTCTCTACATGGCAGAAAACGCTACAAAAACTTTTCAGTCCATGGACGGTAATACCGCAGCTGCTCATAACGCGTATGCAATGACCGAAATGAGCTGCATTTACCCGATCACACCATCTTCTCCGATGGCTGAAACCATGGATGCCTGGGCTACTCAGGGCCGTAAAAATGCATTCGGCGAAGTTGTAAAAATCGCTGAACTGCAGTCTGAAGCCGGCGCTTCCGGTGCCGTACACGGCGCTGCACAGGCAGGTGTTCTCCCGACAACCTTCACCGCTTCTCAGGGTCTGCTCCTGATGATCCCGAATATCTATAAATGGGTTGGTGAAAACCTTCCGGTTGTTCTGCACGTTGCCGCCAGATCCCTGGCCAGCCGTTCTTTGAACATCTTCGGTGATCACTCCGACGTTTACGCTGTACGTCAGACCGGTATCCCTATGCTGGCCAGCCACTCCGTACAGGAAGTTATGGACCTTGCCGGTGTTGCTCACCTGGCAGCCATTAAGGCTCACACTCCGTTCCTGCACTTCTTCGATGGTTTCAGAACCTCTCACGAAGTAGACAAGATCGAAGTTTTCGACGTTGACAAATACAAAGACCTGATTGACTACGAAGCTCTTGAAGAATTCCGCAAGAATGCAATGCAGCCTCATACCAACCCGGTTACTCGTGGTGCCAACGAAAACGATGACATCTTCTTCCAGGGTGTTGAAGCTCGTAACAAACATTACGAAATCGTACCGGATGTCGTAAATGAATACATGCAGAAGATCTCCGAGATCACTGGTCGTCATTACGCTCCGTTCACTTACTATGGTGATCCGGAAGCCGAAAACATCATCATTGCGATGGGTTCGGTAACTGAAACCGCTAAGGAAACCATTGATAAGCTGAATGCTGAAGGCGAAAAAGTCGGCATGATCAAGGTTCATCTGTTCCGTCCGTTCTCCACGAAATACCTGCTCGATGTTCTCCCTGCAAGCGTGAAGAAAATTGCGGTTCTTGACCGTTCCAAAGAAGGCGGCGCTCTTGGCGAACCGCTGTACCTCGATGTTGTTGCTGCTCTGCGCGACAAGGATATCGAAATCATTGGCGGCCGTTATGGACTTGGTTCTCACGATACCGCTCCGAAACACATCAAAGCTGTCTTTGATCACCTGAAGGGAACTGAACTCAAAAACGGATTCACTCTCGGTATCGAAGATGATGTAACCAACACTTCTCTGCCTGCTGATGACAGCTTCGTTATCGATGATGGCAAAACCACTGAATGTCTGTTCTGGGGTCTTGGATCTGACGGAACCGTTTCCGCAAACAAATCCTCCATCAAGATCATCGGTGACAACACAGACATGTACGCTCAGGGCTACTATGCTTACGACTCCAAGAAAGCCGGTGGCGTAACCCGTTCTCACCTGCGTTTCGGTTCTGTACCTATCCGCAAAACCTACTACATCAACAACGCTGACTTCATCTCCGTATCCCTGGACTCCTACATGTTCAAATACGATCTGGCCAACAACCTCAAGAAGGGCGGCACTTTCCTGCTGAATACCTCCTTTGACAAAGATGAAATCGTTAAGCACATGCCTAACCGCCTGAAAAAGGAACTGGCTGACAAGGATGCGAAATTCTATATCATCGACGCGAACAAAATCGCTGACGAAATCGGTATGGGACGTCGTACCAACACCATTCTGCAGTCTGCCTTCTTCGCACTGAACCCTCAGATCCTGCCTTATGACACTGCAGTAGATCTGATGAAGAAAGCCGCCAAGAAGTCCTACGGTAAGAAGGGTGACGATGTCGTTCAGCTCAACTACAAAGCGATCGACATGGGTAAAGATGGTCTGGTTGAAGTCGAAGTAGACAAAGACTGGTCCAACCTGCCGGTAAGCGAACTGCGCAAACCTACAGGTAATGCTTACTGGGATGAATATGCCGCAAGAATCAACGGTCTTGACGGTTATAACATGCCAGTTTCCGCCTTCACGAAACATGGTGTTCTTGATGGCACAATGCAGAACAATGCTGCGTTCAAGGAAAAACGCGCAATCGCGGTTCATGTACCGAAATGGAACCCCGACAACTGCATCCAGTGCGGATTCTGCTCCTTCGTCTGCCCGCATGCAACGATCAGAATCTTCGCACTTACTCCTGAAGAAATTAAAAATGCGCCGATGGAATTCGATACGCTGCCGCTCATGGGCAAGAAGGATTCCGACCTGCGCTTCAGAGTCCAGGTATCTCCGTCCAACTGTGTAGGCTGCGGTCTGTGCGTATCCGAGTGCCCGGGCAAAAAAGGCGCCAAAGCCCTCGAAATGGTCGACATCAACTCTCAGCTGTACCTCGACCCGCTGGCTGATTACCTGTTCAAGGAAACCGAATACAAGAGCGATCTGTTCCCGAAATCCACGATCAAGGGTTCTCAGCTGCAGATGCCTTACTTTGAAGTACCTGGATCCTGCCCTGGATGCGGTGAAACTCCGTACTACAGACTGGCTTCCCAGCTCTTCGGTAAAGACATGCAGATTGCCAACGCTACCGGATGCTCTTCCATCTACTGCGGTGCCAACCCGTCTACTCCGTTCGTAAAAGACAAAGACGGTAACGGAACTGCATGGGCTAACTCCCTGTTCGAAGACAACGCCGAATACGGCTACGGTATGGCTCTGGCTAACAACCTGAACAAAGCCAAGATCCTGAAGATCATGGAAGACAACCTGGATAAGGTTGAACCTGAACTGAAGGAAAAAATGGTAGCTTACATCGCTGCCGGAAACGACAGAGACAAACAGAGAGAACTTGAACCTCAGATCAAGGAACTCGTTGCCAAAGCCGATGTAGCTGAAGACGTGAAGACCCTTGCCGGTTATGACCTCGTCGACAAATCCAACTGGATCGTCGGCGGCGACGGATGGGCTTACGATATCGGATACGGCGGACTTGACCACGTTCTCGCCAACAACGTTAACGTGAACGTCCTCGTTCTGGATACCGAAGTTTACTCCAACACCGGTGGACAGGCTTCCAAGTCTACTCAGAAATCCGCTGTAGCGAAGTTCGCTGCCGGTGGTAAGACCACTGCCAAGAAGGATCTTGGTCAGATCGCCATGACTTACGGACACGTTTATGTAGCTTCCGTCTGCATGGGTGCCGATAAGAACCAGACCCTGAAAGCCTTCCAGGAAGCTGAAGCTTACGATGGACCGTCCCTGATCATCGCTTATGCACCTTGCGCTGAGCACGGTATCAAAGGCGGCCTGGGCAACCATCAGCAGGTTCAGAGAGACGCCGTTGAATGCGGATATGTTGATCTGTACCGCTACAACCCGGATAACAAGGAGCACCCGCTCACGATCGATTCCAAGAAAGAGCCGGATTACTCCAAGATGCGTGACTTCATGCTGAAAGAAGCTCGCTACGCTCAGCTCGTTAAGCTGAAAGGCAAAGAAGAAGCCGATGCTATGTTCGACAAGGCTGTCAATGATGCTCAGCACCGCAGAGCAAGACTGAAAGCCATCGAAAAAGAAGGCCTCTAAGCCACAACTGATTTGAATTACGAAAGGAACGTCCGCAAATCAAAGGAGCTCCAAAGTTAAAGGTGGTCAAAGATAAATGTGGCCTAAACTGAAATTG
>Cam_p2__coassemble_1270_pt1 | contig 22565 bp, 19 predicted proteins | sample Cam_p2__metabat2_low_PE_009 | metagenome-assembled genome bin Cam_p2 | reverse complement strand
GACCATGGGTCGTTTCGCGGTCTGCTTGAAGACATAGCGAGAGACTTTGTCCCGGATCTGAGAACGGCATTCCATGTTGTCGTACTTTTTGGCTTCCACCATCGAATGGATGGTTTCCTCCATGATTCGGCTGACCTCTTTGGTCAGGTATTCCGCGTCCTTGACATAGACCAGACCACGGGTCTGTACATCCGGTCCATTGACGATCTTCTTGGTTTTGAAATCCAGACCGATCGCAAGAACCATGACTCCGTCAGTCGAAAGAATCTCTCGATCCTTGAGAACCACACCGGCCATATCCCAGTCCGCGCTGCCATCGATCATGCCATCATGCAACTCGAGAGTTTCTCTTCCCGGCTGCAGGTCGCCGTTTTTAAAAGTCGCGATTTCTCCGTTATCGAGAATGATGATCCGATCGGAAGGAATGTTCATCTCTTCGGCAAGCATCGCATTGGCGCATAACATCCGATAAGCGCCTTTGATCGGCAGATAGTATTTCGGGCTGCACATCGAGATGACCATCTTCAGGTCTTCCTTGGAAGGATGCATACCAGTAACATTCTTGTCGATCTTGATGATCGTGCCTTCGCGTTTGTAGATGTCGTTTTCCATGTCCTTGTATTCTTTTTCAAGACCTGGAAGTAAGGGCATCGCGGCAATAATGACATCGTCTTCCTTGAATTCGACATCATCAACTTCGTTGTTGGCAATGTTACTCATCAGCTGGAACAGCGCTCTGCCCTGTCCGGAAATGATCACAACCACATCATCGAGCTTGTTGATCTGTTTGCTGTCGACAACCAGACGATCCGGAACTTCATCGGTGATGGCTTCCAGTCCGGCAATCAGCTTCTGCAGCTCAGGCGTATAGAAACACATTTTGCGGTTATGTTCGATGCAGGATCGGATGATCTCCTGAATGCGATAAACGGATTGGGTATAGGTCGCGATAAAGATCCGATTGTGTTCGTAGTCCGAAAGCACCTTGTCAAAATAGGGTTTGATCTTGTGCTTTGGTGAAGTGTGATCCGGTCTTTCCGATCCTTTGGAATCCTGCAGAAGCAGCAGAACCCCATCGTTTTTAAAGCGGGTCGCAAAGGCATAATCGCCCTGATAAGCTTCGGAAACATCATCGTATTCGGCGATGAATTCTCCGGAATAAACAATCCAGCCATACTGGGTCTTAATTCCAAAGCCATAAGTCTGAGGAATCGAATGGGTAATCGGGAAGAAGTAAACCTGTCTTCCACCGATGTTTTTGGAATCCTTGCTTTTGACCGTACGGATTTTCACTCCGGAAATCCGGTTTTTCTTTAACGCATCCGATACGATGCTGGCCGTAAAGGGAGAAACATAGACATCCGCCTTGATCTCCTTAAGTAAATAAGGAAGAGCGCCCATGACGTCGTCATGTCCATGGGTAATCAGGATTCCTTTGATTCTGTCTTCGTGTTCTTTTAAATAGCTGAAGTCCGGAATGATGCATTCAACGCCCAGTGAGGTTCGATTATAGGGGAATTTCAGACCGCACTCTGCAATATAAATATCTCCGTCGATTTCGATGACGGTCAGATTCTTTCCGTCTTCGTCCAGCCCGCCGAGGGCAAAGACGCGGACGATTTCATCAGAGCGGTCTTCGTTTTTATGGGTATCAGTTTTCATGTAAAAAAGTAAGCCTCCGTTACTATTCAGTATATCATTGGCTCACTTTGATTCCGTTCAGTGAGAAGGTTCTCGCTTCGGTAATCCGAACATCCACAAGATCCCCTTCTCTGGCCTGGTCGGCAGAGAAGTTCACAGGAATGCCATCCTGCGAGTAGCCACTGTAAATCTGTGGATTCTTCTTACTTGGGCCATCAACCAGGACCTGAACGATCTCTCCCACCTTTTTCTGGTGGTTTTCGTTGGCCAGTTTGTTCCAGAGCTCATTGAGTCGATACAGTCTTTCCTTTTTGGTCTGTTCATCAATGGAGTCTTCCATTTTCGCCGCCGGAGTTCCCGGACGGGGAGAATAGATAAAGGTAAAGGCGTTATCAAAACGACATTCTCTGACGATATCCAGGGTATGCTCAAACGCCTCGTCGCTTTCATTGGGAAAGCCGACGATGATATCCGTCGAAATTGCACAGTTGGGAATCTTTTCCTTAATCTTATGGAACAGCTCGAGATACTCTTTCGAGGTATATCGTCTGCCCATTTGTCTGAGAATTTCATCATCTCCACTCTGCAAAGGCAGATGAATGTAAGGCATGATGTTGGGATACTTCGCGATGATGTCGATCATTTCATCCGAGAAATCCCAGGGATGGCTGGTCATGAAGCGAATCCGGTCGATGCCAAGCTTTGCGCTTTCTTCAAGAAGCGTGGCAAAATTCACGCCTTCTTCAAGATCCTTGCCGTAGGCGTTGACGTTCTGGCCAAGCAGCGTGATTTCCTTATAGCCAAGTTTTTTGAGAATCCGGATTTCGTCGAGAATATCTTCCGGCTTGCGGGAGCGCTGTTTGCCTCGGGTATAGGGAACGATGCAATAGGTGCAGAACTTATCGCAACCATACATGATATTGACCCATGCCTTGTATTTTCCTTTTCGATGTTCCGGCAAGTCTTCGTAGATCTCGCCTTCTCTGGAATAGACTTCAATGACCTTTTCTCCATCATTGACCCGTTCGAGATACTCCGGCAGGTTGACGAAGTTGTGGGTACCAAAAACCAGATGAACCCAGGGATAGCTTTCCAGCAGTTTGGAGACGAATCCTTCTTCCTGAGCCATGCAACCACAAACGCCAACAACCAGATCCGGGTTGTTTTTGAAGAGTTTCTTATAGGCACCAACTTCGCCCAGAACGTTATTGGCGGCATTTTCCCGTATTCCGCAGGTGTTCATCAAGATGACATCGGCCTGTTCAGGGCGCGCTGCCTGTTTAAAACCACAGGCTTCCAGAATTCCACCGAGGTTTTCACTGTCACGCTCATTGGCCTGACAACCGTAGGTCGAAATATAGTAGTTCCGGTTTTCGCCCAACTGACTCTGTGCGGTGGAGACGTTGATCCCGTGGATGACGGGGACATTTTCTTTGGTTCTTCTGGCTGCCTGTTTGTGGTTGGGCAGGTGCCAGGAATCTTTGATTTTCATGCTTCTATATTTATCCTTTCGACTGGATTTATCCTTTTTTCTGACTTTTCCCTTTCATTCCATTTAAAAAACCGCCGCGAAGGCGGTTTTTATTTATTTCGCAATTTCCTGGGCACGGACTTCACGAATTACATTCACTTTAATCTGTCCGGGATAGGTCAGTTCAGATTCAATTTTGTCACGAATGGCTCTAGCCATCTTCACGCAGGCCGTATCACTGACCTGCTCAGGCACAACCATGATGCGAATTTCGCGTCCGGCCTGAATGGCGTACGCATTGGAAACTCCGTCAAAGTCTTTGGCGATCTTTTCCAGATTTTCAAGGCGTTCCACATAAGCCTGAGCGGATTCCTTTCTGGCTCCGGGTCTTGCAGCGGAAATGGTGTCCGCGGCGATCACGAGGTGAGAAGTGAGGAATTTGGGTTCGACGTCACCATGGTGGGAAGCAATGGCGTTGAGGACAATCTCTTTTTCGCCGTGTTTTTTACAGAATTTATAGCCAAGGTCAACGTGGCTGCCTTCCTGCTGATCAATATTGAGTGCTTTTCCAATATCGTGCAGAAGGCCGGCGCGTTTGGCCATGTGCTGATTCAGTCCAAGTTCAGCAGCCATGGTTCCGGCGATGAGGGCTACTTCAATAGAGTGCTGAAGGGCATTCTGTCCATAGGAGAAGCGGTACTTCAGTGTTCCGATCAGACGGACGATTTCGCGGTCGATTCGGCCGATTCCAAGTTTGAATACGGTCTCTTCGCCGGCTTTGAGGATTTCCGCCTCGATCTCATGCTGGAATTTCTTGACCACTTCCTCGATTCTGCCCGGCTGGATACGTCCATCCCGGATCAGGTACTCGAGAGACAGTCTGGCGACTTCGCGCCGAATGGGGTTGAAGCAGGTGATGGTGATCAGGTCCGGAGTATCATCGATGTTGAGTTCGACGCCGGTGGCCTGTTCAAAGGCGCGGATATTTCGGCCTTCACGTCCGATGATCCGTCCTTTCATCTCCTCACCTGGAATAGCGACTACGGATACCGTACGGTCCATGGTTTCCTGCTGCGCCATTCGTTCGATGGAAAGCGCTACAATTTCCTGGGCCTTGCGGCTTGCGGTGGCTTTGGCTTCGTCTTCCTTCTCCTTGATGTAAGTCATGGTTTCATGTTCCATCTGCTTTTCTACAAGGGCGAAGAGTTCGTCTTTGGCTTCCTGGCTGGTCATGCGTGCCACACCTTCAAGAACTTCAATCTGGCGGTCGATTTCCGCCTGAAGCTGCCGGTCTTTTTCTTCAAGTCCGGCTAAGCGGTCATTGACCTTACGAAGTTGGGCACTCAGTTCCTTTTCCTTCTGGTTGAGCGATTCATCCCGGAAATTCAGGGTATCTTCACGCCGAAGAAGTTTGTTTTCGAGATTATCGACTTCCTTGCGACGTTCCTTGATTTCCTTTTCCGCTTCAACTTTCAGATCGTGAACCTGTGTTTTTCCATCCAGCACTGCCTGTTTCAGTTTAGCCTGCGCATCATTTTCCGCTTCGCTGAGAATCTGCCGTGCTAGTTGCTGACTCTTGTTCAGCCCTGCCTTGTTGACCATAATCATGATAACTACGCCAACGACAAGGCCGATTATCCCGGACAAAGAAATCCATAAGGGATTCATTTTTTCTCTGTCCTTCCATAAAATAAAGCATTTCCATTATAGCAAATCCGATATTCTTGTCCATGCGCTCTCAAACTAATGCCTTTAGCGTATAGAAAAAGACGGACCTTTCGATCCGTCTGAATGGTTTGAATTATTCGCTGACTTCGATGACCTGTCTGCCTTTGTATTCGCCGCAGGACGGGCAAACCTTGTGGGACAGTTTGTACTCGCCGCAGTTGGGGCATTTTACAATTGCGGGTTTAGTCAGTTTGTAATGGGTTCTTCTTTTCGCCTTGCGATGCTTGGAACCTCTTCTCTGCTGAACAGCCATGTGGGCACCTCCTAGTTATCCTCGAAATGTAAATCCTTGAGTTTTGCCCAGCGCGGGTCCTCTTTCGGGGTATCATCAGGCTCATCCTGGTCAGAAACCAGAGACCAGCCTTCACCCTGCGGGTACTTATCGCGGGCCAAACGGGTAATGCTCATGGGTGCTTCAAAGACAATGGCTTCCAGCGCCTCGTCTTCAAGATCGAGGGTGTCTCTTTTGATCGGGATGACTTCCGAATTTTCGGGATCGTCTACCGAATCAAAGGAGTATTCCTTTTCCGAATCGGTCTCGAAATCGAGGTCGAGATCTTCTCCGGTAATGGAATCTTCCACGGTCATGACACCTTCATAATGAAGGTTGCTGACAACCTTGCTCTTACCGTCAAAATGAAGCATTCCTTCAATATGACATTCAGGCACGGCTTTTACAGGCGTATTGACGAACCGGCTTCCCTCGGGGTCCGAGAACTGGACGTCCACATGGATTTCGTCGCCGGGCGCAGCCAGAAAATCGCTTCTTGTGTACTTCACGATGTTTGTCACCTCATGTAGCATCTGCTATTATATGCAGACCATTTTGAAATGTCAAACTGCTCTACTTCTCGCAAATGCTCTTTTCCATATTTCAAAAAACGCTTTAGCTATCGTAAATTTCTTTATTTGCTGTCGAGTTCGCGAATGGTGATCGATTCAATGACCGGCTGTTGGTCACTGGCGATAGTGCCGTTGTTATCGGTGGGTTCGGCTTTGGCAGTGATGTCATCCACCACTTCCATACCCGAAGTTACCGTTCCAAAAGCGGCATAATCGCCATCGAGCGAGGTCGAATCTTCCTGAACGATGAAGAACTGACTGCTGGCCGAGTTGGGATCCTGGCTTCTGGCCATGGATACCGTTCCGCGAACATGGCTGAGTGAATTGTCAAAACCATTGGAAGCAAACTCACCCTCAATGGAATGAGAACTGCCACCGGTACCATTGCCTCTGGGATCTCCACCCTGAATCATAAAACCTTCAATAATTCGATGCAGGGTCAGATTGTCGTAAAAGCCGGACTGAGCCAGAGAAACAAAGTTATCGACCGTTTCCGGTGCAATCCCTTCATCCATGACAAAGACGATCGGCTCATCATAGCCTTTCATTTTGATGGTTGCTTCATACTGTTTGCCACCTGGAATCGAAGCGGTCTGTTTTCCCGTTTTTTCGGAAGTGCTCGGTTCACTGGTACTGCTGGAAACTTCGGATGAAGTCGAAGCATCGGACGTTGCTTTGTTGTTGTCTGCTGAACTGCATCCGACCATAGCCAGCGAAGCCACCATAGCCAGTGCAAGAGTTTTAATTCCTGTAGATAAATGTCTGTTCATATCAAGTGATCCTTTCTGTACGTTCTATTTCCTGTCTCTTATTAAATCCTATCGAAGCGTTTTTACCAAATCCGCTTGCTTCTGACTTACCGATCTGTCGGGTTCGCCAAAGATCGTCCGACTCTGCCAATAGAGTAAACTGAAAGTATGAAAACGATCGCCGGAATTGTCGCAGAATTCAATCCCTTCCACGAAGGGCATCGATATCTTATCGAAACCGTAAAAACCACCCTGAAACCGGATGTGCTGGTCATTATCCTCTCGGGAAACTTCTCCAGTCGGGGACTGCCCTGTATGGAAACCCGAACCGTACGAACCCAGAAAGCCCTGGAGGCCGGAGCAGATCTGGTCATCGGTCTGCCCTCGGTTTACGCCATGCAATCGGCAGACTATTTCGCAAAATACGCCATTCAGTCTTTGAAAACGGCCGGAGTCAACGTGCTTTGTTTTGGCAGTGAATCCAATGATCCAGACCTTCTGGACCAACAGCTTCAGACGCTGGAGACGATGGACAAGGACCCTTCCCTTTCGCTGGCCAGAAACGCCGCGAAAAACGGAGTAGCACCCCGACCCAACGATATTCTGGCTTTGCAGTATCTGAAAACCGCCAAAGCTCTCGATATTGCCATTCGCCCGCTCCAGCGAAGCCCGAACTTTGAATCGGCAACTTCGATACGCTCTCACTACTTTTCCAGCCAAGGACGAGAACTCCATCCGGATTTTGAACCGCATCAGAACTGGGATTCCTATTACCCATTGCTTCGGTACGCTTTGCTCGAAACCCCTGCATCCCGACTGGCCGGTTTCTTTCTGGTGGAAGAAGGCATTGAAAACCGAATGATCAAAGCCGCCAGAGATGCTCAAAACTGGACGGAGTTTCTTGAAGCTGCCGTTTCCAAAACCTATTCAAGAGCCCGCATTCAGCGCACTGCGATGATGATTCTGATGCAGATTGAAAAAGAAGAAGTGAAAGCCAACGCTTCGTTCTTTGCGATTCAGGTTCTCGGCTTCAATACCACCGGTCAGAAACACCTGGCTTCTTTGCCGGAAGACGCCCCGGTTTATTCGAGAATTCGGGAAGTTCCCGAGCCATTGAAAACCTGGCTGATCAAATCGGATACGCTCTATTCTTTCTTCACTACCCGACCGGCTGGATGGAAAGTGCAGACCCTCTCTGACTCAAACCCTCAGGACAATACATCAACAAAAAACGAAAAAGTTTAGAACGAAGACTAAGAGTTTAAAACGAAGAATAAGAAGAAAAAGAAAGGAGACCCCATGAACAAAACGCTGAAATTTCTCGCTGCTGGTTCGGCTGCTGCCGCTGTTCTGGGCGCACTGGCCATTTACGAGCATTACCTTCCGCGAACAGCGCTCTCGCGATGTGTGGTTGAAAAGTATCCTTTCGGTCTGCTGCTGGGTTGTGCCAGCCGAAATGATGGTTCACCTTCAAATGAACAGCGCCTGAGAGCAAAATTAGCTGCTGAACTCTATGCCGATCATGCCTATCAGACGCTGATCATCTCGGGTGGATCGGTCAAAAACGATCACAACGAAGCTGAGGCCATGGCCGAACTGGTTCATGAAATTGATCCCTCGATTCCGATCATTCTTGAAAAACAGGCCCGCAATACGTGGGAGAACTTCAAAAACGTAAAGGAAATGACCGGCGATGTCCCAATGCTTGTGATCACCGGAAGACTTCATGCCAGAAGATCCAATGCGATCGCCCGTTCCTTCTTTTCCTGCTATCAGGTCGCTTCCGCTCCGGACTTCACCTGGAAAAAGGCTTTCCGGGAAGCCGTCAGTCGAATGAAATTTATCCGAATTGAGATGGGCAAAGATCTTCAGGGGAATGCCGAATGACGAGCACGGAATCACTGCCCATTCTGCACGGACAAAGCGAAGACGAATTTGATGGCAAGGTTTCTCTTTCTCTTGGATGGATGACCCATGATGCCCATTACGACTTTCGAAACTTTCGTCATAAGAAAAACAACCTCACCGGACTGCTCGAATCCCTGCTTACCCTGTTCGAAGATCTCAGTTCCACAGACTGGAAAACCATCTCCCGAAGAGACCACCGAAAAGATGGATATGAAATTCTGCCCCTTTCGCAGATGAACCAAGCGATCATTGATGGAATTCCTGAAGATTTCGACATGCAGGTTGATGCGGTTCTGGTCTTTCGTTTCAACAAAGGCGAAGACCGGCTGATCGCCATACGGTTAAACTTCATCCTGTATGTGCTTGGTTTTGATTTCGACTTTTCGCTTTACCACCACGGCTCATAAAAAGACGCGCCTTCATGGATTTGAAGACGCGTCTGTTTTTGGTGTGGATAATTTCGGATTACTTCTTTTCCGGATCGTTTTGCAGTTGGAACTGTTGGGAGCGCATGCGATCGAGAGCGCCCAGTAATTCCTGACGTCTTGGCATGGCCATCGACCCTCTTCCAAAGAAGGACAGACCCTTTTCACGAGCGAGATCTTCCAGCTCGGAAGCGATCTGTGTGGTCGTTTTGCGATTATCGACCAGGTTGCGTTGTGCATAAAGAATCATTTTTCCAATGGCGGCGGATTGCTGGGAGTCGATCAGCTGTTCCATGGCCCGCAGATCAATGGGTTCACGGGCAATCGAGGCAGAGTCCAGACCATTGGTTTTGACCTTGACCTTCTCCTGATCCATCACTTTGTTTTTCAAAACGATTCGGCTGGAATCGAACTTCATTTCCGGCAGGCTTTCTCTTTGCGGAAGTTCAAAGGAAGCGGCGGCATCTTTAGCTTTCTGAGTGATGTTGATCGGCTCGTAATCCTTCATCTGAATGACAAGATCCGCCGGACGGAAATACGCACCGGAACTGCCGGCTACCAGGATGGTGGAAACACCCTTGTCGGAAAGTTCCTTGACGCGATCAATAAACGGGATGATCGGCTCTTCGCCCTGACTGATCACTTCATTCATCAACGCATCCCGAATCATGAAGTTGGTTGCGGACGTATCTTCATCAATCAGCAGCAGATGACTGCCGGATTCGATGGCCTCACAGACATTAGCTGCCTGACTGGTCGAACCGGACGCATCCTCGCTGACAAAGTCCGTGGTACTCTTTCCATTGGGCAGGTTCTGAATGAAGGCGGAAATATCTTCATGATGAACAGCTCTCCCGTCTTCTCCGCGAATTTTGGCCGCATCATTTCGGGTAATCACAAACTCACGTCCATCGCCTTCAATATGGTCGTACACACCTTTTTCCAGCGCATTTAACAATGTGGATTTGCCATGATAACCACCACCCGCAATCAGGGTAATGCCCATCGGAATGGCCATACCGGTAATTTCTCCGGCATAAGGCAGACTGAGGGTGATTCGATTTTCCGGATTGGAGTGAAACGGAATTGCTTCACTCATCGGTAAAGCGCTTGCCCCACTCTTTCGTGGCAGAATGGCCCCATCGGCAACGAAGGCAGCCAGATTTCTCTGTTCAAGCTGACGACGGATTTCCTGCTGATTCATGGACAGCTCATAGACACGCTGCAGATGGTCCTGAAGCGATTTACTCATATCCGCGTAGATCAGCTGATGACGGACGATCGGAGGAAGGACATCAAAAAGGATTTTGACCAGTTTGGAGGCCAGAATCGAACGACCTCTTGCCGGAAAGCCGATGTTCAGGCGCAAAATCAGAGAGCCAGTGGTCGGATCGACTCGACAGGCAGAGCGTTCGAGGATCTCCTGCGTAGTTTTGGCTACAGAGATCTTTCCGCTCTTGCCTGAACCGCTTCGATCATTGTCTTTGGCTGCCAGTGCACAAGCAAAATTTCTCAGCAGGGCATCCTGCAGGGCGATTCTGCAGGTGCGATTTTCATAGAGATGAGCCGGATAGCCGGGGTTTTCGATATGGATGGAAACGTCGGAGGGTGAGGCAAACGGATCGGATTGGACATGATCGATGGAAAGCGTGTAGTCCTTAAAGTCCCACTGGCCTTTCAGATCCCGATACGCCGGATAGCCTCGGCCTTCCAGGTGGAGGATTTCTTTTTTTAATTCGTGCTGGTTTTTCATGAGAATACATCCCTTTCAGGATTCATTTTAAAACCGCAGCGGATAGTTTCTCTCTTGTATGACTGTTCATCGCTCCATAGAAAAAGGACAGCCGCAGCCGTCCTTTGTATAGTTCTGTTTTGAAATTATTCGCAGGTGAATCCACTTTCGTCAGCGGAATCGACGATTTCCTTGTAGGTGAGCGCTTCGCCTTCTTCAATTCCGAATAAGGCTTTGGTCTCATCGTTGAATTCCATGTTGACTTCCATCGTCAGGGAGTCGTCGTTCATCTTGGCGGAGATGGATTCCTTGTCTACGCCCAGCATGGAAGAGATCTGGGAGATGTAAACATCTTCGGATCCTTCGAGAACTTCCTTAATGTCATCATCGCTCAGGGAGGCAGCTGCATCTCCGGCAGCATCGCGGATGGCACTGAAAGGCATATCGAAGATCATATCGATGTTGGTGATTTCATCGGTTTCTTTCGGTGCAGTTAATCTGACACTTACGGTCATGCCGTTCAGGTCAGTAGTGCAGGTCGTGGAGACTTCCTTGGGTTCAGCAGGGGTGGAAGCGCATCCGGCGAACATGGTTGCGCAAAGGGCGACGGCGCAAAACAGTTTGGATTTTCTCATGTGTTTCCCTTTCTTTACGACCGGTTTCCCGGCCTTTTCCTGTTTTTTTACATGCTCAATCTAGCATGAAACTAATTAAAGGCAGATTAAATTATTCAGGGCTACCCTTTTTGGTTCGGGTTTGTTTCATTTTTTCCATATTTTGTGAATTTTCCGCCTGATTCAAAGCATCTCCCGAAAATCCGGGCTTTTATGCCTTTTTCCAAAACAAAACGTTCAGGAATTTCCAATCCTGAACGTGAGTTAAAAGCATAAATATTAGAGAGTAAGTCTGTTAACAGAAACGACCGATCGAACCTTTTTCAGGTTGGCAATCAGCTTTTCCAGCTGAGCCGCGTTTTTCACGCCAGCCTCAATCTTTGTGATCGCCATCAGCGAATCGTTATCCACTACGGAGCTGATCTTGCGAATGGAAATCGCATTTTGCTGGAAAACCGTCACCAGATCGGAAAGCAGATAATTGCGATCTTCCGAATCGATCTGCAGATGAACGTAGTAGACACGCGTTTCATCAAGATCATCGGCCCAATAGACCGGAATCAGACGTTTTTCTTCCCTGGCAATATTCGGACAATCCTTGCGGTGGACTTTAACACCCTTGCCTTTCGAAACATAACCGACGATTTCATCACCGGGAATCGGAGAGCAGCAGGGGGCCAGAGAAACCTGAATCGTATCAACGCCCGGGACGACAACACCACAGGCCGAAGGTTTGTACTTGTTTTCCGCATTGGAGAACAGGCGCAGAATTTCCTCGTTATCATCGCTGGCCGATTTATTCGTATCGAGTTTTTCCGCCACCAGTTCCGGCGCAATTCGACCCGAAGCAATGGAGGCGAACAGGTCATCCGCATTTTTAAAAGAGAGTGAGGGCAGAATGGCATCGAGCTTTTTGGAATGGCGGACCGTATTGAGATCCAGTCCGACTTCCCTGAGCGCATCACCAAGCATGGCCTGACCGTTTTTGATAGCTTCTCTTTTTTCCCGCAGATCCTGCTTCTGGAAGAAGCCGCGGATCTTGTTTCTGGCATGCGGGCTTTTGACGATCTTGAGCCAGTCCGGGCTGGGTCCCTGTGAGGCTTTATTCGTCAGAATCTTCACCACATCACCGGTTTTGAGCTGACGGTTGAGCGGAACAATGGCACCGTTCACCACCGCGCCTACCGTATGGTTGCCGACTTCCGTATGGATGCGATAGGCAAAATCGATGGGCGTAGAACCGGAAGGCAGCGCAATGACTTTGCCTCTCGGGGTAAAACAATACACGTTGGCCTCGAAGATGTCCTTTTGAACAGTGGACATGTATTCGAGGGGATCTTCGCTTTCCTCATCCGTGATGATTGAAAAATCACGGAACCAGGACAGCTTGTCTTCCATCTCCCGGGTCTGGGCGTTTTCATCGCTGGTCAGGCCGTTTTCCTTGTAGACCCAATGGGCAGCGACACCTTTTTCGGCAATGGAATCCATCTGTTCGGTCCGAATCTGGATTTCAAAGATGTTGCCGGAAGAGGGCGAAACGACCGTGGTATGCAGGGACTGATACATGTTGCTTTTGGGCATCGCAATGTAGTCCTTGAACCGACCGGGAATGGGCATATAAGTGGCATGAATATAACCGAGCACTTCATAGCAGTGTGGAATCGAATCGGTAATGATTCGAATCGCCTGCAAATCGAGGATTTCCTCGAAGCGTTTGTGCTTGGTCATCATCTTTTTGTATATGGAATAGAAATGCTTGGAACGACCGAAGATGCGATAAGGGATCTTGTATTCATCGAGAATCGTCTGAATATCGGTGATCATCTCCTGCACCTGAGCGTTTCGTTCCGTTTCACGCTCGGCGACCATGCCTTTGATGATCTGATACTGCTTGGGATACAGATACTTGAAGGAAAGGTCTTCGAGTTCGTTTTTAACCTGAGAAATACCGAGTCGATGAGCAATCGGCGCATAAACCTGCAGCGTTTCCTTGGAGATTCGCTGCTGTTTGGCTTCCGGCTGGTATTCGAGGGTACGCATGTTATGAAGGCGGTCGGCCAGTTTGATCAGAATGACTCGAATGTCCTTGGCCATCGCAATGAAGATCTTGCGATGGTTGGACGCCTGGTATTCCTTTTCATCCTTAAACTCCCGATTGAGCTTGCCGACTTTCGTGACGGCTTCGACCAGATCGGCGATTTCCTTGGAAAACTCGGTTTCCAGAGTTTCATAGGTCACCCAATCGCAGTCTTCGAGCGTATCATGCAGCAGTCCTGCGGTAATCGTTTTGGGTGAACAGTGCAGTTCCGCCAGAATATTGGCGACCTGAACGACGTGAATCACATAGGGTTCTCCCGATTTGCGATACTGACCTTCATGCGCTTTGGAGGCAAACTTCCACGCCTTCTCGATCAGCTCAAGGTTTTCCGGACGCTTGATATAGGTTCGTATGTTTTCCATACACTGGTCCATCGTGACACTTTTCTTATCCGGCATGAGTCTCCCTCCTTTTCTTCCTTATTTATATAGATTTTTTATTGAAATGACTGATCTTTTTATTCGCCTTCGTAATGGATCAGCGTGCTGACCGGAGCATCTGTCAGACGATCCTTACCATGCAGGTCATCGAGTTCAATGACAAAGGCATAACCCACAACTTCACTACCGGCTTCACGAATCATTCTGGCAATGGCTTCTACCGTTCCACCAGTCGCCAGCAGATCATCAACGATCAGAACTTTGGAACCTTTAGGCAGGTCATCAATATGCATCTGCAGACGGTCAGTACCGTATTCAAGTTCATAAGTGGCTTCGATGGTTTTGCGAGGCAGTTTGCCCGGTTTGCGAATAGGGATAAAAGGCAGACCGGCTTTCATGGCCGCCGGGATACCGAACATGAATCCGCGGGCTTCCGGAGCAGCGATAATGGTCGCTCCCGTTTCTCTGGCGACTTTGGCCAGCTCCTCAGCGGTCTGATCGAGCGCTTCGGGGTTGAGCAGAATCGGGGTTACATCCCGAAACATGATGCCTTCTTTGGGGAATCCGGGAATCGTGGTGATGCAGTCTTTTAAATTCATAATTTCTCCTGCGGCTTTCTGCCGCTCTTTCATGCACCGATGAGGTGCTCATTCATCTATATTCAACCCGTGATTCAGCACTTTGAATCACAGGGAGTGTTCATTGTATATCCGAAACGTTCCGAAACCTAATTCTCGCGAAGGACGACCTGATCGGCGATGAACTGAGGCGTCTGTTTGTTGCGGAAGGTCGAAATCGACAGCGTACCGATGAATTCTTCAATCTCATCAAAAGACGCCGCGGCTTCCATCGAGGACTGGTTGAAGTTCAGCACCTGCAGACCGCCTTTGATGGCGTATTTACGATGCTTGCCCTGACTGAGATCGAAGCTGTTGAAAATATCGGGTTCAATCAGACCAAAACGCGGAGCCGGCAGTCCCGGACCAAAAGGCCGAAGAGCATCGAGCGAGCGAATGTTTTCCACACTGGCCTCCCGAGGATCGAGTTCAATCACATGGAGCTCGGTCGGTGTCCATTTGGTCGCTCTTCCCTGCGTGAGTATAAACTGCTGGAAATCTTCCCACCTGTCTTTGGGCAGGGAGAATCCGGCAGCCTGGGCGTGTCCGCCAAGGGCGAGATAGTCATCAAAGCCTTCCAGAAATTCCAGACAATGGAAGCCTTCCGGAGCGCGCATCGAACACTTGATCTGATCGGCACAGATCGTACCGACAATGGCCGGTTTTCCGCTTTGATGACAAAGCGTTCCGGCTGCCAGTCCGACCACGCCTTCATGGAAGGAATCATCCGCCGCCAGCAATACCGGCCAGCGCGGATTGGCCTGAATCGAGGCTTTCATCCCCACCATTCTCGAGAGCTCCTTACGTTTGTCATTGAGCTCTTCCAGCTGTCTGGTATAGCTGAGAATCATCGACATCTGTTCGGTTTCCAGAAAGCGAACAAAGGTGTTGGGATTGGCCTGATCGGCGAGTCGTCCAATGGCATTGATCTTGGGCGCGATCTGAAAGCCAACATGGCTTTCATCGACCGGTATTTCCGAACACAGGGAACGGATATGGACTTCTCCATGTTCATTGAGTGCTTTGAGTCCCTGCTGAATGATGGCCCGGGTCTGACCGGTCACTTCCATGCAATCTGCAATCGAAGCCACCGCCGCCCAGATGAGGAATCGTTCCTGATCGGCGTCAATGATTCTTGCACATTCATAAGCCAGCGCTGCCCCACAAAGCGTGGAAAACTGAGGTTCCAGATCTGCGGGATGAATGACCAGTGAAGCATCAATCGTTTCCGGTTTGAGGTGGTGGTCGGTAACAATCACATCGACACCCAGCTCTCTGGCTTTACGTAAAGCCGCTTCAGCTTTGACCCCATTATCGACGGTAATAATTAAGGAATACCCTTTGTCATGACACATCTCTACCGTCTGAGGACTCAAGCCATAGCCTTCCTTCAGTCGATTCGGGATGTAGTAACCACATTGCAGGCCTTTGGATTTCAGCGCCTGAAACAGGATCCCGGTCGCCATCATGCCATCGCAATCATAATCCCCGGCAATCAGGACCTTTTCCTTTCGGGAAATGGCCTGATCGATGCGATCGGAAAAAGCCTTCATGCATTCCGCTTTTGAAGGTTCATATAACCCCCTTGGATGGAGGATTTCATTTTTCAGTGTTTCATTATCCGTCAGTTCGTCGAGGACGTTTCTGGCGAATGGAGATAAATTTCCCATGCAAATTATTATAAAGGATGAGGTAATGGTAGCAATCCATACAAAAAAACCGCCGATAAACGAAAAGGTTTTCCCGACGATTTTTCCAAATTTTTCTATTTTGTCTGTACATCCTGTACAGCTTCATCTACCTCACGTAAGGCTGCGGGTATGGGCAGTCCAAGGTGGGTATAGGCTTTTGCGGTCACCATGCGCCCTCTGGGCGTGCGGTTGATCAGACCGGTCTGCAGCAGATAAGGTTCGTACATATCTTCAAGGGTTGCCGCATCTTCACCGATCGAGCTGGCCAGCGCTTCTACGCCCACCGGTCCTCCACGAAAACGGAAGATGATGCCTTCCAGATATTTGCGGTCCACACTGTCCAGTCCCAGCTGATCGACTTTCAGCCGCTCCAGCGCGTCATCGGCAACTTCTCGGGTGATCAGACCATCGTTGTACACCTGCGCAAAGTCGCGAATGCGTTTGAGCATACGGTTGGCAATTCGTGGCGTTCCTCTCGATCTTCTGGCAATCTCAATGACCGCTTCTTCCTCAATGGCACAATCCAGAATCCGACTGGTACGACGGATAATGGAAGCCAGCTCAGAAGGCTTGTAGTAGTCAAGAGCGCTGGTAATTCCAAAGCGATCACGAAGCGGCGCGGAAAGATCACCGGCCCGAGTCGTTGCACCAACCAGGGTAAAAGGCGGCAGATCCAGACGGATTGAATGGGCCGAAGCGCCATCCTTGCCGACGACGATATCAATAAAGAAGTCTTCCATGGCCGGATAGAGAATTTCCTCAATCTGGCGAGGCAGACGATGGATTTCATCGATAAAAAGCACATCTCCCGGTTCCAGCGTGGAAAGAATGGCGGCCAGATCCCCGCTTTTTTGAATTGCAGGACCGGAAGCTGTAACCAGATGACCATGCATTTCATTGGCGATAATCATGGCCAGCGTCGTTTTGCCCAGTCCGGGAGGACCATAAAGCAGAACATGGTCAAGAACCTGACTGCGGCTTTTGGCGGCCGTCATGAACACCCCCAGATTGTGACGAAGCTCATCCTGGCCGATGTAGTCATGCAGGGTAGCCGGGCGAAGCGACTGGTCAGCGTCTTCGCTTTGCATGGAACCATCCACAAGGCGTTCTTCTTCCATTATTGATGTCCCCTTTCTGTTTCCCGGACGATCGTTAATCTGTCCGTCATTTCAAATCTTTATTCACCGATCAATTCTTATTTCATTGATTCATTCTTATTTCACTGATCAAATCTTTAATTCCTGAATCAATCTTTATTTCTTAATCCGGTTATTTTTAACGCTACTGATATTTATTAATCAATCAGATCTTTAAATATCTTTCAACTTCGATTCTCTCTTGTTCAGTTTAGAACTTCTTTCGGCCGGCGAGCTGTTTAAGGGCCAGTCGAAGCAATGAGGCGGTTTCGGGATTCTCTCCTCCCAGCTCGTTGAGATGGAGGGCGTCGATATCGGCCTGTCGATAGCCCAGCGAAATCAGCGCTTCATTGACTTCTGCCTGAACCGGCATAAGAGCGGGCTTGGGTGTTTTGGGTGCAGATTCTTCAACGACGATTTTGCCTTTGAGATCGAGAATGATCTGTCCGGCCGTTTTAGCTCCGATTCCGGGCAGTTTTTTGAGCGCTGCTGTATCGGCTTTTTCGATGGCCGCAATCAGATCCCGGGTTCCCATCGCGCCAAGCATATTCATCACCGTCTTGCACCCCAGTCCCTTGACCCCGATCAGCAGCGAGAAGAGTTCGTATTGCTCTTCACTGTCCAGACCATAAAGGGCCTGACCATCTTCCTTGAACTGCTGGTAGGTATAAAACGAGACCTGCGCACCCTTTTCAAAGCGAGAGGGACGGATGACAAAAACTTCGTAACCGATGGATGAAGCCAGAACGACCAGGCTTTCTTTTCGGCGGGTTAAAACAGTTCCTTCAATATAGGCAATCATGGCTTCCTCCTGTCTGGCCGGATCATCAGCGCTGATTCATTATAGCGTTTTTAAATGGCGCTTTTGTGCAAAATCCGGCTCATTCTGCCTGTTGGAATCCTTTATCAGCTTCTGCACGAAAAAGAATTGAAAACATTTCATCGTTTCTGTAAATTTTTCATCAATAACCTGATTTTTTCTTTCAAAATTATCAAATCTGTCAGGTTCGATTACCGGTCCTTTTCAGCCGGTGATATAACTTAGCTATTCTGCTTTTGAAAGACAGCTGTTCACAGTTTACAGTCATTCAAAATAGAGAATTGGAACGGAGAAAAAAATGAGTAAGATTTACAACTTTTCTGCAGGCCCGGCCTGTATGCCCGAATGGGTGCTGAAAAAAGCGGCAGATGAAATGCTCGACGCCAACGGATCCGGCATGAGCGTAATGGAGATGTCCCACCGCTCATCAGCATTTGAGTCCATCCTCAAAGAAACCAAAGACACCATCCGGCGTCTGGCCAATGTTCCTGAGGATTATGAAATCCTGTTCATCCAGGGCGGCGGAAACCTTCAGTTCTCCATGATCCCGATGAACTTCAACAAAAACGGAGCCGACATCATCAACACCGGTCAGTGGACCAAAAAAGCCATCAAGGAAGCGGAAAAGCTCGGACGTGTTCACATTGCCGGAGATTCGAGCGATAAGACGTTTACCTATATCCCGAAAATCACCCAGGAAGACCTCGATCCGGATACGGACTATGTCTACATCTGCGAAAACAACACCATCTATGGCACCAAATACAAGGAACTGCCTCCCCATGATGGCAAACTGCTGATCGCTGATTTGTCCAGCTGCATCTTCACCGAACCTCTGGACGTATCGAAATACGATCTGATCTTCGCAGGCGCTCAGAAAAACCTCGGTCCCGCCGGGGTAACCGTGGTCTTCATCAAAAAAGATCTGCTGGATCAGAGAAGAGATGACATTCCTTCGACCATGCTCGACTACAAGACCTTCGTTGATAACGATTCGTTATACAACACACCCCCAACCTATGGCATCTACATGGTGGGCCTGGTGTGCAAATGGCTCGAAGAACAGATCGGTGGTCTGGAAGAAATGGAAAAGATCAACAGGGAAAAAGCCGCTCTGCTTTACGACTATCTCGATTCTTCCGAAATGTTCTCCAACCCGGTAGAAAAGGAAGACCGTTCGCTGGTCAACATTCCTTTCGTTACCGGTAACCCCGATCTCGATAAAGAGTTCATCGCCAAAGCCACCGAAGCCGGTCTGGTCAACCTCAAAGGCCATCGCTCGGTTGGCGGTATGAGAGCTTCCATCTACAACGCCATGCCCATTGAAGGCGTACAGAAGCTCGTCGATTTCATGAAAGATTTTGAGGAGGCTCACGCGTGAAGAAAATTTCGTTAATGAATGTCATTTCCCCCAAAGGCACTGCGGTTTTTGATGACCGCTACGTCTGCGAGGAAAAAGGAGAAAACCCCGATGCGATCATTGTTCGCAGCGCGGATCTCCATAATATGGACTACCCCGAAACCCTCAAAGCCATCGCACGTGCCGGAGCCGGGGTAAACAATATCGACCTTGATGCCTGCACCGAAAAAGGAATCGTGGTCTTCAACACCCCGGGTGCCAATGCCAACGCGGTAAAAGAGCTCGTTCTGGCCGGTCTGCTTCTGGCCAGCCGTGATCTGTATCATGGCATGGAATGGGTCAACTCTCAGGCGGGCAGTGAAACCCTGGCCAAAGACATGGAAAAACAGAAAAAGAAATATGCCGGAAACGAAATTGCCGGAAAAACCCTTGGCGTTATTGGTCTTGGTGCTATCGGAAGCAAAGTGGCCGATACCGCACTGGATCTGGGCATGGATGTGACCGGATACGATCCGTATCTGTCCGTCGATTCCGCCTGGAGACTGTCCCGCTTTGTTCAGCATCGCACTTCTCTTGAAGATCTGTATCGCGATGCGGATTTCATCTCCCTGCATCTGCCTTTGCTCGATTCCACTCGTGGAATGATTAATAAGGAAGCCATCTCCAAAATGAAAGATGGCGTCAAGATCCTCAACTTTGCCCGTGGCGGACTTGTGGATGATGACGCGATTCTTGAAGCGCTCGATTCGGGAAAAGTTGCTCTGTATGTCACCGACTTCCCCGATGGAAAACTGGCCGGCCATCCCGGTGTCATCGGGCTGCCGCATCTGGGTGCCAGCTCGGAAGAATCCGAAGAAAACTGCGCTGTACAGGCCGCAAAGGAACTGCGTGGCTATCTGGAACAGGGCAACATCGTCAATTCGGTCAACATGCCCAATGTTTCTCTGGAACTGACTCAGCCCTATCGTGTTTGTGTATTCCATACCAACACTCCGAAAGTGCTCTCCAAAGTCACCGAAATCATCTCCAAGGATGATGCCAACATCGAAAACATGCTGAATAAATCCAAAGGCGCAATGGCCTATACGATTCTGGATATGGACCTTCGTCCAAACGATGAATCTCTTGATGCCGTTCGCGCGCTCGATCAGGTCATTCGCGTCAATCTTGTGGAAAAGGACGCGATCTGATGAAGCTGTTTCAGTCGGCGAATATTCTGCTTCCGGATCTGGAGGACTATTCGAACTGGGCGGTAGTCGCCTGTGATCAGTACTCGAGTGCTCCGGAATACTGGAATGAGATTTATGAGCAGGTGAAGGATCAGCCAAGTACCCTGCATATGATTCTTCCGGAAGCCTGGCTCAATACCCCAAAAGAAAAGGAACATCAGGATAAGATCGCAAGAACCATGCAGTCCTATATGGATGAGCAGGTCTTCAAAACGTATCCCGATTCCTTTATCTATGTCGAACGGACTTTAACCGATGGTTCGATTCGCAAGGGACTGGTGGGCGCGGTCAATCTCGATGCCTACGACTACCACTGTCCTTCAACCGCTCCGATCCGGGCAACCGAAGCGACCATTATTGAACGCATTCCGCCTCGTGCAGCCATTCGCTCTCAGGCAACCCTCGAATTTCCCCATATCCTGCTGCTTCAAAACGATGCACAGAACCGGATCTTCGAAGGACTGGCTTGTCTTGTGGCGGATCTTCCCATCGTTTATGACTTCGATCTGATGGCCAATGGCGGACACATCACCGGCTATCTGGTTACCGGTCAGGCCAAAGAGAAAACCGAAGCGTGGATTGAAGACTACGAAAACAGCGTTCGTGAACGGAATGACAGTCTGTTCTATGCGATCGGCGATGGTAACCATTCACTGGCTGCCGTCAAAGCCGTCTGGGATCATCGCGAAAAGACCGATCCGAAAGTCGCGCCCAGTCGCTACGCCCTGGCGGAGCTGGAAAATCTGCAGGATGATGCGCAACAGTTTGAGCCGATCCATCGCATTCTCAAAAATGTGAATGTAAAAGATCTGCTGACCAGCTTCGATCACCCGGATCTTGATGATGTCTATGAAATCGAATGGGTCAGCGGTGAAGAAAAAGGAACCATCCGACTCGATGCTTCCCTCTCTCCTCTTCCTTTAGCGGTGCTCCAGAACCATCTCGATGCCTATCTTGCCGAGCATGAAGGCGAAATCGACTATATTCATGGCGAAAAGGACCTTGAAGATCTGGCCCGAAAGGAAAACTCCGTGGGCTTCTTCCTTCCCGCCATTGATAAGGACAGCTTTTTTGAAGCCATTCAGTCCGATGGCTCCCTGCCAAGAAAAACGTTCTCCATGGGTCATGCGCATGAAAAACGATACTATCTCGAAGGACGCCTGTTATTCGAATCCTGATTCAACATTCAACAACCCATCAAAAACACCGGAATCCTGATCATCAGGATTCCGGCTTTTGTTTTCAGAAAAACAGAAATTTTTTCTTCTTCTTTTTCGGAGCGGAAATGTTCATATTGCGCACTTTCTCTCCTTTTAATACCGCTTTGGGATTTTCGCTCAATAACAGATCGGCGTTTTCTTCTCCGTAACGGTCTGCGAGAATCTGCCAGGCATCGGAAAGCTTTTCCACGCGCGATCCCGAAGCCCGATGCGTATCCGTCGCGACGACATGAGCCAGACCGGCATCGAGAATTTTGAACGCATTTTCCTGACAGACTTTGCCATGCGCCCCGTTAATCGAGGTCCGGTTGATCTGGATGACATATCCGGCATTGTGCCATTGTTCAATCAGATCGAGATCGAGCTTTTTGGAAAAATAGCGTTCGACATGGGCGATGACCGGAACGAGTCCTTTGACTTCGAGCTCATAGAGCGGTTCATCAATATAGTCGAGTTCCGTGACGGGTCTTCGCAGGTCATATTCGCAAAGCTGGTAATTTGTTCCTTCATACGGACGGACAAAGCCTTCGCTGATCACTTCAATGCTTTTGCGATTCATGAACAGCTCGGCTCCATTACGAATGACGATTCCCTTCTGTCTGGCAAGGGCTTTGAGATCCTTCTGTCTTTCGATGATGTCCTCGAGCTGGGTATAACCCGGAATCAGATGCGGAGTGCTGGCGATAACGGTAATGCCATCGGCTTTGGCCTGATCAAGGGCCATGGCGGCATTTTCGATATCCGGCATACCATCATCAATGCCCCAGGCGACATGGGAGTGAATATCAATCATTGGTTTCATTTTTTTATTTCCTCATTGGTTATTTAAACAGTTGGCGGTTGATTTTACGACTTTTGCCTGTTGTCCTGTTGATTTGCGATTCAGATTGGTAAGATCAAGCT
>Cam_p2__coassemble_1260_pt1 | contig 23010 bp, 24 predicted proteins | sample Cam_p2__metabat2_low_PE_009 | metagenome-assembled genome bin Cam_p2 | reverse complement strand
TTTCCACAGCTAACTTTGACCTGGTATACAAACCACCCACAACTTTAGATAGTCATCTCTATGAGACCGGGCTCTTTTTTCGTATAATTTTCATTACTTTCAAAGGAAAGGAACATCATGTACAAAATCTTACAGAAAAAAGTCCTTAATCCGACGGTCATTTCCATTACCGTTGAGGCTCCCAATGCTGCTCGTCGTGCAAAGGCGGGTCAGTTTATCATCCTGAGAGTGGATGAAGACGGAGAACGTGTCCCCTTTACCATTGCCGATGCCGATCCTGAAAAAGGAACCGTTACGGTGATCTATCAGGTCGTTGGTGCAACCACCCGCAAGCTCGCTGAGCTCAATGAAGGTGATGAACTTGCCGATTTTGCCGGTCCTTTAGGCAAACCTTCTGAAATTGAAGGCGAAAACGTTGTAGTCATCGGTGGTGGTGTTGGATGCGCCATTGCTTTACCGACCGCAAAAGCGTTCCACCAGGCCGGAAAGAATGTTGATACAATTGTCGGCTTCCGTAATAAGGATCTCGTCATTCTTGAAGACGAATTCCGAAATGTATCCGACCACTATTATCTGATGAGCGATGACGGGTCTGTTGGAGAGAAAGGCCTGGTTACCGCCAAGCTCGAAGAGCTGATTCAGAACGGACAGAAAATCGATAAAGTCATTGCGATCGGACCGCTGATCATGATGAAGTTCGTCTGCCAGCTGACCAAAAAATATGACATTCCGACCATCGTTTCCATGAACCCCATCATGATCGATGGTACCGGCATGTGCGGTGGCTGTCGTCTGGTGGTGGATGGCCAGATGAAATTTGCCTGCGTGGATGGTCCGGACTTTGATGGACATCTCGTGGATTTCGATGCGGCGATGAGTCGTAATCGCCAGTATGCCGAAAAAGAACGTCACGATTATGAAGAAGTCTGCAATCTGCTCAAAAAGGAGGCTGAATAACCATGCCAAACATGAGAATGGATAAAAATCCCATGCCCGCTCAGGCTCCTGAAGAGCGTATCCATAACGTAGAAGAAGTTACTCTTGGCTATACCCCCGAAACCGCCATTGACGAAGCCAAACGCTGCCTCAACTGTCGCAACAAACCCTGCATTTCCGGCTGCCCGGTCAATATTCATATTCCTGAATTCATTGCCCGCGTAGCTGAAGGGGATTTTGAAGGCGCTTATGACATCATTTCGCTGACCAGTTCCTTGCCGGCTATCTGCGGACGTGTCTGCCCGCAGGAAAGCCAGTGCGAATCCAAATGCGTTCGCGGCATTAAAGGCGAACCGGTAGCGATCGGTCGTCTGGAACGTTTTGTTGCCGACTACATGAGAGATCGTGGAGAAGGAACGGCCAGAAGCTTTGAGCGAAATGGTCATAAAGTCGCTGTGGTCGGAGCCGGTCCTGCCGGATTGAGTGCGGCCGGTGATCTGGCCAAAATGGGCTATGAAGTGACCGTATTTGAAGCCCTCCATACCCCCGGTGGAGTACTGATGTATGGCATTCCTGAATTCCGTCTGCCCAAATCCATCGTCGCCCATGAAATCGACAAGCTGCGCGATCTGGGTGTGGAATTTGTCACCAATTATGTCGTCGGTCGTTCCGGAACGATTGAAGAGCTGATGGATGATGGTTATGAAGCCGTATTCGTTGGTTCCGGAGCCGGACTGCCCAACTTCATGAACATGCCCGGCGAAGAACTCAAAGGCGTCTATTCGGCCAACGAATTCCTGACTCGATTCAATCTGATGAAAGCCTATCGTGAGGATTCGCCAACCCCCATCCAGCATCCGACCAAAACGGTTGTTGTCGGAGGTGGAAACGTCGCGATGGATGCGGCAAGATGTGCAAGACGTCTGGGATCCGAAGTCCATATCGTTTACCGTCGTTCTCTTGAAGAGCTGCCCGCTCGTAAAGAAGAAGTCGAACATGCCATGGAAGAGGGCATCATCTTCGATCTGCTCAACAACCCTGTCCAGGTCCATGGAGATGAAAATGGCTCCGTAGCCAAAGTGGAATGCATCCGGATGGAGCTGGGTGAGCCGGATGAAAGCGGAAGAAGAAGACCGATTGCCAAAGAGGGAAGCAACTTCATGATCGATGCCGACTGTATGATCATGGCCATCGGTACCTCCCCTAACCCGCTGATCCGTCATACCACCGAAGGTCTGGAAACCAACCGCAAAGGCTGTCTGATCGTTGATGAAAACGAAATGACCACCAAAGATGGTGTGTTTGCCGGAGGCGATGCCGTGACCGGAGCTGCAACCGTTATTTCGGCCATGGGTGCCGGTAAGAAAGCCGCAGCAGCCATTGACCGCTATATTCAGAACGTATAAATCTGACTTTCAAAGACGCGAAGTTTCGCGTCTTTTTTCAGGGATGAAAGCCGATACGCTTCTTTCTTTAACGGGTAAGAATGCGGATAAGCCTTATTCATCGGCCAAATGGTGAGGCAAAGTTGACAGGTCTGTTTGAACCCTTAAAATGTATACGTTACGAAATCAAAACTTATATAAAGGAGCATGATAGAAAATGATCAGTTCTAATGACCTGAAACCCGGACAGACCATTAACGTTGACGGTGAAATCTACGTCGTCCTCGATACTCTGCAGAACAAAACCGCTCGTTCTGCAATGGTTGTTAAAGCTAAAGTCCGCAACCTCAGAACCGGAAGCAACGTTGAGCTTTCCTGGGGCGGCGGTGAAAAAGTTGAACCGGCCATGATCGACAAACGCGAAATGCAGTATCTCTACGATACGGATGACGCGATGGTCTTCATGGACAACGAAACCTACGAACAGGTAGAAATCCCGACTTCCAGACTGGAATGGGAAAGAAAATTCGTTAAACCCAATGACAATGTCAACATCACCAGCTATGAAGGCGAAATCATCGGTGTATCTCTTCCCGATAAAGCCGTTCTGCAGGTTGTTGAATGCGAACCGGCAGTAAAAGGCGACACCACCAGTGCTGCTCAGAAAAATGCCAAACTCGAAACCGGTCTTGAACTCAAAGTGCCTCTGTTCATCAACGAAGGTGAAATGATCGTCGTTTCCACTTCCGATGGCAAATACTCCGGACGCGCTAAAAACTAGTTTTTGAGCGCTGAAGCATCAGATTTTCATCCATTTAGGAATTGAAGCCCATCCCGCTTATCCAGATAAGTGTGCGGGATGGGCTTTTTGTTTAAATAGTATGAATGATTGTCAGGCAAGCACAAATCGCATGGATTCGCAAGATCCAAAGCCGCTCTATCGTCACAAAAATTTTGAGAGAAAAAGCCTGAACCCCTTTAGGTAAAGGAGTTGAAAATTCATTTCAGCCGCTGTTCTGTTATAATCAGATATGTTTTAAGGAGGACCCTTATGGAAAAACTGTCCCGTAAAGACAAGTACAGGGATCTGCGATCCACACTCGAAAATTCGGGTGAGAAATCCGAAACGCCTAAAGCTGCACCCAAAACCGTGCGTATGGCAGCCCCGGATGTCAAAGCAGAGTCCCGCAGGGGACCGGGTACTTCCGGCAATCCGGTCATTGAAGACCTGCTTGGGGAAGTGACTCAGTATAACCTTGATAATGGAGAAATTGTCAGCGAAGACACACAGCTGCAGATTCTTCATGACCTTTCGGAAGAAAGCCAGGCCAGCCAGCGTCGAAACAACCATCTTGAACAGATGGAAGTCAATGAAGACGCCGGAGGAACGACACGGAATATTTACGGATCCGATTTCTCGGAAATTCTTTATCAGCCGGATACGAATTCGTCCAAACCTTTCACCCTTGATGTGGATGAAAGCGAAACCGCCCAGGAAACCATTGAACCGGACTATCTCGATCTGTTTACTCCGGCTGCAAGCGAACCGGAAATGGATATCGATGTGATCAGCGCAGTCAGCACTGAACAACCTGCACCCAAATCCAAACGGGCCGGCAAGATTGAAAAAGCCAAAGCCAGCGCAGAAGCTGCGACGGGTTCTGTAGAAGAAGAAACCCTCGAACAGCCGACCGTCAAAAAAGCTCCGGCTCGCAAAAATCGGAAAGCCAAAGCAAAAGCCAAACCGGCCAGGCCTGTAAAAAAAGAAATTCAGGCTCCTGCAGAAGAAATCGAAGAAGTTCAGGACGATAAAAAAGCCGGCAAAGCCAGCATGATCTTCATGGCTGTATGCTCAGTCATTCTGGTCATCCTGATTATCCTTACCCTCTACTGGATGAGTCAGCTGGGGATCTTTTAATGGATAAGTTCAATATTGCCCTCGACGGTCCCAGTGGTGCAGGCAAAAGTACCATTGCCGATCGCATCGCCCAAAAGTATGGACTGACCCATCTCGATACCGGAGCGATGTACAGAGCCATTGCCCTCACCCTCGATGAGCAGAAAATCAGCCCGAATGAAGGTCAAGCCCTCAATGAGGCGCTGAATGCCATCGATCTGGAAATGAAGGATGGAAAAGTCATCGTCAACGGTAAGGACGTCAGCCAGACGATTCGCGAACCGAAAGTATCGACACTGGCTTCAAAGTATTCAGCATTACCCTCGGTTCGTAAAAAGATGGTTGCCCTTCAGCAGCAGATCGCCGAAAATAAAGGCTATATTCTCGATGGACGGGATATCTGCGATGTGGTTTTACCGGATGCAGAAGTCAAGTTGTACCTGGATGCCAGAGCCGAGGCCAGAGCGAAAAGAAGAATGCTTCAGGATGCAGAAAAGGGGAAAATCATTCCCTATGAAGAAGTACTGGCAGCCATTGAAGCCCGAGACCTTCAGGATCGAACCAGAAAAACGGATCCGCTGAAAGTCTCCGAACAGGCTGTGGTGGTGGATTCAAGTGATCTGACACTGGAAGAAACTGTTGCAGCAATTGAAAAGATTATTGAAGAAAAACTGCAGGACTCTACAAAGGAGGCCTAACTATGATTAAAGGAACTGTTGCGATCGTCGGACGCCCGAATGTAGGCAAATCGACGGTGTTCAACCGCATGATCGGCGAAAGAAAAAGTATCGTCGATGATATGCCCGGTGTTACCCGTGACCGAATTTACGGAATCGCCGAATGGCTGACTCAGGATTTCTATCTGATCGATACCGGCGGTATCCAGGTCGAAAACCAGGATTTCGGTGATGAAATCGGTATGCAGGTGGATATTGCCATTGAAGAAAGTGATGTCATTCTCTTTCTGGTCAGCGCCAAGGAAGGCGTCACCAAAGACGATATCGCCATCGCCAGAAAACTGAACCGGTCGAAAAAGCCGATCGTTTTAGCAGTAAATAAAGCCGATAACGAAAACCTTCGCATGGGAATCTACGATTTCTACCAGCTGGGGCTGGGAGATCCGATGCCCATGTCTGCAGAGCATGGAACCGGTGTAGCCGAAGTACTCGATGCCATCGTGGCGGATCTTCCCGATAAGAAGATGAAAAGCTATGAAGGCATGACGACCTTCTGTGTCATCGGCCGCCCGAATGTCGGCAAAAGCTCACTGGTCAATGCCATTCTGAAAGAAGATCGTGCCATCGTCTCCAATGTTGAAGGAACGACACGCGATGCGGTCGATACTCCGTTTCGATACGACGGACGTGATTATGTCATTATCGATACCGCCGGTATGCGCAAGCGCGGCAAGATCTATGAAAACGTCGAGAAGTATTCGGTTCTTCGTGCGGTCAGTGCGATCAACCGTGCCGATGTCGTTCTCTTTCTGATCGATGGAGAAAAAGGCATTCGTGAACAGGACAAGCATGTCGCCGGTATTGCTCATGATGCAGGCAAAGGGGTCATCATTGTCTACAACAAATGGGACGCGGTAGAAAAAGACGAACGGACCATGAACGTCATTACCGAAAAAATCCGGGATGAGTTCAAATACCTTTCGTATGCGCCAATCGCCTTTGTTTCGGCTCTGACCGGTGCAAAAGTCGGCGGTCTGATTCCGCTGATCGACAAAGTTCATGAAGCCTGCACCATGCGTGTACCGACCAATGTACTCAATGATGTCATTCTCGATGCGCAGATGATGAACCCGCCAAAACCTCACAACGGACAACAGCTGAGAATTTACTATTGCTCTCAGGTTTCCGTTGCTCCTCCGACGATTCTGATTTTCGTCAACGAGCCGGAACTGTTCCATTTCTCTTATAAGAGATATCTGGAAAACAAGTTACGTGAGGCGTTTGGCTTTATCGGTACACCCATTAACATTCAGGCAAGGAAGCGATAACTATGAAAACAGCAGTCATTGGAAGCGGAAGCTGGGGCACTGCCCTCGCTCAGGTGCTTGCTGACAACCATCAGCCGGTTGAACTGATCGGTGTAGTGGATGAAGAAATCAACGATATCAACGAGAATCACCAGAACTCGAAATATTTTCCGGGAGTGAAGCTCAATCCCGAACTGAAAGCGACGAAAGACTGGGACGCCATTAAAGGTGCTGACGTTATTCTGCTTGCGGTACCGACCCAGGCCATCGAATCCGTTGCTTCCAAAGCAGCCGAATATGTCGATCATCCGGTAATTTTCGTCAACGTTTCCAAGGGATTCAATCCGGGAAGCGATGAAAGAATGTCTCAGGTCATTCGAAGAGTTGTTCCTTCGGACAAGATCTCTTCGGTTGTTTCTCTGATCGGTCCGTCACATGCCGAAGAAGTCGTTGTTCGTCTTCTGACGTCCATTGATGCGGTCAGCTTAAACGAAAAAGACGCGCAGACCATTCAGGAGCTGTTCTCCAATTCCTATCTGCGCATTTATACCGGAAATGATGAAATCGGCTCCGAACTTGGTGCAGCCGTGAAAAACGTAATGGCCATTTCGAGTGGCATCATTAATGGATTGGGCTACAAGGACAATACCCGTGCGGCTCTGATTACCCGTGGACTTCAGGAAATGATTCGTTTTGGTACCCATTTTGGTGGCAAAGCGGAAACCTTTATTGGTCTGACCGGTGTTGGCGATCTGATCGTGACCTGCTCGAGTGAAAACTCGAGAAACTTCCAGGCCGGAACACAGATCGGACGGGAAAACGATGTCAAACACTTCCTGGAAACCAATAAAAAAACCACGGAAGGTATTCGTACGGCCAAAGTTGTACATGACCTCGCCCAGAAAGAGCATATCGATATGCCAATCTGTGAAGAGGTTTATCAGATTCTGTATGAAGGAAAGGAACCCGCTCTTTGTGCAAGAGATCTGATGTTAAGAGATTTGAAGAAGGAGTTTTAAGCCATGATTAGGTATGTAAACAAGGATTCGCTGATTGAATCTCTGATGCAGAGATTCGGAATGAGAAAGAAGGAAGCTGCAGACGTCGTCAATCAGATTTTTGAAGAGATGTCTCAGGCCCTGATCAACGAAGGTACCGTCGAAATTACCGGTTTTGGAAAATTCATCATTTTCGACCGTAAATCTCGAATGGGCATCAACCCGGTGACCAAGGAACGCATGGAAATTCCGGCAACCAAGCTGCCGAAATTCAAACCCAGCCAGACCCTGAAAAACCGTTGCAACCGGCATGGTGAAGAAACCATCGTTGAAGAAACGATCATCGAAGAATAAAGCTTAACCATCCCAATATCCTTATGCGTCTTCACTTCGCTCGAACCTGTTTTGAGCACCTGAAGGCGCATTTTTGATTTTCACGCCAGCAGATGAATGTGAACGACCAAACGAAAAGACTGCTGAAGGGGATCAGCAGTCTGAATGGATGGACAATCGATAAGAATTTCGCTTTGCGAAGAAGTTTTTCAGTTCCAGAATGACCAGATGTTGGCCGTTTCGGGCAGAACTTCTTCATAACTCCAGAGCTTTTCGGTTCGTCCGATATTGTTGGGATCATGAACGACAAGCTTGCCGTCTTTTTCTCCGGTCACGACAATGAAGTGGCCAACCGTGGTGAAATTTCCCGGAACCATGTTGAAGATCAGAATCTTTCCATCGCTTAAGGCCTGATGAACGGTCTCCTGATCAACCGGAATACGGATATCGTTTACTCCGTAAAGCTCTCCAATGTCATCAAGCAAAGCATGGGCGGTTCCGGCGTCGGGAACGTAATAGCCATTCTGTTCCGCGTATTCTTTGAGAACGACCGGAGTGATCGTTGGATCCTGTTTGAGATAGGAGAGGACCATCGAAAGGCAGGTTGGAGCACAACCGGCATAGAAAACGGTGCTGTCGCCATAAGGCAGATAACCCCAGTCCAGCGACCACTGAATCAGGGCAGGGACTTCATCCAGAGATACATCCAGCTTTTCAGGAGGAGTCATATACTGATCGCGTTGCGGCCACGCCTTGACAAATTCAAAACGCTCCGGATTTCCAAGATAATACACGAGCATTTCTTCGTTATAATCCTGCAAATGGTCCAGGAACCATTTGGCCTGATCGGCAGATTCGTTTTGGGTATAAATGATGTCTCCGGTTTCCGGATCAGTGGTATAAGCCGTAAGCGTCTGATTCTTTAAGGTTTCCAGAGTTTCATTGGATACGTCACTGGCTACCGGAACGGATTGAATGGTTGAAATCTCACTGGACAGTTCGGCCTGCTGCTCGGCATGGACTTTTTCATTATGGGCCCGAATCGCTGCTGAAATTCCAAACCAGGCCAGTGAACTGATCAGAATCACAATGGCAAGTACGCTGACAATCACGATTGCCAGTCGCTTTTTGCGAAGCTGTTTCTTTCTGCGACGTTTAGTCAAAATAATACCTCCAAAGTCATCGTTTATTTATCCGGGACAGATGGTTTCGTATTGTCCCAGTATACCGTTCGGATCATGGAAAAGCTTTACTGTTTTCAAATCTTAAGAGAAGCTTCAAATTCTTCCCGGTGACGCTGTCCTGACTTTTGAGTCGTCGAAAAAAAACTCCATCCCGAAGGATGGAGCAGGTTATTCGTGTTTGAGGAGTTCGGGATTGGCCTGATCCCGGTAATAATCTTCAGCCGTAATTTCATAAACGATATGAGGCATAATCATTCCCCAATAGCTTTTATTCATGAATTCAACGGGTTTCATTCCATTGGCCGTGGCTACGTTCTGGCTGGCGGTATTGGTATCCCGAATGATCGAGGTAATTCGATCGGCTTTCAGATGCTCAAAGGCGTATTTTTTGCAGGCTTTAGCGGCTTCGGAAGCATAATGCTGGTGCCATTTGTCTTTTCTTAAGTGATAACCAATTTCAAGGACCGGTTCGTTATCCAGAAGCTGCCAGGTAATCCCACAGTCTCCAATGGCTTCTCCGGTCTTTTTGTCGACCATCATCCACAGTCCGAATCCGTCATCTTCATAACGTTTTTTGTTCTGTTCGATCCAGCGACGGACTTCGTCATCGTCAAATCCATGCTCATAGGCATACATGACTTCGGGATCGGATAAAAATGCTTTGCAGGGATCAAAATCGTCGTCCTTCATTTCGCGAAGATACAGGCGATCGGTTTCTATGAGGAAATCTTTGTCCTGTTTTTCCATAATCGTCCTCTCTTTCCGATCGGGTCACAGACTCAAATCAATTTAAATCATCTCACAAATCATTTGGTTATCCTGTTTTTTATGAACGGAATCCTTCATCAATGTAAGAATTAACGATTTGAGTATGATATACCAAACAAAAGCGAAGCCAAAATACAGCTTCGCAGATTGGAAAAGTTAATCAGTTACAGACCGGCCTGATCCAGAAAATCCTGGTGGATCCCCTGAACTTTATATTTTCCGGTTTCTTCATCATAGTCGAGTTCGAAAATGATGCAGTTACGCATTCTTCCAAGCTCCTGGAAAGGTTCCGGATCCATCGCACTGGCAAACGTCTTCATGCAATCGCCATGCAGAACAACCAGTACTTCCTGATTGTCCGGATTTTCCATGATCTCATCCATAGCACCTTTGATTCGGGGGATCAGAGATTCGTCATCTTCAATCAGACATTTGGCTTTCAGTTCCGGATCATGATAGGTATATCGCATGGTTGCATTGGCATCGCCTTCGAATATTCCGTAACTTCTTTCTCGCAGCGCTTTGAGCGGAACAAAAGGTCCGTCATAAAACTGCATGAGTGTTTCCTGCGTTCGGGGCAGATCTGAAGTATAGACATGATCAGGATGAACGCCTTTGGATTTCAGAAACTCACCGGCTGCTCTGGCCTGTTGTTTGCCAAGATCCGTTAATGGTGAATCGCACTGACCCTGAACATAATCCTTTTTATTAAATAATGTCTGTCCATGACGAAGAAGCCATAATTTTTTCATGAATACCCCTCCTGATTCCTTTATAAAATATCTTCCATCAAGATTGTAATCGAATGCCATCCAGAAGCAATTGAATTCTTCGGCTTGCCTTTCTTATTTTTGTCCCGAATTTCAGGCAGATTCGAGAGCACAAAGTGGTTTTCGGAACGTTTGGATGAGCGTTTCAGGCAGTAAATCAAAAGAAATCCGGGGTCGATCAGGATAGTCGAAAATGTTGAATTCGTTTCTGTCGATCAGATAAAAACCTGTCCTTTCGAGATGATTTTAAAAATTGGTTCTTTTATTCCGATAGGGCAGTTGAGCCCGGAATTGTTGCGGTCATACCTTCCGATATCGTTCCGATAATCTCCTATAATGAAGTTGCCAATTAGGAAGGTCTGATGCCGATGAAATACATGACGGTACTGGAGGCAGCCCGTAAATGGGGTATCTCCGATCGTCGTGTCCGGTTTCTTTGTTCACAGGGAAGAATTCGGGGCATCATTCAACAGGGGCGGCGTTATTTGATCCCGGACACCACGGAAAAGCCGCGTGATGAACGGGTTCGCAGAGCAAAATCTTCAGATCCGCGTAAATATAACGATTTTACGAGACTGGATTTTCTTAAAGGAATGGTCAGCGAACAGCCTGAACCATCCTCACAGGTTCTCAAGGAGAGAGAACAGGATTTCATCAGGCGCTTTGCCTGTTCTTCAACCATGATGGAAGGCAACACTCTGTCACAGGCTAAAGTGGATGAAGTACTGAACGGCCGGGTAATCCCGGGTCATTCTCTGCAGGAACATATGGCGGTTGTCGGCTGCAAGGATGCCATGATGTATTCGAACAGCTGCGTCCAGGAAAGAAAGCCTCTTTCGCAAAACATTATCCGAAACATTCATTCGCTGGTTCTGCTGGATCAGCCGTTAACCAAGGGAAAGTACCGCAGAGTGAAAGTCAGGCTGAAAGGTGCCGATTCGAGTCCGGTTTATCTCGACCTGATGGAGCCCCGGGTTAATGATTTGCTGAATATCAATACGCAGCGCAAAAAAGTGATGCACCCGATTGAGCGAATTGCAAGGTTCTACTTAGAGTTCCAGGGCATTCATCCCTTTGAAGACGGAAACGGACGGACTGCGAGAGTCCTGCTGAATCTGGAATTGGAACAGAATGGATACCCGCCGATCATCTTCCAGGAGACTGACCAGGAAGCTTATTCACAGGCCATGAATGAGTTTTTTGAAAGTCAGGACGCTGCGTCGATGGTCCGCCTGATCAGCAAAAAAGTCGAAAACGAGATGGAGAAGTACCTTTCTTCTTCGCGCAAGCGCAAAAGCAAAAAAGGACTCCAGACCAGACAGTCTGCCGAGAAACAGGCAGAAACAGGCAGTTTGGACCATGCCGATCCATTATGCTCTGCCGCGGCCACTCACTGATATCACCGGTCGGAAAGCGACATGAAGCGAACAGGATGATTTTCATCCTGTTTTCTTTTTGGAAAAACATTCATAACCTTCTTACGGCTTAAAACAGACAGCACTTTCCACTGGAATCGTTGAACGCTGACCCGGGAAACCTGGTATCCTGGCATTGAGGTGAGATTTGAGATTAGGGCACGAATCACGATCGATCATTTCATCCGGATGGATAAGGGGCGAAATACGATTCATGAAGAAGTAGAAGCCACCTGGTGCGTATTTGAAATGGATGGAAAGAAATACCTCCAGATGGATACGTATGGAAGAAATGGTCGTAAATACGAAGGAAAGACCAGTCAGAGCATTCAGCTCGATGAAGAATCGGCCAGAGCACTGGCAGATCTGATTCGTAAGAATTTTGAATAAGAAGGCGGGATGAGTGATCATCCTTTTTCTTCGTTTTCGATGACATAAAACCAAAGGATTCCTTAAGAGCCGCAGCCAATTCCTAAGATTTGCCGTCCATCCTCTAAGCAAATCAGACATCAATCGAATTTGCATTCTGTCTATGCTATATTTCATTCAGAAACAGAGTTTTGATGTCTGGTTTTCTTTAGGAGGAAAATTCTATGGGAATTATTAGATGGGGACTTGGCGCCGCTTCTTCGGCTTACCATGATCAGCCCAAAGAGATCTTCACCGCTGAAGGTCTGAGCAATGATGTACTCGCTGTCCCGGGTACAGAAAAGGGAAGCAGAAAACAGGCCGGTCACCAGGTCATCACCGATGGCTCCGTATTTAATGTCGGCATTAATCAGGCGGCCCTGTTGATTGAAAATGGAAAAGTTCACGATTTCGTGATCGCTACGGATGAGAAAACGACCGGACAGTATATTTATGACACCAATGTTGAACCTTCGCTTCTTACCGGAGGATTCAAGGAATGGGATAACGTATGGAAAATGGTCAAGGACCGCTTCACCTTTGGCGGCAAATCCCCCAACACCATGGACCTGGTTTACGTCAACCTCAAGGAAATCACCGGCAACCCGGTGGGCGTAGGTAAAGTTCCGTTCATCGATAATTATCTCGGCACCCGTATGCTTCTCGGTGTTCACGGCTACTACACCTTCCGAATCTCCAATCCGGCAACTTTCTATGAAAATCTGCTGATGGATCCGACCAAAAAATATAACAAGGACGAGATCACTGAACAGCTGCGTATTGAAATGATGCCCAAGATCTCCAACGCCTTAGCCAAAATCGCACCTTCCTGCGTGAACGGCTATCAGGATATCTACCTTCATGATGAAGATCTGGCCAAAGCTCTCAACGAAGCGCTCGGTCAGGAATGGCTCGACAACCGTGGTATTGAGCTCGTCAAAGTGGCTCTGAATCCGGAAGTTGCTCCGGCGGATGCTGCCAGAATTCAGCAGCTGGAAAACGCAAAAACGCTTTCCAATACCGATATGGCTTTAGGTTCCATGGTCAACGCACAGAATGAAGCCATGACCAAAGCTGCCGGAAATGCCCATGGAGCAGTCAATGGATTTATGGGTATGAATATGGCCGCAGGCGGAGCAATCAATGCGACAGATCTGCTCAAAGCCAAAATGGAAAACCAGCCTGCACAGGCAGCTCAGCCAACTGCAGCAGCAGATGAGTGGACCTGCCCGAAATGCGGAGCAGCCAACAGCGGCAAGTTCTGCACCAACTGTGGTGAGCCCAAACCGACCGCTCGTTTCTGCCCTGAATGCGGTAAAAGTGTAGATGCAGGAGCAAAATTCTGCCCGAATTGCGGTCATAAGCTTTCTTAACCGAAAAAAAGAACAATAAAGCTCGCTTCGGCGAGCTTTTTCTATGCGGTCATCGTCAATGATTTAGGGAAAACTCATCTTTATACTGAAATGGAGGTGATGTTTCATGAAAAAAGCCGCAATTATGCTTGCAGATGGCTTCGAAGAAATCGAAACCCTCGTTCCCATGGACCTGCTCAGACGTGCAGGAGCGACCGTTGAACTGGTCAGCGTTTCCAATGAGAAGATGGTGACCGGAGCCAATGGTCTTACTGTTGAATCCGATACCCCATTAAGAGGTTATGACTTTGAACTGACGGATGCGCTGATTATCCCCGGAGGACCCGGATATCAGATCATCGCAAAAACTCCTTTACTTGAAGATGAAATTCGTTCTTTTGCACAGAATCCGAACAAGGTTCTTGGAGCAATCTGTGCCGGAAGCTCGATCCTTGGAAATCTTGGCGTGTTCAAAGACAAAAAGTATACCTGCGTTCCGGATCTGAACAGCGACAGCTTTGGCGGTCATTTTGAAAAGAAACACGCAGTTGTTGATGGAAATATCGTTACCGGTATTTCTGTTGGCGGAGCATTTGAATTTGGTTTTGACCTGGTGGAAAAACTCTTCGGCAAAAAAGCTGCAGACGATCTGAAAAAAGCCACCTGCTACAAACTGTAGCCAGAAAAGGAGACCCTTATGTGTACAGGTCTGTCATTAAAAAACGGCCAAAGTCATTACTTTGGACGAAATCTTGATCTTGAAATCGATTACCCGGTCGATGTTACCATCACACCACGTAATTACCCTTTTAAATTCCGTCATGTTCCGGAAGTAAAATCTCACTATGCCATGATCGGCATGGGTATGGTTCAGGGCGGATATCCGCTTTACTTTGAAGGCATCAACGAAAAGGGACTGGGCATGGCTGGTCTGGCGTTCTGGACAAGCGCCCATTATTTCCCGGTAACTGAAGGAAAAGACAATGTCGCTTCCTTCGAACTGATCCCTTACATCCTCGGACAGTGTGCTACCGTTGATGAAGCGGAAGAAAAATTCAAAACTCTGAATATCGATGACGAAAGCTTCGCACCCGGAATGCCCGTCAGCGCATTACACTGGCTGATTTCTGATGAGAATCGTTCGATCGTTGTGGAAGAAACACTGAAACATGGTCTGCAGGTTTATGACAACCCCTACAATGTTCTTGCCAATGAGCCGGAATTCCCATTCCATGTGAATAACCTGGGCTTCTACTGCAACGTTTCCAATCAGCTGATGGACTTCAACCAGACTCGTTTTGCTCCCAATTTCCCGGGATTCGTAAAGATGGGTGCCGGTATGGGTACAGCCGGACTTCCTGGTGGTGTAGATTCCATCTCCCGCTTTGTCAAAGTCGCTTTCGGACGTCTGAACTCCGTTTGCCCGGATGATGAACAGTCCAATATTGCTCAGTTCTTCCATATTCTGGGCAGTGTTCAGCAGGTATCCGGCTCTGACCAGGTTAAACCCGGAGAATACGAAATTACTCAGTATACCTGTGGTGCCAATACCAAAACTCTGCAGTTCTACTACACCACTTACTTCAATCCATGCGTAAACATGGTAGACATGATGAAGGAAGACCTCGATTCCGATACAGTCATCACTTATCCGGTGATCCGAAAGATGGATATCGTTCCTCAGAACTGATCAAAGATCATTCCAAAACTCTCCGAAAAGGGGAGTTTTTTGATGCGTTGTCGATTTCTGAGCACAGGTTTGAGAAAAAAGACGTGCTGTTATAATAGGCCTATGTCTTTATGGATAGGATTGATTGTTGCGGTGGTTCTTCTCGTTCTGCTTGGACGATATGCCTTAAACGGTAAGATGATGATCACCCGTTATGATCTGGAAGCCAGAGATCTTCCAAAAGCTTTTGACGGATGGAAGATCGCACAGCTTTCCGACACGCATGGAGAAAAGGTGGAAGGCCTGATTGAAGCCATTCAGAAATTCCAGCCGGATGTAATCCTGCTTACAGGAGATATTTACGATGGGATTCATGGGGAGAAGAGCTCTGATGATCTGATCGAAAAGATATTGAAGATCGCTCCGGTCTTCATGGTCAGCGGAAATCACGAATATTACCTTTCGGATTACCCTTCAAAAAGAGAATGGCTGAAAAACAAAAGCGTTCATCTTCTGGAAAATGAAGTTTTTCCTTTCTATAAGAGGGAAGAATTTATTGAGATCGCCGGAGTAGATGATCCGGACCTTGAACATACCTGGAATGCGGCAAGAAGGGAAGAGCAGCTCAGTCGAAACCTGAATGCTTTACCCGATAAACAGCAGTATCGAATTCTGCTTTCGCATCGGGCAGATCTTTTTCCAATATCTGAAAAAGCCCAACCCGATCTGGTGCTGTCAGGCCACCTTCATGGTGGCCATTGGAGATTTTTCAATCACGGTTTCTTACAGCCGAACAACGGGGATGGACTTCGGCTGTTTCCCAAGTATGATGGAGGATGTTATGAAGAGAAGGGATCTGTCCTGATCGTTTCCAGAGGACTGGGGGATCAGCTGGCAGTGCCAAGACTTTTCAATCGTCCTGAACTGGTTGAAATCACTCTTCATGCATCGAATCAAAACAAACAGAGAAAATAAGGAGAAATTATGCATCCTGTTCTTTTCAGCATCGGTTCGCTGCACCTGTATTCCTATGGCCTGATGATTGCCATCGGAATCCTGGTTGCTTACGCGCTGGCCGAGAAAAAAGTTAAAAAACGGGGCGATGACCCCAAACGTCTGGAGTGGCTTGTTCTGACCATTCTGGCCGGTGGATTTGCGGGAGCCAAAGTGCTCTACTGGATCACTCGTCTGCCGGATATTCCCAATGATCCAACGATTTTAACCAACCTGGGTGATGGCTGGGTCGTTTACGGAGGCATTCTTGGTGGTCTTGCCGCCGGATATGTCTACTGCAAAAACCATGGCATGAACTTCTGGCAATGGTTTGATCTGATCATCCCGGAAGTCGCTCTGGCTCAGGGATTTGGCCGCATCGGCTGCTTTCTGGCCGGTTGCTGCTATGGGGTGGAGACGCACAGCTGGTTTTCGATCGTTTTCCCGGAAAACTCGCTGGCTCCTGCCGGAGTTCCGCTTTTTCCCTCGCAGCTGGTGATGTCCGCTTTTGACTTCGCCCTGTTCTTCTTTCTGGAATGGTTTTCTTCCAAAAAGAAATTCAATGGGGAAGTTGGTGCGGTTTATCTGATTGCCTATTCGCTGGGACGCTTTGCGATCGAATTCTTCCGCGGAGATATGGTCCGTGGAGTGGTGAATGGACTTTCCACCTCTCAATACATTGCGATTGCAACGGCCTTATTCGGCGTGATTGTCATCATCGTCGCCAGGAAACGCCTTTCGACAAAGTAAATCGAACCAAAAGTTAAGACGGAAGATGGTTTCATCCATCTTCCGCCTTTTTTACTGATCCTGTTGTTCAGGTTCTCTGTGTTCAGGTTCTCTGTGATCTTTGGATTCCATTTCAATGGGTGTGGAATCTGCGGGAACAGGTTGAGTGTTCAGAACATCCTGTTTTGCTTTTTCCTCTTCCTTTTTGGCATCCAGTCCAAGTCTTAAATGATTCTGGAAAGAGGTCTGAAGCAGCTTTCTTCCTTCTTTGGAAAGCAGATCTTCTTCGGAAAGTTCACCGGTTTTTACGCGAACGCAAAGATCCGAATAGGCTGCACCTAATGCTCCGGTCAGAGCAGAAGCGGTTGTCGAGCAAACCAGAGCGCCTCCTACTGAACCGATACCCGGAATCAGCTTGAACAGGGAACCGGTAATGGTTTTTCCCAAAACCGTTGTTCCGGTAATTCCAAGAACGGAGAAGACCAGTGATTTCAGTCCGCTCTTTTTAAGATTGAGCTGATAAGCATCCGACAGAGCGGCAATCATTGCAGTCTGCTGCGCAATCAGCAAAGGAGCATCTGCGATGGGTAGGGGAAGTAATCCGGTCGCACCGGCAGAAGCGGTAAAAGACAGGATGATTTTATTGGCTTTGGAAACTTGTTTTTCGAGTTCTGTAAGTTCTTCTTCCGTCTCCTCGATCTGCTCAACGACGAGCGGAAGAAGTTTTTCGTTTAATAATTCCGATTCCTGCTGGTCATGATTTGCAGCAGAATTCATGGAATCCAGGTTTTCCTGATTGTTTGGTTCTTTATCCATAGATTTTCACCTCATTTCTATTATGGTTGCCTTTTCAAAGATAGGAAATCAGGAACCTAATTTATTTGTCTGACAATGTTCATGGAATGTTTATCTCTTCCGGTAAGGATGATGTTTACAATGATTCCATCCTCAAAACCGGAAGGGGCGAATGTTCCGGTGCGAAGAAAGGAATGAAGTATTGAAATGATAACGCTGCTGATTCTGGCTTTGGTCCTGAGTTTTGTGGTCGGGGTTATTGGAATCATTTTTGAAATCCTGTTCCATCCCATCCGCTCATTGAAGACGCTGATCAAATTCAGCTTTCTGGTTTTTATTGTGCTGTTGATCGCCAGCATCTACCAATAATCTTTTTCAAAAAAGATATCGCTTTCATTCGATTGTCGATTTGATGAAACCGTAAGGAGAGGGAAGCATGGCATCTATGAACAGAATTCAGGATCTGAGTCCTGAAAACCAGTTGAAACTCTTACAGCTTAAAGAAGAGCTCCAGAGGGAAGAGAATCTGACCGAACAATACCTGACCAAATCGTTCAGTGAAGAGGAACGGGAATCGTTCGATATCACGACCAGTCTTGAAAAGCAGACAAAAATCATTCTGGAGATGTTCAAACTCGGATATGAGGGAACGATTGGAACAAAGACCATGGCCAGGCATTTGTCGAATCTTGAATTGTTGCTGGACTATGTCACTCGCTATGGAGAAGCAACCGCGATTCATTCAATCAGCGTTGGAAATGTAGATGATTACCTCGGTGACTGGAATATCACTCACAACCTGTCTTCCACTGTACAGTCTTCCAAAGATACCATGGCAGCTTTGAAAAAGCTGTGTGCGATTCTGTTGGAATATCAGCTGATGGATCCGGAACAGGAAAATATGGTGAGCTATTTGATTAACGACAGCGTTGCGGTTTTTGCGGGATTTTTACTAACTGGATTGAACGAATGGACGTCTATAACAACGGTGGACTCATTCACGACAATGCCTCTGATGATTTCCTCGGTTGAAATGTGGATCTGATCGAGAAACGAACAGATTCAACGGAGCAGTAAAGAGAACTCAACAGATCATTAAATTTAAAATGTCAGAAAGCCGTGCAGCTTCCTGACTTTTTTGATGCGAGGGTCTATCCGGATATCCAAATACAACTTCGCATAATATACATTATGTAATTTTTAGAAGGGTTTTTCCGGCAGTTCCAGCTCTTCCAGGTTCATAAACTGCATTTTCTGTAAAGTTCCAAAGCACCTGAGGTTTTCCTTCATTCGCTCTCGAATCTTTTCCGGTCCTTCCGTTCCTCCGGTTTTCAGCCAGCTCAGTAATAATGCGGTAAACGCTGCACTGATGAATGTGGTCAGATATACGGACTGATTATCATCAATACCCAGCACCTGTTGAACGACTTCCTTTTTCTGGCTGAGAAACTGGCTGTGCGCGGCGAAGATCAGATCACTTCTTCGATTATCAAATGCCGCCTGCCAGATGGGTTTATAACCGACCCAGATATTGAGCAGCGTGATGAACAGCTCGTCCATGTTCGAAACCTTGTGCTCAAAAATGGTTCTGGAGGTCTCTTCAAAGATCTGATTCATCTGATAAAGCAGAATGTCTACCGGTGTATCAAAAAGCCTGTAGATCGTTGCCCGGCTGACTTTGGAATCTCTTTGAAGTTCGGAGACCGAAATCTCTTCCAGTGGCTTGGTTTGTATGATTTTGTTAAAGGATTCACATACTTTCTGTGCGGAGTGAATCGCTCGTTTATCGTTTGCTATATGGTACATAAAGTGTTTCCTGAAGATAAAGAGAATTATCTGATACAATTGTATCATAACGACTTCTCTGTTAGAATAAAGCCGCATTGAGAAAAAAAGTGAACAGAATGTCTTCCCTTTTCGCTTCTCGAAGGCTTGAAAAAGACAGGGTTCCGTCTGAGTTATTACAATAGGAACAGCTTTTACTTCTCAACAGAAGAAACAGAAAGGCAGGATGAACATGCTTCAGTGCAAGCATATCGTTAAAGAGTATTATGCCGGCGATGAAATCATCAAAGCGGTGAATGATCTTTCCCTGACCTTCCGCGACAACGAATTTGTTTCCATTCTCGGTCCTTCCGGGTGCGGAAAAACAACGTTCCTGAATATCGTGGGTGGTCTGGATCAGTACACCAGCGGCGATCTGATCATCAATGGCAAATCCACCAAACAGTACACCGACAAGGACTGGGATACGTACCGAAACCACCGTGTCGGATTCGTCTTCCAGAGCTACAACCTGATCATGCACCAAACGGTGCTGAAAAACGTTGAACTCGCTCTGACTCTTTCCGGAGTCTCAAAGGAAGAACGACGCAAAAAAGCCATTGCGGCTCTGGAACGCGTCGGTCTGAAAGATCAGATCAACAAAAAACCAACTCAGATGTCCGGAGGACAGATGCAGCGAGTGGCCATTGCCCGCGCGCTGGTCAATGATCCGGAAATCGTTCTGGCCGATGAACCGACCGGAGCTCTGGATTCGGAAACCTCCATTCAGATCATGGAGCTGCTTAAGGAAGTAGCCCAGGATCGCCTGGTCATTATGGTTACCCACAACCCGGATCTGGCGAAACAGTATTCCACTCGAATCGTTCGATTAAAAGATGGAAAAATGCTGTCGGATTCCAATCCGGTTACCGATGAAGAAATGAAGGAACAGGAACGGCCGATGAAAAAGCCGAACATGAATTTCATGACGGCATTATCCCTTTCCTTCAACAACCTGATGACCAAAAAGACCCGAACGTTCCTGACCTCGTTTGCCGGATCAATCGGTATTATCGGAATCGGTCTGATTATGTCACTGTCCAATGGTGTTCAGGATTATATCGATCGTGTCCAGCAGGATACGATGGCTGAATACCCCATCGAGCTTAAAGACAATACGATGGATATGTCCGTCATGATGACGGCCATGATGGATATGAGCGATGATCAGAAAGTCAGTGAAGAAGATGATAAAAACATCTCTACTTCCAAAATGGTGGCTTCGATTCTCGATTCCATTTCGAATTCGAAAACCAATAACCTTTCCGAGTTCAAGAACTATCTCGAATCCGATGACGGTGCAGAATTCAGAGAAACTGCCAAGGCAATCGAGTATACCTACGCTCCGAATATGAGTGTCTACAACGAAAATTCGGATTATGGACTGGTTCGCCTGTCTCCAAACGGGCTGATGGATAAGCTGGGACTGAATTCCGTAGGCCAGATGCAGTCGGCTATGGGGGTTTCGACTCCGATGAACCAGGAAGTCTGGATCCAGATGCCGGAAACTCAGGCCTTACGTGAGGAAAATTACGAACTGGTTGATGGTCAATGGCCGGAAAACGAAGATGAAATCCTTCTTGCGGTTAACTCCCGTAACGAAATTACCGACTATGCCCTCTATTCCATGGGTATGCTCGACCAGGACGAACTGGTTAAAAACTACGAAAACGTTCTGAATGGCAAGACGGATAAGATCGAAGTTTCTGATGAAAAGAGCTATACCAACGATGATTTCCTCGGTATGGAATTCGAAGTACTTCCGACCTGTGATGTGTACGAAAAAGAAAACGGTCTGTGGATTGATCAGACCGACAATGAGGACTACATCAAAAACGAACTGAGCGATAAAGGTAAAACCGTCAAAATCGTTGGTATCGTAAAACCCGCGGAAAAAACCGTCAGCTCTACAGCTCTTGGAGGAATTCTCTATGATTCTTCACTGACCCGCTGGGCAGCCGAACAGACGAACAACAGTGAAATCGTCAAAGATCAGAAAGACAATCCGGACATTAACGTCTTTACCGGACGTGAATTCACCAACGGAGAGAAATTCTCGATGGATTCTCTGACTCCTGAAAAGATGATGATGCTTCAGAGCATGTCCCAGGAAGATATCCTCGACTACATCACAACCTTTAATAACAATGCCAATGCGACCTACGACACCAACCTGTCTACTCTTGGCGTTATTGATTTTGATTCTCCTTCTTCCATTGAGATCTACGCTTCCAGCTTTGACGATAAGGAAAAGCTGGGCGATCTGATCACCGACTACAACAACCGGATGGAAGAGGAAAACAAGCAGGCCAACATCCTGACTTACAACGATACGATCGGCACCATGCTTTCGGGCGTGCAGACCGTTATCAACCTGATTTCCTATGTACTGATGGGCTTTGTTTCCGTATCCCTGATCGTTTCTTCGATCATGATCGGTATCATCACCTATATTTCCGTACTCGAAAGAACAAAGGAAATCGGTGTCCTTCGTGCAATGGGTGCTTCCAAACGGGATATTCGCCGCGTGTTCAATGCCGAAACCTTTATTATCGGACTTATTTCCGGTCTGATTGGTATCGGTCTGACCGTTCTGCTCGACTTCCCGATTTCGGCGATCGTCGAACATTGCACCGGAGTAGCCGGAATTGCGGTTATGCCCTGGCAGGGGGCAATTATCCTGATCCTGATCAACCTGGCGCTGACCATGATTGCCGGACTGATTCCTTCTTCGATCGCTTCCAAAAAGAATCCGGTCGAAGCTTTAAGAACCGAATAATAAAAAAACTGGGTTTTCACCATCGAAAATCCAGTTTTTTCATGCTTTGTCCGTCTGTTTGTTGTTCATAACGCAGATTGTATTCTTCTGAACAGAAGCTCATCCAGAGGACTGTCGCTATTGAGCGTTGTATCGAGAAAGCTATGGCCTTCCATCACCAAATACAATTCCCCCTACCCTGCGAGTCTCCTGGTTCAAAAGAAAGCAGGTCACTGGTCAGCAACCTGCTTGATAGTTTTCGATTTTACTGCTTAAACCGCACTGAGATGTTCAGCACTGACTTGGTCCAGTCTTTCGTCGTGATCTACGACCACTCTGTCATTACGAGGTTTGCTGTCATCTTCTGAACGGTCTTTCTTTACATCCGTCTGGTCAAACGTAACCAGCGGTTCCCGTGTATCGGGGTCAATAAATGCCAAACGAGTACCTGTCAGCCCTGCAAGCTTGATCAGGTCATCACCTGAAAACGCATCTCGTGAATACTTGGTGTTCAGAGCCTGCGGCCGCGAAAGTCCAAGTGTTCTGGTATACTCTACGCTTTTGACACCTTTGAGGGCGAGCAGACTCTTAATCTTGTTGGTTTTGCTCATTTCAATTCCTCCTGTTGCTTTAAATTTCCCTCAGCTTAACGCTACCCTTCGGATGACTAGTCTTCCATCCCAAAGAGTTAGATTATCTTAGCTGTTTTCATTATAAGCAATTTGATCGAGTTCGAATCCGAACATTTTGTTCCGGTTAAAACTATGGAATTTTTGCCATGTTTATACACGGTTTTTCGGAAGTTGAAAGAG
>Cam_p2__coassemble_1254_pt1 | contig 23201 bp, 17 predicted proteins | sample Cam_p2__metabat2_low_PE_009 | metagenome-assembled genome bin Cam_p2 | reverse complement strand
CGATTGATCCAGATCGAAGGAGCGAGATGTTCTCTGACCGCGTTCACCCCAAAAAGATAAACGGCCAGCCAGGTGCCATCCTTTCGTTTAAAAAGCAACGGGATGGTTGCCCGAACGCCTTCAGCCTGAAAGCGCAGGTTTCTTCCCTTTCCGTATTTTTCGAGAAGGGCCAGGGAGACTTCACCGGAATCTCCGGTTTGGGTGCTTTGCAGATCAAAGGGTTCAAGGATCGCTTCAAGCGCTTCATGATAACCGGTATTATCAGGAACCTGTCCGGGAGGATGCAGGATTTGTCGCTGAAGAAGCGCTTTGCGGGGACATAACAGGGCACTTTGAAGATCACTGGTGTGAATCAGGGTTTTGCGAATAGCTTTCAAGGATATCTTTCAGTCCTTTCAGGTACTGCTCTTTGGCCTCTTCCGGTGCGATCAGCTGAATGGCATCGAGCATTCGGTAGAGCTTGCCAAATACGTCATGAGGATTGTCCGAGGTAAAGGAATACTGCTCCCATCCCGGTCTTGTGCATTCTTCCTTTTTAACATCTTCTCCGAAAAATTTCTCTTCAAAGAATCTGGCACAATCCGCTTTGACCTGAATGGTATAGCGAACCAAAGCAGAACGGATGAGTCCATGTTTACCCAGGATCTTTTCGGGAGAGTATCCGGGGATCGGTTCGTATTTCTCCTTGTAACCGGAAAGCCAGTGAATGCGTTTGGCACTGATTTTATAGACGCGAAAATCCTTATGCGTATGATCGTAGCCGATAAAGTAAGGCTGTTCACCCTTTTCATAAATAAGGGTATAGGGATCGGTTTTTCTTGGGGGGATGGATTTGGGATTGATGTTGCTGTGGGCAACGGACTGGTAGACGAACTCAATGGTCTGTTGATTGCTTATGGCCTGATCAATCTCGAAAAGATATCGCTTTTCCTGTTCATTGAGCGGGGAGTTCTGGTTGTTGAGCAGATAGTGGGTTGTCTGTTTTCCGGCCTGCAGTCCGCTTGCGCAATACTGAATGACTTTTTGCAAAGGCAAAAGGGCGTTCTGGGCAATGGGCACATTGACTTCCTTTTCCAGATAACCGTACAGCGCCGTGAGTTTTTTAAATTCTGCCAGCTGCAGACGAAGCGGACGCTGGACGTCTTCGGCCGCAATATAATATCCGCCATCCCGCCCTCTTTTGGATTGGATGTTGATTTCTGCATCCCGCAGGTCGGAAACATAATCCCCGATCGGACGCTTGCGAACTCCCAGTTCATCCGCGATTTGCTGGGCGGAGTAGGTCACTCCCGGAGTACTCTGAAGCAGATCGAGCAGTTTGAAGCAGCATACCGTACATTTCATTTTTCCCTCGCGCTTGTCGGATGGACTCCTGCCATCCCTCTCTTTATCTCTATTCTTTATCTCTATGGTTCAGTTTACCAAAGACTGTCATGAAGAATTCATAACCCTTTCAGGATTGCCAATTCGGATTCTTTTGAGACATGTTGAATAAATTTTTTTGGAACTTTTGACGAGGTATTAAGAAGTCATTAAACTTTTCCTGTTATCAGGGAACGCCTATGTTCCCACTATTTAAAGGAGAAGCCATGAAGTACATTTTTGTTACCGGAGGCGTAGTTTCCGGACTTGGAAAAGGAATTTCCGCCGCTTCAATCGGACGGCTGCTCAAAGCCCGCGGCTATAAAGTGACCGCTCAGAAACTCGATCCCTACATCAACGTCGATCCCGGCACCATGTCCCCTTACCAGCATGGAGAAGTCTTCGTTACCGACGACGGACTTGAAGCCGACCTCGACCTTGGCCATTACGAACGCTTTATCGACGAAAACCTGCATCAGTATTCCAACCTCACCACCGGCAAGGTGTACTGGAATGTTCTCAACAAGGAACGCGAAGGCAAATATCTGGGTGAGACCGTTCAGGTCATCCCCCACATCACCGACGAGATCAAAAACTTCGTCATGCGTGCCGGATCCATTTCCAATGCGGATGTGGTCATCACCGAAATCGGTGGCACGATCGGTGACATCGAATCCCAGCCCTTCCTGGAAAGTATCCGTCAGGTTGCACAGGAAGCCGGTCGTTCGAACTGCCTGTTCGTTCATGTTACCTATATTCCCTATATTTCCGGATCCAAGGAATTCAAATCCAAACCGACCCAGCATTCCGTCAAGGAGCTGCAAAGCTTTGGGATCCATCCGGATCTGATCATCGCCCGTTGTGATGAAACCATCCCCAAATCCGTTCTGGACAAGATTTCCCTGTTCTGTAACGTAGAACCTTCCTGCGTCTTTGAAAACCGAACCCTTGATTCCCTTTACGAAGTGCCTTTAATGCTGGAAGACCAGAATATTGCAGCAAGCATCTGCTCCAAACTCGGTCTGGAAGATCGCAAACCGGATCTGGACGACTGGAAAGCCATGGTCGATCGGATTCATCATGCCGATCAGAAAGTCACCATCGCGCTGGTGGGTAAATACGTTCAGCTCCATGATGCCTATCTTTCCGTAGCTGAAGCCCTTCATCACGGGGCTTTTGAAAACGGTGTGGATCTGACCATCAAATGGGTCGATTCCGAAAACCTCGATAATCTTGATGAAGTCTTCGGGGATGTCGATGGCATCATTCTGCCCGGCGGCTTTGGCGGTCGAGGCATTGAAGGCATGATCCGCGCTGCCGGTTATGCCAGAGATAAAAAGATTCCATATCTGGGTATCTGCCTGGGTATGCAGATTGCAGCCATCTCGTTTGCCAGAGACGTGCTGGGCTTTGAAGATGCCAACTCGTTTGAATTTGACGAATCGAGTACCCATACCGTCATCGACTTTATGGAAGATCAGTCCAACGAAATCAAAAAAGGCGGAACCATGCGTCTTGGCTCCTACCCCTGCTACATTCATGACGGGACCAAACTGCATGAACTCTATGGAGTCGATCGTACCGGTGAGCGTCATCGCCACCGTTATGAGTTCAATAACAAGTTCCGTTCTCAGTTTGAATCCAACCGCATGACCATTGCGGGCACCAGTCCTGACAATTCGCTGGTCGAAGCGATCGAATTTGACGATCATCCCTTCTACATCGGTGTACAGTATCATCCCGAATTCAAATCGCGTCCCAACCGCGCGCATCCGCTCTTTTCCGGTCTGGTCAAAGCCAGCCTGGAAAACCGCAAATCCAAAGAAAACTGATCGCTGTTGCATCATCAAAAATCATCACGCTGCTCATACCAATGAGCAGCATTTTTCTTTTCTCTACCCTCCCTCACTGTGTGTTCCTGCTTTTCTTTCCCGGGGGAGATGAGCGATTTGGCTGATTTTCCGGGAGATTTTGCTTATCCTTGATGGAGTCATCCAAAACCTGTACTGCTTTAGGAAGAAGAAATTGTTCTGTAATTTTTAATCAGCATCATGGACTTTTACGATCATTCATGGCAGAACTCTGACAATTTTACGAATACATAAGCGATGAGATTGAGTGGATTTTGTTTCATTTTTTGTCATTTCATTTTCGTGAATTTTCAGCAACTTACCCATTGATTCGTAAAAATCCATCTGTAAAATAACCCGAGTAAGACTGATTCCAAAGCAGGTTTATTTATGAGCGATATCATTTGTTTTGGATTGGTTTCTGATACATTACTAATGTGAGATGTATCTCAGGAGGTTACACAATGAAATCACGTTTATTTGCGGCTGCTGCAGTTGCAGCCATGATCTTTGCAGGATGCTCTTCCAGCACTGATGAATCCAAAACCAGCAGCGCTGCAGCTGATGGCGAAAAGACCGAAACCGCTTATGTAGCAACTGACGGTGGCGAAATCTCCGCTTCCGTAACCAAAAAAGATGGTAAAGTTACCGCTATCTCCATCGACGAGTCTACTGAAGACGGATCCACCAAAAAAGAACTCGGCGAAGAGTACGGTATGAAAAAAAATTCCGGCATCGGCAAAGAATGGAACGAAGAAATCGAATTCCTCGAAAACTACATGGTTGAACACGGAATCGATTCCGTTAAGCTGAACGCTGATGGCTATGCAGAAAACGAAGACGTTAAGTCCGGCTGCACCATCAACCTGTCCAAAATCATGGAAGCTGTTAACGAAGCTAACGCGAAGTAATAACTGCTCACATCGAAATCTGCCAAAGAAGGTCAGTCGACCTTCTTTTTTCATTTAGAGACAAAGAAAAGCGAAATCCGAGAAAACTCAGATTTCGCTTTTTGTCTTTTGCAGAGGCTGGATCACTGTTCGTCAAAAGCGAGCAGCTTGAACGTGTTGGGTTCAAGATGAACCGTTCCATCGATCATTTCCACTTCATCATCAATCAGATTTTTCATTTCCTGATGAACGTTTACCGGGATGTCGACAGCTTCGGGAGTAATATTAACCGCCGTCCAGATCGTATGACCATCCATAGAGCGCGCATAGATGCACCAGGGGTTGTTGATGGCGATCTGTTCGTAGTCGCCATAAATCAGCTCCGGATGTTCATGGCGGATTTCACCCAGTCTGGCAATGAGATCCGTCAGCTCATTCCATTCCGGTGTTTTGACTTCCGGACGAATTTCCGTATCGTTGCCGTTTTTCTTTCCTTCAATTCCCCACTCACTGCCATAGTAGATCGCCGGAATTCCAGGCATCGTATATAACATCGCATAGATGGCAGGCAGCCACTCTTTGTTTTCAAGAATGCTGGCAATTCGCTCCACATCATGGTTATCCACAAAGGAAAGCAGATGTTTGCCTTTGTAAATGGCATAGGGGTCATTTCCGAACTGACGATTGAACGAGTAAAGAATCTCGTAGAAATTCTTGCAGTTAAACGAGGAGTACAGACCCTTGTAACATTCATAGTTCGTGCAGGAATCCAGCATTTCGTCGTTGACCCACTGGTTATAGTCGCCATGAAGCGTTTCTCCAAGCAGGAAGAATTCCGGATTGCGAGCTTTGACATGATTATGCAAATCTCTCAAAAAATCCAGATCCAGACAATACGCCACATCCAGACGCAATCCATCCACACCGAAGGTATCGATCCAGAAATCCACAACTCCAAGCAGATAGTCGACGACTTCCGGATTGCGAAGATTCAGGCGAACCAGCGCGTCATAACCTTCCCAGTTCTGATAGGACAGGCCATCGTTATAACCGTTGTTTCCGTTAAAATCGATCAGAAACCAGTCTTTATACTTCGAATTCTCACGGTTTTTGAGCACATCCTGAAACGGACCGAATTCTCTTCCGACATGATTGAAAACCGCATCGAAAAGAACGGTGATGCCGTTGTCATGATAATGGTCGACCAGATGTTTAAGATCCGCATTATCGCCCAGTCGTGAATCGACCTGGAAATAATCGGTTGTATCGTAGCCGTGGCTGATTGATTCGAAAAGCGGGTTGAACAGGACCATATCCATATTCAGCTTTTTGAGATGATCGGTCCATTCTTCAAAACGACTCAGTCGGTGTTCGAGCTGATGGTCGTTTTCGAAAGGTGCACCGACCGCTCCCAAAGGATAAATCTGATAAATGTTGTTTTCAAAAGCTTTCATTGGTTACCTCTTCTTCTCTGTTCCATCACAGAGTTTACGTCTTATTGCTCCTCGAGAAGATCTGCGAATTCTCCATGAACCGCCGAAAGCAGATCGGCAGGAGCAAGTTCGACATGAACACCGATTTTGCCACCCGAAACGCACATAGTCGAAAGACCTTCAGCGCTTTGGTCGACAAAAACGGGCATCGGTTTTTTGAGTCCCAGAGGCGAGCATCCGCCATGGACATAGCCGGTTAATGGAAGCAGATCTTTTTGATGGATCATTTCGACTTTCTTTTTTCCGGCGGCTTTGGCCGCTTTTTTCATCGACAGATGGCCATTGACCGGAATGATGAACATGAAATGATCCTTATCATTGGATACCGTCACCAGCGACTTGAAGACGGTATTGGGATCCTTGCCAATCCGATTGGCCAGCTCGAGTCCATCGGTAAATTCCGTGATTTCAAGATCATAGGGGGTATAGGCAATGTGCAGCGTATCAAGCTGTCGCATCGCCTGCGTCTTTTTTGTTTTTTTCAATGAGTTTCTCCAATCGGCGCTGGATCTGTATACAGGCAGCCGCTTTGGTCAGCGAGTTGTCCATCGCCGTCTTCAATATATACTGATGTGCTTTTTCTTCACTCCATCTGCACCAGTGCACAAGCTGAAGCTTGGTCTGGCTGAGGATTTTTTCATCGTGCAGCTTCTGTTTCTCTCTGGCCAGGGATTCATTGAGTCGTCTGGTTGTTCCCGCATTCTTCTTCATGTAATCGAGAATCTGGATCAGCACATGCCTGGGTGTCTGCAAAGGAACGACCATGACCGGTGCTTCTCTGAACTGATAGGACAGACTGTCCATGCGCTCACTGGGACAAAGTAACAGTCCGGAAACGCCATGGGTCAGTGAACACTCCAGCAGGATCTTATCCATCTGGGAAGCTCGGGTTCCGGTCTGAAGCATGAGCAGATCGGCGCCCGAAGCGGAAAGAACCCGTCTGGCCAGTTCAGGGGTAAAGGCTTTCCCCACCTGCCAGTCATGAAAAAGTTCGGTCGGGATGATCGGGCATTCCGAAAGAAGCAGAAGCTTGTCTTTCAGCACGCTTCCTCCGCTTTGCGAATATAGGCTTCCACCAGGTCGTTATGCAGTTCACTGACCAGCTCACTTTCTCTGGCTCGTTCAATGGACTCTGCCAGATCTCTGGCCGCTTTTACCGGTTTGTGATTGGAAAGTACGCTTTGTTCTTCAATTCCCTTCATTCCCGCCATCAGGACGAGGGCGAAGACCAGATAGGGATTGGAGATGGAATCCGGCAGCCGAACTTCAAGAACATCGGGCGCAAGGGTCGGGATGCGAACCATGACATTGCGTTTGGTTCTGGATGTATCAAACTGCTTGGGGGCATTGGGATATTCAAGGCGAAGGGCAGAGCGCTCATTATTGCACATGAACAACTGCAAACCGGGCAGCTCTTCGATCAGGCCGGCCAGAAAATCCTCCTGCATGGATTTACAGTCTTCGAGAAAGCGGATCTGAACATGCATGGCCGAACCGGGCTGGTCATCCAGCGGTTTCGGGGAGAAATCCGCGTACAGGCCATTGGAGCTTGCGGTTGTTCTCACGACATATTTGAAAATCGAGGCTTCATCGGCAGCCGAAAGCGGATCGGAAAAATGGAAGTCGATCTCATTCTGGCCCGGACCCATCTGATGGAAGGACTTATGCGGATCCAGACCCATCTCTTCAAGAATCAGGCAGATCTCCCGGCGGATATTTTCTCCCTGATCGAGGGGAGCGACATCCATATAGGATCCTTCATCAAAGGGAATATGGGTGGGATGTCCCTTTTCATCCCGTTCAAAAAGATAGAATTCAAATTTTACAGCCATTAACAGATCGAGGCCAAAAGCATCGGCTTTTTTCAGCACCTGTTTGAGCAGTCGTCGTGGATCGGATTCGAACGGACGGCCATCCTGCGTATACAGATCGCATACCATATGGATCACTCCATTTTCCATCGAACGCCAGGGTAATAACATCATGGTCGTCGGATCGGGACGGATGACCAGATCGGTGGATTCCATCTCGCATCCGGGAAAGACCACAGAGGCATCGATCGCAATTCCCTTTTCAAAAGCTCGCGGGAGCTGGCTTGGCATAACGGAAACATTTCGCTGAATTCCAAACAGATCGTAGTAAGCCAGGCGGATAAATTTCACGCCTTCTTCTTCTACGTAATTGAGAACATCTTCTTTTGAGGTCATCTTTTCTTCCTTTCCTGCGCATAAAGTCAAAGTGAGCGCATGAATTCATTCAGGTGATCCTTAAAAGTATAGGCAATGGATCCCACCGTTGTCCTTTGGCTTTGATGATTTGTATTCCAATTGTGGTTTTCAAAGGAAGTATTCTTTTTAATTGCTGCTTATGCCCCAAATGGAAAAAATGGGGACAAAATGTACTGTTCAGGAATGGAAAGGATGTAAATCTCTGAAAACAATCGATGAAAGCGGATTGTAACCGGTTTCTGAACAATTTTTGAAATCAAACGGCTTTTTTCACCGATCCCGTTGACAGTTTTCCAAAAGATCGAGTATCCTTTCACCAGCGAAAGGCAATGGCGCCACAACCGCTTCATTCACCCTGTGATGTGAATGTGGCATGGGTGTCATTGCCTTTTTTTGTAAAGAAGAAAAAGGAGATCGATTTATGGCTACAAACGTGACCGAAATCTTTGGCGCAAACGTTTTCGATGATTCGACGATGCGTGAACGTCTGCCAAAGGAAACGTACAAAGAACTGAAAAAAACCATCGATGAGGGCAAACCCCTGAATCGTAAGATCGCCAATGCGGTGGCACATGCCATGAAGGTCTGGGCCATCGAAAAAGGAGCCACTCACTTCACCCACTGGTTCCAGCCGATGACCGGGATCACCGCTGAAAAGCATGACTCCTTCATCACCCCCGATGGACCGGGCAAAGTGATTATGGGCTTCCAGGGCAAAGAGCTGATCAAAGGTGAACCGGATGCTTCTTCCTTCCCCAATGGCGGCCTGCGTGCAACTTTTGAAGCCCGCGGCTATACCGCATGGGACCCGACCTCCAATGCATTTATTAAGGAAGGTGTTCTTTGCATCCCGACCGCATTCTGTTCCTTTACCGGACATGCTCTGGATAAAAAGACACCCCTGCTTCGTTCCATGGAAACCATCGGAAAACAGTCCCTCCGTATTCTCCGTCTGTTTGGAGATACCGAAACCACTTCCGTAAAAACGACCGTAGGACCGGAACAGGAATACTTCCTGGTTGATCGTGACTACTACCTCAAACGTAAAGACCTGGTTTATACCGGCCGTACGCTGTTTGGTGCGATGAGCCCCAAAGGTCAGGAGATGGAAGACCATTATTTCGGTACCATCCCCAGTCGCGTAAAAACCTTCATGGACGAACTGAATGAAGAGCTCTGGAAACTTGGTGTCATGGCCAAGACCCAGCATAACGAAGTGGCTCCCGCTCAGTTCGAACTGGCTCCGATCTTTTCAACCACCAACCTGGCTACCGACCAGAACCAGCTGACGATGGAACTCATTCAGCGCATTGCCAAAAAGCACAATATGATTGCGCTGCTCCACGAAAAACCCTTCGAAGGCATTAACGGTTCCGGTAAACATAACAACTGGTCTCTGTCCACCAACCTCGGTGACAACCTGCTTGAACCCGGGGATACCCCTTATGAAAACCTGCAGTTCCTGCTGTTTCTAGCCGCGATTGTCAAAGCGGTAGATGATCACCAGGATCTGCTTCGACTCTCTGTCGCCACGGCCGGCAACGATCACCGTCTGGGTGCCAACGAAGCGCCTCCTGCCATCATCTCCATCTTCACCGGTGATGAACTTGCGGAAGTCATTCAGGCCATCATCAACGATGAAGACTATGGTTCCAAGGACAAAGTGTTCATGAATATCGGAGCAGCGGTTCTGCCCAACCTGCCTCTCGATACGACCGACCGCAACCGTACTTCTCCCTTTGCCTTTACCGGAAACAAGTTCGAGTTCCGTATGCCGGGTTCCAACCAGTCCATTGCCGGCATCAACATGATTCTTAACACCGCCATTGCGGATGTGCTCGAACAGTTTGCCGATCTGCTTGAACAGACCGATGATTTCGAATTCACTCTGCACCAGCTGCTGCGTGAAACCTTCATCAAACACGAGCGGATCATCTTCAACGGTAACGGCTATTCCGACGAATGGGTTGAAGAAGCCGAACGCCGCGGCCTGCTCAACCTCAAAACCACCGTCGATGCGATTCCCTACCTCAAAACGCCGGAAAACATCGCCCTGTTTGAAAGACAGTCCGTACTGACCGGTGAGGAAGTTGAATCCCGCTACGAAATCCTTATGGAAGAATACGTCAACCTGCTCAACATCGAAGCCGGTACCATGGTCAACATGGCGGATAAGGAAATCCTTCCTGCCGTTTCCGGTTTTGAAAAAGAGCTCGCGGATTCCATCCTCGCTAAAGTATCCACCGGACTTGCGGTGGGTACGGATTATGAAAGAGAAACGCTGGAAAAATCCTCCGCTCTGCTCAACCAGGCCTACAAAGCCTGCCGAGTTCTCGATGCGGACAAAACCAGACTGACAGAATTTGACACCATCGAAGAAAAAGCGCTGTTTGTCAAAGATGTCATCATCCCGGATATGGCTGCTTTAAGAGAACCCTGTGATGAACTGGAAACCATCACCGGCGATAAAGCCTGGCCATTCCCGACCTACGGAAAACTTCTGTTTGGTCTTTAAAAAAATAAGCGGCAGTCCCTGCCGTTTATTTTTTACTCATTTTTTAAAGGAGACCCGTTTATGTGTACCGTTTTTGCCATTGAATCATCCCATCCGGATCTGCAGAAAATCGAGGCGGCCTTTTCAAAAACCGCCAGCCGCGGTCCGGATGATACCCGCTATCTTCAGCTTGATCATGCGCTGCTTGGATTTCAGCGTCTGTCCATTATGGGGCCGGATTCTTCCGGCATGCAGCCATTCAGTCTCAATGGAAATTCGGCCATCTGCAACGGGGAGATTTACGGATTTCGAAAGCTGAAGGATGAGCTGATCGAAAAAGGCTACACCTTCTCTTCCGAGTCCGATTGCGAAATCCTTCTTCCGCTCTATGAACAGTATGGAACCGATTGTTTTGGCCTGCTGGATGCCGAATATGCCTGTGTTATTTATGATGCCAAAACCGGCAAATTAATCGCGGCTCGTGATCCCATCGGTATTCGTCCGCTTCATTACGGCTATACTCCGGATGGAGAAATCGTTTTTGCTTCCGAGGCCAAAAACCTGGTGGATCTGGTGGAAGAGATCTTCCCCTTCCCACCCGGACATTTCTATAAGGATGGCCAGTTCATCTGCTATCGAGACATGCGTGAGGTAGACAAGGTCAGCGAAGATGATCTTGAAACCGCCTGCTCAAAAATCCACGATCTGCTGGTTGAGGGGGTAAACAAACGCCTGGACAGCGATGTTCCCGTTGGCTTCCTGCTTTCCGGAGGTCTGGATTCTTCTCTGGTCTGCGCCATTGCCCAAGCCGGATTTGATCATCCCATCGAAACCTTTGCGATCGGCATGGATACGGATGCAATCGACCTGAAATATGCCAGACAGGTTGCCGACTATATCGGAAGCAACCATCATGAGCTGATCATGACTGAAAAAGAAGTGCTCGATACCCTTGAAGAAGTCATCGCCGAACTGGCCACGTTCGATATCACAACCATTCGTGCCAGCATGGGTATGTATCTGCTTTGCAAAAAGATCCGTGAGATCAGCGATGTACGCGTTTTGCTGACCGGTGAGATTTCCGATGAGCTGTTCGGCTATAAATATACCGACTTTGCCCCCAGCGCCGAGGCTTTCCAGAAGGAAAGTGAAAAGCGAATTCACGAACTTCACATGTATGACGTCCTGCGGGCGGATCGCTGCATTTCGACCCATTCCATGGAAGCGCGTGTTCCCTTTGGCGACCTGGATTTTGTCCAGTATGTGATGTCAATTGATCCCAAACTCAAGCTCAACACCTATGACATGGGCAAGTATCTGCTCCGTCATGCCTTTGAAAAGGATCACCTGCTTCCCGAATCCATTCTGTTTCGTCAGAAAGCGGCTTTTTCCGATGCGGTGGGTCATTCCATGGCAGACGACCTCAAGGCCTATGCCGAAGCGAAATATACCGATGAAGAGTTTGAAGAGAAAGCCGCAGCTTATGACTGGGCGACTCCCTTTACCAAAGAATCGCTTCTTTATCGGGAAATTTTTGAGAAGTACTATCCCGGACAGTCGCACATGATCGCCGGGTTCTGGATGCCCAACCCTGAATGGGAAGGCTGCCAGGTCAACGACCCCTCCGCACGGGTTCTGTCCAACTATGGAGAGAGCGGAAATTAGAAAGGATTTCTTATGAACGAACTGATCAGAGAACACGATGCCTGCGGCATCGGCACCGTCTGCAAAATCGATGGCACCCAGAGCCATGAAGTTGTGGATCAGGCCCTGCATATCGTTGAAAAACTCGAACACCGTGCCGGTAAGGATGCCAGTGGAACGGTAGGCGATGGTGTCGGTATCCTGCTGCAGATTTCCGATGACTTCTTTGAAGCCGCCTGCAAAAAGGATGGCATCGACTACAAGCCGGAAGGACAGACCGGTATCGGCATGTTCTTCTTTCCCGAAAGCGAGCTGGAGCGCAATCAGGCCAAAAAACTGTTTGAGACCATTACGCACAAGGAAGGTTGCAAATTTCTGGGCTGGAGAAAAGTCCCCGTTCAGGAAGAAATCCTGGGCGATAAAGCCAGAGAATGCATGCCCTCCATCTGGCAGGCCTTCATTCAGGCTCCTGAGGGAATCAAAACCCGCAGGGAATTCGACAAAAAGCTCTACATCATCCGTCGCGAGTTTGAAAAGAGCTGTCCCAATACCTATGTGGCCAGTCTTTCGTGTCGCACGATTGTTTATAAAGGCATGTTTCTTGTCGACCAGCTGCGTCGCTTTTATGAAGATTTACAGTCGCCGCTGTATAAAAGCGCAATTGCGATCGTTCACTCCCGCTTTTCGACCAACACCACACCCAGCTGGAAGCGAGCTCATCCCAATCGTCTGATTGCCCACAATGGAGAGATCAACACGATTCGCGGAAATGCCAACCGTATGCTCGCTCGTGAGGAAAGCATGTCTTCGAAACTGATCGAGGAAGAATACAAACGGGTATTGCCGGTCATCAACCCGGATGGATCCGACTCGGCCATGCTCGATAACACCCTCGAATTTCTGATGATGAACGACATGCCGCTGGCCAAAGCGGTCGCCATCTCCATTCCCGAACCCTGGAAGCATGTCTCGATGGACCAGAAGAAAAAAGACTTCTACCACTACTATGCGACCATGATGGAACCCTGGGATGGACCGGCAGCGATTCTGTTCTCGGATGGCGAAGTGTGTGGAGCGGTACTGGATCGTAATGGTCTGCGTCCGGCCAGATACTACATCACCGATGATGGAACCTTCATCCTTTCTTCCGAGGTCGGCGTTCTCGATCTGCCACCGGAAAAGATCAAAGTCAAATCTCGTCTGATGCCCGGCAAGATGTTACTGATCGATACCGTTGAAGGACGAATCATTCCTGATGAAGAGCTCAAGGAAACCTATGCCAAAGCCAACCCTTATGGCGAATGGCTCAACCTCAAGCTTCTTCATCTGTCCTCTCTCAATGCGCCGGATAAAAAGCCCAGAATGCATGATCAGAAGCTGCGCGATCAGCTCTATCGCGTTTTTGGCTACACCTATGAAGATGTCAATGACCAGATTTTGCCGATGGCTAAAACCCGCAAGGAACCGGTAGCTTCCATGGGAACAGATGTTCCGCTGGCTTTGCTTTCCAAACTGCATCCCAGTCTTTTCCATTACTTCAAGCAGCTCTTTGCCCAGGTCACCAATCCACCGATTGACTCCCTGCGTGAAAAAGTCGTCACGGATACCACCATCTATATCGGCTCTTCGGGCAATCTGCTCGAAGAAAAGTGCAGCAATTGCGCCATGCTCGAGATCAATCACCCGATTCTTGATGCATCGGATATGGATAAAATCCGTGGGCTGAATAAACCCAATCTCAAATCCCGCGTGATTTCCCTGCTGTTCTATAAAGGCATGCCTTTAAAAGATGCGCTGGATCAGCTGTTCATCGAATGTGATCGTGCCTATCGGGATGGATGTAACATTCTGATCCTTTCCGATCAGGGTGTGGATGAAAGCCACATGGCGATTCCTTCCCTGCTGGCCGTATCCGCTCTGGAACAGCATCTGGTGCGGACCAAAAAGAAAACGGCGGTTTCGATTGTTCTTGAATCCGGAGAACCCAAAACCGTTCATGAATTTGCAGCCCTTTTAGGCTTTGGCGCTTCGGCAATTTATCCCTATCTGGCGCATGAATGCATCGAAGAGCTCATCGAGAAAGACATTCTCGATAAAGAGCCCTCCAAAGCCATCGAAGACTACAACGAAGCCGTACTGAGTGGCATCGTCAAGATCGCCGCAAAAATGGGAATCTCCACCCTGCAGTCCTATCAGGGCGCGCAGATCTTTGAGGCCGTTGGTATTTCCAAAGACGTTATTGATGCCTATTTCACCAATACGCAATACGAACTGGGAGGTATCGGCTTAAAGGAAATCGAAGAGGATCTGACCTGGCATCATACCCGGGCCTTCGATCCGCTGGGACTTCGCGTCAACACCAGCCTTGATTCGATCGGCTTTCACAAACTGCGCTCGGGTGAAGGCAAGGAAGACCACCTCTATGACCCCAAAGCGATCGTCATGCTCCAGAAAGCCACACAGAGCGGTGATTATGAGCTGTTCAAGGAATATTCGGCCATGATTCATGACACGAATCGTCCTCATAACCTGCGCAATCTGCTCAAGTTCAAAAAAGGAAATCCGATCCCGCTCGAAGAAGTCGAGCCGGTCGAAAACATCCTCAAACGCTTCAAAACCGGGGCCATGTCCTATGGCTCGATTTCTCTGGAAGCCCATCAGTGCATGGCCGAAGCCATGAACCGTCTGGGTGGACGAAGCAACTCGGGTGAAGGTGGAGAAAACCCGGAACGATATGGCACACTGAAAAACTCCGCGATCAAACAGGTTGCTTCCGGTCGTTTCGGTGTCGATTCTCCCTATCTGTGCTCAGCCAATGAAATCCAGATCAAAATGGCTCAGGGAGCCAAACCGGGTGAGGGCGGACATCTGCCCGGAGCCAAGGTTTATCCCTGGATTGCTCATACCCGCTGCTCGACTCCGGGCGTTACCCTGATTTCTCCTCCGCCTCATCACGATATCTATTCGATCGAAGATCTGGCTCAGCTGATCTACGACCTGAAAAACGCGAACCGGGATGCACGAATCTCCGTCAAATTATGTTCGGAAAATGGAGTGGGTACGGTTGCCTGTGGTGTAGCCAAAGCGGGAGCCAGTGTCATTCTGATTTCCGGATATGATGGCGGAACCGGTGCAGCCGGTCAGAGCTCCATTCATCATGCCGGACTGCCCTGGGAGCTGGGTCTGATGCAGGCCCATAAGGAACTTTGCGATAACGGTCTGCGTTCCATGGTCACTCTGGAAACCGATGGCAAACTGATGAGCGGTATTGATGTCGCTACGGCTGCCCTGCTTGGTGCGGAAGAATATGGTTTTGCCACCGCACCACTGGTTACGATGGGTTGTCGAATGATGCGCGTCTGCTCGCTGGATACCTGCCCGTTTGGCATTGCTACCCAGAATGAAGAGCTGCGCAAACGTTTCAAAGGCAAACCCGAATACGTCATGAACTTCATGCGCTTTACCGCAATGGAACTGCGAGAAATCATGGCTGAACTTGGTTTCCGTACGCTGGATGAAATGATCGGCCATGCAGAACTGCTGGAACTGGATGAAAACATCTCCGATCGGGCTCGTCTTGCGGGTGTCGATCAGCTGCTCGATGATCTTCATCCGGCCTGCCATCAGGATGGTGAAGCATACGATTTCAAACTCGAAAACACCCTTGATGTTTCCGTTCTGCTTCCCGCCTTTAAAAACGCGCTCAAAAAACGCAAACCCGCCAGAGCCGAAGTCGATATCTGCTCGACCGATCGAACCTTCGGTACGATCCTGGGTTCGGAAATGACCAAAGCGCTCAAAGAAGGCGAAGAATATCCGGAAGATCTGCTGACCGTCAAAGCAAAAGGTGGAGCCGGTCAGTCCTTTGGTGCCTTTATTCCCAAAGGTTTGCGACTGGAGTGCGAAGGCGATGCCAACGACTACTTTGGCAAGGGCCTTTCCGGGGGCACTCTGGCGATCTATCCGCCCAAAGTAGATGGCTTCAAAGCCGAAGATAATGTGATCATCGGTAACGTCGCTTTGTATGGCGCAACCAAAGGTAAAGCATTCATCAATGGTCGTGCCGGTGAACGCTTCTGTGTTCGAAATTCCGGAGCGACGGCCGTAGTGGAAGGCTGTGGTGATCATGGTCTGGAATACATGACCGGAGGAACCGCTGTGGTTCTTGGTCCTACCGGCAAAAACTTTGCGGCCGGTATGAGTGGAGGTATCGCTTATGTACTTGATACCGATCACACCCTGTATCTGCAGGTCAATCAGGAGCTGGTGGATATTGAAAACGTTGAATCCAAACAGGATGTCGAAGCCCTCTGGCATATTCTCAAAGAACATGTCCAGGCAACCGGAAGTCCGCTGGCCAGAGAAATTCTTGACCACTACGAAGAATCTCTGCCTCATTTCAAGAAAATTCTCCCGCGCGATTTTGCGAGAGTTCGCAATGAAATCAAAGCACTCGAAGATAAGGGATACGACCATGAGGAAGCTTCGCTCAAAGCCTTCCGTATGGTCCATCCGCAATAGAAAGGAAGCCTCATGGATAACAACTTCGGATTTCTCCAGTACCCCAGAGAGGATGATCCCTGGACGCCCGCAGATGAGCGAATGAAGTCCTTTAAGGAATTTCATCATCCCCTCGATGTCAAAGACAGACGCCATCAGGCTGCCCGCTGCATGCATTGCGGCGTTCCCTTCTGTCAGTCAGCCATTGAACTCAAAGGCATGACGACCGGATGCCCGCTTCATAACCTCATCCCCGAATGGAATGAAGAACTGTATCTCGAAAACGACCAGTACGCGCTGGTACGCCTGCTCAAAACCAACCCGTTTCCGGAATTTACCAGCCGCGTCTGCCCTGCTCTTTGCGAGAAGGCCTGCATTAACGGGATCGATTCTCAACCGACGACCGTTCATGACAACGAATTTTTCATCATTGAAAACGGGTTTAAAAACGGCTGGGTCAAACCCGCCGAAATCACCGAGCGCACCGGAAAGAAAGTTGCCGTAATCGGCTCCGGTCCTTCCGGACTCTCGGCGGCCTATTTTCTCAATCGCAGAGGCCATCTGGTCGATGTTTACGAGCGAGAAGATGCGCCGGGTGGATTGTTAATGTATGGCATTCCCAACATGAAGCTCGATAAAAGTGTGGTGAAGCGTCGGATCGATCTGTTAAAGGATGAAGGAATCCACTTCATCTGCAATACCGAAGCCGGCAAGGACATTTCAACTGATGAGCTGAAGAATAATTACGACGCGATTGTGCTGGCTACGGGCAGTACCAAACCCCGCGCTTTGAATGGGGTAAGTACGGATCTGGATGGCGTTTACTATGCGGTCGACTTTCTGAAATCAACCACCAAGGATCTGCTGGCCAATCGTCCCTGGGCCATCGATGCCAAAGATAAAAACGTCATCATCGTTGGTGGTGGCGATACCGGAAACGATTGCACCGGAACGGTTCTTCGTCAGGGATGCAAGAGCGTGACCGCTCTGGAAATGATGCCCAAGCCTCCCGTTGAACGACTGGCCTCCAATCCCTGGCCCGAATGGCCGAAGGTACTCAAAACCGACTATGGACAGCTGGAAGCCATCGAGCGATTCAAAAAAGACCCGCGCGTCTTTGAAACGACGATTGCGGAAGTCTATGAAAAAGACGGAAAGATCAACAAGGTCAAAACCGTCAGACTTGGACCGGATTTCAAACCGGTGGAAGGATCGGAAAAGGTTCTGGATTGCGATTTGCTGCTCATTGCGGCCGGATTTGTCGGCGTACCGGAAGAGCTTGCCCAAAGCTTCCATCTGCCGCTGAGCAAACGTAACACCATTGTCACCCACCCCGACAGCCGTCAGGTGGACGATCGGCTGTTTGCCTGTGGAGACTGCCGCAAAGGCCAGTCTCTGGTCGTCTGGGGGCTGATGGAAGGTCGCCAGTGCGCCCGAGAAGTCGATCAGGCGCTGATGGGTTATTCCAATATTGAATAACGCAATATTCATCAATCGAAAGTTGTAAAGATATGCCGGAGGAATCCAGTTTTCCTCCGGCATTTTCGTCTGGAAGCGATGAATATGGTTACAATGGAAACGATCCGGTTAATTGTTACCGATCAGAAAGAAGGAAATAATGAAAGTACTGATCATCAATGGTTCTCCCCATCCCCAGGGAAATACCGCAATTGGACTGAGAGAAGTTCAGAAGACCCTCGAAGAAAACGGCATCGAGACCGAATTCGTCAACATTGGAAACAAGGATATTCGAGGATGCATCGCCTGTAATTACTGCAAAACCCATGGCCAGTGCGTTTTTAAGGACGCGGTCAATGAATGTGCGAAAAAATTCGAAGAGGCGGATGGACTGGTGGTGGGCAGTCCGGTTTATTTCGCCCAACCCAACGCCACCCTTACCGCTTTTCTGACACGTCTGTTCTACTCCACTTCTTTTGATAAAACGATGAAAGTGGGAGCCAGTGTCGTTTGTTGCAGACGTGGCGGCGCTTCGGCTACCTTCGATCAGCTCAACAAGTTCTTTACCATCAGCGAAATGCCCGTGGTATCCAGCCAGTACTGGAACTCCATTCATGGACGCCAGCAAGGTGAAGCTGCAGAGGATGGTGAAGGATTGCAGACCATGCGCACACTGGGACGAAATATGGCCTTTTTAATCAAGGCAATCAAAGCTCAAAAGGATAAAGACGGCCTTCCACAAAAGGAAGAACATATCGCAACCAACTTCATTCGTTAAAAAAGCGAAACAGGAGAAATCGTTTTGACAGAACAGGAAAAAATGGATCGGGGACTCTGGCATGATGCCAATTTCGATCCGGAACTTTTAGCACTGAGAATGAAATCGGACGATCTTTGTTTTGAATTCAACCAGACCCGCCCTTCCGATATCGAAAAACAGAATCAGATCCTCAAAGAACTTTTGGGAGAACTGGGCGACGGAACCACGATCCTCTCCCCTCTTTATGCGGATTATGGAAGTCGGACAAAACTGGGAGAAGGATGCTTTATCAATCACAGCGCCTACTTCATGGATTGTGGAGGAATTACGCTGGGCAATCATTGCTTTATCGGTCCTTCATGCGGATTTTATACCTCCAACCATCCTTTACTCGCTTTCGATCGAAATATCGGTTATGAGATCGCCAAACCGATTGTGCTTGAAGATGATGTCTGGTTAGGCGGCGGAGTGCGAATTCTGTCGGGCGTTCGGATCGGTCAGGGATCGGTGATTGGCGCAGGCAGTGTGGTCACGAAAGATATTCCCGCAGGCGTTCTGGCGTATGGCGTTCCCTGCAAAGTGATTCGAAAGATTACGAAGGCGGATTCGATCAGCGATCTGCTGATGCAACAGAATACAGGGAAGGAAATCGCTGATGAAAATTGAAACGATCCCCATTCGAGATGACTGTACGCTTACCGCTTATGTTCCCGATCCCGTCATTGCCTATCAGACTGCCCGAAAACGACCGGGGATTGTGATTGCTCCGGGTGGCGCGTATCTGTTTTTATCGGAGCGGGAAAACGAAGCGATCGTCCTCGAATTTCTCGCCCGCGAATATAACGTCTATGTCCTCAACTACTCCGTTGGTTTTACCGATCGAAAGAGCAAGGAAAACAATTCCGGAGTTCTCAACAGCCCACATCGCTATCCGGATCCGATTCTGGAACTTCGTGAAGCCATTCATTATCTCAAAGTCCATGATGATGAAATGAATCTTGAAGCGGATCAGCTGTTCCTGCTGGGCTTTTCAGCCGGTGGACATCTTTGTGCAGCGGTTGGAACGATGTGGAATGATCCCCAATTGACCGACCGACTCAGCTTTGTTCCGCAAAAGAATGAGCTTAAAGCGGCCGGTATGGTCCTTTGTTATCCCATGATCCATCCCATGTCGGAAGGACCATATAGCGTCAATGATCCGCAAAATCCGGATTCCTGGCTGATGAAGGATTTTCTCTATGGAACTCGAAAACCTTCCAGAGAACAGATGGAATCCACGGATCTGCGAAGCAAAGTCACCAAAGAGACCATTCCGGCTTTTGTCTGGCAATGTACCGATGATCCGGCGGTGAATCCGATAAACACCACCGAATTCGTCCTGGCCCTGCAAAAAAACGGTATTGATTGCGAATATATGCTCTTTGATCATGGCCAGCATGGAATTGCCATGGCTAAAGCCTTTTATGCCAAAAATCCGGAAGGTGTTGATGAGCAGATCGCTCAATGGATGGAGTTTGCGGATCTTTGGATGAAGCGGATCATCGAACTTCAATAAAACCAAACGACTATCAATGACAGAAGATCCAATCCTCTTCTCTCCCCCAAAATCCCCCAAAACACGCCGAAAAAAAACCGAAGTCATGCTTCGGTTTTTTCATATTCATTTTCTTTAAACACTTTCCGGCTGGCCGGAGAAGATCGGAACACTTCAGATCCGATTTCAATATACCGGAATGATGTTCCGGATCAAAGGGATATGCTTCCGTTCATTTTGACCGGCTTTTTTTCGGAACAATCCGACAGACACGCTTTTTGTTGGAGGGCCAGAGCCTGCATCAGTCCATCCAGACCAAAATCCGGAAAATCCTGACGGATACGACTGGCCAGACGACAGGTAGAGGGTCGGGTGATCTTGCGCATCTGTCGGCCGATCATGGCCGAGGCTTTGGGATCAAAAGGCTCAAAGAAGGTCTGCATGTCTTCCAGAAGCGAGAGCGCGGCTTCATCAACGGATTGCGAATAATCGCTGTCAAAAAGGATTTCGTTTTGATCCAGCGCGTATTTGGAGGCGTTCTTGAAGTTCTGTACGGCGTAGATCTGATCTTTCCAGGACAGACGAATATCGTCCATGCAGGCCAGAAAGACCATCAGCAAATGGCAGAACCACGCATCATCCTCACTTATCCCGGAAAATTCATATGGGTTGAGATCAATCATGCGTAGCTCAATATGATCCGCACCTTCATTGTTTAAAGCTTCCATGGAATAGTTTCCTTTGGGCTTAAGGCGTACAGGATAGTAAAGCTCACGAGGCGCTTTGAGAAGGCCTTCTTCGACATAGCTTTCGATCGAATCGGTATAGGCCGTCATGCTGGAATAATCGAGTCTAGGCGCAAAGAAATTCCAGTAACCCAGCGCTGAATTTCGCATCGAGCTCATTCCCGCAAATTCCGTCCGACCCAGATCATCTTCCGCAAGCAGACTGCCATCATAGATCGGTGAGGCGTTACAAAGCACATCTATGATCCAGCCATACCAGACAATCTTCTGGGTCAGATCGAGATAAAAACGATCCCTGAACTCCCGGAATGATCCTTCGAATTTACAGAGATCATATTCTTCATGAAGCAGCTCTTCATCAAAGGAGAAGTTATAGTGAATGCCCGAATAGACCATTTTATAGCGACCATACCGACGGGCCAGATATTTTCGATAAGCTCTTGCCTGTTCACTGCCGGCCTGCCACATCGGAATCTGTTGCTCATCGGCGATCGGACAGGGATTGGAAAAGGGCCAGAGGGTTTCGTTTCGCGTATCCAGTTCCACAAGCATGTCTCTGGTCAGCTTCTCTGCAAAGTCTCTGGCTTCCTTCCAGCTTGAGCAGACCGGGGTATTGATTTCGGTCTGGTTTTCGGCGAAGTCCTGAACAATATGGGGATTGTTAAAAGGATGAGGGCTTTGGGCGCAATAACCCGTATTTCGATTCACACGAAGGCTTTCCTTTTCGAGTCCGAATGACCCTTTGAACAGACGCCTTCGAACGGTTTCGTTTTCCAGATGGAGCTTCATAGCTGCTCCTTTCCATTTTTTTCTTTTCTGTTCCGTTTTCACTCACGGTACAGTTCTTCTTTTCATTATGCCTTTGGGGGCATGAAAAAAAGGAAGGTATGCCTTACCTTCCTTCTAGTAAACCTGCTCAATCAGGATCGGTCCGTTCAGATTTCTGACGGCTCCCTGTCCCTTAATCGGGGTACCGAGTTCATAGAGGTCTTCGTATTCGCTGTAACCTCCGTAATAGAGAAGAATTTCATTCCAGGGCTGGTGATAGCACAGACCTTCCAGTCCTCCCGGAGCCAGAGGAGCTCCAAAAACATTCATTCTTTTCGGTGAGGAAAACTGGAGTTCGTTGGATCCGCTTTTGGTCATGACGACGGTCATCGGCAGCAGGCGAACAAAGGCGCGCCCCAGCTCATTATCATGGATGTGATAAGTCACATCATTTCCGTTCTGATCTGAGAATATAACTTTCATACGTTTCCTTTCCCTTTTTTATGCAAACTCGAGGTCTGTCGCTTCTTCATTCTAGAACATTACTGCTCATCTTTCGAGTGGCCATCCGGACAGTTTCGAAAAGCCACCCGACCATTCTGAAGACACTGAATGTCTTCCCGACTCCATCTTTCCTTTCCTCGCACGCAAAGATTGGACATTTTGTTCTGTTTGAGTCGTACCGGATAAGCCGGAGGGGAAACGACCGTGGCGCCCGGTTCTACATCACGGATGACAATAGCCCCTGCGCCCACTTTGGCATTCGCTCCTACGCGAATATTGCCCAGAATCTTGGCTCCGCAGCCAATGAAGACATTGTCCTCAATGGTTGGATGGCGCTTGCCATGCTCCTTCCCCGTTCCTCCCAGGGTCACCCCCTGAAAAACTTTGACATTATCGCCAATAATGCACGTTTCTCCAATGACGACGCCTACGCCATGGTCGATGAAGAAACGCTTTCCGATGGTGGCTCCCGGATGAATATCCACCCCGGTTTTCTGCTGGTTTTTCAGTGAGAGCCATCTGGCCAGAACGAAGTGTTTCTTCTGGTACAACTTATGTGTCCAGTACCAGGTCTTAATGGCTTTGTATCCGGGCATGATTCGGATTTCACTGGGGGATGTTAAGGAAGGATCCTGCTCCATAAAAACCGCTTTTTCCTCCCGCAAGAACTGGAAATAACCCATAGCCTCCATCCTTTCCGTAAATTCAAAACTGATTGTAAAACAAGAATGCGACAATCGCCCTCTCAGGACGGGTTAAAGTGAATTTTTTAACAAATCACGAATAAAACCGACTGCTCTGTTTTCAGAGCGAAAAATGAAAGCGATCGCAATGATCAGATCAGAGAGTATCTCTGTTATTGTATCCGCTCTTCCCTGCAAACCAACAGATTATGACTTTCCAGGACAAAACGACAGAGAACGTAAATTAGTATGAGGACTGTTACCGCCTTTAAATTATCGTGAGGTCA
>Cam_p2__coassemble_1243_pt1 | contig 23712 bp, 20 predicted proteins | sample Cam_p2__metabat2_low_PE_009 | metagenome-assembled genome bin Cam_p2 | reverse complement strand
ATAAAATCGTTATCTTCCAAATATTCCTTTTTTGTGACAACTGTTATCTACCCTGAACGTTTTTCTTACGATTCACTCTGTCGGCTGCCCAGAATTCTGAAGTCCACCTGATCGGAAAATCGCTCGCGTAGCAGATCGGAATAATCCTCTTCGCTGCAAAACGTATAGACGGCTTCGTTTCCATAGGTTTCCTGCAGATCCGTAATCTTCAGCGAACGAAGAAAGGATTCCAGTTTTCCGGCCAGTGAATAATCGGCATGCGCTTCACACAAAAGCAGCGTTTTTTCTTCGATAAACGGAGCAGTCTGAAGGGCATTAGCCACGCTTGAAGAATAGGCACGGACCAGTCCGCCTTTACCCAGCAGCGTTCCACCAAAATAGCGGATGACCACCGCAAGAATCTGATCGGCATCGGATCCGTTGAGAACATCCAGCATGGGTCGTCCAGCAGTACCAGAAGGTTCGCCATCATCACTCGAACGGGAAAATGAACCGATTTTCGCCGCATAACAGTAATGGGAGGCCTGCGGGTACTCCTTTTTCAGTTCGGCAATGAGGGGTTTGATTTCTTCAGGAGAGCGGACGCGTTCCAGTACACAGATGAAGCGACTTTTTTTAATTTCCTGCGAAACGGTCGTGGTTTGTCCAAGCAGCATACGAACCTCCAGAGTAGGGAAAGTGGTTGATCTTAAAGAAAATACGAATCTTTTTCATTTTCTTTCAGTTATTACACAAATTTACATTGTTCAATTGACAGAGATTTTCCGTCTTCCTAAAATGTAAACACGTTGCAAAAGCGATGACAAGGACCAAATCCGATCCCAAAGTCTTCCAGAAAGCTGCCGGATGATGCGAGACAGCAGACCCAGGTTGGAGTACTCCCCTTCGAGCTGAAAGAGTGAAAATCAGTAATTCTTTCCGGGATTTCCCGTTACAGAAAGAGCGATTGTCAGATCGCGTTAAGGGGCCGCAATTGCGGCAATTAGAGTGGTACCGCGGATCAACTCCGTCTCTGAGTGCAGAGACGGAGTTTTTTTTCAGGAGGAAAAGAAAAATGATGAACCCCAATAAATATTCCCCCGGATATTTTCCTGTTTCGAACAGCGAATACCGCTGGGTGAAAAAAGATCATCCCGAAAGCGCACCGGCCTGGTGCTCAGTCGATTTGCGCGATGACAATCAGGCACTGATTGTTCCAATGTCTCTTGAGGAGAAGCTCGAGTTCTTCCAGATGCTGGTGAATATCGGATTCAAGGAAATCGAAGTCGGTTTTCCTGCCGCTTCCCAGACCGAATACGATTTTCTGCGCACGCTGATCGAACAGAATCTGATTCCTGACGATGTCACGATTCAGGTGCTGACCCAATGCAGGGAGCATATCATTCGCAAAACCTTTGAAGCCATCAAAGGCGCACCTCGAGCCATTGTGCATTTTTACAACTCCACCTCTCTGGCCCAAAGAGAACAGGTGTTCAAAAAGTCCAAAGAAGAAATCAAGGAGATCGCTCTGGAAGGAGCAAGACTGGTCAAGCGACTGTCTTCGGAATACGACGGTGATTTCCTGTTTGAATACTCCCCCGAATCCTTTACCGGAACCGAACCGGATTATGCCCTTGAGGTCTGCAATGCGGTCATCGACATTATGGAACCCACTGTACAGCGACCGATGATTATCAATCTGCCGGTTACGGTCGAAATGTCATTGCCTCATGTTTACGCCAATCAGATTGAATACTGCTCCGATCGTCTTCATAACCGTGACGCGGTGATTCTGTCCACCCATCCGCATAACGACCGCGGAACCGGTGTGGCAGATACCGAACTGGCTTTGCTTGCCGGCGCTCAGCGCGTCGAATGCTGTCTGTTTGGAAACGGCGAACGCACCGGAAATGTCGATGCGGTGACTCTGGCGATGAATCTGTACGTTCTTGGTGTCGATCCCAAACTCGATTTTTCCAATATGCCCAAAATCGTTGAAACCTACGAACGACTGACCCGAATGCATGTTCATGATCGTCAGCCCTATGCCGGCGCTCTGGTCTTTGCGGCGTTCTCGGGCAGCCATCAGGATGCGATTGCCAAAGGCATGAAATGCAAGGAAGAAGATCCCGAAGGACGCTGGAAAGTTCCATATCTGCCGATCGATCCGCATGAGCTTTCCCGCACTTATGACGCGGATGTCATTCGCGTCAATTCCCAGTCCGGAAAAGGCGGTATTGGCTATATTCTCGAAACCCGATTCGGATATGCCCTGCCGGCTAAAATGCGCGAACACTTTGGCTATACGGTCAAGGATGTTTCCGATCATGCCCATGCCGAGCTCAAACCGGATGAAATTTTCGAAATCTTCCAGAGCGTGTATCTGAACAAAACCGGACCGGTCATCGATATCCGGGAAGCTCACTTCATCCAGGGCAAAACGCTCAAAGCCGTCATTACCGCCATCGTAAATGGTGAAGAAGTTGAATGGTATGGCAAAGGAAATGGTCGCCTGAACGCGGTCAATAACGCCATCAAGGAAGGATTGGGTATTGAGTACAAGCTGGAAACCTACAGCGATCAGTCGCTGGGAACCAGTTCGGATGCCAGTGCCGCCAGCTACATCGGCCTGCTCTGGCCGGATGGAAAGAGAAGCTGGGGTGCCGGTAACGATCCCGACATTCTGTTCTCCGGTATTCTTGCCCTCGCCTCGGCCATCAACCGCCGCTATGAAGAAGAAGGAAAACTCTGATTCCTCGATCAGATACTGAAAAAGAAAGGGAAATTCATTATGTCCATGACCATGACGCAAAAGATTCTTGCCCGCGCAAGCGGACAGGACGAAGTCCGTCCCGGGCAGCTCATTCTTGCCGAGCTTGACGGGGTATTAGGCAATGACATTACCACCCCGGTCGCTATTGCCGAATTTGAAAAAGCCGGATTCGATTCCGTTTACGATCCGGAAAAGATCAACATCGTTCTTGATCACTTTGTTCCCAACAAGGACATCAAAGCCGCCAAACAGTCGGCGGCCTGTCGTAAATTCGCCTGCGAACACCAGATCCCCCATTTCTATGACGTAGGCAAAATGGGAATCGAACACGCCCTGCTTCCTGAACAGGGAAGAGTCACTGCCGGAGATTGCCTGATTGGAGCCGACTCCCATACCTGTACCTATGGAGCGCTTGGTGCGTTCTCTACCGGAGTGGGATCAACCGATATGGCTGCCGGTATGGCTACCGGTAAAGCCTGGTTCAAAGTGCCCGAAGCCATCAAAGTTAATCTCATTGGCCAGCTGCCGGAATACGTTTCCGGTAAGGATGTCATCCTGACGCTGATCGGAAAGATCGGTGTGGATGGCGCACTCTATCAGTCCCTCGAATTCACGGGTGAGGGCGTTGGATCTCTGTCGATGGATGATCGCCTTTGCATCTGCAACATGGCTATCGAAGCCGGTGCCAAAAACGGTATTTTCCCGGTGGATGAAAAGACGCTTGCCTATCTCAAAGAGCATGGAGCCAAGGAACCGGTGGTATTTGAAGCCGATGAAGACGCCGAGTATGTCTCTGAGATCACCATCGATCTGTCCAGTCTTTCTCCGGTTGTTTCCTGGCCGCATCTTCCTGAAAACGTTCATGATGCCAAAGATTCCTCGGATATTGAAATCGATCAGGTCGTGATCGGCAGCTGCACCAACGGACGAATGGAAGACATGGATGCCGCTTATGAAATCCTGCATGGACGAAAGGTCAAAGACGGCATTCGCTGCATCATCATTCCCGCAACCATGAACATCTACAAACAGTGCATCGCCAATGGCTATCTGATGGCCTTTATCGAAGCCGGAGCGGTGGTTTCAACGCCGACCTGCGGACCGTGTCTGGGAGGATATATGGGCATTCTGGCCGACCATGAACGATGTGTTTCCACGACCAACCGGAACTTCGTTGGTCGCATGGGGGATGTGACTTCTGAAGTCTATCTGGCTTCCCCCTACACAGCAGCGGCCAGTGCGCTTACCGGAAAAATTACCGATCCCAAAGAGGTGAAGGATATGGAAAGGAACGACGATCATGAATGAAGCCTGCGGAAATGCTTTTGTCTATGCGGATAATGTCGATACCGATGTCATTATTCCCGCTCGTTATCTCAATACCCCCGATGCAAAGGCTCTAGCCGAACATTGCATGGAGGATATCGATCCTGATTTCACCTCCAAAGTGCAGAAGGGCGATCTGATCGCAGCCGGATGGAACTTTGGCTGCGGATCGAGCCGTGAACATGCGCCTTTGGCTATTAAAACGGCCGGCGTATCCTGTGTTATTGCCAAATCCTTTGCACGCATTTTCTATCGCAACGCGATCAATATTGGTCTGCCGATTCTTGAATGTGAAGAAGCGGCTGAAGGCATCAAACCCGGTGATGTCGTTCGGGTGGATTTTGAAACCGGAACGATTACCGATGAAACACAGAACGTCAGCTGGAAAGCCGAACCGTTTCCGGAATTTATCCAGGAAATCATCGCCAGTGGCGGATGGATGAACTATCTCAGAAAGGGACAGACCAAATGAAGAAGAAAATCGGTGTGATTCGCGGAGACTGCTCGTCAAGAGAAATCGTTCGCGAAACCCTGCGCGTTCTCGACCAGATTGCCGATCAGTACGGTCATGAATGGGAATATGTCCCCATCGCCATGGGTGGCGATGCGATTGATCAGTTTGGCAGTCCGCTTCCTCAAAGCGAACTCGACAAAGCCAATGCCTGCGATGCCGTCCTGTTGGGGGCGGTTGGCGGACCGAAATGGGAAGGTCTGCCTGGTGAGCAGCGCCCGGAAAAGGGTCTGCTTTCGCTGCGCAAGGGAATGGGTCTGTTCTGTAACCTGCGTCCGGCCAGAATCTGGCCACAGCTGGCGGATGCTTCTCCCCTGAAAAAGGAAATCACCAATCAGGGCATCGATTTTGTGATCGTACGCGAACTGACCGGTGGTGTGTATTTCGGAAAACATGAAACGGTTGAAGAAGACGGCATTCGCAAAGCCATCGACTACATGCCATATGACGAAAATGAAATCCGTCGAATTGGACGAGTAGGTTTTGAAACGGCCAGAAAACGCCGTAAAAAACTGACCCTGGTCGACAAAGCCAACGTACTCGATACCTCCAGACTCTGGAGAGCGGTGCTGTATGATCTGGCCAAAGAATATCCGGATGTCGATTTCGATGTGATGTTTGTCGATAACGCGGCAATGCAGATCTGTAAGAATCCTTCGCAGTTTGATGTCATCGTGACTGAAAACATGTTTGGAGATATCCTCTCCGATGAAGCCAGCGAAATCACCGGATCGATCGGCATGATTCCTTCTTCTTCCACAGGTGAGGGAACCAATGGTCTTTACGAGCCGATTCATGGCTCCGCTCCGGATATTGCCGGAAAGAATCTCGTCAATCCGCTGGCCTGTATTCTCTCGGCCGCCATGATGCTTCGCTATTCCTTTGATCTCGAAACCGAAGCGGCAGCCATTGAAAAAGCGGTGGAAGGGGTTCTGGATCAGGGCCTGCGTACTGCGGATATGATGAGCGAGGCAATGACTCAGGTCGGTACGACTGAAATTACCGATGCGGTTCTCGAGCAGCTGAAAACTCGATAATCGTTGTAAGGGACGCCTTCCCAAATCGGTCGCCGGTAAGCTGCTGCTATCTAAATAGTCCTTCGTGAAGTACAATAGCGGTATGAAGAAAAAAAGACTCGGTATTTCAGAAGATTTGGACTGGTTCTACAAACAGTACGCCATTGCGAACGATATTGATTATCTTCAGCTCGCCATCCTCGATACTCTGCGGACTTATGGCACGCGTATGACCTGGTCTGTACTGGGTACGATGCTTGGAGCCCCGAAAGGCGTTCTTTTACAGACGGTGGAAATTCTTGCCGATCAGGATTTGATCGTGATGCAGGGAGATCTCATCAGTCTGAGTGATACAGCGGAGTTTGAAGTCCAGGAAATCCTCGATGATTTTCACCAGCAACTGAAGAATATTCCAATGGATACAGACGATCCCGCAAAAACCTGTCTTGCGTAAAGCTTAACGGTACTGAAAATCTTTCAGTGCCGTTTTTTCATGATGAAATCAAAGGAATTACAGAATAAATCATCATGGTCATAGTACCCGGGCGGAGTGGCGTGCTATTGTGCATGAAATCACAAAGTTTTAACGTTGTTTTGAAGGCTGAAGATTACGCTTTTAATGACCACCAATGGTAAAAGGAGGGCAGGTTATGGATTTTTCACTGGAATTTCTTTTCTGGGTTCTGATTGCCCTCATCACCCTGATTGTAGAAGTCAGTACCGTTTCTCTGGTGTCCATCTGGTTCTGCCTGGGAGCTGCCTGCGCGGCTTTCTGTGCAGCTTTTGGCGCCGGATTCTGGATTCAGTTTGCGGTATTCCTTGCCGTTTCCGTAGTCGCTTTTCTGATTATGGGAAAGCAGGTTCGAGAGTTCTTCCGCTTTCGCCATGAACCTACCGGTACCCATACCCTGCTTGGAAAAACCGGCGTGGTAACCGAACGGATTGTACCGGGCGAGTCCGGCCGCATTAAAGTCTGTGGTCAGGACTGGAAAGCGGATGCCATTATGCAAATTGAACATGGAGCCATGGTCCGAATTACCGGACTTTCGGGAGTCACCCTGCAGGTCGCTCCGATTTAGAACGATGAAAAAGTGAAGAAAACAGCGCAGGTCGTCTTTTTGACGATCTGTTTTTCAAAACAGCGAAAAAACCATCGCTTCTTTGCGTGCGATGGCGAAAGGAGAAAAAATGATTTCGATTCATACCATTCTTACCCTGGGACTTGTGGTGCTGTTAGTGATTGTGCTGCTGGCTTTGATCTTCAGCATTGTCCACATCGTCCCACAGGCTTCGGCCTTTGTTATTCAGCGACTGGGCGCTTATCTGGAAACCTGGGATGTCGGTATCCATTTCAAGATTCCGTTTATTGACCGCATTGCCAATAAAGTCGATCTGCGCGAACAGGTCGCGGATTTCCCGCCTCAGGCCGTCATTACCAGGGATAACGTTACGATGCATATCGATACCGTCATCTATTACCAGATCACGGACCCGAAACTCTACACCTATGGCGTGGAAAATCCGATCAACGCGATTGAAAATCTGACTGCCACTACACTGAGAAACATCATCGGTGAAATGGATCTCGATCGAACACTGACCAGTCGTGATGATATCAACACGAAGATGAGAGCAACTCTTGATGAAGCCACGGATCCGTGGGGGATCAAGATCAACCGTGTCGAGCTGAAAAACATCATGCCTCCGCAGTCCATTCAGGAAGCGATGGAGAAACAGATGAAAGCCGAACGCGAACGTCGGGAAAAGATCCTTCGTGCTGAAGGTGAAAAGGAATCGACCATCCTTGTGGCGCAGGGACGTCAGGAAGCAGCCATTCTGGAAGCCAAAGCCAAACGCGAGGCGATGATTGAAGAAGCCGCCGGTCAGGCAGAAGCAATCAAATCCGTACAGAAAGCGACCGCCGAAGGGCTCGAATATCTGGCTAAAGCCGGTATTACGGATGAAGTGCTTCGACTGAAAGCCATTGAAGCGTTTGGAAAAGCCGCCGATGGCAAAGCGACCAAGATCATCATCCCTTCTGAAATTCAGGGCGCCGCCGGTCTGGCACAGGGCATTATTTCCACGGTCGAAAAGACCGTGCCTGAAGAAAAGCGCTGATCCGAAAACAGAACTGAACGAACAAAAGCGGAGCTGCTCAAAACAAACAGCTCCGCCTTTCTTTTGAAACGGGGAATAAAATCGATTTGAAGTAATAGTGAGACTATTAGAAAAGTGGTGACAAAACAATTTTCAGTGCAACAGTAAAAAGGTGGCAATTTGCCTCATTGCTTATGAAAAAGTATCGAATAAATAAAACCTGATCCAATAAATAAATATTAGATCAATGTAAAAACATTTATTAAGCAAAATAATATTTGTGTTTTTTGCAGGAGGATCACCCAAAACGCCTTTAAGTATGCCTGAGAATACAAACACACGGAGCGCTTCAGAACGAATCGCTCCGTGTTTTGTTAAGAGGATGGGCAATGGTTTTCCAATGTGCGAACAACGGATGGGGTTTGTACCTCTGGAGGCAATTCGCCTCAGTGCGGAACACTTATCGATAAGTGTAATGACTTTATCTGATTACCCGGTTCCCCTTTACTTCATGGATGTATTTGGATTAAACGATTTCGTGTACCGTGATTTTTAATTCGTCATCCAGTGCTTTCAGGACTTCTTCCACGGTGTTTTTGACTTCAAAAAGATCCATGACAGAATCGTGGATAAAACCGGCTTTACGCATGTCTTCCATGGCGGCAAGCAGGCTGTCGTAATAGCCCAGATCGTTAAACAGGATCAGGGGTTTGTGCAGCTGGCCGAGCTGTTTGAGGGTGAGAATTTCATAGAATTCTTCGAGTGTTCCGATTCCACCAGGACAGGTGACAAAGGCATCGGACAGAGATTCCATGAACGCTTTTCTTTCACGCATGGTTCGAGTAAATACGGTATCCAGTCCTTCGTTAAAGAGAACACCGGGCTGCTGGAAAAAATCAGGCGCAATACCGGTGTAGGTGCCATTTTCGTCAAGAACACCCCGAATCGAGGCGCCCATAATGCCGGTATCGCCAGAGCCATTAACCAGCTGCCAGCCTCTTTGGGCAATGCCCTGTCCAAGTTTGCGAGCATCTTCAAGATAGCGCGAATCGACCTGTGAGGAAGAACCTCCGTATACCGCAATTCCAATTGTTTTCATCATCGGCTTCCTTTCTGTGAATGGTTTTATTCGAATGTATCTTCAGTTTACTCATAAAACGCCGTTCACCTTCGGGGATGAACGGAAAAGAAAACTCCTGAGTCAGCTCAGGAGTCAGAGTGGGCAGAATCGGGAGTCCGCCGGTTTTCCAGATAGAGATGAAGCTGCTCCATGCGACAGTCACTTTCAAAAAGCAGGGCGGAGACATCGAGCAGACCTTTGTTGACGTAATCGGACTGTGGAAGGTCCTTTTTATAACGCATTTCATGCTCGAGGGATGCCCAGGAATCCATTGCGGTGGTTCGAAGCTGAATTTCGCAAAGTGTGTTCTTTCCGGAAATATCGCAAAGGCCAACCACATGCAGGGAGCGATAGCCCGAAGGTTTGGGATGAGTGATATAGTCCTTGACCTCAAGAATCTTCAGATGGTCGATATGATTCAACTCATCCAGCACATCCCGTACGTCCTGCAGGTAGGAACAGATGATTCGAATACCGGCAATATCATGCAGTTCGCGCGAAGCGTTTTGCGGGGTAGGTTCCAGTTTGAGTCGAATCAGCTTGGCATGAATGCTGTCGCGGGCTTTGAGTCGACCGGACATGGAACGAATCAGGGTATGATGTCTTCTTCGTTCAAGGGAATATTTCAGATCCAGCACGGATTTGAGCAGATAATCCTGCGTTTTCGCACAGGCTGTCATCAGCTCCGGCCAGGTTTGGGCGGTGTAGATCTCGTTAGAGTTCATGAAAGCCTCCTGGTAAAGATCAGATGATCATCGCCGGATAAATTTTCATCAAAGGAATATCCCATCTCATCAAAACGGATGAGATCTTCCGGAGTTTCGATGGAGTGTTCAGCCATCCAGCGAACCATCGCGCCTCGGGCCTGTTTGAGATGAACGGAAGACTTTTTCAGTTTGCCATCCGGTTTGAACTCCTGAAAATCCACTTCGATCATGCGAGCGTTTTTCAGATGAGCGCGGATGAGTCTGGCATATTCTTCCGAAGCCAGATTGATGATGATCGAATCTTCAAGAGCGGTTGCTGGTTTTTCCTTCCAGAATTCATAGAGCGAGAAGGGAATTCGGTTTTTCATTTCAAGACGATAGGGACGAATCCCATCGAGCGGACGAAGCAGACCATACATTCCGGAGACGATCCGTAAATGCTCATTCACATACTTCCATTGCGCATCGGTAAAGACTTTCGGTACCATGGCCGAAAAGACGACGCCATCAAATGCCAGCAAAGCCGGAGTAGGTGCCTGAAGGTATCCCCGACGCTCCGGCTCCATCTGAGCCAGGAGCTTTTTAAACAGGGGATCGGAGCACTGCCAGGCTTTCTGAAGCTGCTCGGTCGTAAGTGAAAGCAGCTGATGTCGAAGAATCTGCGATTCGGATTGGAAAAGAGGTTGTGTCATCTCAAAGCCATGAGTGTCGTCTTCCTTCATGGACAGAGAGGGAGAGAGAATGATCTTCACCCCTCCATTATAGGTGAGAGCGGTTTCGAATAAACCAACAATAGTGAGCTCAGGACCAAAAATGTGGGCAGCCGACAAGCGCATAACGGACAATCTGCACGCCGCAGCAGAAAAGTCTGAAAAATTTCAACTGTCCGGTTCGGGCCATGGACGCACCGAAAATTCTTAATAAAGCCAACCGAAAAAGATGATTTAACATCAAAATCACGATATCTGGAGATGAAAAAAATCTTAAAAAAGCGGTTGACCGGAAAGCGCTTCCCCTTTATGATGTAGACGTCTAAAGGACATGTGACTGGTAAAGCAGGCAGGATCGTTTAGAAACAGAACTCAAAAAAACGGATATCGATACGTCGAATTCCGAGAGACTCTGTTTTGAAATGGTCCTGCCTTTTTTGTTGCCTTCGGCCGGGGCGCAAACCAAAACAATGATTCACCAGAAAAACTGAAAGGAAAAATTATGGCGAAAAATTACAAGGCGCTTGCCGATGCGATTATGAGCGATATCGGCGGCGTAAAGAATGTCTCCCAGCTCGAACACTGCTCTACTCGCTTGCGTTTCACCCTCGTCGATCCGGCAAAAGCGGATCGCGAAAAACTCAAAAAGATCCCCGGTGTCATGGGGGTTGTCGGCTCCGGTGTGCAGTGCCAGATCGTTATCGGAAATGACGTGATCGAAGCTTACGATGAAATTGTCAAAAACTACCACTTCGACGGACAGGCTCCTGCCTCCGATGGTCCGAAGGAAAAAGTAAAAGTCGGCGCCTGGCTGCTCGACTTCATGGTTGGCGTATTCCAGCCGATCGTTCCGGCAATCGCAGGTGCAGGTATTCTCAAAGCGATGCTTTCTCTGTTCGTCCTGCTTGGATGGATGCAATCCGGAAGTGCATGGCATACCGTACTGATGCAGACTGCTGATGCCGCTCTCTACTTCCTGCCGATGCTTGTAGCCGTAACCATGGCCACCAAGCTGAAAATCAACCGTCTGGTTGCCGCTGCAGTCGTTGGGGCAACGCTGTTGCCGGCGATGACCACCGCAATTTCGGAAGGTCTCAATCTCTTTGGCATGAACGTTCAGGTCATCCAGTACACCTATCAGGTATTCCCGGCCATTCTGTCCGTTGGATTCCTCTATTTCGTAGAAAAATGGGTAACAAAAATTACGCCGAAACCCATCCGCGTTTTCTTTGTACCGATGATCTGCTTCCTGGTTGTCGTTCCTGTAACGCTGCTGATTCTCGGACCTCTTGGCTATAACATTGGTCAGCTTCTGACCACCGTCATCCTCTGGCTGTACGAACGTCTGGGATGGCTCGCAGTCGGTCTGCTCGCTTCGATTCTGCCGTTCATGATCGCTCTGGGCATGCACAAAGCTCTGGTGCCTTATACAGTAACCTCGATTTCCAACATGGGAGAAGAACTGCTCTACATGCCGGCTTCTCTTGCACATAACATCTCCGAAAGCGGTGCCTGCTTCGGTGTAGCTCTGCGTACCAAAGACGAAAACCTTCGTCAGACTGCGATTTCCGCAGGTATCTCTGCTCTGTTTGGCATTACTGAACCGGCTCTGTACGGTGTCACTCTTCAGCACAAAAAAGCGCTCTACGGCGTAATGGCCGGAAGCTTCATCGGTGGTGTAGCTCTGGGTCTGACTGCAGTAAAAGCTTTCGTTGCCATGGGTCCGGGTCTTGCCGGTATGGCCATGTTCATTGATCCGGCCAACTCCATGAATATCGTCTGGGCTTTCGTTGGATTCGGTATCTCGATTGTAGTTTCCTTCGTCGCCGCTCTGGTTTTCTACCGCGATGATGAAGTCCTCAATGCCGAGGATGCCGCAGCTGAAAACTCCGGCACTCCGGCTGCCTCTTTTGAAAAAGCTTTTGAACCTGCTGAACTGAAAGCTCCGGTTTCCGGAAAATGCATCGCTTTAAATGAATTACACGATGAAGTATTTGCTTCCGGCATAATGGGCCCGGGTGTAGCCTTCGAATGGAAAGGTGATACCGTGGTCGCTCCGGTGGATGGAAAAGTGATGATGGTTGCCGCAACCAAGCACGCCATCGGCTTCCAGGCTGCAACCGGTCAGGAAATCCTGATCCACGTAGGTATGGATACCGTTAACCTTGAAGGTAAAGGCTTCACTGTGCTCAAAAACACCGGTGATGAAGTCAAAGCGGGCGAGCCCGTACTCAAAGTCGATCGTGCCTTCATGAACGAAAACGGCATCGATATGACCACTCCGATGGTCATCACCAATGCGCAGAATGCCAATTGCGAATGCATTGGTGCAGGCCGTGAAGTGGAAGCAGCCAAAGACATCGTCGTGGTTTGCGAATAATCCAGCCTGAAGAAACAAACTGCCAGGGCCATCCGAGAGGATGGTCCTCAGGCGGTTATTGGCTGAAAGATCGAAAACAAACAAAAATAAAACAAAAATCTAATTATTTCATTCATAATTTTCTGATTATTTCATTCATAATTTATAGAAAGGATTTCACCATGCCATTTCCTGAAGGATTTCTCTGGGGCGGAGCACTTGCGGCCAACCAGGTCGAAGGTGCCTGGAAAGAAGGCGGAAAGGGACCGTCTGTAGCGGATATCGCTACCTATAAACCCAACGTTGACGTCAAAGACTATAAAAAACATGTAACCGTTTCTCTGGACGGGATTAAAAAAGCGATCGCGGATCCGGATGATACCTACTATCCCAAACGTCGCGGTATCGACTTCTATCACCACTACAAGGAAGACCTGGCTCTCTTTGCACAAATGGGCTTCAAAGTTCTGCGCGTATCCATTGCATGGACTCGCCTGTATCCTACCGGTGAGGAAACCGAACCCAATCAGGAAGGGATCAAATTCTATAAGGATCTTTTCCAGGAAATGAAGCGCCTCAACATCGAGCCGCTCGTGACTTTGCACCATTATGAACCGCCTCTGAATCTGGCGATGAAATACAACGGCTGGACGGATCGTCGCGTAATTGAGTATTTCGAACGCTTTGCGAGAACCTGCTTTGAAGAGTTCTCCCCGTACGTTAAATACTGGCTCAACTTCAACGAAGTGGATTCCATCATTCGTCATCCCTATACTACAGCCGGAATTATCCCCGAACTGTGCAAGGGCAATGAACTCCAGTGCTGCTATCAGGCACTGCATCATCAGTTTGTTGCGGCAGCCAAAGCGGCAATCATGCTCAAGGAAATTCGTCCGGATGCCCTGATGGGATGCATGCTCACCAAGCTGATGACCTACCCGCGCACCTGCGCTCCTGAAGATGTTGCCGCGACTCAGCGCAAGAACCTCGATAACATGTTCTACTCTGATGTGATGGTTTTCGGTGAATACCCCAGACTGAAGCTCAAAGAGCTGGAAGGGGAGGGAATTGCGATCGAAATGGCCGAAGGCGATCTCGAACTGCTCAAAAAAGGCGTCGTGGATTTCGTTTCCTTCAGCTACTACATGTCGATGACCGAATCCGTCGATCCGAATGCGGAAAGGACGCCGGGCAATACCGTTCTCGGTGTGAAAAACCCGTATCTGCCTTCTTCCGAATGGGGCTGGCAGGTCGATCCGATCGGCCTTCGTGTATCGCTGATCGAACTGTACGACCGCTATCGCAAACCGCTGTTCATTGTGGAAAACGGCATTGGTTCCAAGGATGTCCTTGAAGAAGACGGCTCCATCCACGATCCATACCGCATCGACTACTTCCGCTCTCACTTCAAAGAGATGGAAAAAGCCATCGATGCCGGTGTGGAACTGATGGGGTACACCAGCTGGGCGCCGATCGATCTGATCTCCGCCAGCACCAACCAGATGTCCAAACGCTACGGCTTCATCTATGTCGACCAGGATGATCTGGGCAACGGCAGTCTGAAGCGGTATAAAAAGGACAGCTTCGACTGGTATAAGAAAGTCATTGCCACCAATGGCAAAGATATGGACTGAAGTCTGAATTTATTTGAGAATAGATCCTGACGGTTTTGGGAAAGGAGAAGATTATGCCTCGTATTCAGAAAGTACTGAATTCCAGCGTTGTACTCGCACAGGACTCGAAAAGAGGCGAGTGCATAATTCTCGATAAAGGGATCGGATATGGAAAAAAGCCCGGAGAAGAAGTCACGCTTTCCAAAGAAGCGAGGGTCTTCAAACCCACTGCCCAAGGAGAACTCGACAAGCTTGGCGAACTGCTTGGCTCCATTGATTCTTCCTATCTTGAAGCGGCGAGTCTGATTGTTGATTATGCCACCGCTCTGCTTGGTGAGCCGCTTGATGAACATATCTACCTGGCGCTCACAGACCACATTCACTTTGCGGTCGTTCGTCAGAAGGAAGGGCTCATTCTGAACAACCGGATGTATTGGGAGATCAAGAGTTTTTATCCTCGAGAGTTCAGAATCGGAGAATATGGTCTGAAAGTGATCAAATCGGTCTGTGGTATTGAACTGGATGCCAAGGAAGCGGCTAACATTGCTTTCCATATCATCAACTCTGAAAAGAACGCGAAGGATTCCTACGATACCGGACAGGCGACGAAGATGATGGAGCAGATTCTGCAGATCGTCACCTATTCGCTTAAGGAAACTCCGGATGAGCATTCGCTGACGTATTCCCGCTTCCTGACCCATGTGCAGTTTTTCATTCAGCGTTTTTTCAATAACGCCATGCTTACGGATGAAGATCTGGGCATGTTTGAAAAACTCTCCAAAGCGTATCCGGATTCGATGGCGATTGCCGAAAAAGTTCGACAGTTTCTTGAACAGCAGTACCATCAGCTCATTCCGGATGAGGAAACGACGTATCTTGCCATTCATATTCATCGTCTGATGATGAAAAGATATTGATCCAGAAAGGACGGCCGCTCGGTCGTCCTTTAGCTATGTTTTAGAAGAAGAAAGAAACTCACTGGTACAGATCCGTACGGCGAAGCTTCCAGAACGGAGATCGGGTTCGAATCTGCTCCACCTGCTTTTCATCGATCTCCACCACCAGCACTCCGGGCTCACTGCCCATTTCGGCCATGACGACTCCATCAGGAGATACGCAAAGCGAATGGCCATAGCTCGAGTAGGATCCATAGTCTTTTCCAGCCGGGTTGACGGCACAGACAAATACTTCGTTTTCCATTGCTCGAGTCTGCATTAAAGGCTGCCAGTGTTTGGCTCCGACGGCCGCATTGAATCCGCAGGGAGCAGCAAGCAAAAAACAGTCCGAACAAAGTGAGCGCGCTGCTTCGGGAAAGCGCATATCAAAACAGATCAGCACCCCGATGTTTCCCCAGGGAGAGTGGACTTTGCAGAAATGATCGCCCGGTTCAAACACATCGCTTTCTCGATAGGTATGTCTGGAGGTATGGACTTCAAGCAGATGACTCTTGTCGGCAATCGAGACGATTTCTCCCTGATCGTTGAGAATGGCACAGGAATTATAGAGGGCGTCTCCTTCTTTTCTTGGAAGAGATCCCGCAATCATCCAGATTCCGTGTTCCTTACAGAACGAGGAAAAAAGATTCATCCACGCATCCCATTCACCGCTGTGTTCAGGAATATTCGCGTTGATAAATGGGGTGTTGAACAGCTCGCAAAGCAGAACCAGATCCGGATGCGAATCGCTGGCTGTATTAAGCAGGGAGCGGATGTGGTTGAGGTTGGTTTGAAAATCGTTGGAAACTTCAGGCTGGATCAGGGCAATGCGCATGGAAAGCTCCTCCTTCAACTTCTGCATTCTGTTTCTCTCAGTTTATCTCACTCATCCCCTTCACAAAACTTCCCTAACACTGGCCATGATGGAGGGAGAGGCGTTTGAGCGCTTCAGGCATAAGGTCGGAAGGGACTCAAAGCAGGATTTATACTGAAACAAACGGAGGATTCTCTATGCCTATCATTCAATTAGCTCCTGCTGCGGTTGCTCATGATAATGAAGCCGCTCAAATCAAAACCCTGCTGAATACTGAAGAACTGCTTCAGGAAGATTCCAAATACCTGCTGACCGAAATGCCCGGTCATCAAAACGTCATTACGACCGGACCGGATCAGGGCAAATCCCTGGGTCAGTGGCTGGAACAAAGCCAGGGCGAAGTTCTTGGCACTCGTGGTGCCCGATATGGTCACATTCCTTTTGAAATCCGTGATCTTGGCGCAGAAAACGCCGAGCTGTTCTATTCTCCCGGAAAGAAGCATTCGGCCAACTGGTTTGTCACCGATGCTCCCGAAAATGCGGCAATCTATTTCGGATTCAAAAACCAGCTCACCCCCGAAGAGCTGGAAGCTGTTATTAAAAACGGCAGCTGGAAAGACAAACTGACTCGCGTGGAAACCAAAGCCGGCGATCTGTTCGATCTCGAACCCGGTACCCTGTATGTCTTTGAAAAAGGATTGCGGATTCTGGAAGTACAGAAAACCGTAGACGAACCCGTAACGGAAGAAGCCGTAACGTTTGAAAAAGTGGAACTGATGCATGATGAAGACGATCATGAACATGAACACGATGAAGTTGCGGATGGTGAAGCGGAAACCGCCTGCGCCGGATATAACGACGTGTTCGTCTTTGATCTGTATCGTGTCGATGGTCGACTCGATCTGGATGCTTCCGGACGTTCTTTCAAGGTACTCGTTTTCTTCAATGGCGATGCGGTCGTCAATGCCGAAGATCAGACGTTCCATGTTGAACCGGATTCCGTGCTCTTCGTCGGTGCCAATACACCGGAATTCAATGTCACCGGTAACTGCTCCTTTGGTCTGGTTCATTTAAGCTGAATTTCCTTGTGGGATGGCGAAAGCTGTCCCTTTTTTTTCGGTTTTTCTTTACTGAACGAATCTTTATAATGGCTGTTATGAATCATCGGACACTGCTTGACTGGTATGAAAAAGAGAAACGGGATCTGCCTTTTCGACAGGATCGCGATCCCTATAAAATATGGATCAGCGAAATCATGTCGCAGCAGACTCGCATCGAAACCCTGTTACCCTACTATCGGGCCTTCGTGGAAAAATGGCCGGATGAAAAAGCGCTGGCGGCTGCCGATGAAGATGAGCTGCTCAAAGCCTGGCAGGGGCTGGGTTATTATTCGAGGGCGCGCAACCTGAAAAAAGCCGCTTTGCAGTGTATGGAAAGGTTTGACGGAAAACTGCCTCAAACCAAAAAAGAGCTGATGAGCCTTGCCGGAATCGGGGATTATACCGCCGGAGCGATCGCATCGATTGCTCATGATCAGCGAGTGAGTGCCATCGATGGCAATGTCATCCGAGTCTATGCCCGGTATTACGGACTGAAGGATGACTTTTCAAAGGCGAAAAATCGAAAACATCTGGAAAAACTCGTGGAAAACGACCTTCCGGAAGCAAAGCAGACCGGAAACTGGAATCAGGCGCTGATGGAGCTTGGCGCAAGGGTCTGCATGCCTAAAAAAGCGGACTGTATGGTTTGCCCGCTTCGTGAAGGCTGTGAGAGTTTTAAAACCGGTAATCCCCTTGATCTGCCGGTTCGGTCCAGACCGAAAGATCGTAAAGTCGAATCCAGAAAGGTGATTGTTCAGGCGGCCTGGAAGGATGGCCAGTGGTGCATTCATCTTCGTCGTCGTCCTGAACAGGGATTGCTTGCCGGATTGTTTGAATTTGATGAAGAGCTTCCGGATTCGGTTCTTGAACAGATCCGACTGGGAAGTTATCTTCATGTTTTTACCCATAAGGAATGGCAGATGAGCGGAACGCTTGTCATCACCACGATCGGGGAAGGGTTTCTTCCGATTCAGGAAATCGAGAAAACCGCAGCTATTCCCGGAGCGTTTATGCCTTTTTATCTTCGTGCAAAGGAGGTTCTTCATGAAAAAGCCCGTTAAAATCGTCGCGGTGGATCTGGACGGCACCCTGCTGTACAACACCCGAAAAATTACCGACCGAACGCTGAAAACCATCCGCGAACTGCGCAAAAGAGGCATCCGCTTTGGCATCTGTTCCGGACGTTCGGCGATCGCGTTACAGAAGATGGTCAAAGTCTGGGGCATCGAAAACGATGTCGATTTTGTGCTCGGCTTCAATGGCGCACAATACTGGGATCCGAAAACCGGAACGGTTGAAGAAACTCACCCTCTGGATGCTGATGGGGTTCGGGAAATCTTTGCGGCTGCCAAAGATACCCCATTTATTTATGGAGAGTATCAGGGGAAAAACTTTGAAGCGACCCGTTTCAATATCCTGACCGGAGCCATGGCCGCTCGAAATGAGCTGGGTAAAAAGCAGGTTTCTCAAAAAGAGCTGGAAAAAAGTACGCTCAAGCTGATGGCGGTCGGCTGGCCCTGGACGCTCAATCGCTGGCTGAAAAGTGGAAACAAAAATCAGCTGAAAGAAGCCAGAGTCTTCCAGTCCGGTCCGTTTCTGCTCGAATTCGTCCATAAGGATCTTTCCAAACTCGAAGGGGTAAAAAAAGCGGCCGAAAAATATGGAGCCAGTCTCGATGAAGTGGTCACATTTGGCAATGATAATAACGACCTGGAAATGTTAGCGGGAACGCAGGGAGTGGCTATGGCCAATGCCTTACCGGCCATCAAAGCCGCTGCACCGTATCTCACCCTGTCCAACCGACAGGATGGAGTGGCGGATTTTATCGAAAAATACATCCTGACCGATGCCATCCCGCCCCAGAACCCGGCCTGGCACCAGACAAAGATAAAGGATTCCGATCGGATTTAATTGCGATGGAAACGTAAAGGCAGAGTGCTCGCTCTGTCTTTTTGTTTACTCTGATAAAAAAATAGTCTATCGTGAATGAGATTGACTGGAGCTGAGCGCTTCCATGGCGAATCACTGTATCGTAAACCAGTGAAACGAGCAGAGAAAAAGCCATATTTAAAGGAGAATTAATCCTTCTTCTGCATACTGGAAGCGCAGGATGCAGCCCATCAATTCACATCGGGATATGTAAATTCCTATGTTAGAATGTAGTTTGCGAAAAAATAGAGTGAAAGGAGGACGTTATGGCCCTTTTTGGAGGAATGTTCTCAGAAGAAGCCCGCGAGCTGAAAAAGCTGGAAAAGACCGCTGATCAGGTTCTGGCTCACGAGCAGGAAATGAAATCTCTTTCTGATGAACAGTTAAGAAATAAAACCGATGAATACCGCCAGCGTCTGGCAAAAGGAGAAACTCTGGACGATCTGCTGCCGGAGGCTTTTGCGACCGCCCGTGAAGCTGCTTACCGGGTAATTGGCGAAAAACCATATAAAGTTCAGATTGAAGGATCCGCGGCAATGCACCGCGGTGATATTGCGGAGATGAAGACCGGTGAGGGTAAAACCCTGACCGCAACCATGGCCGTATATCTCAACGCCCTGGAAGGCAAAGGCGTTCATGTCATTACGGTCAACGAATACCTGGCAGGACGAGATGCAGCATGGATGGGCGAAATCTATCGCTTCCTCGGACTGACCGTTGGTGTAAACAAACGTGAGCTTTCCGCTGCTGAAAAGCGTGCGGCTTATGCCTGCGATATTACCTACACCACCAACTCGGAGCTTGGATTTGACTATCTTCGCGACAACATGGTGACCGACGTCAAAGACCGCGTACTTCGCGGGCTGCATGTCGCCATCGTCGATGAGGTTGACTCCGTTCTGATTGACGAATCCCGTACCCCGCTGATTATTTCCGGTGGTAAAAAGGATACGGCCAACCTGTATATCGCTTCCGACCGTTTTGTCAAAACGCTCGTTAAGCCTGAATACGAATACGACAAGTACTCCAAGGAACAGAAAATTGTTTCCGGAGACTATGACATTGATGAAAAGACCCGTCAGGTAATGTTAACGGATTCCGGTGTGGAAAAAGCCGAGAAGTTCTTTAACCTCAACAACCTGTACGATCTCGAGAATACACAGCTCGTCCACCACATCAACCAGGCCCTCAAGGCCAACTACATCATGATGAAGGACGTGGAATATGTAGTCAGCGATGATCAGGAAATCGTCATCGTCGACCAGTTCACCGGACGTATCATGCCCGGTCGTGCCTACTCCGATGGTCTGCATCAGGCCATTGAAGCCAAGGAAAATGTGCCCATCAAGGAAGAAACCTCGACACTGGCCACCATCACCTACCAGAACTTCTTCCGTCTGTATGAAAAGCTGGCCGGTATGACCGGTACAGCCAAGACCGAAGAAGAAGAGTTCCTGAACACCTATAACATGCGCGTTGTGGTCATCCCCACAAACAAGCCGGTTATTCGTCAGGACCTGCCGGATGCCATCTATGCCCGTAAGGATGATAAATACAAAGCGCTCGTCAAAAAAGTTCATGAACTTTATGACAAGGGACAACCGGTGCTGGTCGGCACGATTGCCGTTGAAGTTTCCGAACTGCTCCACCAGATGCTCAAAAAGGAAGGCATTCCGCATGAAGTGCTCAATGCCAAAAACCATGCGCGTGAAGCGGAAATCATCGCCAAAGCCGGTCGTCCGAAATCCGTAACCATAGCCACAAACATGGCCGGACGAGGCACCGATATCAAGCTGACTCGCGAAAGCCGTGAGCTTGGCGGTCTGGCGGTACTGGGTTCCGAACGTCACGAATCGAGACGTATCGACAACCAGCTGCGTGGTCGTTCCGGTCGTCAGGGTGACCCCGGATTCTCCCGTTTCTATGTTTCTCTGGAAGATTCCCTGATGGTTCGCTTCGGTACCGACAAACTCAAAAACCTCTTCGCCTCCCTTGGCGGAGAAGAAGAGATCGAGTCCAAGCAGGTTACCCGCTCCATCACGATGGCGCAGAAAAAGGTTGAAGGCTTCAACTTCGATACCCGTAAAAACCTGCTCGACTACGATGATGTACTGCGCAGACAGCGTGAGATCATCTACGATCAGCGCAACAAAGTTCTTGAAAGCGAAGATGTGCATGATATGGTTCGCCTGATTTTCGAAAAAGTTGTGGATCAGGCCCTGCAGGCCAATCTTTCCAGTGACCGCAAAAACGAAGTGGATCTGCCCGCTCTGGTCAAATCCCTCGAAATGCTTGGTTTAACAGGAGATCGCGCTTTCCATGTTGAAGAACTCGAAGGCAAGAACTACGACGAACTCAAAAAATATATTTTCGATAAAATCTGGAACGGCTACGAAGCGGAAATCGAACTGGCCAAAGCGCAGTTCCTTCCCTTTGAAAAGACCGTGGTCCTTCGCAATATTGACCGCAACTGGGTTGAACATATCGACCGGATGGACAAGCTGAGAAGCGGTATCTATCTGCGTTCCTATGCTCAGAACAACCCGCTGCAGCAGTATGTGCAGGAAGGCTTTGACATGTTTGAAGAGATGAACATGCGCATTGACCGCGAAATTGCTTCCTACCTGCTCAAGGTTCGTATCCGTCAGGCCAAACCTGCCAATAAGGTAGAAGCCGTTCGCGAAGCCAGAGAAGCGAGGAAAAATAATGGAACTGTTCGAGCTTAAACAAATTCTTTCTACTCACCTGGAGAAGTTGGACTCTCTGGGTGAGTCACTTTGACCTCCCGGTCAAAAAAGATCAGATTCAGGATTACGACAATCAGATGCTCCAGGAGGGATTCTGGAGCGATCAGAAAAAAGCCCAGAGCATTATCCGCAAGCAGAATTCGCTCAAGGATATCGTCTCGGGCTATGAACACCTGCGTGAAGTCTTCGATGGACTGGCAGAAACTGCCGAAGCCCTGAAGGAAGACTTTGACGAGGATTTGATGGAAATGGCGGCTGAGGAAGCCGAAGAAGCCGTAAAGGAAATGGATGCTTTTGAAGTTAAGGTCCTTCTTTCCGGTGAATACGATGACTCCAATGCCATTCTCGAATTCCATCCGGGTGCCGGGGGTACCGAATCCTGCGACTGGACAGGCATGCTTTATCGCATGTATACCCGTTATGCGCAAAACAAGGGATTCAAAGTCAGTGTGCTGGATTTCCAGGAAGGTGAAGAAGCCGGTGTCAAATCGGCCACCATTCTGGTCGAAGGAGACAAGGCGTATGGCTATCTCAAAGGTGAAAAAGGGGTGCATCGTCTGGTGCGTATCTCTCCCTTTGATGCCGGAGCGAGAAGACATACCTCGTTTGCTTCTGTGGAAGTCATGCCTCAGTTCAACGATGACATTGAAATCGAGATCAAACCGGAAGATTTGATCATCGAAACCAAACGTGCATCGGGAGCCGGAGGTCAGCACATTAACAAAACCGACTCCGCCATTCGTATGGTCCACAAGCCAACCGGCATTGTGGCAACCTGCCAGTCCGGACGAAGCCAGATCCAGAACCGTGAGGAAGCCCTCAACATTCTGAAATCCCGTCTGCTTCAGCGTGAGATTGAAGAGCAACAGAAGAAGATCGCGGCCCTTAAAGGCGAAACCAAAGCCAATGAATGGGGAAGCCAGATTCGAAGCTACGTTCTTCATCCCTATACGCTGGTCAAGGATGCCCGAACCGGTTATGAAACCAGTCAGGCCCAGAGCGTGCTCGATGGGGATCTCGATGGATTCATTTTTGCCTGGCTCAAATCCCAGGTGCAGTAATCGTTCGATTCAAAAAACATTTCAACCGCTGTTTCCTTTTGCAAAGCGCAAAGAGGCAGCGGTTGTTTTTGCGGCTTCACCAAAAACATATAATATCAATACATTTAGTTAATAATATTCATCCAATTAGTCTTGAATAGTTTCCACGAATTTATATTTCTGCAATACTTATAAATTTATAAACCATGTGGAAAACTTTACAGATCACGTTATAATGAAAGTGCTTTAACAAACCTTTAAGAAAACGCAAATGCAATCGAGATCAGATGTTTTTCCATCTGATTAAGGATTGATTGTGATTTCTTTCTGCAGTTACCTAAAGCCATTCATGTAACAGGAGGCTCAATCATGACCAATGTATTAACCGCAGCGAGTTACTGCCGCCGCCTGTATCGGATGGAACGGCAGAGAACCATCTCGGAAACGGCTCTGCAGTATTTTCTCTATCTTGCACAGGTTGAATCGCTCGCTCAGTTCGATAAACCGCTTTTTGAGGAAGTACTGATTGCCGGAGAAAACGGACCGTACAGCCCGATCGTCGCCGCATCAGGGAACGACGAATCCGACTACTCAATGCACGAAGTGCCCGAGCTTCTTCCTCAGGATAAATACCTGCTGGAATATACGGTAAAACAGTACGCCAGAAAGCCGATCAACATTCTTCATGGCATTGTCTGCAGGGACAAGTCCTGGATCTGCGCCAGAGAAAGAGGCGAGATGACCGGTGAAGAGTATCCTCTGATGTCTCTTGAAGATATTCGAAAAGATGCCATGCGGGTGCGGATGGTCGATTCCATCTGGATGCGCAATAAAGAAGAAAGTGATGACAACCGTCAGCGGTTGGCCAGAATTCGCCGCAAAAAAAGAGGAGAATCCCTCGAGCCGGTCATTACCGATACCGGCAGCGAAGAGCAG
>Cam_p2__coassemble_1217_pt1 | contig 24485 bp, 40 predicted proteins | sample Cam_p2__metabat2_low_PE_009 | metagenome-assembled genome bin Cam_p2 | reverse complement strand
GTTAGTGTGAAGGAATTGGGGTTAGGATACTAGACGTGCATCATTTGACGCTTACTGATAGAGTGATGACAGGAGGTTTTGTTTTATGGCTTACCAAAAATTTACCGAAGAACTCTGCGAGTTTATTCGTCAGTGTCCAAGCATGTTCCATTCCGCAGCAACCATTGAATCCATTCTTGTGGATGCGGGATACAGCCTGCTTCGCGAAAAAGATCCATGGAACCTTGAAGCCGGAAAAGGCTATTACGTCAAACGCAATAACAGTTCCATCATCGCTTTCGCCATCCCGAAAACGCTCGACACTTACCATTTCCAGATGAGTGCAGCGCATACGGATTCTCCAACGTTCAAAATCAAATCCGTTCCGGAACTGACCGGACCGGCCGATTATCTCAAGCTCAATGTCGAAGCCTACGGTGGCATGATCGACATGACCTGGCTGGACCGTCCGCTTTCCATTGCCGGACGCGTTCTGGTCGAAGAGGGCAATCAGCTGACCAGCCGTCTTTTCTATATGGATGAAGATGTTCTGACCATCCCGAATGTGCCCATTCACTTCAACCGTCAGGTCAACGAAGGTTTCGCTTTTAACCGCCAGATCGATCTCTGCCCGCTGTTTTCTGCAGGGGAGATGACCAAAGGTTCATTTGATCAGATGGTTGCCGATCAGCTCGGTGTTGAAGTTTCTCAGATCAAAGGCAAGGATCTGTTCCTGGTTAACCGTCAGAAAGGCGTCCTCTGGGGATATAAGGAAGAATTTGTTTCCTCTCCGAAACTGGATGACCTCGAATGCGCCTATACCACCCTTCGTGGCTTTATCGAGGGCGACCATGAACACAAGATCGATGTCTATTGCTGCTTCGATAACGAAGAAGTCGGATCCAACACCAAACAGGGTGCGATGTCGACCTTCCTGAAAGACACCCTTCGTCGCATTAACGACGGACTGGGCAAATCCGAAGAAGACTACTATCGTGCCGTTGCTCAGAGCTTCCTGGTTTCCGCAGACAACGGTCATGCGGTTCATCCCAACCATCCCGAAAAGACCGATGAAGTCAATGCGGTATTCATGAATAAAGGACCGATCATCAAGGAAGCCGCCAACCAGAAATACACCACCGACGCCTTCTCCAGAGCGGTCTTCACCAAAGTGTGTGAAGCAGCCGGTGTTCCTTACCAGTGCTTTGCCAACCGTTCGGATATCGTTGGCGGATCGACGTTAGGTAACCTGTCCAACACGCAGGTCTCTGTTCATGCTGTGGATATCGGACTGGCTCAGCTCGCCATGCATTCGTCTTTCGAAACCGGCGGAGCCAAAGACCCCTGGTATCTGTATCAGGCAATGAAGCAGTACTTCAATACGAATATCCTGATCGATGGTGCTGATCAGGTCATCTTTGAATGAGTACAAAACCTGCGTCCTGGCGAACCAAAGCCTTCGATAAGAAAACCGCAGCCTACAGTGGCAATCCCGCATGGGAAAAGACGATGAGCGAAATCGAGTCTGCCAAAGCTTCAACCGCAATGAAGCATGCAGCTGCTGAATATGCGGCCACTCTGATGAGTGAAGAAAAAAAGCTTCCGGAACGAATCCTGTCGAAAAGACGAACCGGATCGTTTAAGGAAAGCGCAACGCAGACCGTATCCAACGATCGCGGGACCTTCCAGATCTCCGGCATGATCACCATGATCTGCGCGGTATTGATCGCTCTGTTTATCCGTTCCGTCATGATGGATAAATACCTGATCAATTTCTCAGTGGACGCTCTGGTTGCGGCAGCTGCCGCCGGATTTCTGATCGTCAATCTGACCACACAGTTTGGCATTATCCGTCTGTATGGAAAGACCAATGACTTTGTCTGGATGGATATCCTTGGCTTTGCGCTGTGGTTCTGCCTGATGTTATGGCTGAAAGGCTTTGATGCCTCTCTGTTTGTATTTGTGATTGTGTATCTGATCGAGCGCTGGCGCTTTGACCAGACCACAAAGACATTTCTCAATGAAGTAGACAACCCGGACCAGTAATCCGGGTTTTTCTTTTGGACAGGAAAAGAGAAGGAAGGGAAAAATAAGGAAAGGAAAGGAAGAATAAGAAAAAGAGGAAGAATAAGAAAAAGAGAAGGAAGGGAAAGAAAAGATAAGGATCAGAAAAGCAAAGAGAAAAGGAAAAGCGGAAGGACAGAAAAGAGGAAAGGGAAGGGCAGACAGAAAGTGGTGAAGGGGAACGTTAAACCTGCATGCTGGATCTGAACGCATAAAGTGATGGTCCAGCAGTACAGAGCGATGAACAGAGATCAGATCCGGTTCCATATTTATTAGAGTCGTTACAGGGGAATCCCTGCGAATGAACATTGTGAATGTCGTAAGAGATCGGATTTCCTCCATCCGTTCGTCGATCCGCTGGTTTTTGTGCACTGAGACTCTTCCGGGATGCTCAAACGAACGTTTTCGGGTATCCTTTCAAAGGGTATTTATCCATTCTTTATACCGTTCTTTATACCGTTTATCCTTCCTGAAGGAACTTTCGGTCTGTTTTAAGCGGTCGAGATTCGTTTGACGACGTCTTTTGGGAAGTTGAAAAGACGAATTCGGCGACGAAAGAGCCGGAATGGGGCGAGACGGGATTCGTTAATGAAACCTGCGCTTACATGAAAATGAAACAGTTTTCAGAAATAAAAAACCGGAAAAGGCTTTAGGTTTGCGGAAAATCGAAGATGAATGGAAAAACCGAGAGGATTTTCACTTGTATTGATCCCGGAGGTTTGATAGAATACTCAAGCACTGCGAGGAAGTGCGAGGTTGCTGACCCACTGAAATACGTTGTCATGGAATGGGTCAGGGAATTCGCATGGAGCATGTTTATCAAGAATAAACGAAAGGAGCAACCATGGCAAAAAACACAATGAGAATCCGCTTGAAAGCGTATGAGCACCGCATTCTGGATGACAGCGCCAAGAAAATTGTTGAAGCTGCCCAGAAACATGGTGCCAAGAAGGTTGTCGGACCCGTTCCTCTGCCCACAGAAAAACAGGTCGTAACCATCCTTCGCGCCGTTCACAAGTACAAAGATTCCCGGGAACAGTTCGAAATCCGTACGCACAAGCGTCTGATTGAGATCGTAGGCCCGAACAAGGAAACCATCGATGCACTGCAGAGACTGGAACTGCCCAGCGGCGTTGACATCGAAATCAAACTTTAATGGAGGAAGTCATCGTGAAAGGTTTGTTAGGAAGAAAGTTAGGGATGACTCAGGTCTTCACTGAAGATGGCTTGCTGATTCCTGTAACTGTTATCGAAGCCGAACCCAACGTCGTTCTGCAGGTTAAAACCACAGACACTGATGGATACAATGCAGTACAGCTTGGTTTCGAAGACAAGAAAGAAAAGAACGCGGTTAAACCTGAGATCGGACATGCCAAAAAGGCAGGAACCGGTCCGAAGCGTTTCATCCGCGAAGTACGCGACTGCGACCTCAACCTCAATGTAGGCGACACAGTCGGCGTAGATATCTTTGCCCCGGGTGAACAGGTCGATGTAATCGGCACATCCAAAGGTAAAGGCTACATGGGTACGATTTACCGTAACAATGCCCATCGGGGTCCGAAAACTCATGGTGGATCCAAGAACATCCGCCACATCGGATCCCTCGCTACCAACGGTATTACTTCCCGTCAGGGACGCATCATGAAGGGCACCGCAATGCCTGGTCATGAAGGTGCAAAACGCACGACTGCTCCGAACCTGACCGTGATCAAAGTAGATGCAGAAAACAACTATGTACTCGTTAAGGGAAATGTTCCCGGACCGAAAAAAGGCATGGTGATGATCCGCACTGCCAAGACCAGCAAGGGCGACAAGGAACCTGTCGTTCTGATCAGCCGCACTGAGGAGGTCACAGAATAATGGCACTCATCGACGTAATCAACCAGAAAGGCGAAGTCGTTGGACAGTACGATCTGAAAGACGAGATCTTCGCTATTGAGCCCCATGCAGAAGCTCTGTATGAAGCTGTAAAAATGCAGCAGGCCGGCAAACGCCAGGGTACTCACTCCACTAAAGGACGTTCTGAAGTATCCGGCGGTGGACGCAAGCCTTATCGTCAGAAAGGCACCGGCCGTGCCCGTCAGGGTTCCATCCGCGCTGCTCAGTATCGCGGAGGCGGAACCGTATTCGGACCCAAACCGAGAGACTACTCCTACAGAATCAACAAGAAAGTTCGCAGACTCGCTCTGAAATCCGCACTTTCCAGCAAGGTTCTCGATAAGGAATTCGGTATTCTCAACCAGCTCGTTCTCGAAGCTCCGAAAACGAAAGAATTCGCAGCCATCGTGGAAGCCGTTAAAGCTCCGAGCAAAACTCTGTTCGTGCTTGGCGCTGATGAAGACGGTGTGGACAACGTTTACCTGTCCGCTCGTAACATCCCGGATGTCATCCTGATGAACAGCCGCGGTATCAACGTCTACGATCTGCTCAACGCCAATCAGGTCTTCATGACTGAACAGGCCGTTAAAGAAGTAGAGGAGGCTCTTTCCTGATGAAAGACTACAGAGACGTAATCCTTCGCCCGATCGTGACTGAACAGTCCATGGCCGGCCAGGAAGATCTGAATAAATACACTTTCGAAGTTCCCAAAAAGACCAACAAAGTGGAAGTACGCCAGGCAGTGGAAAACCTGTTCGGTGTAAAAGTTGAAAAAGTCAACATCGTCAACGTGAAACCTCATACCAGACGCTTCGGCCGTACGGTCGGAACTGTCCCTGGCTACAAGAAAGCCATCGTTACCGTTAAGGAAGGCGACACGATCGACATTTTCGGATCTGAAGAATAATCACTCTTCGGAAAGATCCATCAGGGAGAAGACGCTATTTCCTGAATAAACATTGCGAATGAGAGGAGAAAAAGTTTATGCCGATTAAGAAGTATAAACCGACTACACCTGGCCGCCGCGGAATGTCCGGACTGACCTTTGAAGAAATCACAAAGACCACTCCGGAACGCAGCCTGACTGCTCCGTTAAAGAGCAAAGGCGGTCGTAACAACACTGGCCGTATCACTACCCGTCATCAGGGTGGAGGCCACAAGAGAACTTACCGTATCATCGACTTCAAACGGAACAAGGACAACATCCCGGCTACCGTTAAAGCGATCGAATATGACCCCAACCGCACCTGCAACATCGCACTGCTTGCTTATGCGGATGGTGAAAAACGCTACATCCTCGCCCCGAAGGGCCTGATGGTTGGCGACAAAGTCGTTTCCGGAAACGAAACCGACATCAAAACAGGTAATGCCTGCGAACTGCGCAACATGCCTGAAGGTACTATCGTTCACAACATCGAACTCAAACCCGGCAAGGGTGGCCAGATGGCCAGAGCTGCCGGTGCGAGTGCACAGATCCTGGGTGTGGAAGACAAATATGTCACCATGCGCCTGACCTCCGGTGAAGTACGTAAGGTTCTTGGAACCTGCCGCGCTACCGTAGGTACCGTTGGTAACGAAGACCACAGCCTGGTTAACCTTGGTAAAGCCGGACGTACCCGCTGGAAAGGTGTTCGCCCGACAGTTCGTGGTTCCGTAATGAACCCGAATGACCACCCGCATGGTGGTGGTGAAGGCCGCACCCCGATTGGACGCAAGTCTCCTATGACTCCCTGGGGCAAGAAAGCTCTGGGTGTTAAGACCCGCGATAAGAAGAAAGCTTCTACCAAGCTGATCGTCCGCAGAAGAAACGGCAAATAGACAAGGAGAACGTTGAAATGAGTCGTAGTTTGAAAAAAGGGCCATTTGTCGATGAGCACCTGATGAATAAAGTTCAGGCTCTGAATGCTTCCAACAAAAAAGAAGTCATCAAGACCTGGAGTCGCCGTTCAACTATTTTCCCTGAATTCGTTGAACACACCTTTGCCGTTTACAACGGTAAGGAACACGTACCTGTATACGTTACTGAAGATATGGTCGGACACAAACTCGGTGAGTTTGTTCCCACCCGCAAATACACCGGACATGCATCCGATGACAAGAAAGGCAAAAAGTAGGAGGAAGACATGGAAGCAAGAGCAACCGCAAAAACACTTCGCATTCAGCCTCGCAAAGCCAGACTCGTCCTGGATCTGATCCGCGGCAAAAATGTTGAAGAAGCTGCAGCCATCTGCAAATTCACTCCCAACAAAGGCGGTGAAATGGTCGGCGCAGTTCTGAAAAGTGCAGTCGCCAACGCGGTCAACAACCACGATATGGACGAAGACAGACTGTACGTGAAAGAATGCTACGCCAATGAAGGTGTGACCCTGAAACGGTTCATGCCCAGAGCCAAAGGCAGCGCCAGCCCCATTAACAAACGCACCAGCCACATCACTGTTGTAGTGGCTGAGAAGGAATAAGGAGGAGAACCATGGGTCAGAAAGTTAGCCCGATTGGAATGCGGACCGGTATCATCCGTGACTGGCAGTCCAGATGGTATGCAGACGATAAAGAATTCTCGAAACTTCTGATGGAAGACGTGAAAATCCGCGACTGCGTGGAAAACTACTACGCCGATCTCTCCAAGAAAGCAGCGGATAAGAGAAAAGCCGATCCTCAGATTTCCAGAATTGAAATTGAAAGAACGCAGAACCGCATGACTCTGGTCATCCGTACTGCTCACCCTGGCGTGGTTATCGGCGCTGAAGGCAAGTCCATCGACGGCCTGAAAAAGGAACTGCAGAAACTCACTCACGTGAAGAACCTGCAGATCAACGTTGTGGAAATCGCCAACCCGAACCTTGATGCCAGACTCGTAGCCCGCTGGATCGCCAACGAGCTCGAAAACCGTAAATCCTTCCGTGCCACTCAGAAAAAGGCCATCCAGAACTCCATGCGCGCAGGTGCCAAGGGAATCAAAACCTCGGTGTCCGGTCGTCTTGGCGGTGCGGATATCGCCCGTACTGAAGGATATTCTGAAGGTGTTGTACCTCTGCACACACTTCGTTCCGATATCGACTACGCTCTTGAAGAAGCGGCTACCACTTATGGCCGTCTGGGCGTAAAAGTTTGGATCTGCCGTGGAGAAGTTCTCCCTGGCGAAATGGTTAAAGAACCTGAAGCACCGAAGCAGAGACGTCCTCGTCCTTCCCGTGGCAGAAACGGCCGTAACAACGATCGTCGCCAAGGTGGACGCTCCCATCAGCCGCGCAGAGAAGGTGGAAACCGTCAGGCTTCCGCTGACAACGCTGCTTCCAAAGGAGGAAACGAATAATGTTAATGCCAAAGCGCACCAAATACCGTCGTCCTCATCGTCTTTCCTACGAAGGCCGTTCCAAAGCCGGCCGTAACGTAGAATTTGGCGAATACGGTCTGGTTGCTGAAACCGGCAACTACATTTCCAACCGCCAGATTGAGGCAGCTCGTGTTGCGATGACTCGTTACATGAAGCGTGGCGGTAAAGTATGGATCCGCATCTTCCCGCATCTGGCCAGAACCAAGAAACCTCTTGAAGTTCGTATGGGTTCCGGTAAAGGTGCTCCGGAAGGATGGGTAGCCGTTGTTAAACCCGGACGTGTAATGTTCGAAGTAGGCGGCGTACCTGAAGAAGTAGCCCGCGAGGCCCTGCGTCTTGCCGGACACAAACTTCCCGTTAAAACCCGTTTTGTGAAGAAAGGAGAAACTGAATAGTCATGAAAGCCAGTGAACTTCGCACAAAATCTGAAGCCGAGCTGCAGCAGGAAATGAACCTCCTGAAAGATGAGCTGTTCAACCTCCGCTTCAAACAGGCTACCGGATCTCTCGAGAACACCGCTCGCCTGAAAACCGTGAAAAAGGAAATCGCCCGTATCAAAACCGTTCTGGGCGAACGCAAGTAGTCAGGGAGGACCCGAACATGGAAGAAAGAAATAAAAGAAAAGTTTACCGTGGCAGAGTCGTTTCTGACAAAATGGACAAAACTGTCACTGTTGCAGTAGAAACGATGAAAAAACATCCGCTCTACGGCAAACGCGTTAAATATACGAAGAAATTCAAAGCCCACGACGAACAGAACAGCGCTCGTGAAGGAGATCTCGTGGAAATCATGGAAACCAGACCTCTTTCCAAAACCAAACGTTTCCGTCTGGTAAGCATTGTTGAAAAAGCCCGTGGCTAAGCTGGGAGGAAGAGCACATGATTCAAAATGAAAGCCGTTTGCGCGTAGCCGACAACACGGGTGCCAAAGAAGTCCTGGTCATCCGTCCTCTTGGCGGCAGCAAGCGCAAATTCGCCAACATCGGTGATGTCGTTGTATGCACTGTCAAACAGGCAGCTCCCGGCGGAACTGTGAAGAAAGGCGAAGTAGTTAAAGGCGTTATCGTGCGCACCAAATATGGTGTTCGCAGAGAAAACGGAACCTATATCCGTTTTGACGACAACGCAGTCGTTCTGATCAAGGATGACAAAACCCCTCGCGGAACCCGTATTTTCGGGCCGGTAGCCAGAGAACTTCGTGACCATGATTTCATGAAGATCGTTTCTCTTGCTCCGGAAGTGCTTTAAGGAGGATCTTTCGTGAAGATTAAAAAAGGCGACAAAGTCCAGGTAATGACCGGGGCTTACAAAGGAACCGTCGGCGAGGTCCTGGCAGCTTTCCCGAAGGAAAACAAGGTTCTCGTTGAAGGCGTGAACATCATGAAGAAACATCAGAAGCCCACTCAGGCTAACCCCGATGGCGGCATCGTTGAAAAAGAAGCCAAAATCGACGTGTCCAACGTGGCTCTTTATGATGAAAAGGCTAAAGAAGCCGGCAAAGTCGGCTACAAACTCGTGACCGATAAAGATGGAAACACCACGAAGGTGCGCGTTTTCAAGAAAAGCGGAAACGAAATTAAGGAAAAGAAGTAGGAGGATAGTCAATGAACCGGTTAAAAGAAAAATATCAGACTCAGGTTGTACCGGAACTGATGAAACAGTTCAACTATTCTTCCATCATGGAAGTTCCGAAGATCGAAAAAGTCGTGATCAACATTGGTGTTGGTGAGGCGATCCAGAACTCCAAATTCCTGGATGAAGCAGTTGAAGAACTCGCTGCCATCTCCGGACAGAAACCTGTAGTTACCAAAGCAAAAAAATCCATCGCGAACTTCAAGGTTCGTGAAGGTATGCCGATCGGATGCAAGGTTACCCTGCGTTCCGACAGAATGTACGAATTCCTGGACAAACTGTTCAACATCTCTCTGCCGCGTGTGCGCGACTTCCGTGGTGTTTCCGATACCGCTTTTGACGGTCGCGGAAACTACACTCTGGGTGTGAAGGAACAGATCATCTTCCCGGAAATCGACTTTGACAAAGTAAACAGAACTCGCGGTATGGATGTAGTTATCGTTACTACCGCAAATACCAACGAAGAGGCTAAAGCTCTGCTGACCGATATGGGTATGCCCTTCGTGAAGAAGTAGGAGGAACTCATGGCAAAGAAAGCGATGAAGCTGAAACAGCAGCGTCCTCAGAAATTCAAAGTTCGTGAGTACACTCGCTGTCAGAGATGCGGACGTCCGCACTCTGTACTGAAGAAATATGGCATCTGCCGTATCTGCTTCAGAGAACTGGCTTACAAAGGTCAGATCCCTGGAGTGAAGAAGGCAAGCTGGTAGGCAAGGAGGTTAACTGAACATGACAATGTCCGATCCGATCGCGGATATGCTCACTCGCATCCGCAACGCTCTTGCTCAGAAGCATGAAACAGTCTCCATGCCCAGCAGTAAAGAGAAAGAAAGAATTGCGAAGATCCTGGTTGAAGAAGGTTACATCAACGGCTTCTCCACTGAAGCTGATGGCGTAAAGAAGACACTGACCATCGATCTGAAATATGGCAAAAACGGAGAAAAGGTTATCTCCGGCCTGAAAAGAATTTCCAAGCCCGGATTCAGAGTTTACGCAAAAGCTGAAAATCTCCCGCGTGTTCTGAATGGTCTTGGCACAGCCATCATCTCCACTTCCAACGGAGTGATGACTGACCGTGATGCAAAGAAAGCCAATGTCGGCGGTGAAGTCATCGCCTACATCTGGTAAGCAGGAGGAATTTACTTAAATGTCACGTATCGGGAATAAACTGATTACCATTCCTGCCGGCGTTACTGTTGAAGTACAGCCGGGGAATGAGGTGACGGTCAAGGGGCCTAAAGGAACTTTGACAAAGAAGTTCTCCAACATCCTCACCATCGAGGTTGAAGGAGACACCGTCACTGTTAAACGCCCCAATGACAACAAAACAACCAAACAGCTCCACGGTACTACCCGTGCACTGCTGCACAACATGGTTGTGGGCGTTTCTGAAGGATTCCAGAAAGACCTCGAACTGGTCGGAATTGGATTCCGTACTGCCGTTAAAGGCAACAAGCTGACCATGAACGTTGGCTTCTCTCATCCGGTAGACATCGAGATCCAGGAAGGTCTCGAAGTTACCTGCCCGTCTGCTACTGCCATTACCGTTAAAGGTATCGACAAACAGCAGGTTGGTGAATTCGCAGCAAACGTCAGAGCCGTACGTAAACCGGAACCTTACAAGGGCAAAGGTATTCGCTATAAAGGCGAACACATCCGTCGTAAGGAAGGTAAGACGGCTGGTAAGAAATAGTGGGAAAGGAGCAGGACTATGATTAAAAAACAGTCGAGAAACGCAGCAAGAGAGAAACGTCATCTCCGTCTGCGCCAGAAAGTCAGCGGTACTCCTGAATGCCCACGTCTGAACGTATTCAGAAGCAACGCAAACATCCACGCTCAGATCATTGACGATGTGAACGGCAATACCCTGGTAGCCGCTTCTTCCGTTGAAATGAAACTGCCTAACGGCGGTAACCTGGAAGCAGCCAAACAGGTGGGTGCTGAACTCGCCAGAAGAGCTCTCGAAAAAGACATCAAAAAGGTTGTGTTTGACCGCGGTGGATATCTCTATACCGGCCGTGTTCAGGCATTAGCTGACGCCGCACGAGAGGGCGGCCTGGAATTTTAGGAGGTCGCCATGGCAAACGATAGAAGACAGAGAAGAGAACCGAAAGAGTTTGACGAACAGGTTATCTCCATCAACCGTATTACCAAAGTTGTTAAAGGCGGACGCAGAATGCGTTTTGCTGCTCTGGTCGTCGTTGGAGATCGCAAGGGCCGTGTAGGTGTAGGCACCGGCAAGGCCAAGGAAGTTCCTGAAGCGATTCGCAAAGCTTCCGAAGCGGCCAAGAAAAACATGTTCAGCGTACCCATCGTTGGAACCACTATTCCTCACGATATCGTAGGAACCTACGGCGCTGGCAAAGTATTCATGAAACCCGCATCTGAAGGTACTGGTGTTATCGCAGGTGGTGCTACCCGTGCAGTTCTCGAACTTGCCGGTATCACTGATATCCTGACCAAAAACCTGGGCAGCCGTACGAAAATCAACACCGTTCGTGCGACTGTAGAAGGTCTCAAATCCCTGCGTACCCTCGATCAGGTCGCTGAACTTCGTGGTAAGAAACCCGAAGAAATCCGCGGGTAAGAAGGGGGAAAACAGATGAAATTACATGAGCTTTCCACAAACCAGAACCGTCAGGCCCGCAAAAGAGTAGGACGCGGACCTGGATCCGGTCTTGGTAAAACATCCGGACGCGGTCAGAAAGGCCAGAAGGCCAGAAGCGGCGGCGGTGTTCGTCTCGGTTTTGAAGGCGGACAGACCACGCTGGCAAGACGTCTGCCCAAGCGCGGATTCACCAACTTCAACCGTAAGGAATACGCAGTCATCAACGTTAAAGATCTCAATCAGTTTGACGAAGGAACTGCAGTAACTCCTGAGCTGCTCAAGGAAAAAGGTATCCTGAAGAAACAGCTCAACGGTGTTAAAGTCCTCGGAGAAGGCGAACTGACAAAGAAACTTGATGTCACTGCCCATAAATTCTCCAAATCGGCTAAAGAAGCCATCCTCAAAGCAGGCGGAACCGTTACTGAACTTTCCAAGGGCAACACTGAGGAAGCTTAATTATGAAAACCATCAAGGCAATGTGGACGAATAAGGATATTCGCAAGAGAATCCTTTTCACCCTCTTTGCCTTCCTTGTTTATCGTCTGGGATGCGCGATCACCGTTCCGGGTGTAAACACGGAAGGGCTGGTCGGCAGCCTCGAAAACAACAGTCTGTTTGCGATGATGAGCCTGCTTGGCGGCGGTGGTCTGGAACAGTTCTCAGTGTTCGCACTGGGCGTTACTCCCTACATCACAGCCTCCATCATCATCCAGCTGCTGAGCATGGATGTAATCCCTGCGCTCACCGAACTTTCCAAGTCCGGTGCCAATGGCAGAAAGAAACTGGACCAGTACACCCGCTACCTGGCGGTTGTCTTCTCGCTGGTACAGTCCATCTCGATCAGCTACAGCTTTTCCCATATGTATAATGGCCTGTTTATCGGCGGTCTGAACACCGCACGGCTGTTGTATGTATCCATGATTTTTACTGCCGGAAGCATGTTCCTGGTATGGCTTGGCGACCAGATTTCCGCCAAGGGTATCGGTAACGGCATTTCCATGGTCATCATGGCCGGCATCGTCGGCCGTCTGCCCCAGCAGTTCTCCGCTGCCTGGAGCTCGCTGATTACCAGCGAGATGGCCAATGGCGCCCTGATCTTTGCGGCTTATGTCATCATGTATCTGCTGATCATCGTCTTTGTTACGCTGATCAATACAGCAGAGCTGAGAATTCCGATTCAGTACACCTCTTCTTCGGTGTCTCTGTCGAAGAATTCGAAGATGAACTACCTGCCGCTCAAGATCAACTCGGCTTCGGTTATTCCGGTCATCTTCGCTTCCTCGCTGATGATGGCTCCCTTACAGGTAGCCAGCTTCTTTGCCAACGGAGCAGGATGGTATACCACAATGACCAACTGGCTGGGTATGAGTACCTGGTATTCGGTACTGATCTATGTTCTGCTGATTCTGTTCTTCACCTTCTTCTATGCGAAGATGCAGATCAACCCGGAACAGGTTGCCGAAAACCTCGGAAAATCCGGCGCTTATATTCCGCGTGTACGTCCCGGTAAACAGACCGAGACCTACGTGGACAAAGCCCTGTCAAGAATTACCGTTCTTGGTGCAGGCGCACTGGCTTTGATTGCGGTTCTTCCGCATCTGATGCCTCTGATCTGGCCCAGCATGCCCAAAAGCATGGCTCTTGGCGGAACCGGAATGATTATCGTTGTCGGTGTTGCTATTGAGACAGTGGCTCAGGTACAGGGTCTGCTTACGCAGAAAGCCTATAAAAAGTATTACGATTTTGACTGATCCAAACGGCCCGGTTGCGGAAGAATTCTTCCGTAGCCGGGCCGCGTTTGGTGTTGATAAACCTGTAAGCCGTTTCGAAAAAACCCCTGAAGGACTGAACGATCAAGGAGTCGCCAGCGAAAGGCGCATCCTCCTTAAAATAAAGGAAACCGGCGGTACAATACAGGTGAAGCATCGACTGAACAGTCATGGAGAGAGAACATGAACATTTTGATTATGGGTGCGCCCGGATCGGGCAAGGGCACCTTCAGCAGTCGTCTGAAAGACGAATATGATCTGAAACATATTTCGACCGGTGATATTTTCCGTGAGCACATGTCCAATAACACGGACCTGGGCAAAAAAGCCAAATCCTATATCGAAGCCGGACATCTTGTACCGGATGAACTGGTCAACGACATGGTTTTGCATACTCTGCAGGAGCTTCCTGAAGATGCCGGATACCTGCTTGACGGTTTTCCCAGAACTCTGGCTCAGGCCAAAGCTTTTGACCAGGCGACAAAAGGGACGGATCACGAAGTAGACCGTATTATTTATATGGATACACCTAGTGACGTTCTGACCAAACGGATTACCGGAAGAAGAACCTGCCCCAAGTGCGGTGAGATCTACAATATCTATTACAAGCCGACCAAAGTCGAAGGCGTATGCGACAAGTGCAACACTGAACTGACCAGCAGAGCCGACGACAATGAAGAAAGCCTCGCCACCCGTCTGGAAGAGTATGAAGCCATGACCCGTCCGGTCATCGATTACTACACCGATCAGGATAAAGTCAGCCTCATCAACGCCAACCAGGACTTCGAATCCATCTGGAATGAAATCCGGAACGCACTCGAAGCATAAATATCCTTTACTTGCAACCCCGTTAAATTGCGTCTATACTGATTAGGCGCAATTTACTTGTGTTTAAGGTTCTGGTTTTGTTTTAATGAATTTCAGGGTTTTGTCATCAAAAAATCCTCAGCCGTCCGGCCCGCGGTCAGTGCCCCGTAAGGGGAATTTCGCAGCAATGCGGATCGAGCCAGTGCAAACTCACGTTTCTGCTAAAATACGTTCAGTCCTGAGGGGATTTTAGCAGGTTGAATACGTGGAAAACGAAAGGGGTAACCACATGAAAGTAAGACCATCCGTGAAACCCATCTGTGACAAGTGCCGTGTGATCCGCCGTAAAGGCAGAGTCATGGTAATTTGCGAAAACCCGAAGCACAAACAGAGACAAGGGTAATTAAGGAGAACAGGAGAAACAAATGGCCCGTATCGCAGGAGTTGACATTCCAAACAATAAACGGTCTGTCATTGCCTTAACTTATATTTACGGAATCGGCAAACCCACTGCCGAGAAGATCCTGAAGGACTGCGGAATTTCCGAAGATGTCCGCGTAAAGGATCTGAGCGAAGAACAGCTCAACGCTCTTCGTAAGGCTGTAGACCAGATCAAAGTTGAAGGTGACCTTCGCAGAGAAGTTCAGCTCAACATCAAACGACTGATGGAAATCGGATGCTACAGAGGCATCCGTCACCGCAAAGGACTGCCCGTCCGCGGTCAGAGAACCAAAACCAACGCAAGAACCCGTAAGGGTAAGGCTAAAACCGTAGCCAACAAGAAGAAGTAGAAAGGACTGGTGAGTACCTGATATGGCAAAGAAACAGCAGCAAGTCAGAAAACGTCGCGTTAAAAAGAATGTCGCCAGAGGCATGGCCCACATCCATTCTACTTTTAACAACACGATCGTAACGATTACCGACGAAGCCGGAAACGCAATTTCCTGGAGCTCCGCCGGAGCACTCGGCTTCAAAGGAAGCCGCAAATCCACACCGTACGCCGCTCAGATGGCTGCCGAAGCAGCTGGAAAAGCAGCGATGGACCATGGCATGAAATCCGTGGCCGTTGAAGTCAAAGGCCCGGGTCCCGGACGCGAAGCAGCCGTCCGCGCCCTGCAGGTTGCAGGTCTGGACATTACCATGATCAACGATGTAACCCCTATTCCGCATAACGGATGCCGTCCGCCGAAGCGGCCGCGCGGCTAAACAGCAATCAGTTTTATCAGGCTACTGAAGGAGGCCGGCTAAATGAAACAATACGAGATTAAAACCCTGGAAGAGACACAGACTTCCGGAAAATTTGAAATGGCACCCCTTCCCAATCAGTTCGGTATCACGCTGGGCAATGCTCTGCGCCGCGTGCTGCTGTCCGCGATTCCGGGTGGCGCTGTTTTCAGCATTCGTATTGACGAAGTGTACCATGAGTTTACAGGCATTGAGGGAGTCACTGAGGACGTTACCCGTATCATCCTTAACCTCAAGCAGCTCATTTTGAAGATCGATATCGCCGACAACGACGTTTACACATTGCGCATTTCCGAAACAGGACCCTGCGTCGTTACGGCTGGAGATATCCAGTGCCCGGAAGGAGTTAAAGTGCTCAATCCGGATCTGCCGATCTGCACGCTCTCTGCCGGCAAGGAATTCAACATGGAAATGCAGGCGAAACTCGGCCGCGGTTATGTCAGCTCTGACATCAATAAACACCGCGCGAGCGGAGACAATGCGCCTCTTGGCATCATCTATACCGATTCTCTGTTCTCCCCGGTGAACCGGGTCGCTTATCACAGCGAACAGAAATTCGATGAAGATGGCCAGCCGTACGATGTTCTGAAAATGGAAATCGAAACCAACGGCACCCTCAAACCGTCCGAAACCCTTTCGATCGCTTCCAAGATCTTAAGAGACCATCTCGCGATCATTACCGAAGCCGATCAGGAAGTGGAAGAGGCGGAAAAAGTCGAGGAAGAAGCACAGCAGGAAAGAGATGCATCGCTCAAATCCAAGATGATCGAAGATCTCGAACTGTCCGTCCGCTCCTACAACTGCCTGAAGAGAGCCGGAATTTCCACTGTCGACGAACTCTGCCAGAAGACAGAGTACGACATGCAGCATGTCAGAAACCTTGGCAAGAAATCGCTGCAGGAAATCAAGGACAAAATCTACTCTTTAGGTCTGCATTTCAAATCCAGCCAGGACAATGTATAGGAGTCGAAGATGAAAAACCGTAAACTTGGCCGTACTGCCGATCATCGCAAAGCCCTGCTTCGCAACATGGCTACCTCGCTGATCGAGAACGGCTCTATGGAAACCACTGAAATGAAAGCCAAAGAGCTCAGCTCAGTGATGGATCGTCTCGTCACTCTCGCTAAACGCGGAGATCTGCACGCTCGCCGTCAGGCAGCTGCTTATGTTCGCAACGTAGAAGTTGACGAAAACGGCACCACCGCTCTTCAGAAGCTCTTCAATGAAATCGGACCGGCTTACAAAGATCGTAACGGCGGATATACTCGCGTGGTAAAAACCCGCATCCGCAGAGGCGATGCCGCTCCGATGGCTATCGTAGAATTCGTAAAGTAGGGAGTAATCCCTGCTTTTTTTATGGTTTATAGAAAACGTAAGCGAACCATAAAATTCAGAAACAGGAAACCTGATGGATTTCGACGTATTAAAGAATCTGTCAGTGTCGTAACCGAAAGGAAATCTCACATTGTGATAGGATGGTTTTATGAATACTGTTGACGAGCTGACCCGTTATGGAATCGTGAATCTCGTCCCCATTCTTCAGGCGGACTCCATGACTTACATGGAAAATCTGTTTAAAACGCTCCAGCCCAGACACTTTCTCGAAATCGGAACCGCAATCGGCCGCACATCCATCACGGCGGCCCTGACTCTTCCCGATGTGCTGGTCGTGACCATTGAAAAAGATCCCGAAATGGCAAAACTTGCCAGAGAAAACATCAAAAAGGCGGGAGTCGAAAAGCGCGTTCTTCTGATCGAAGGAGATGCTCTGGAAACAGAAATCCCTGAAGAACAGTATGATCTGATCTTTATCGATGCCGCAAAGGGGCAGTATCGGCGATTCTTTGAAAAGTATTCTCCACTGCTTTCAAAGGATGGCCTGATCGTTTCGGATAACATGAACTTTCATGGTCTGGTCGATCATCCCGAACGAACCAATAACCGGCATACCAAAGGACTGATCAAACGCATTCTCAGATATCGTGAGTTTCTCGAACAGAATGAAAAATTTGAGACCACGATGCTGGAAATCGGAGACGGGTTGGCCATCTCAAGGAGGAAACCATGTTAAAAGGACTCTTGAAAGGCGCGCTGCTGGTCGGAGCAGCCGGATTGATTCTCGAAGGCATCAAAAAACGTGAAGAGGCTCAGAATGGACAAACCCAGGCCCCGAAAACTCCCGAAAAACCGACCGAACCCAAAGCCGAACCCGCACCGGAAGAAACGACGAGTCAGGGGGAAGAAAAAGAACCTGAAGCCGCACAACCGGAAGCAGAAAAACCCGCAACAGACGAGCCTGAAGCGTAAACTGAAATCGGATAAGAAACAAAGGACAGGTACAGACAATGAAATTCCTGAATAATCTTGCCAGAGTGATGGCGGCTCTGGCCGCAATCGCAGCAGCCGCTGCCGTAATTTACCGCCTGATTGAGCGCAGAAACGAAAAGATGGACGAACTGGATGCTTACCTGATGGATGATCCGGATGAAACCGTCGAAAACCAGAGTCTCGAACCCGGCGAAGTGGAATACCTCGACCAGGACTTCGGTGAATGGAACCGGATCGATCATGATCAGTCCGTAGAAGTTTCCTTTCTGACTGAACCCGATCAGGTTGAAGCGTTCCAGAAAGACCTTGCCGAACACGGATGCTCGAGCCAGTATGATCCCAATTCCAAAATCCTGACAACCGTTCTGTACGGGCCGAAGGATCGCGCGGAGATCGAAGAGTTCAAAACCGTATTAAAAGGCGCACTGGCCAAAACCAACAGCACGTATCTCGGATATGCCTTTGAATAGGCATATCCTTTTTTATCGGCATTCTTCACGGATGAAAGGGGAAAATCAACCGCAAAAAACAGGACGTGGATTTGGCAGGTGATTGCACTCAAAACTTTTGTATAATCATGGATAGGCTTTATGCCGGGAGGTAAAAGATGGATGCCGTTGAACTGAAAAATCTCTCATTTTCCTACGATGGCGAGACCCCTGTTTTACAGGATGTTTCCCTTCAGATTCCCAAAGGCAGCTATACCGCGATCGTGGGTCACAATGGATCGGGCAAATCGACGCTGGCCAAGCTGATCATCGGTCTGCTTGAACCGGCCAAAGGAGAGGTGGATATCCTGGGCGAAAAACTCACGGATGAATCGCTTTCCAGACTGCGTGATCATGTGGGCATCGTCTTTCAGAACCCGGACAACCAGTTCATCGGCTCTACCGTGGCCGATGATATCGCCTTCGGTCTGGAAAATCATTGCGTACCGAGTGAAGACATGCAGGCCATTATTGAAGAAAACGCCGCGAAAGTCGGTATGAGCGATTATCTCAATGCCGAGCCGACCAACCTTTCCGGAGGACAGAAACAGCGGGTGGCGATCGCCGGAATTCTGGCGATGTCACCTGACATCATCATCTTTGATGAATCCACAAGCATGCTGGATCCTCAGGGAAAATCGAGTGTGAATGAGCAGATCCGCAAGCTGAATAAGGAAAAAGACATTACGATTCTCTCCATTACCCATGATATGGAAGAAGCTCTGCAGGCCGAACAGGTCATTGTGGTCGATCAGGGAAAGATCGCCGCTCAGGGTCGACCGGAAGAGATCTTCCTGAACGATGAGCTCATGAGTCGCTTACGACTCCAGCTGCCCTTTGCCCTGCAGGCTTCCAAAGCCTTCATGAAGAAGGGGCTGATTGATCATCCGGTGATGGAAACCGGAGAGTTAGCGGAGGAATTATGCCGATTAAAATAAAAGATCTGGAATACACCTACTCTCCCGGAACGCCTTTTGAGCATAAAGCGCTCAGGGGCATCAATCTCGAAATCCCGGAAGGCAAAGTCACCGCCATTATCGGTCAGACCGGTTCGGGGAAATCCACCCTGGTCCAGCATCTCAATGCGTTGTTGCTTCCTACCAAAGGGGAAGTGGATATTGCCGGTTTTACGCTCAAGCCGGAGATGAAACTCAAAGAAGCCAAAAAGCTGCGTCAGAAAGTCGGACTGGTGTTCCAGTTTCCGGAGTATCAGCTTTTTGAAGAAACCGTAGGCAAGGATATTGCCTTTGGTCCGAAAAACTTCGGCGTTCCCGAAGAGGAAATCGAAAAGCGCGTCAAAGCCGTTCTTCCCCTGGTCGGCCTCGATGAATCCTTCCTGGAGCGCTCCCCATTTGAACTGTCCGGAGGACAGAAGCGAAGAGTGGCCATTGCGGGCATTCTCGTTCAGGATCCGGAAGTGCTCGTTCTCGATGAACCGGCCGCCGGACTCGATCCCCAATCCGCTTCGGAAATGATGAATCTGTTCATGAGTCTGAATCGCGAACAGGGAAAGACCATCCTTCTGGTCAGCCATGATATGGAACATGTGCTGAAATACTGCGACGAAGTGATCGTTCTGGAAAACGGTCTGGTCAAAACACAGATGCCGGTTCATGAATTCTTCAAGCATCCGGAAATCCTTGAAGAAATCAAAATCAACCCACCCGGAATCGTCCGACTCAAGGAAGAGCTCAAAGAGAAGGGATTTGCCATTAATCCCGACAGCTATTCTCTTGAAGAAATTGCAGAGGAAGTGGAAAGTCAGGTGAAAGCGCATGAATAATATTGCCCTTGGTCGCTACATTCCGCTCAACTCTCTGGTTAACCGCATGGATCCGCGGGCCAAGATTCTGATCCTGCTCATCCTGATGGTGGCGATCTTTATCCCGGCAGGATACTGGGGCTATGTACCGATTGTTCTCTTTATTATCCTGGCCCTGTATCTGTCCAAACTGAAACTATCATTTGCGATCCGTCCGCTCAAACCGATGATGTGGATGATGTTGTTTTTGTTAGTGGTTAACCTGATGGTCGTTCATACCGGCGTGCTGCTGGTGGATTGGGGCTGGTTCAAAATCTATTCCGGTGCCCTGACCCAGACGCTCTATATCGTCATTCGACTGACGCTGATGATCATTCTGACCACGATTCTGACCGCAACGACCAAACCGCTCGATCTGACGTTGGGTATTGAAAAACTGCTCAAGCCGTTTGAAAAGATCGGTCTGCCGGCCCACATCATTGCGATGATGATCTCGATTGCCCTGCGTTTTATCCCGACACTGATCGAAGAAACCCAGCGCATCATGAATGCACAGGCTTCACGAGGCATCGATATGCAGAATGGAACCCTGAAGGAAAAGATCACTGCGGTTCTTTCTCTGATCGTTCCGCTGTTTGTTTCCGCATTTGATCGAGCCGATCAGCTGGCCAATGCGATGGAAGCGCGTGGATATGATCCCAATAAGCAAAGAACCCGTTATAAAACCCTGTCCATGAAACCGATGGACTGGGAAGCGATGGGTCTGGCCCTGCTTGTGCTGGTGATCGATATGGCCATGGCCTGGTGGATCTGATATGCGCTATAAAGTCACCGTCGCCTATGACGGGCATCGGTATGCCGGATTTCAGAAGCAGATCAACGGAACCGGCATTCAAAGCGTCATCGAAAAGGCGCTGGAAAAAATCGTTAAGGAACCTGTCCGTATTACGGCTTCCGGTCGCACCGACGCCGGTGTTCATGCCCTCGGACAGGTTTTTCATTTCGACGGACCGGAAAGCATCGCAACAAACGGCTACTATCAGGCACTGAATACCCTGCTGCCCAAAGATATCCGGATTAAAAAGGTCGAAGAAGCGGCCCCGGATTTCCATGCCCGCTTTTCGGCCAGATCCAAACACTATGAATATGTGATCACCACAGAGCGGGACAATCCATTTATCGAACCATACAAAACCTTCATCTGGCAGGATCTCGATCTCGAGAAAATGAGAGAAGGAGCCAGAGTGCTGGAAGGCACACACGATTTTACTTCGTTTTCCAACGCTCAGATCGATCCGGCCAAACCCAGGGTAAAAACCATCACGTCCATTGAGATCAAGGAAGAAGGGCAGGATATCCGACTCGTCTTTAAGGGAAATGGCTTTCTGCGCTATCAGGTACGAATGATGAGTGCGGCGCTGATTGCGCTGGGACAGAAAAAAATCACGGTCGAGGAGTTAAGGAAGATGCTGGAGGCCAGAGATAAGCACGCCTGCAGATTCAACGCACCGGCCAAAGGTCTGTATCTGGTGAAAGTCGGCTATGGAGACGATGAAAATTCCCCAAAGGTAAAGGAATAATGGAATCCTGTAGACAGCTGGAGCATTTAAGCAATGTCAATTGACAAACGGGTTGGCTTTGTTAAAATATTCCGTGGCTGTATCCAAGCCTTTGAGCCCCGGTAACGCTCATTGAAACGGAGGAAGCGAACATGCGTCAGACAACAATGGCAAAACCTGCTGAAGTAGAACGCACCTGGTATGTAATTGACGGCGAAGGCCAGACTCTTGGTCGCCTGGCAACTACTGCTGCACACGTTCTGCGCGGTAAACATAAACCCACTTACACCCCCAATGTGGATTGTGGTGATTATGTAATTATCATCAATGCGGATAAGGTCGAAATGACCGGCAACAAACTCAACACTGAGAAGTATTACAATCATTCCGGATACTATGGCGGACTGCGTACTCGCACCGCTAAGGAAATGAAGGAAAAATACCCTGTAGAATGGGTTCGCAGAGCGGTTCAGGGTATGCTCCCGCATACTCGTCTTGGAGATGTTCAGCGTAAGCACGTTCTGGTTTATGCAGGACCCGAACATCCTCATATCGCACAGAAACCTGTGGAACTTAAGGTGAAAGGATAGGAGAAGTGGAAATGGCAAAAAAAGAAAGTTTAGTTCAGTATCTCGGTACCGGACGTCGTAAAGAAGCCGTTGCCCGCGTCTTCCTTCGTCCGAACGGAACAGGAAAAATCGTCGTAAACGGTAAGGATCTTAAGGAATACATGCCTTCTGAAGTTCTTCAGATGGAAGTTCGTTCCCCTCTGGAACTGACCAACACGCTCGACCAGTTCGACGTGCTCGTCAACGTACAGGGTGGCGGCTTCACCGGTCAGGCTGGTGCGATTCGTCATGGAATCACCCGTGCTCTGATGGAAGCCAGCGAAGACTACCGTCCGGCTCTGAAAGCCGCTGGTTATGTAACCCGCGACCCGAGAGCCAAAGAGCGTAAGAAATACGGTCTGAAAAAAGCCCGTCGCGCTCCGCAGTTCAGCAAACGTTAATCAGCAGCCATGTCTGATAATCCCCATCTTCGGATGGGGTTTTTTATTGGCGCTTTTTATCCCCGACTTCTTCTCTCGCATAGGACGAATAACGAAAAAGCCTGGCCGGTAACCGGTCAGGTTCAGGAAGGAGAAATAGAGGGACAGTAAAATTGTTTGTTATTTCAGTAAGGGGGTGAATCAGAAATCCATAGCGCTAAACCATGTAGCCAATCCCCTTGCGGGTCTGGATGAAGTCGTAAAGATGAACGCCTTCCAGTTTATGGCGCAGACGATTGACGTTGACTGAGAGGGTGTTCTCATCGATATAACAATCGGTTTTCCACAAGGCTTCCATCAGGACTTCTCGAGGAACAATGCGTCCCTTGTTTTCCATCAGGGTTCGAAGAATCTTGGCCTCGTTTTTGGAGAGTTCGATGGTTCGACCTTCATAGCTGACTTCGTTGTTTCCTGTATCGAGCTTCACGCCCTTATGTTCGAGAAAATCGTTGCGGCTGGTATAGGCAAAAGCACGTCGCAGCAGCGCCTGGATCTTGGATACGAGTACGGTCGTATCAAAAGGTTTGGTGACGTAATCGTCCGCTCCCTGGTTGAGGGCAGTGACGATATTCATGCTTTCATCAGCGCTCGAGATAAAAATGATGGGGACACTAGAGGTTTTGCGGATTTCTCCGGTCCAGTAAAATCCGTTCTGGCGGGGGAGATGAAGATCCATCAGAATCAGGTCCGGACCGATCTTTTCGACCTGCTCCGTAATATTGTCAAACGTGTTCAGCCGCAAAGCTTCAAAGCCCCAGCTGTCCACTAGAGAGGCGAGAGCTGAAGATACCGCGTTGTCATCTTCAATAATCAGGATTTTGTACATGCCTTCAGTTTAACAATCGTCATCGAAACCTTCCCAATGATTTTCTTAAGAAAACCTTGTCTTTTTCAGCCGAAAAAAGAACGGTAACCCTGTTCATCCCCTTTACAATGGAAGAAGCACCAGCCAAATCAGAGGATTGGTGGAAGAAAAGATCAGAAAGAATGAAAGAGAGAAAGAATGCATGAAGGAATTCAACCCCGAAATCAGAAACAGAATCCCCCTGCTGTTTGATCTGGATGGCACGCTCTGGGATGCCAGAGAAGGGATTGTGGAAAGCTGGAATACCACCTTTCGAAAAAATGGAGAACCCGAAACCGTCACCATCGAAACCCTTACCCCGCTTTTAGGACAGACGACACAGGCTTTCGCCGATGCCTTTTTGCCGATCGAGGATAAGGAAAGGCAGAGTCAGATTATGGATGAAGTCTCCAGACGGGAAAACGCCGATCTTGAGCGAAATAAAAAGTATCACCTCTATCCGGAAGTGATTGAAACGCTTCGCGAGCTTTCGAAAACGCACTGGATCGGGATTGTCTCCAATTGTGAGATCGGATATATCGATATCTTCGTCAAAGCCGCTCATCTTGAAGAGGTGATCGATGGATACCTGTGTTTTGGGGATACGAAAATGCCCAAATCCTTTACCATCCGAAAACTGATGAAGGATAACCATCTCGCAAATGGCATCTACTTCGGAGATACCCAGGGAGATAAAAATGCCGCCCAGGATGCCGGACTTCCGTTTATCTGGGTGAAGTATGGCTTTGGACAGAATGTTGAAAGCAAAGGACTCTCATCCATTTCGGACTTGGTTCGAGATTCCCAATGGACAGCGCGTATTGATCAGCCGCTGAAAACCACAGAATAAAACGAAATCATCGAGGCCAAAAGGCCTCTTTTTTGTCCGATAACGTGTGATTATTGCTTGTGAAAAAAATTATAAAATTCGATGATAAATTCCTTGTGCTAATGGTCAGGTGGTGATAATATATTCGAGCGCCAAGGGAACAAGTTCCCAAGGTGTATAAATCATCTTTACTTATCGAAGAAAACACCAGTTGTTAAATATTAAAATTATTTCACAAAAGTTGTTGACATCGATTAGCACGGATGATAAGATAAACAAGCTGTGAAGGAAATGGATTTCTTCACAAAGATG
>Cam_p2__coassemble_1201_pt1 | contig 24924 bp, 24 predicted proteins | sample Cam_p2__metabat2_low_PE_009 | metagenome-assembled genome bin Cam_p2 | reverse complement strand
ACAATTTCAGTTTAGGCCACATTTATCTTTGACCACCTTTAACTTTGGAGCTCCCGAAAGGTTGAGTTTTCGAATTATTTGAAAATGCTGCCGATCAGGCTGGAAGCCAGCGATCCGGCAAAGTTCTGAGCGGCTCGAGAGACCGTTTTGGACTGACTGCCCATGACCGATCGGGTGATTGCCCGGGCAGACTGACGACCAAAACTGCGTGCCGTGCTTTTAGCGGCGGAAGAAACGGCCTTTTGAAGGGTTCCCTGTTTCTTTCGTGAGGATCCGGCAGCTTTCTGCTCTTTTTCCTGCTGCTTTCTGGCCTTCTCGGCTTCCTTCTCAGCCTGCTGTTTTGCTTCGAGTTGTGCCTCTTCCTGGGCCACATCGTTTAAAATCTCAAAGGCCGAGCGCGGATCGATCGCCTCGCCATACTTGTCCATGATCGGATCCATGGCCGTAAAGCGGGCGATGGTCTGCGGGCTGAGCGCATCAAAGGAAGACTGACAGGGCAGAATCATCGTTTTCTGAACGATTTGCGGAACACCCTGTTCATCGAGCATCGATACCAGCGCATAACCGGTACCCAACTGCTGAAGCTCATCGAGCGTTTTGAAAGCCGGATTGGGTCGGAAGCCTTCGGCTGCAGCTTTCAGGGCTTTGGTTTCGGCCGGTGTATAGGCATGCAGCGAATGTACGATCCGGTTGGAAAGCTGGGAGAGCACATCGCCAGGCAGATCCGAAGGAGATTGCGAAATGAAGAAAACCGCTACTCCTTTGGAGCGAATCAGGCGCACAGTCTGTGCGATCTGATCCACGAGCACTTTCGGCGCGTCATCAAAGATCATGTGCGCTTCATCGAAAAAGAGGGCGAGTTTGGGTTTGTCCAGCGCGCCGGCTTCGGGCAGGATTTCGGCCAGTTCGGCCAGCAGCCATAACATGAAGGCCGAATAGAGCAGCGGCTGACGAAGCAGTTCGGAGGCTTCCAGAATATTGATGGTTCCCCGACCATCGGTCGTCGAAAGCAGATCCATCGCTTCAATGGCGGGAAGGCCAAAGAAAGCTTCCGCTTTCTGGTTTTCCAGCTCCAGCAGCGCACGTAAAATTGCTCCGGCTGAAGCGGAAGAGATGTTTCCGTATTCGCTTTGCAGCTCATCCTTATGATCCTGTGCCCAGCGGATCATCGCCTTGAGGTCCTTGAGATCATCGAGCTGCCAGCCCTGATCATCCGCGGCCTTAAAGACAATCTGCATCACTCCGGATTGAGCCGGAGTCAGATGAAGCAGACGAGAGAAAAGCGAAGGGCCAAGATCGCTGACCGTAATGCGCAGCGGAACCCCCTGTTTGGAAAACACATCCCAGAAGCGCACCGGATATTCCTTCAGTTCGAATGCTTCTTCTGAAATTCCGGCGGTCTGAATTCTTTTTTCAATGGCCTCATTCATCTTTCCCGGAGCAGCCAGTGAAGACAGATCCCCTTTGGCATCCACCACAAACACCGGCACGCCCAGATCGGAAAAGCCTTCGGCGAGGACTTTAAGCGTTGTCGATTTTCCGGTTCCGGTCGCACCGGCAATCAGTCCGTGGCGCATGGCCATGGACGGGTCGAGAACAACCGGCTGGTCCGAAAAGCCAAGTTCAATTTTTCCATCCTTAATCATGAAGTTCTCCTTTTCTTTTCAGACGTTCATACAGATCTTCCAGAATGGGGACTTCGATTCCGTTTTCTCTGGCAATGGGAACGACACTGCCGGAAAACAGATCCATTTCCATAGGACGGCCATACAGGACATCCTGAGCCATACTGGGTCTTGAATCCGGATCGAGGGCTTCAAAAGCGGCAACCCAGGCGTCCACCTTCTCTTCTCCCGGATCCAGATCGCGCAAAGCGAGAACCTTTCGGGTTTCGTTCATCGCTCCTTTTAACAGGGCACGAAGATCGGGATCAGAAACGACCTGACCATACGTTTTTCCATAGGCCGCACAAACCTGATTGATTCCGCAGTTGGCCATCAGTTTGGACGCCTGATCCTTCAGGATCTGCTCGGAACGGATATACGGCAGCCCACACGCATCAAAGAGCACACACACTTCATCCAGCGATTCATCCAGTGAGGGATCAATGACCCCAATGACGAGTTCTCCGGGTTTGGTGAAGGTCATCTTCTGAGCTTTCGGATCATAACCGGAGTCCATCTTCTGGGCGATGGTATGAATCACGCGATTCTTTGGAAAACGCTTTTGGAGGTGCTCTTCGCTGTTCATGCCATTGAGCGCCGACATCACAATCGTATGCACATCAATAAACGGGGCGGCTTCTTCCATGGCCTCTTCCAGTGCGAATGATTTACACGTAAAGAGGACAAGATCCATCTCCGGTTTGTTTTCGTCTGTGGAAAGATAGTGAAAGTCGATGGGCTGATCATTGATTTCCAGCGGCGTGTTTCGATAACGACTCACGCGATCCGGATCGGCGATAAAGACAAATTCGTCCAATACGCCCTGTTGACGCCCCTGTTCAAGAAACGAGGCCATGGTCAGACCCACTGCTCCACGACCGATGATCGCGGCGCGTCTGATCGAATTATTCGTTTTCATTGTTTTCCAGACCGTTGATGATATCGGCTTCAAGGTCTTCTTCGCCCTGCTTTTCGCGGGCCTCTTCCATGACCTGTTCAATGACACCTTTCAGGGTGTCAGGCTGTGAAGGGGTGTTTCCCCATTTTCTGTTGGCTTTTTGGACGCCTTCATCCATGGCGTTCATGGTTTCGATTTCGGCATCGATCTCATCAAAAAGCTCTTCCTGATCTTCGGGTGGGGTAAAGGGCTTCTGCTCAAAGGCGTTTTCCATCGCTCCATCCGCCTGCGCCAGGATGCGAGCCTGTTGAGCCGTCATATTAGCCAGATCCTCGATCTGTTTGTCAGCATCGATCAGCGCCTGATCTTCACTGACCAGAACGTTTGCGGCTTCTACGGTATTTTTTGCGAGTTCACTGCTCTTTTTTTCGTCCATTTGTTTTCTCCTTCAGCATGGCGTTGTATGCGTCGAGCTGTTCTTTTTTGCAGAAAGCGGAAAAGGGACATTCGGGACAGTTCGGTTTTCGGGCCATGCAGAAATAGCGTCCGAAAAAAATCAGATCATGATGGGCCTGATTCCAGCGGTCCCGGTCAATTTTCCGTTTCAGTTTTTCTTCCACTTTCAATACATTATCTTCCGGTTTGGCCAGTCCCAGCCGCTTGGATACCCGATCGACATGGGTATCGACGGCCAGAGATGGGATATCAAAAGCCACCGACCGAACCACATTGGCTGTCTTGCGTCCGACGCCGGGCAAAGATTCCAGCTCTTTATAGCTTGAGGGAACCCGACCATCAAACTGTTCATCGATCGCTTTGGCCAAAGCAATGATGTTTTTGGACTTGGTCCGATACAGTCCCAGCGTTTTCAGCTTATCTTCTACCGCTTTCAGTGGGGCATCCTTCAGGCTGCGCGCATCCGGCCAGCTTTCAAACAAAGCCGGGGTGACACGGTTGACCGAGGCATCGGTGGTCTGGGCAGAGAGAACCACCGCCACGATCAGCTGAAAAGGGGAATTGTGATGGAGTTCACACTCGGCATCGGGAAAGATTTCCTCAATGCGATCGATGATTTCGTTGGCGTTCACCTCAGGCCTCTTTCAATGTCCTCGGCTGAAAGTCCCTTCTTCTTCCAGTCCGTCAGAACCGTTTCCACATAGGGAATGCTTCGCTTTTCATAGGCGGCTGCCTCATCGAGCGCGCGAATGACCATCGATTCTTCATACTCATCGCCAAGTCTGGAGATCTGTTCCATTTCCGACCCGGAAAGCGGGCGACCGAATTCGCGTTCAAATTCGGAAATCAGCGATTTATTCAGCACATGGTACTGATTGAGTTCGTCATCAAACAGGCCATCGAGCAGAAACTTCAGTTTGTGATTGCGGGTGGTGAAGCTCAGATATCCGGCTTCATTGAGGCTGTCGATGGCACTGTCCACCTCTTCAAGCACCAGTCCGGTTTTGGCGGTGATGGTTTCCGGGGTGACTTCCTGTCTGGAGTCGTTGAGATAGCTGATGGTCAGCACAACCAGCGCCTCATTGGGGGCCAGTTTGAATTTCTCGAGATGGTCGAGAATCCAGAACGTCCGGTTAAACCACGGGGCGTTCCAGTCAGTCAGTTCGGGCATTACTCAGGTTCCTTTCATACACCCAGTCCAGGGTGTCATAATCGAGCATCAGGATTTTATCTTCATTTTCCAGCTCGTAGACCGGTGCGGAATAGCCATAGGCAATCCGGACGGTTTCGGCTTCCATGCCATAATCCGTTCGCGCTTTCTCTCTGGCTCCGTTGTAGTCGAGCGTGGACAGTTCACGGGTGGTGATGGGCTGACCGGTCGTATCAAACCAGTACAGGGTATCGGCAGTGTTGCCGGTCCAGGTCACATAGTCAAAATCACATTCGCTGAGATGTTCAATACCCGGCACCTGTTCTTCAATGGTCTGCCGGACTTTGGCCGTCTGTTCGTCATGCAGTCTTGCGGGGCCACTGATAAAAAGCGCCCAAATGGAGGCAATGATCAGGATAAGCAGCGCCCATAAGGCAATGGTCAGTCCGATGCCAAAGGTTGTGTTTTTACGGGAAGTTCGTTGTTTTTTCGTTATTCGTCTGGCGGGAGTAGTCTTTTCGCTCATGCTCCCATTATAGAAGATCGAAGAGCTTTCCTTGAGTGCTCAGGTCCTCAACGTCAAAAAACGCGTCCTTCAAAGGAAAGACGCGTGATGCATTATCGAGTTTTGCAGAAGGTTTCCAGATAGCGGGCCACCGCATCCGAAGAGCTTTTCGCAAATTTGGAGAACTCCACCGGATTGCCTTCGTGAACAACGACATCCGAAAGCGAGCGAAGAATCACAAACGGAATATTGAACACATTGGCGACCTGAGCCACGGCTGCTCCTTCCATTTCCGAGCAGGCAGAATCCGGGAAACGCTCCATCAGTCGATCAAAATCACGGGGATCGGCCATGAACAGATCCTGTGTAGCAACCGTACCAATCGACCAGGCCAGACCGGAATCCCTAGCGGCTTTGGCCGCACGATTGAGGGTCTCTTCATCCACGTCGAATCGTAATCCGATTCCCGACTCACCATCGATGGATGAGGTGTCAAAATCCGCCTGCACGGCGCAATCGGAAATCACCAGATCGCCGACATTCTGTTCCTGACGAAGACCACCGGCCACACCGATGGAAATCAGCAGGGTGGGCTGATAGAGCTGGCACATCAGGGTGGACGCAATAGCGGCGTTGACTTTTCCTACACCGGAAAGGGCGATGACGAGTTCCTCATCGTTCAGCCTTCCGCTGCGAAATTCCACTTTCCCTACCTTGCGCAGGGAGACTTTATCCATGCGGCGGGTAATCGCGTTGATTTCCTCGGGCATGGCGGCAATCAGACCAATCATTTCTTTTCCCCTTCCTGAGAACCTTTCGGTTTCTTCTTGCAGATCAAAAACAGCTTTTCACAGTTTTCCAGCGATTCTTCTCCGAAATCTCCAATGACGCTTAAAATCTCAAAATCCGACTCCAGCCAGGATTTCAGGGTTTCCAGCGGATAGATGCGCTGGAGATGGTGTTCTTCGATGGTTCGACCATCGGGCAGATAGAAGGCAAAATCCTGATAGAGCTCATCTCCACTCGTGGAAATCACCCACTGCACCTGCGTTCCATCTTCAAACGTTCCGGCTTCTTCATAATCTTCCGCAAATTCCTGCAGCCGGCTGGTCCCATGGCTGTCAAAAAGAAACAGCCCGCCATCGACCAGATGATCGGCCACGATATGAAAAAAGTCCTGAACCTCCTGATCTTCGATCAGATAGTTGAATGAATCGCAAAAGCAGCCAATCGCATCGTATTGCCCGAGTGCAGACAGATCGCGCATATCGCCTTCGATCCAGTGCACCATTTGCTCCGAATCCTTGGCTCTGGCCGCTTCAAGCATCGCCGGAGAAAGATCGAGACCATCGACCTGATGGGTTTGCGCCAGTCGGCGCGTGATTTCCCCACTGCCGCATCCCAGTTCCAGAAAGCGATGTCCCGGCTTTGCGGATTCGATCCAGTCAACCCAGGCCTGACTGGCATTTGGATCACCGACCAGATCGTCATAATGCGAGCCTAAAAAATCGTAGGCGTTCACGACTCAAACCTCGTGGAGGGACACTGTTCATACAGACGATCGAGCCCATACAGCTCGCGCTCGTTGCCCACAAACAGGTGAACGACAATATCCTTCAGATCGACCAGAATCCAGCGCGAATCCTTGCTTCCTTCCATGCGGAAATCACCGGTATACCCGGCTTCAAAGGCGCGGTCCTTGATGTTCTGGGCAATCGCGTAGTTCTGGATGAGGTTGTCGCTGGTGGCGATGATCATTTCATCCATAAAAGGCGTCAGGGTTTTCGTATCGTACACTTCGATATCGTGTCCTTTTTTCTCGCTGATCGCCTTGAGTACAACATCAGAAAGTTCCATTCTTCTTTTCCTTTTCCAGATAGGCTTTGTTTTCCGCCTTCACGAGCAGAAAACCATTATAAAGATCCTTCAGGCACGCATGATAGAGACCCGAAGAATCATATCCACGCAGGGGATCGAGCTTGTCGGCAATGAAAACCATCATGGCATAGGGATCATAGCTGGTGCCTTTGACATGGCTGCAGATCGCGTTGCGAATGGCTCCATCGCGAATCCCGAAGACGCGATCCACGACCACACTGCCCACATAGCCATGCCAGATGGCTTTATGTTCATCGATCGCCTCCGGAAAGCAGGCTTCAATCCATTTGGCCTGTTCTTCCTTAGGCATATCCTTGGCGACATCATGAAACAGACCGGCCAGATACGCTTTATGTTCATCGTAATGATGCGCTCTGGCCAGCTCTCGACACAGTCTGGCCACGCTGCAGCTATGCGCATATCTCGCATCATCCATCTGCGTGCGAATCCATCCGGGCAGATACATTTCATGATCGAGAAGATACTGCCGCACGGATTCAGGCATCAGGTTGAGCTTTTTGCCTGCGCGAATCTCACTGCTCGAAACATCCACCGGTTCCATGGTCACTCGAACAAAACGCTCATCTTTCAATGGCGCTTTTTTGAGTCGATCATCGCGATCGATGACCGCAAACTGCGCGAGTTCAAGCAGCTTTTCCGGTTCTTTCCATTGATCGAACTGATCGGCCTGATCGGCACCGATCAGCCAGATAAACTTGATATCCGGATACATGGATTTGAGAGTTTCCAGCGTATCCACGGTATAACTGATCCCGTTGCGTTTGAGCTCGAGATCACAGATTTTAAAATCGGGATGCTCCTGCCCGACCAGACGGAGCATATTCAGACGATCGGAAGCTTTGGAAAGCGTCCGATCCTTGAGGGGAGTCTGTCTTGCGGGAACAAACCAGACTTCATCCACGCCCAGCTGACTTTTGGCCGCCTGAGCCATGGCGATATGTCCGTTATGGACCGGATCAAAGGATCCTCCAAGCAGCGCGACGCGTTTTTGGCTCATTTGGAAATCCCCAGTTTGTTTTCTTTCGTTGCCCGATACAGGGTAAAGGTGCGACCGATCATCTGAATGATCTCGCTGCCGGTCGCCCCGGCACATTCAATTGCAGCCTCTCGCACTTCCAGCGGGCAGGTTTTCTGCAGGGTAATTTTGACGAGTTCGTGGGCTTCCAGATCCGTATCGATCGTATCGAAGATGGCCTGAGACAGGCTGCCCTTCCCGATCTGGATCATGCTTGGCAGTTTCATTGCCATTGTTCTCAGAGTTTTTTTGTTTTTTGCGCTCAGCATTAAATCATCGCCTTTCGAAAGGTCACCTGTATGCCTTTATGCGCATACACCACAAGACCTGTAATATCGCCCGATACGCAGAACCATCCCAGGCCCTGAATGACGACATCCATTTTCTCCCCCTTTTTCAGGCGGGGAGCATTCCATTTGGACATTTCCTTATAATCCGTATCCATCGTGGGTTTCAACAGCCCGCCCAGATGTTTTTGCCAGAGACTGTCGGCATCCGAAAGCTTGCCCCGATGAATCGCCACGCCCGGGGCAAAGTAGGAAACGACTGTCGCCGGTCCATCGGCTTTGACATCCAGTCTGGCCAGACCCCCGGCTGCAAAGGACTGATCCTGATAAATCTGGGTGACGGTCGGTTTGATGGGGGCGGAAGGGATCACCGCTTTGAGGACTTTGGGGTCCAGATGCGAAAGATAGGATGCATCATTTTCCAGACCCGGTGTGTCATAGAGGATTCGATCCTTCCAGGGACGCTCAATCACATCCAGCGTGGTTCCCGGGTTGCGGGAGATCGTCAGCTCATCACTGGCCAGCAGTCGGCTGACCAGAGTGGACTTGCCGGAATTGGCCATGCCCATGAAGATCGCATTGCCCTTACCGGCCTCATTTAAAATATCCTGTTCGAGTCGGTCCGTGACTTCATCGGCTTTGGCACCGTTTTTGGCGAGGTATCCGGCAATCAGGATGTCATCGACCGTAATGTTCTCGGCTTTCAGTCGTCCCAGAACATAGTCTTTGATTTTTTTATCCGTCAGCGTTTTGGGCAGCAAATCGCGCTTGGTCAGGATCAGAACGATCTTTTTGCCCGGCAGCTTCTGATTGAGTCGGCTGACCAGTCCGCTTTCCAGATTGAACAGATCAACAGTCCAGAAGACCGTACCGGAAAGATCATTGATCTTTTCCAGCGTAGTGGAAGTATCCACCCCACGCTGCATATTGATGGTGACCTGACCATAGTGGCGCATTTTGTAGCAGCGCTGACAATAATCAGCACTCAGATTCGGCACATAGCCGGGCAGATCGGGATGTTCATTCTGAAGCAGTACTCCGCATCCTTTACAGTAATCGGACATGGCCATCCTCCCTTCTTAATTTTCCCCGGTTTTCCCAGAATCGGTACACCTGATTTTCCAGGAGCCGTAAAAACCGGGTATCTTTTCGTTCGTTTTCACTTAATGGCGCACATAAAATCGTCGGTACGCCGGCCAGCTGGCCACCGAGAATATCGGTAAACAGCTGATCGCCAAGCACGATCGCCTGAGAGGGACGCAGATGGCGTCTGGCCAGCACCTTCCAGAACGAAAACGGAAGGGGCTTGCAGGTGAAGCTGACCAGTTCCACATCCGGATAGCCACTCATTACGCGTTCAACATGCGCTTTTGTATTATTGGTAAACAGCACCGGCTCGATCCCGTGTGATTTGACCTGTTCAAGAAAGCGAAAGGCTTCCTTTGAGCAACCGGTATCGCCCAAAGCGGAGATCGTATTGTCGATATCACAGAACAGCAGGCGAATCCCCTGCTTTTTCAAAGCGGGCAGATCGAGCTGCGAGAAGTGATCGAGGGTCTGTGCAGGTAAAAAGAGTTTCATTCGGTTTATTGTATCGAGCGCTCGCGAGGCTTGTCAAAATGGTCCATCAGGGCCATTGCGCACTTCAGTCCATCAATGGCCGAAGTCACAATTCCACCGGAATATCCGGCGCCTTCACCACACGGATACAATCCCTTCACCTCGCTTTCCAGCGACTGACGATCCCTCACAATGCGAATCGAGGAAGAAGAACGGGTTTCCACGCCGGTTAACAGCGCATCATTCAGAAAGCCGGGCACCTTGTGTTCGAAATCGCGCAAACCGTCTTTTAACGCCGAGACAATCGGTGCGGGAAGCAGGGTGTTGAAATCCGCAAAGACCGTTCCCAGCTCATACGTCGGTTTGACTGCTCCGAAATGATCGGAGACTTTGCCTTCCAGAAAATCGGAAGCGAGCTGTACAGGGGCTTTATAACTGCTGGATACCTGCCAGGCCGCTTTTTCGAGTTTCTCCTGATAGGCCAGTCCATCAAATACCCCTTCTCCGGTATCCGAACCATCTACCTGAACGAGCAGGGCGGCATTGGCGTTTTTTCCTGAGCGTGAGGCATAGGACATACCATTGACCACGACCGTTTCGGGGGCGCTGGAAGCTGGAATGACATAACCACCCGGACACATGCAGAAGGTATAAACGCCCTTGCCATTCTCGGCAGTCATGGCCAGCTGATATCTTGCCGGTAACAAAGCCGGATCACTGGCCCGATCTTTGAGCATGGCTTTATTGATGAAATCCTGAAGATGTTCAATGCGCACGCCGATGGCGAAGGCTTTGTTTTCCAGCGGTACCTGATGATTGGCCAGCATGCGAATTGTATCGGAAGCCGAATGACCAATGGCCAGAATCAGTGCCTCGCAATTCAGCCAGCCGGTTTTCGAAAGACGGATCGCACAAAGCTTGCCGTCTCCGGTTTGAAGATCTTCGAGTCGATCATCAAAAAGGAAGGTGCCGCCAAGGCGTTCGATTTCCGCTCGGGCATTCTGAAGGATTCTGACAAATCCATCCGTACCGACATGGGGATGCTGGTCGGTCAGGATCTCTTTGGGCGCGCCGAAAGAGACGAGTTCTTCAAAGACTTTGCGCGATTTGAGATCTTTGGATCGAGTGGTGAGTTTGCCATCGGAAAACGCGCCGGCTCCACCCATACCAAACTGCACATTGCTTTCGGGATTGAGCAGGCCTCCCTTCCAGAAGGCTTCGACATCCTTCTGTCGTTTTGAAATCTCACTGCCTCGCTCGACAATAATCGGGCAATAGCCGTATTGCGCCAGCAGCAGCGAAGCAAAAAGGCCGGCCGGACCGAATCCGGCAACAACCGGACGGTTTTCAAGCAGCGCTTTTCCTTTCGGGGTAAAGGTGAAGCGCTCATCGGGCGTGATCGTCACATCCTTCTTTTTGAGATAGCGATGCTCATGTCTGACACTGGCGTCGATGATAAAGGAAAAAAGGACCTTTCCCGAGCGGGCGTCCACACTTTTACGACGGACAGTCCAGCTTAAAAGATCCTCTTTTGGCATATTGAGCTTTTTTAATAAGGTTTTTTCGATGTCTTTTGCGTCGGTAACTTTTACCTGATGAATTCTGATCATATTACATTAGCCACTTCAGCCACCGGTATTTTTCGCTTTCGCGAATGATCACGCTCGAGAGCAGCTGGGAAAGCGCAATGGCGGCCAGCCAGACGACGAGATGGACATTCGGGAAAATCATCAGCAGCAGGGGCACAAACAGCATGTGGCTGACATAAATAAGAGTAGAATCCTGCCGCATCTGTCTGTAAACCGGCTTGTTGGGCAGGCTGATTCGGGTCAGCAGAACAAACAGGAAGTACGTAGCAGGGATCAGAAACAGATCGATGCAGGTCTGTTCGCTCAGCACACCCAGCGCGGCATACAGAGTTACTTCCAGTATCAGGCAAAAAAAGGAAATCGCAAAGCCCGTCGCACTGGCTTTCAGGTTCGGTTTTCCGGTACGGGAAAGCATCAGACCCAGCGCGACAAACATCGGGGCAAAGAAGATACCGTTTCGTGCCGTACCAAACAGCTGCATGTAGAAGCCGTATACGATCTTGACTCCGGGAAGGGTTTCCCAGAACGGACCAAACACGTTCAGCAGCCATCCCACGCCATACAGCGCCAGACAAACCAGCAGCGTTTGGAGCAGTCCTTTTCGTTTATACAGCCACCAGACAATCACGGTTGCCAGCATTAAGGCCGGCAGAAACCACAGATGATAGTAGGAACCATTGAGCAGGAAGTTTCGAATCCAGCCCAGTAACCCGCCAATTGAGAAGCCGACTTTGGAATAGTCATACAGCGTATAGGGTATAAAGATCACCGCCCAGATCAGATACAGAATCCCGATCCGTTTGAGATAGGCGGTAATGATCTGTTTTGCGCTGCCATCCTTAATCTGCGGTCCGCGGATCTTTCGAAACAGAAAGAACGAACTGCACACGAAATAGAAAGGCACCGCCAGTCGGCAGATGGTCGACAGAAAGAACAGGTGGAATGAGGGCGAAATATCGATAAATGGATAGGTATGGATCGCCACCACCAGCAAAGCGCAGATATATTTACCCAGATCAACGGCCGGGTATTGTTTGTATTTTGCCAAAGTGAATCCCCCTTGAAACGTCCTCTAAAGTTTATCAGAATCAACCGCTAAAATCCGAACGCCATTCAAATTTCAAAAAGCTGTTCCTCCTGACAAAAACCGGACCGGGTTTTCCGGTCCGATGCAGAGTTCAGTTTTCCTTGATGATGTTATTTTTCGATCTGGCTTTTGTCCAGTCGCGGTACGCGTTTGGAAAAAGCGCAAAGCGTTTCGTTATTAATGGAGCCGGCCAGACGGCTGATCTGATCGATCATCATCCGATTATCTCCGTCTGTTCCGACAATCACCGCAATATCGCCTTCCGCAATATCGTCATATCCGGTGATATCGGCCATGCACTGGTCCATGCAGATGTTACCCACAATGGGGACCTTATGTCCGCGAATCGAAACTTCAAGGTTTTTATTCGAGCAGGAACGAGGCAGACCATCCGCATAGCCGATTGCCAGTGATGCGATTTTTCGTGGCGAATCGGCCGTATAGTGACGACCGTAAGAGACGGTTGCCCCTTCCGGAATCGTCTTGACCAGAGTCACTTTGGTTTTCAACGACATGATCGGGATGAAATCCGGACGGGAAGCGATCGGAATCTGATCATCGCTGGTCACACCCATATACAGCAGACCGGGTCTTGCATAGTCGTAGCCCAGATCAAAGTAGTTGAGAACGCCATAGGAGTTCTGGATATGACGAAGCCCCGGATCGATGCCCTCTTCTTTGAGGCGGTTGATGACTTCTTCAAACAGATCGATCTGTCCGCGCGTAAAGGCCCGACTTTCAAAGCCGAGATCATCGCTGACCGGAAAATGAGAGAAGATGCCGGAAACTTCAAGACCCGGAAGGTTGTACACTTCCCGAATCTGCTCATAGCGTCTGGCTCCGGGCTGATAGAGAATGCCGGTACGATTCATGCCCGTATCGACCTTCACATGACCCTTGCCGACCACCCCATGTTCAACGGCATACTCCGAATATTTTTTTGCGTAATCCAGAGAAAGCAGAGACTGGAGCAGATCGTATTGGATCAGCTGATCAAAACTGGCAGGAGGCGTATAGCCCAGAATCAGGATCGGCTCGCGGATTCCGGACTTGCGCAATTCGATGGCTTCGGCCAGACAGGCGACCGCAAAGAAATCCACACCGGCTTCTTTTAACGCTTTGGCGCAGGCAATCGCGTTGTGTCCATAGGCATCGGCTTTGACCACACCCATAATCTTTGTGTTTCCGATCAGCTTTTCGATTTCACGCACGTTGTGCTCAATGGCACCGTAGTCGACTTCTTCCCACGTACGCAAATGTTCGGTGTCGATCATATGGCGAATTCCTTCTCCATAGCCAGATCGATCAGATCGTCGATCAGATCGCCGAAATCCTTACCGGCAGCTTTCATCATCGACGGATAGCGGCTGGTCGCGGTCAGACCCGGAATCGTGTTGACTTCGTTGAGAATGATCTCGCCATTCGAGCAGACAAACATATCCACACGAGCCATATCTCTGCAGCAAAGCACGCGATACGCCTTTTTGGCGAGTTCCTTGGCTTCATCGGATTTTTCACGGGAAATGCGAGCCGGGCAATAGATGGCCGAGTCTTTCATTTCATATTTGCCTTCAAAATCGAAGATCTTTCCGGCCATTTCGATCTCATCGATTTCACCGGTATCGAGCACTTCATCGCCCATGACGGCACAACCGATTTCAAATCCATCGATCGCTTTTTCGACCAGAATCTTGCCGTGGCCATCGTATTTGAAGGCCTCTTCTACCGCACGATCAAAGGTTTCTTTCGAATCGACAAACGAAACGCCATAGGAGCTTCCGGCATTGCAGGGTTTGATGACCCAGGGCAGCGGGATTTCCTGTTCGATTTCTTCAAACGTGGGATTTTCTCCGTATTTGGTGAGGGCTACATAATCCGCAGCAGGAATGCCACCCTCTTTGAACAGACGATGCATGACTTCCTTGTCCATGCAGATGGCCGAACCCAGAATATCACAGCCAACAGCCGGCAGATCCAGCAGCGTCAGCAGACCCTGAATGGCGCCATCTTCTCCGTTTTTGCCATGCAGAACGGGGAAAACGACATCGAGTTCAACGGTTTCCTTGTTTTCAATATCGATAAAGCCTTTATGGACCCACGCGATCGGACGGGAATGTTCGATCCAGTGGTCGTGTTCCAGCTCTTCAATACTTCCTTCAAAACGATAGAAGTTACCCTCGGGAGAAATGCCGATGGGGATAATGTCATAACGATCAGCGTGCACGGAGTGCAGGAAGGATCCTGCGGAGTGGAGCGAGACGCTGTATTCACTGCTCTGTCCTCCGAAAATGACGCCAAGACGAATTTTGTTCATAGATTTCCTTTCCAGACAGCCTTTGACGATCGTATCCATCGCCATGGCCCGACTGCCCTTGACCAGAATCGCGCTGTCCTGATCACTTTCTGAAAGCAGCGTTTCGACCAGCTCTTCCTTGGAGTCAAAATGTCTTTTTTCTCCACTGAAGGCTTCAAATGTGGCCCGAGATCGATCTCCATAGGTGTAGAGCGCATCCACACCGAGTTGATTGGCTTCCCGCCCGATCGAGGCATGGAGTTCTTCTTCCTGTTCTCCCAGATCGAGCATGTCGGCCAGTACGGCGACATGACGATGGGCAGGAATCTGCATCAGGGTATGCAGCGCTTCTCCGGCTGCTTCCGGGTTGGATTTATACGTATCATCAAGAATGCAGGCCCGGTTCCATTCGAGAATCTGTCCGCGCATGCCGGTCAGTCTGGCCTGGGCAAGACCTTCATGCCATTTTTCCGGATGAACACCGGCGGCTTTGGCCACCAGGAGTGCACCGGTGGCATTCCAGGCCTGTACGGAAGAAGCGCTGGGAATAAAGAAGGGTTCGACGGAAAGCGCGGGAAGCATGAAGTGCAGGCCTTTGCGGGAAAACTGCAGATGTTCAGGCTGATATTCCGTTTGTTCTCCATAAGGAATAACGGTCCATTCTTCCTTTTCGATGCGCTCCTGCAGTTCACCGAGTGCGACGCGAATTTCAGGCGAATCATTATGATAGACCAGCGTACCGAAGGGTACGAGCGAAGAGGTAATTTCGCATTTGGCTCTGGCAATCTCGAGTTTCGAACCGAGATTTTCCAGATGCGCCGAGCCGATCGAGGTAATCAGCGCATAATCCAGTGGCGCAATGGAGCAGAGATATTCGATTTCTCCGCGATTTTCCATGCCCATTTCCAGAATCAGCGCTTCAATGTCCTCATCCATCTCAAAGAGGGTCAGCGGCAGGCCGATTTCATTGTTATGGTTGCCCTGGGTCTTCCAGGTTTTCCAGCGGGTCGCAAAAAGGGAGGCCAGAAAGTCCTTGGCGGATGTCTTGCCATTGCTTCCCGTAACGCCGACCACAATCGGGCTGACTTCTTCCAGCCAGGCTTTTGCGATTTTTCCCATCGCAATGATCGTGTTGTCGACCAGAATCAGTGGAAAACCTTCCGGCGGATTGGGAACATCTCTTTGCCAGAGCATACCGGCCGCTCCCGCCTCTTTGACCATCTGCGCGTATCGATGACCATCGGTGTGTTCACCGGCAATCGGGATGAAAAGCATCCCGGGTTCGATCTTTCGCGAATCAATGGCAACTCTGGAAAACTCAAGGGTTTCAGGCGCGTGGACACACTCGCCATCGGCAGCAGCAGCTGCCTGTGTAAAGGTCATTTTTATCATGGTTTTCGCCTCGACTCAAGATTATAACAATCCGCCTCACATTGGGCAAAACGCCCAGCCGCATTTGGCATGAAACATCTTTCATCCTCTTCCCGCACGATCGATCCGGTGGATCGTTTTGCCTTCAAAACGGGCCGATTTCAGGACTCATTCCCCACTTTGACCTCAAAACGGCGATGGATATGGGGTCTGGAGGGGGCTAAATTTGCGGTTTTGGCGATCGGTGTCCCCAAACTGTGATATAATCCTGAAAGCAAAGACTGTTTTGTCTTTGCACCGTATCGAATATCAGCGATATTCATACAGTTTATCCCCTTAATCGAAAAGTCAGGCCTCCCCTTAGCCTGGCTTTTCACTTTACAGAAGCGCATTTGCTTCGGAAAGGACCTGTTATGGACTGCATTTTCTGTGCCATTGCCAATGGAGAAATTCCTTCTTCCACCGTCTATGAAGACGACGATCTGCGCATCATTCTCGACATCAACCCGGCTGCAGCCGGCCATCTGCTCGTATTGCCCAAAACGCACTGCACCTCGCTGCTGGAATGTGATGACGAGCTGCTTGGCAAAGTGATGAGCGCGGCCAAAAAAGCGGGGAACGCCGTAAAAAACGAACTGAACGCCGATGGCGTTAACATCCTGGCTAACTGCTATCCGGCCGCCGGACAGAGCGTGGATCATTTCCATGTTCACGTCATTCCGCGCTATGAAAATGCTCCCGAAAAAGACGGACTGACCATTTCTCAGGTCGAAATCGTCAAACCGGACGCCCAAGCTCTGGCCGCCAAACTGGCCAAAGCTTTCTGATCTGAACCCGGATAACCACAATCGCCCTTCCCAATGACTGGAAAGGGCGTTTTTTTAATCGAGATAGGAACCCTGTCGGGCGGCTTTGCGCGCGTAATTCATCAAGACCCGATTTTGAGGAAACTCCGGATGTTCAAGGACTTCTTTTGCATCTTCAATACACGATTCAATCAGCCCGAGATCATCCTGCTCACTGCCCAGAATAAAGGCCGGCAAACCGGATTGTCTTGTCCCTAACAAATCTCCGGGACCGCGCATGTGCAAATCAAAGGCCGAGAGTTCAAATCCATCCGTAATTTTTTCCATCATCCGCAGCCGTTCTTTGGCCTGCGGATTTTTTGTGGACGAAAGCAGATAGCATTCGCCCTGTTTCGGACCTCTGGCGCATCGACCTCGCAGCTGATGGAGCGTCGCCAGTCCGAAACGGTCGGCATCATAGATGACCATGATCGTCGCATCCGGCACATCAATCCCGACTTCCACCACGGTGGTCGCCACCAGAATCTGCAGCTGCTTTTCCTTAAAGGCCTGCATGACGGCTTCCTTCTCTTCGGTTTTCATGCCGCCATGAAGCAGGCCGATCGAATAGCGAGAACCGAGCACGGAAGTCATTCCCGCATGAATTTCTCTGGCCGAATGGAGGGTGGTTTCTTCGTTGATTTCCACCGCCGGACAGATCACATACACCTGCCGCTGTTCCTGATCGATCGCTTCCATCACCCGTCCCAGGACGGGTTTCATGCTTCTGGAAAAGAACGTTTTGGTGATCACCGGTTTTCGTCCGGGTGGCAGGGTGCGAATGGCGGAAAGCGAAATATCGCCATAGCAGAAATGAGCGGCCGTTCGCGGAATCGGAGTCGCGCTCATCAGCAGGACATCGGAATGTGTCCCCTTTTCGATTAATGCCCGTCGCTGGAGGACGCCAAAGCGCTGTTGTTCATCGGCGATCACCAGTCCGAGGCGATCAAATTCTACCGGATCGGAAAAGAGCGAATGCGTACCGACGACCAGTGAAATCGTCCCGTTTTTCAGCCCTTCCAGCACCTTTTTCTTTTCCCTGTTCTTCAAAGAAGAACAATAAAGCGAGGCTTCAATGCCAAAGGAAGACAGGGTCGCGATATGTTGACGAGCGAGAATTTCGGTCGGCGCAAGCAATGCTCCCTGCAATCCGGAAAGAAAACAGGCATAGAGGGCCATCGCACCGACGACGGTCTTACCACAGCCGACTTCTCCCTGCAGCAGTCGATACATCGCAAACTCTCCACGCATATCCGAAAGAATCTCATCCAGACTTTTTCGCTGGTCAGCCGTCAGGGTATAGGGCAGCATGGCCAGTTTTTCTTCAATCCGTTCCTGATCAAAAATCCGTCCGGCTCGGGCGATGCGTTGCGATTGCATCATTCGCACCGTATGAAAGCACAGAAATTCTTCGTACTTCAGCGCCTGCAAGCCCGAAGAGAGCTCTTCCAGATTTTCCGGCTGATGCACCCGGCGCAGGGCTTCCGTCTGGTCGGGCAGTTGATGGCGGGTGCGTAAATACTCGGGAACCCGATCTTCCAGCTGGTCGGCAAAAGGCAGGGCCTTATCGATCAGGCGGATCATGGTATCCCGACGGGTTTTGGCCGGAAGGGTGTAGACCGGATAGAGCGTCAGTCCGGCTTCAAGCGGTTTGGTCGACGTCCAGATGGCGCTGACTTTATCCGTTTCGTGATACTGACCACAAACGGTCAGTAAAGTATCTGTTTTAAAGGAAGGGGCATAGCCATAGGAGAAAACAGAGACTTCCAGATCCCTGTTCCAGCTGGACACCACAATCCGACAAAGAATTCGCCCCTGAGAAATTCGACGGGTATCCTTGATCTCTTTTAACCGGCCGGTAAACAGGACTTCATCTCCATCCGCCCACTGATCAGCCGGCACAATCCGATGATAGCGATAGGGATAGGTATGAAGCAGGGCGGAAAGATCCTCAATCCCCCGACTTTCCAGAAGCTTTTTTTGCGTGTCCGTAAATTTCAGTCGGGCAGGAAAGCCACTCATGAAAGCTTCTTTCCCTTTCTGTTTTTCGTCTGATCCGCCTGCGGGGTTTTGGAGGTCTTTTCATTTTTTGACTCTTTCTTCTCCTGTTTCCAGGCACTGGCGGCATCATTACCGGTCCAGACGATCATGTTGCATTCAAAAAAGACTTCAAGAATGGCACACAATGCCAGAAGCATCACGAGCTCTCCAATGCCGTCTCCCGAAGCGCCCATCAGTACCATCATCTCCGCACTCACCCCCGGCTGACGAAGCAAAACCAGCGAAGACATCAGCGCTGCCGGATTCAGACCCGAAGGCGAATACAGCGGACCCGCGATAAATCCATCCCAGAAAAAGAGCACGAGCACAAAAATCAGCCAGACATTGAGAATTCTCCAGAAGTGGGTCTTCCAGGCCAGAATCACAGCAGAAATCTGTTCTTTAAATGACGTAATCCCTTCATACAGGGTTCGAAAGATCACAATGAGTGAGGGAATCCCAAAAAAGAGCAGAATGGTGCCCAATACGGCCCCCAGAAGATAGAGCAAAACAGAAGTCGTAATGGCCAGTGGAGAGAGCACATACATGGCAATCAGGGCCAGCACCAGTGAAAGAACAAAGACTTCGATCATGATTGGAACCGATAACGTTCCCCGTTTCTTTCCCCAGCAAAGTCCGCAAACAAAATACAGACACAGACCATACAGGCCCGCAAACAGACAACAGATCAATCCTCCCCATCCGGAAGGCAGGCTTAACGACCATAAAGCACCGGCTCCATAGAGCAGCGAGAAGACGATCAGATAAATCATCGGCTTGAGCAGGCTCGTAAACCGAAACAGACCTTTCATTTTTTCCATAAGCATTCTCCTTAAAACGCGGCCCGAAGCGGACCGCGTTCATCTTATTATCCAATGATTAACAATGACGGATTCAGCCAAGAATGGCCGATGCGCTGATCCACATCGCTCGGGAATCTTCCATCGATCCGACCTCATCGGCCCGGAAGAAATCCATCTCCTCTGAAGCCAGGGAGACAATCAGATCCTCTATTCTTTCCAGTCCGGCTTCCCTTCCTCCGGACTGTTCTTCGATGCGATCAAAACGACCCAGAACAATGCCGCGAACATGATCGAACACGCCGGCCTGCGCGGCATGGGAAAGACTGGAAGACAGGCCATACCAGCCCATCCGGCTTTCAAAAAATAAGTAGCCACCCGCAGCCGAAGGCATTCGTCCGGTCTGGGTCAGCTTGAGATAGCAGCGCACATTGCCTCCGCAAATGCGGGCATGACGGGAAAACGGACGTTCGTTGCAGGGGGTGATGGTCAGATGGGTCTGATCGGTGGTAAAAAGATCGACCGCATAGTCCAGATTGTTCTGGCTCATCAGCGAAAAGAGCAGCGCTTTTTTGCCTGAGCAGGCGGCAAGGGCGTTCACGATGCAGGTGCAGTCTCCAAATCCCGCAAAGTAAGCATCACAATCCGAGTAGGCCTGATAGTCGAGATCGGGAAGAACCAGGTTGGCCAGATCGCCGGCTGAAACGTCGACAATCCAGGAATAGCGATTCGAGCGCAGGGCTTTGTTGAATTCTTCCGCCTTTTCTTTGGGCTCCATGTCTTCGCTTACACTCTGGCTCAGCTCCACTTCGATTCCATGTTCTTCAAGCCCCTCTTTAAGGGTGTGAATCTTTCCGGCATCAGGGTGCTGCCCTGAAAGGGCGCAAAGACAGATACGATCTTCCGGCATCAAAAAACCTCCTTTTCCTGTACGCAGGCTTTCTTACCATCCATATTATCAAATCCTTCCCGCTCTTTTCTCTACGATTGTGATTCACAGACCGACTCTGACAAAAAAACAGTCCTCTTCCATAAAGAGGACTGGGAATCATTATGCGTGTTTCCTTTTTAGAAGCTGATTTTTGCGATCGATCAGGGCACTGATTCCCTTCACCCAATCCAGTCGCCATAACCACACAAACAACAGCTCCTGCAGCAGACCGATTCCCGCAAGAAGCCAGAAGGCATTCCAGGACAGTCGTTCAAGCATGAACACCTGAGGGATAAAGACAAAGCAGGCGATCATGGCCAGTGTGGAAAACAGCCAGACGACTCGACGCAATGCGGTAAACGGTCGACAGATCATGAACAGGACCACAATCGCATTGATCGCGGCCAGTGCCGTACAAAGAGACTGATAGGTCGACTGTTCGATGGGAATCGAGGGCAGAAGCACGGCAATATAGGCCAGCGAGATTCCAAAGCTGACGGCCAGCGCTCCGGGAAGCGCTCTGGCCAGAACGCTCGAAAGGAAATGACCGCTCAGACGGGAATGATCCTTTTCGAACGTCAGGAAGAAGGCCGGAATGCCCGTACCCAATGAAGAGACCAGGGTGAGCTGAATCGGAATAAAGGGATAGGAAGACATCCACACCAGCGTCAGCAGGGAAAGGATCAGCGAGAAGATCGTCTTGACCAGAAAGAGCGAAGCTGTGCGCTTGATGTTATTGATGACCCGTCGTCCTTCATCGACCACATCAGGAAGGACATCAAACTGATCCTCCAGCAAGACCAGCGAGCTGACCGCCGCAGCCGCCTGTGCGCCGGTACCCATTGCAATCGAGCAGTCGGCTTTTTTCAGTGCCATCACATCGTTGACTCCATCTCCGGTCATCGCCACAATATGGCCCTGATTCTGGAGGGCGGAAACCATAAGCATCTTCTGCCTCGGGCTGACGCGTCCGAAAATCGAACAATCCTCCATCAGCTCGGGGATCTGTGATTCAGAGACTTCATTCATGTTGACGGCTTTTCCTTCAATTCCGGCTTTATGGGCAATGAATTCCACCGTGGCAGCCATGTCGCCGGAAATCACCTTCAGCTGTACGCCCTGACGGGTGAAATAGCTGACGATCTGTCGGACATTGGGGCGAAGTTCATCTTCAATGACCACCAGCCCAAGAAGACTGGCCTGATCACTTTTTTTCAGCGAGTCAGATGCCGGTTCTTTGGCCAGCACGAGCACTCGATCCCCCTGAGAAGCGATCTGTTCAATTCGAGCCAGAATCGTCGGGTCCGGGTTTTCAAAAACAAAGCTGTAAGCGCCCAATACGATCAGATCCTCTCTGAAAACTGCACCGGAGCATTTGGAGGAAGAGGAGAACGGGAAGGTACGGGTGGCTTTCTGTTGGGGAGGGATGTTTTCCAGATATTTTCGCAGCGCCCTGGCGGTGAGATTGTCATCTTCCAGTGAACCGAAAAGATCAGCCAGCGTCTGCTTCATGTCCTGTTCGCTGATTCCCTTTTGAGGAATCAGCTGCCTGACCTTCATGGCTCCGGTGGTCAGCGTTCCGGTCTTATCGAGGCAGAGCGTATCAACTCTGGCCAGTGTTTCCACGCAATACAGATCATGAATGAGTACCGCTTTGCGCGCCAGAGCGATCGAAGCCGCGGCCAGCGCGGTTGAAGTAAGGACCACCAGTCCTTCGGGAATCATTCCGATCAGTGAAGCACACGTATTGAGTAAGGCGGCGTCCAGAGAAATTCCGGAAAAGAAATACTGTCGGGAAAACAGCAGCACGCCGACCGGAAGAATCAGTACGGAAGAGATTCGGATGAGCAGATCGATCGAATCGCGAAGTTCGCTGGGGTATTCCTTATCCTTTTTGGCGGTTTCGAGAATCGAGGCCATGTATTGTTCGTTGCCGACTTTCACCGCCTGCATCAGTACCGTTCCGGCAATCAGGAAACACCCGCCGTAAAGTGTCTGACCCGTATCGCGAATCTGCGGTTCACTTTCTCCGGTCAGCAGGGATTCGTTAACCTGGCATTCGCCCTGACGAATGATTCCATCACACGGAATCTGGCTGCCCGCATCCAGGCGTAGCACATCGCCCTGAACGATTTCATCCAGAGCAATCGTCTGCCACTTCCCCTGCCTGAGAACGGGATAGGTTTGTTGGTGAGTGAGGGCGAGGTCGTTGAGAATTCGACGCGAGCGCAGTTTCTGCACCAGACCGATCAGCGTATTGGCAATGACCACTCCCATAAAGAGGAGGTTTCGCCAGCTGCCGGTAAAGAGGATCAGTCCGGCAAGAATGTAGTTGATGATATTAAAAAAGGAGAAAAACTTTTCGAAAAGAATCTGGCCCAAAGAGGCCTGAGGGTTGGTTTCAATGAGATTTTTGGGAGCCGATTTTACCTGCTGATCATTCAGACCGCTGGTCAGGGACGTCGGCGATTCAAGGGATAAGGGTTGCATGATTTTATTGTAAGGAAAGTCCAAAAAGAGTTTGAAAACATGAACGAATGATTTTCCTAAGATTTCAGGTCAGAAATCAAACGCCCTGTTCTCAAACACAAAAAAGCGGATTCATCCGTCCTGCCGGAGCTGATGAATCCGCTCGAGATCTTCGGGGTTCGTGATTTTTAAATTGGAGGCTTCTCCATCCACACAAAACGTGGGGATGTACTCAAACAGCTCAACAGCCATCGCATCGTCGGTGACCTGCGCCTGACTGGCTTCCGCTTTTTTTAGCGCGTCTTTGACCAGATCACTGCGAAAAGCCTGCGGGGTCTGAATGCCTCGAAGGCCGCTTCGCTTCGGAGTGCGAATCACAAGACCGTTTTCATCGACTTCCTTGATTGTATCAACCACCGGAATGCCCGGAACGACTGAGCAATGATCACGTAAAGCCGCTTTGATTCGATCGATCAGATCCTGACTGACAAAAGGCCTTGCCCCATCATGAATCAGCACGAATTCGTTGCTTACCCTGCTCAGTCCCTGAAGCACCGAGCGCTGACGTGTGGATCCTCCACAGACAAATTCGGTTTTCTCTCCTTCAAACCGACAGGAAAAGTCTTCGATCTCGCTTGGCGCGCAAACCAGAACGATCTGGGTGCAGTCCGGATCGTTTCGAAAGCGCTGAAGCGCCAGCTCGAGGATGGGTTTTCCCTTCCAGGGATACAGCACTTTATTAAAGGAAAGCTGGGTGCGCGAGCCCGAACCCGCGGCAACAATGATGGCGGAATAATTCATGTCTTCAGTATAGCCCATCAAAAAAGCCGGACGAACCGGCAGAATCATTAAGCAGAAACGGGGCGGTGTCCGGACTGGCGAACCATTGCCAACCAGGCTTTTTTCAGGCCAAGACCATAAGTCAGCGTGATGCCGCCAACCGCACCGATCACACCCTGTGCGATTTCATAGGGCAGCTTGATCATGGCGTATTCGAATGTGGAATAGACATAAATTTTACCCAGCGTATAACCGGTCACCAGAATCACCGCACCAACACTTACACCGACAATCGCGCCGATGATCGGTTTGTTTTTAAAGGTATTGTGCGCAATCCAGCTGATCACATACGCCTGCAGACCATGAACGACCAGCGAGACAAACATCGGAGCCGGATAAAAGAGGGCATCGCCGATAAAGGCACCCAGACCGCCGACAATCATTGCGCCGATCGGATCAAGCAGAATCGCTGCCGTCGTAATGGCGATATCGCAAAGGTAGAGCTTGCCTCCGGGTACCGGAACGCCAAAGCTCGAAAGGATAATCGTTAAAGCCATAAACAGTCCGCAGGTCGTAATCCAAAGGACTGAAAATCTTCTGGGGGTTTCATTGTTTTTCATTTCAGTTTCACTCCTGTCTATGGTTTCCAGTATACTCAGATCTGAACCGATCAAAAGGTTCAAAATAAGAAAAAAGGAGCAGACCAGATGATCAGTTATTCCCTTTCCCGACCGTACACCCGTTCACTTTATCAGGCCATTCGCGCGGATATCGAAAACGGGACCTATCCCGAGGGCAGTCGTCTTCCCTCAAAAAGACAGTTCGCGCTCGATCTTAACCTCTCGCTGTCCACGGTAGAAAACGCGCTTTCGCTGCTGGAAGAAGAAGGGTATATCGAATGTCTGGAGCGAAAAGGGGCTTTTGTGCTACCCGGCAATCTTCGTTCCGGAAGTCGAAGTGATTTCATCTTCCATCCACTGGAAGAGGATCTCGCCATTCAGGATCCGGAATTTCCGGCTTCGCTCTGGTTTAAAACCATGCGTCTGGTCATGAGTCGGGATCGAGAGATGTTATGCCAGATGTCTCCGGCCCCGGGAAGCGCAAGGCTTCGCAATTCGATCGCCCGCTATCTTCATCAGCAGCGCGGAATGAACGTTCAGCCTGAACAGATTGTCATCGCCTCGGGAAGTCGTCAGCTTTATGAAATTCTTGCCCGCCTGTTTCAGGGCGATTTCCACGTCGCCATTGAATCCCCGAGTTTTGCCCCGATTGAAGCGATCTATGC
>Cam_p2__coassemble_1179_pt1 | contig 25971 bp, 19 predicted proteins | sample Cam_p2__metabat2_low_PE_009 | metagenome-assembled genome bin Cam_p2 | reverse complement strand
ACCCTCAGCGGGTCGCCTTTTTAGTGTGGGGGCTGAATTAATTTACAGCCCCTTTGTCTTTTCTGTGAATTGTCTGATCACCGAATGTTCTAGTCGATCTGAACGGTGGCATGAGAGCCGAAGGCGGGATCCTTTTTGACGAGGATGCGGCTGTCGATCTGATTCATCAGTCCTTCGACATGGCTGATGATGCCGACCAGTCGACTGCCGGCCACTTTTTCCAGAATGCTTACCGCTTTGGAGATGCATTCATCATCCAGATTGCCAAAGCCCTCATCCACAAACAGGGTATCAAGCTTCACCCCGGCAGCTTCCATCTGAATCTCATCGGAAAGACCAAGGGCCAGAGCCAGAGCCGCCATAAACTGCTCACCACCGGATAACGATTTGACGGAGCGAATCGAGGCGCTGAGATGGTCATGAACATTCAGGCTCAGTCCGGTTCGTCCTCGACCGCCCTCCTCAGCGGCCCGACACAACTCATACGCGCCATTGGTCATGGTCAGCAGACGGACATTGGCGCGCTCGATGATCCGTTCAAAGAAGGCGATCTGCACATACGTTTCCAGATCCATTCTCATCTGACCGCTCATCGTTCCCGCAAAGACATCCGAGATTTTCTTCAGTCGGCTGGCTTTCTGGCGTTCCGGTTCAAGGCGAGCCAGATCTGTCTTCAACTGATTGAACAGTCGTGTCCGGGAGGTGATCGAAACCTGCAGCTGTGTCAGATGGTCCTGGAGAGCCTTTCGGTCGTTTTTAAGAACCTCACAGGCCGCCTGTTCTTTTTCCAGCTCGTCTTTTACGTTGCGGGGTTCTTTTTCAAAGGAATCAAGTACCCCTTTCTGGCGATCAAACCGAGATTTTCTGTCTTCACTCTGCTTTCTGGCTTTCTCCAGCAGCTTTTTCCACTCAGCTTCCTGCCCGCTCAATTGATTCATTTCCTCGCGAGCTTTCTGGTCATCTTCGAATTCGATTTCGCTTTTCCGGCTGTTCATCTCCTGCAATGCGGCGGCGTTTTTTGCCGTCAGTTCATTCCAGTCTTTGGTGGCCTGTTCAAGCTGGCCTTTCACTTCTTCCTTCTCGGCGCGCAGCTCTTTTCTTTGGTCAATCAAACGTTTTTGCGTTTCATTTTCTTCATTGAGCGCTTCAAGATGGTCTTTGGCTTCCTTCCGGTTCATGCCCTCAGGCAGCTTTCTTTCGAGTTCGTCGATGGTTTTCTGACGCTCATCCATACGGGCTTTGAGCGAGGCGCATTTTTCAGCCTGCTTCTGCGCTTTTTCCTGAGCTGAAGTGGCGTTCTGTTCGAGGGCCTGAATTTCCTCTTCGGTGGGTATCTCTTCCTGACTGATGGCCGGATGCGGATGGTGGACCGAGCCGCACACCGGGCAGGGCTCGCCATCGACCAGTGACCGAGCCAGTACGCCGGCCTGTCCCTGCAAAAACCGTCCGTTTTGCACGTTATAAAGATGAAGAGCTTCTTCACGAAGGGTGTTGAGTTCGATAAAGAGGGCCTGCTGACTCTCTGCATTTGTTTTCTCTTTGTCCTGATCTTTTCTGAGTTTTTCGATCTGTTCAAAGCGATCGCAAAGATCCTGCGCTTTCTGGACTTTCGCTTCCAGATCGCGCATGGCTTCCAGTCGGGCATCGAGCTGACGCTCTTTTTGATCCAGCTCGGCTTTTCGCTTTTCGTACTGCTCTTTCTGTTGGGCGCTTCGCTTTTTGTCCTGATTCAGTCGACTCCAGGTTTGGGTGGCCAGTTTGTATTTTTCAAAGACATCGAGCTGGCGTTTGAGTTCCTGAACGTGCAGCGTCTTCTTTTTCATTTCCGGCTCCTGATCCTCCAGCTGTCTGACTTCAGCCTGCAGCGCTTCGAGTTGCGGAGTCAGTTTTTCCAGTTCCGCTTTGGCTTCTTTCCATTTTTCAAAGTCTTTACGCTCATGATCCAGTCTGGCCAGAAGAGCCGTCGAGGTATCGATGGCTTTCTGGATCTGTTTTTCCTTCCGGGCGTCTTGGGCAGCCAGCGATTTCTGATCGTCGAGGATCTTTCGCAGCTTTTCGAGAGTCTGTGGATCTTCCTGCCAGAGAATTTCCTGATCGGCCTCGAAGGAGGTCATCGCATATTCAATATCCTTTTCCAGCTCTTTCAGACCACTGGCTGCCGCTTTGGCTCGCTCCTGCAGATCTTTTTGTAAAGCAAGGTATTTTTCCGTCTGGAACAGATGGCGGAAAATCTTCGTTCGATCAGGGGTATCCGCCAGCAGGGATTTGAGAAATTCCCCCTGAGCGAGAACGGCGACCTGCTTGAACTGATCCTTATCCAGACCGATCAGTTCGCGAATCTTTTCATCCACCGCTCTTTTTGAGGTTAGTGGAGCCGCAACGCCCTCTCCATCCAGCCAGACCGATGAGGCAACACTGGTCGTTCCGTTTCCGTTTTTCCTGGGTCGTTCATAGGAAGGACTTCGGCTGATGGTATAGCGCCTGCCGTAGAGATCGAATTCGAGTTCAACCTTGGTATCCGTTTTTACATCGGAATATTTCGATCGAAGCATTCCCGCCGCCCGGTTCGATCCGGACGTTTCGCCATAAAGGGCAAAGACGATGCCATCAAAAATGGTTGTTTTTCCCGCACCGGTATCTCCACTGACCAGAAACAGCGGATGCTGGTCAAAAGCGCGAAAGTCGATGACTTCTGTTCCGGCATAAGGGCCAAAGGCCTGCATGGTGAGTTTAATCGGCTTCATTGACGTTCCTCCAGCTTTCCATAATGATGTCGCGATCTTCCGGATCAAGCTCATGTCCCATCTGCAGTTCGAAGAAATCCGCAAAAATCTCTTCGGGTGTGGCTTTTCTGGCGGACGCTTTCGAATACTCATCGAGCGTATGGGTATTTTCCAGCTGTTCGTATTCCAGGTTCAGAATTCTCGGATAGATTCGACGCAGTCGATCGAGGGCCTGAAAGACTTCTTCCCTGTCCGTCAGCTGAATCGAAAAGAAGTTTTCCGGATTCTGCGTTCTCGCAAATTGCGGGGAGATGAGTTCTTCGAATGATCCTTTCAATACGATCAGATCGCGTTTGAGTTTCAGCGAAAGTTCTTCGATGGTGACCGAATGATCCGGTTGTGTTTCGATCATCGTCAGCGACTTGTTCTGAGTGGCTTCGGCCAGCGAATATTTGAGCAGCGTGCCCGGATAGCGAAAACGCTCTTCCTTCACTGATTGCGGTCCGTGAAGGTGACCCAGAGCCGCGTACTGGAAAGGCTCAAGGGTTCGGGTCGAAATTTCCTGCAGGGTACCGACGTAGTTTTCTTCACTGTCCGAAAGCTTTCCTCCGGAAAAGAACTGATGGGCCAGCAGGATGTTGCAGGCGTTGGGATCAAGGTTTGCTCTGGAAAGCGCCATACCAAAGGCATCACTCCAGCCATCGACCGGCTGTTCGAGCGCGCGTGCCACATGGCCCGGTTTGATAAAAGGCATTAAGTGGATCCGGACTTTTTCCCTGTCGTTTTCCAGATCATAGTAAGGAACTTCTCCCTGATAGATGCCTCCGATATGAATGCCGGAGGGATCCATGAGCGTTCGTCCAAAATCGAGGCGGGCAGCAGAATCATGGTTTCCACTGATGATGAACACTTCCTGATTGCGCTCGTAAAGCTGGTTCAGGAACCAGTCGAGCAGATGGACGGCTTCAGCACTTGGGGTGGTGGTGTCATAGACGTCTCCGGCAATCAGCACGCCATCGGTATGATGTTCATCAATGGCCCGGAGGACCTGTTCGAGACCGTCTTTCTGTTCTTCGAGCAGATCGTAACCGGAAATTCGGCGTCCAAGATGCAGATCCGCAAGATGTATGAATTTCATCGTGATCTTTCCTTTCCAACCAATGTGGTGAGTATATAAATCAATGTTACGTTCAGAGCGTAGTTTTTTATGACCGATTGATGTTTTTTTCGGGATGTACTTTCAGTTTACCTGTGGAATTTGTTTTCCTCATTCATTTCTTTCTGCCTGTCCTATCCTTAGAATAGGGATATGACTTCAATTGCGGCGGTCTCCGGCGGACCTGATTCCATGGCTTTGCTTGGCTGGATGGAAGAAGCCGGAATGGATTACGCCATCTGCCATGTCAACTACCATATGCGTCCGACGGCTTCTCGTGACGAGCAGATCGTTCGCCGGTTTGCCTTCGACCATCACCGGCCGTTGTTTATCCTTTCGTGCAGAGCGGATGAGGTGGAAGGAAACTTTCAGGCCTGGGCCAGAGAAAAGCGTTATGCCTTTTTTGAGCAGTGCGCCCGAGCCCTTCAGGCGGATTGTCTGTATTTGGGCCACCATGAGGATGATGCGCTCGAAACATGGATCATGCAGAAGGAAAAGAAGATCCTTCCTTCGGTCTATGGACTGAATGAGTATCCGATCTCCGATTTTCTGCAGCTGAAGCGTCCGTTTTTAAACAAAACCAAGGCGGAACTGATGGACTATTGTCTGCGTCATGAGATTCCTTTCGGGATCGACGAAAGCAATCTCACCGATCACTACCATCGCAATCAGATCCGCCATGAACAAATCGAAAATCTCAGTGCTCAAAAGCGAAAGGAGCTGAAGGCCATGATGGAAGAAGACAACCGTAAGCTCGAAGCCAGACGAAAACATGCCAGGGATATGGCCCATGAGGCTTCCTTTGAAAAGATCCAGGCCGATCCGGATGGCTGGATGGCTATTGATGTGCTGTTCTTTTTACAGACGGGCAATCACCTTTCGCGCAAGGAAGCTTCGGAGATTCTTGACCAGCTTTCTTCCGGACGACTGATCGAGACCAAAGAGGTCCTCTTTCAAAAAGTCGGTGATGTCCTTCGTTGTGAAAAGAAGGACATCCTGCTTCCGTTTTATATCGAGAACCCGCTGTTTCTTCGCGCCTATGCCTCGAGCCAGACTTCTTATGGGTGGGTTTTTGTGAATAACGAAGGAAAGGCGATCGAGCGCTTTTCGGTCAATGATGATGAATTTCCCCTGCTGATCCGGCCCATGGAACCCGGGGATGAAATTGAAATGCGCTCGTTTACCAAGAAGATCAATCGATTGCTGATTGATCGAAAAATCCCGGCGATCGATCGGATGAAACTTCCTGTGGTGGTCAATAACCAGGGAAAAGTCATCTTCGCCGCTCTGGCCGGATGTGATAAGGACCACTTTGAGCGAAAACGGGTGGCTTATGTCCATGTCAAAGATCTGAGCCATAAACCGGTTTTTGATGCTCAGCACCGTAAAAACCGAACCGGTCATCAATAAAAGAGAAAAAGAAAGAAACACCAGAAAGAGAAATTGAAGAAGGATTCATGAAGAGAAAAAAGAAAATTCGTATGGGGCGAGTGGCTGCACTGGTTGTTGCCTTTGTCCTTGTGATTGGCGCAGTCATTGGTGGAGTGTATGGAATGGTCTCCTTATTCCTGCCTAAAGAAGAAAAGAGTGCAGATACCTCTCAGGACTCGCAAACCCCTTCGCAGACGGCGGCTGCCCCGAAAAAGACCGGTAATGCTTCCTTTACCTTTCGCGGAGTCGGGGATAACCTGCTTCACGAATGTATTTTCAGCTTTTTTGAAGAGGATCATGGCAATCGGGACTTTACCGAGATTTATGAATACGCAGCGCCTTATCTGCAGCAGGCCGATCTGGCTTATGTCAACTTCGAAACCGTCTGCGCGGGCGATGAGTTTGGTCTGAGCGACTATCCAAGCTTTAACGGACCGCTGGAAATGATCGACGCGCTGGCGACTACTGGCATCGACTGGATTTCCGTTTCCTCCAACCACTCGATGGATGTGGGCATGGATGGCATGATCGCCCAGCTCAACCATTTCCGGGATCATTTCCCACAGATCTCCTATACCGGCGCGTATCGCTCTGAGGAAGAATCGACCCAGCCGATTGTTCGCGAAATCAACGGTATCCGTGTCGGCCTGGCGGGTTTTACCTATGGTCTTAACGGCTACTCCAAGCCCGAAGGCGCGGACTGGCTGATTGATGTGTATCGTAACGATGATGGCAGCATCGACTACGAGCTGATCGATCGCAAGCTGGATGAACTGGCCGGAGTAAGCGATGTACAGATTGTGGCCATGCACTGGGGTGAGGAATATCACAATGATGTTCTCGACGAACAGAAACAGCTGGCCGAGTATCTCAACTCCAAAGGCGTGGAAGTCATCATCGGCACCCATCCGCATGTGATTGAACCGGCCGAAATCCTGCATGGAGACAATCAGGATACGCTGGTCTACTATTCCCTGGGCAACTTCCTGCACTGCCAGCATGAAAACACCACCCAGGTCGGTGGCATGGCGGATTTCACCCTCAACTATGACTTTGGTACCGGAAAGACCACCTTCTCGGATGTGAAATTTGTTCCAATCGTCAACTGGATCTCCACCGATCTGCGCACCTACAGGCCGATGACCATTCATGAATACAACAACGACTGGGCAGCCTCCCATTACACCACAGCGATTGGTGAGGACGTGTCCAAAGAATGGGTTCAGCAGTATGTCAGTGAAGTGATGGGTACACCGGAAGGCATTGAAATCGTACTTGAATAATCCACCCGGAAGTCGGATGCGACTTCCGGGTTTTTCTGTTGCGCGTCAGGAATCGGAGAGGTCGATGGATCAGAGAAAAGGTGGATTCCCCTTAACTTCCACAAGCTGCTTTTGTGGCTTATAGAATTGACTGCCTGAATTTGATAGAATTTCCCTATTGTTAAAAGTGGGGAATTACTATGTCAGAAATCATCAGCAATGATATTGAACGTGTACTGCTTACTGAAGAGCAGATTGAAAAACGGTGCCGTGAACTGGCCGCCGAAATCGAAGAAGACTACGAAGCCCGGCATATCCAGCCGATCGTTGTCGGCCTGCTCAAGGGCAGCGTGCCGTTCATGGCGGAACTGATCAAATACTTTAAGCATCCCATCGAAATCGATTTCATTTCGGTATCATCCTATAATGGAACCGAATCCATCGGCGATGTGAAAATCGATAAGGATATGGACCTTTCCAGTAAGGGAAAGAACGTTCTGATCGTCGAAGATATCGTCGATACCGGACGCACACTGCGCGAAGTGAAACGCCTGTTCTATAACAAAGGCGCTCAGGACGTGAAAATCGTCGCTCTGCTCGATAAGCCCGACCGTCGTGTCGTAGACATTGCAGCGGATTTCATCGGCTTTACCGTGCCCAATGAATTCGTTGTCGGTTACGGTCTCGATTACAACCAGAAGTATCGCAACCTGCCCTATATCGGCATTCTGAAACCTGAAATCTACCAGTAAAGGTTTCCCCATAGAAAGGGGTTATTGATTCAATGAAGAAATGGCTGAATTATCTGCCAACCCTGTTCATCATTGTGATCCTCGCCTCCCTGATTCTCTTTTCGACCCAGGGCGGTACACAACGGATGAACTATACCGAATTCCAGAAAATCGCCCAGACCGCTGACTTTGACGATTCCTACCTGTCGATTTCAGGAAGCGTCATCAAGGTGGAAGGCGAATACACCCAGAACAACCGAACCTCGAACTACAAGGTCATCCTGCCCAATACGGACAAAAACATGAACTGGCTGACCGAAACGCTCGAAAAGAACGGGGGTTCCATCACCATCAGTGATCCGTCTTCCGGATCGTTATGGGTCAACATTCTGATCCAGGTCGTGCCTCTGATTCTGATCGGCCTGCTTTTCTTCTTCATGATTTCGAAGATGAGTGGCGGGGGATCGGCCAACAAGGCGTTTGAATTCTCCAAATCCAAAGCCCGCATCGAAACGGATGTCAAAGTCCGCTTCAAGGATGTCGCCGGATGCGAAGAAGAAAAGGAAGAGGTCAAGGAAATCATCGATTACCTTCGTGCTCCCGAAAAGTTCACCAAAATGGGCGCCCATATTCCCAAGGGCATCCTGATGGTCGGCCCTCCAGGCACCGGTAAAACGCTGCTTGCCAAAGCCGTTGCCGGTGAAGCCAACGTTCCGTTCTTCTCCATTTCCGGTTCCGACTTTGTCGAAATGTTCGTCGGTACCGGTGCAAGCCGTGTCCGTGACATGTTCAAAACCGCACAGAAAAATGCACCCTGCATTTTGTTCATCGATGAAATCGATGCCGTCGGTCGTCAGCGAGGCGCCGGCATGGGCGGTGGAAACGATGAACGTGAACAGACCCTAAACCAGCTGCTGGTGGAAATGGATGGTATGTCCGATAACAACGGTATCGTTGTCATCGCAGCTACCAACCGTCCGGACGTTCTTGACCCGGCGCTTCGTCGTTCGGGACGTTTCGACCGTAATGTGACGGTCAGCCTGCCGGATGTCAAAGGTCGTGAAGAGATCCTTCAGGTTCATGCCAGAAACAAACATCTGTCTCCTTCCATCTCTTTGAAAAATCTCGCCCAGCGCACTCCGGGCTTTTCCGGAGCTGACCTGGCTAACGTCCTGAACGAAGGGGCCATCCTGGCCGTTCGTAATAAGGAAAACGTCATTACACAGGACGATCTGGATGAAGCGATCGACCGTGTCATGATGGGACCGGCCAAGAAATCGAAGAAATACACCGAAAAGGACAAATGGCTGGTTTCCTACCACGAAGCCGGACATGCGGTCATCGGTCTGAAGCTCGATGATGCCGATATCGTCCAGAAAGTCACCATTATCCCGCGTGGGGATGCCGGTGGATATAACCTGATGACTCCGAAGGAAGAGAAATACTTCCATCGCAAATCCGAACTGACCGCTCAGATCACCGGTCTGCTTGGTGGAAGAACCGCTGAAGAAATCGTCTTTGGTGAAATTTCCGCGGGTGCGGTCAACGATATCGAAAAGCTCACCAGCATTGCCAAGAATATGGTTCGCGTTTACGGTATGTCTTCTCTCGGTCCGATTCAGTATGCGGATCCCGAAGGCAATGTGTTCCTGGGTCGTGACTACACCAAAGGTTCCGATTATTCGGCCGGTGTCGCGACCGAAATCGATCGCGAGGTTCGCTCGATTGTGGATTCCTGCCATGAGGAATGCAAACGAATCCTGACCGAAAACCGCGACCTGCTCGATCTGATTGCCCATAACCTGTTTGAACACGAAACACTCACCAGCGAGGAAATCACCAACCTGATGAAATTCGGTACCCTGACCGATCCCAATGCTCATGTCATCGATACGGTTGTCGTGGAAGAACAGACCACAGCCCCGGCGGATCTGCCGGACATTCCGGAAGCACCCAAAAACGAACCGGAAGAAAAGAACGAACCCAGAATCAGTGAAGCCGATCGAAACAACGCGATCAGCGAACTGACCGGTAAGGATTCTCAGGAATAGCTTTCCAGCTGAAAACAATCAAAAAGTTCTCTTTATACAGGCCGTGATGGTCCTGAATCGAAGAGAACTTTTTTGTTTGCGCGATGAGTACCGGTTGTGATGGTTCGGTACAGCGCCATGAAAGGGAAAATCATTTCATCCGCTTATAATAAAAAATGAATCATCCGCTCCGATTGGGAGTGGATTCCCGTTTGAAAGTGAGGAATTGTATGAAAGACCAACTGGTAAAAGCCATGGCTCTTGAAGGAAGAGTCCGCTATTATATCGCCCGCACGACCGATATGGTCGAAGATGCGGCCAACCGGTTTTCTCTGCCCAATGCACCGGCTGACGCTTTAGGCCGTGTGCTTTCGGTCGCTTCGATCATGGGGGCCATGCTCAAAAGCGACAAGGAAATGTTAACGATTAATATTCTCGGCTCCGGACCCTTGGGTTCGATTGTGGTTGATGCCTATCCTTCGGGCAATGTGCGCGGCTTTGTTGCCAATCCTGAAATTGCGCCTGAACAGGCAACGCTGTCTGCGGCCGATCTGATCGGTCTGCCCGGAACGCTGACCGTCACCAAGGATCTGTCGATGGAAGAAAACTGGTCCGGTACCGTTGAGCTGCAGACCGGTGAAATCGGTCAGGATTTTGCCTATTACTTTACCCTGAGTGAACAGACCCCGACGGCCGTTTCCGTGGGTGTACGTATTGATGAAAACGGCATGGTTCGTGCCGCAGGTGCTCTGGTTCTTCAGATGATGCCGGATGCCACCGATACCGATATCTCGATTTGCGAACATGTCCTTTCCGGACTCAAACCGATGTCGAATCTGATTGAGGATTATGACGATGCCAGCCTGAGTCAGCTGGCTACGGATCTGTTTGACGATGCGGAAGTGCTCGAAGTCAAACCCATCGCCTTCAAGTGCACCTGCTCAAGAGAAAAGACGGAAGAAGTCCTTCGCACCCTTCCTTCTGCCCAGCTTCAGGCCATGATCGATGAGGATGAAGGGGCAGAAGTTACCTGCCATTTCTGCAATGAGAAATACACCTTCTCCAAAGACGACCTGCAAAGAATCCTGGACGAAAACGAGAAGAATCTCGAAGAAAGCGAAGAGCTGGAGAGCCATGTCGCTGAAAATTCGGGAAATTGAGCTTCCGATCCCGGTGGTGATCGCCCCGATGGCCGGCGTTTCCACCCGTGCTTTCCGGCAGATCGCCAGGGATTTCGGAGCGGAACTGGTCTGTAACGAGATGGTTTCCGACAAGGCGCTCTATTACGACTCGAGTCGGACCATGCGCATGCTCAAAAGCGATCCTTCGGACCATCCGGTTTCTTTTCAGATTTTCGGCCACGACAAGGACACCATTCTGCATGCGGCCAGAATCCTCGATGAACAGACGGAATGTGACATCATCGATTTCAATATGGGCTGCCCGGTCAACAAGGTCATCAAGGCCAAAGCCGGCAGCTACATGATGAAGGATATCGATTATGCCTATGACGTGGTTTCAGCCCTGGTCCAAACGGTTTCCAAACCGGTGACCGTCAAGATGCGACTGGGCTTCGATAAGGATTCAATCAACTGTGTCGAGATGGCCAAAGCCATGGAAAAAGCCGGGGTATCGGCCATTACCCTTCATGCGAGAACCCGCTCTCAGATGTATGAAGGCCATGCCGACTGGAGCTGGATCAAAAAGGTCAAGGACGCGGTATCCATTCCGGTCATCGGCAATGGAGATGTCCGCTCCGTCGAAGATATGGTCGCCATGATGGAACAGACCGGATGTGATGGGGTCATGATTGCCCGGGGGATTGTCGGTAATCCGTTTCTGATTCAGGAATGCACCGATTACTTTACCGGTGAACATCATGAATTCAGCCTGGATCAGCGACTGGCGGCCTGTAAAAAGCACGCCCGATTGCTTTGTGAGGATGAGGGAGAAAAGATTGCCATACGACAGATGCGAGGCCTGGCCAGCTGGTATCTCAAAGGTCTTCCTTCCAGCCACACCTTTAAAAACCGCCTGTCTTCCATGACCACGTATAAAGAGCTTTGCGACATTCTTGATGAATACGGAAAGCTTGCACAGTCGCATCAGAAAAATCAGGAAATACAAACAGGCAATTGCCCGAAACTACATCTTTAATCCTTACCGCTTTGATATACAATGAAGGTTGAAGATTTAATCAATGGAGGAAACCATGAATAAAATGGATCTTACCCCCTTCTTTCAAGGCCGCGAGCTGAACGCGTTTGACTATTTCGGCGCTCATCCCGAAAAGGATGGTACCGCTTTCGTGCTGTATGCACCTCACGCCGAGAAAGTTTCCGTTGTCGGAGACTTCAATGACTGGGATGCCAAGCTCAACCCCATGGAAAAGGATTTTGAGGGCGTCTGGACCGCAACCATTCCGGAAGCAAAAGTCGGCCAGGCGTATAAATACAGAATTGTTCAGCAGGGCGGAAACATCGTCGACAAGATCGACCCCTTTGCCTTCTCTGCAAAACTTCGTCCGGAACACGACTCGATCATTACGGATATTTCATTTGATGGATGGACCGACCAGAAATGGATGGAAACCCGAACCAAGGGCTTTGATCAACCCATTTCCATTTATGAAATGAACGTCGGCAGCTGGAGAGATCGCAACACTCGCGTCGAAGAAATTGAAGGCGCCGGTGAGCAGCATGAAGACGGCCTGTTCGTCCACTATGGAGATATCGTTGACGAACTGATCGAACACTGCCGTAAATATCATTTCTCGCATGTTGAAGTCATGCCGCTTTCCGAATTCCCGTTTGATGGCTCCTGGGGCTATCAGGTATCCGGATTCTTCTCGGTAACCAGCCGCTATGGCACACCGGTAGAACTCAAGGAATTCGTTAACCGTCTGCATAATGCCGGAATCGGTGTCATCATGGACTTTGTTCCGGTTCACTTTGTCAAAGACGCGTATGCGCTGTCCTATTTTGATGGCACACCGCTTTATGAATACCCGAAACCCGAAGATGCCAACTCGGAATGGGGCACTTCCAACTTCGATCTGTGGAAGGAAAGTGTTCGCTCGTTCCTGCTTTCTGCCGCCAACTACTGGCTGAGAGAATATCATTTCGACGGTTTGCGTATGGACGCCATCTCCAATGCCATTTTCTGGAAGGGCAACAAGATGATGGGCGAAAACAAAGGCGCAACCGACTTCATCAAACGCATGAACTACACCCTCAACTCTGAATACGAGGGCAAAATCATGTTGATTGCGGAAGATTCCACCGACTTCCCCAATGTCTGCAAATCCACACTCGATGGCGGACTGGGCTTTGACTATAAATGGGATCTGGGCTGGATGAACGATACGCTCAACTACCTCAAGCTCGACCCGATCTACCGCAAATGGCACCAGAACGATATCACCTTCTCGATGGCCTACTTCTATTCCGAGCGCTTTATCCTGCCGCTCAGCCATGATGAAGTTGTTCACGGAAAAGCCACCATCGTCGACAAGATGTGGGGCACCTATGATGACAAATTTGCCCAGGCTCGTGCACTGTACACTTACATGTTCGGCCATCCGGGCAAGAAGCTGAACTTCATGGGCAATGAGCTCGGCATGCTTCGTGAATGGGATGAACAGAAAGGCTGCGACTGGTTCTTACGCAAGTATCCGATGCATGCGGCTTTTGAGAAGTTCTTCCAGGATATGACGGGTATCTGCACCGAAAACGATGCTTTTTTCTACGGTTACGATCACTCCAACTTCCAGTGGATCAACCCGGATGATGCGGACCATAACATGTTCTCGTTCATGAGAAAAGGCTCGAAAGATGTCTACGTCTTCATCATCAACTTCTCGACCAACCCGTATCGTCTGCAGTTTGGCGTTCCCTATCCCGGAACCTACACAGAGCTGCTCAATACGCAATGGGAAAAATACGGCGGACGTATCCCGAATGATGAAATTCACAATGTACGTGCCTTTCATCTGCCTCTGATGCATCAGCCCTGGAGAATTTCTCTGGAAGTTCCTGCATTAGGCGCTCTGATTTACAAAGTTGAAAAACCTCAGAAATAATCATCAGGCAGGAAGCAATTCCTGCCTTTTTTAAAGGAGTCCTTATGTCCCACTATTATCAGAAAGATCCCAGTCTCGACTATACTGAATTTCCCATCACCTTTGAGGTGAACGGGGCTTCGTTTACGCTTTCCAGCAGTGCGGGTGTTTTTTCCAAGGAAGGGCTGGATACCGGAAGCCGGATTCTGGCCGAAGCGATCCTTGAAAATGCCCAGCCGGTCGATCGGATACTCGATCTTGGCTGTGGAATCGGTGTGCTTGGCGTCATCCTTGCCCATTTCTGGCATTGCGAAGTGACTGGTATTGATCCCAATGCCCAGGCCTGTGCGCTTGCCGAAAAGAACTATCAGAAATATGGAGTAAAGGGAAAAGTGATCGAAAGCGATCATCTTGATGAAGAGCGCTATCCGATGATCGTGCTCAACCCACCCATCCGTACCGGCAAAGCGGTGATCTATTCCCTGTTTGAACAGTCTGCTGCGCATCTGTGCCCGGGCGGTTCGCTCTGGATTGTCATACGCAAGCAGCATGGCGCCCAAAGCGCGATGGATTATCTCTCCAGTCTGGGTCTTCAGGTTCGTCGGGTAAACCGGGATAAGGGATTCTGGGTGCTTGAAGGCATCAAACCGGAATAACCATTCCTCCTTCCTCTTTGCGGGGAAGGTTTTTGGTTGTCAGACTGATGTGAGAATGAGTCAGAATAAAAAGAGAAAATGAAAAGAGAAAAAGAAAGAAGAGGAGAACCTTTATGGATCTGAAATTCAGAACCTATCTGAGTCGAACCTTCGGGGATAATCGGCTGCTGATTCTGGGGTGGTTTGGCTCTGTATTGTTAATGGCCATGATTCTCTGGCTGGAGCAACTGCCGCAGACTCCTTCCTGGCTGTACTTTATTTTTTCGACCTGCGCTCTGGTCATCTATCTGGGCTTTTATGCCAAACGTCTGCATACGATCAAGCATCTGCTTCAGTCCGATCATTTCGACCCCTCGCTTTATCCCAAAGATCTGGTCTCCTTCGCCAAAAAGATGGAGTCTTTACAAAACGAGATCTATCGGGTGACTACCGCCTCAAAAATCGAGAAGGAAGATCTGCTCGACTATTTCATGCTGTGGACTCATCAGATCAAAATTCCGCTTTCCGCCCTCCAGCTTCAGCTTGAGCTGCCCAGTCTGGATCGCAAGGCGCTGCAGGATTCCGAAAAGCGCATCAGCATATGCGTCGATCAGGCGATGGCCTATATCCGTATGGACGTCAGCGACTATCAGATGGAACCGGTCGATATTGAAAAAGTGGTCCGCCAGATCCTCCGGGATCAGGCTTCCGTATTTATCGGCCGAGGAATTACCGTGGAAACTTCCTTTGATTCCAAAAAGGTGCTCTGTGATGGCAAATGGCTCGCGCTTATCATCCAGCAGCTGCTCTCCAATGCCTTGAAGTATTCCCCTGATCATTCCAGAATTCTGATCACCTCCAGAGACAATCAGCTGATTCTTGAAGATGAAGGCTGTGGAATTGCCAAAGAGGATCTGCCCAGGATCTGTGAAAAGGGATTTACCGGATCCAATGGTCATAAAAACGTGCTGGTTTCGAGTGGGATGGGGCTCTATCTGACCGACTCCATCTGTAAAAAGCTCAACTGTTCTCTTCAGATCACCAACCGAGAGGAAAAAGGCGTTCGGGCCCGGATCACGTTCCCGAAAGAAGATTTCATCGGCGACTGATCGTGCTTACCGGAGTGTAAGGTTGTGTAAGGAAGAGAAATGGCTGGCCATACGGCAACAATCTAGAATACAGAAGCAGGAGGTAACCATTATGTCTGTACTTGAAGTCAAAAACCTTCAGAAAGTTTATAAATCCCGCTTCTCTTCTGTATCCGTTGAAGCGTTGCGTGATGTTTCTTTTTCCGTTGAGGAAGGCGATTTTGTCGCCATCATGGGTGAAAGCGGATCAGGTAAAACAACCCTGCTGAATCTGCTTGCGGTCATTGACCAGCCCACCAGCGGAACCATCCTGATTAACGGCAAAGATTCCTCGAAGATTCCGGCCAAAGCGCTCAGCTCCTTTCGTCGAAACCACCTTGGCTTTGTCTTTCAGGACTATTCCCTGCTGAACACGTTTTCTCTTAAAGATAATATTCTGCTTCCGCTGGTACTTAATAAGACGAAACCTGCGGAAATGGAGGCACGACTCAAACCGATCGTTCGCTATCTGGGGCTGGGCAGTCTGTTAAAGAAATATCCCTATGAGGTTTCCGGGGGTCAGAAACAGCGAGCCGCAGCGGCTCGAGCTCTTATTACCAATCCCGAACTGCTTCTTGCGGACGAACCAACCGGTGCCCTGGATTCTTCCAGCTCTCGAGAGCTGCTTGAACTGTTTGAAAAGCTCAATCGTCAGGGCCAGACGATCGTCATGGTTACTCATTCCGTCAATGCGGCAAGCTACGCCAACCGGGTTCTGTTTATTCGTGATGGACGAATCTTCCACCAGCTGTATCGGGGAGATCACACCCGAGAACAGTTCTATGAACAGATCACCCGTTCCCTTTCCCTGCTTTCCGCCAGGGAGGCGAATGCATGAACCGCTTCCTCTATCTGAATCTCGCCCTGCAGTCGATGAAGAAAAACTACCGCATCACCGTTCCGTTTCTTGGCGGAAGCATCCTGATGTACGCAATGCTGTATTCGATTCTTTCCCTTTCCAGAAATCCGGAACTGGGGAACACGACGACCACCATGCTTGAACTTGGAGTGGTTGTCGTTGAGCTGTTTACGCTGATCCTGTTTTTCTATCTCAACACGGTCTGGAACAAGAGCCGAAAAGAAGAAAACGGACTGTATTCGATTCTGGGCATGGAAAAGAAGCATCTGCTTCGCATCCAGTTTTATCAGATGCTGTTCTGCCTTGGGATAACCATCATTGCCGGATCATTTTTAGGCGTCGGTCTGGATAAAGTCTTCTTCCTGATTCTGACCCGACTGGCTAACCTGCCCGCTACTCCGGATTTTTATATCTCCTGGTCTGCACTGAAACAGGATACCCTCTGGATTTCCATCTGCTATCTGCTGATCCTGCTCTGGTCGAGTTTCGGCATGCTTCGAAGCAAACCTGTTGAACAGCTGCATGGCGCGGATGCCGGAGAAAAGAAAATCAAAAATCGCTGGATTCTTGCTCTGGTGGGCTTCCTTTCTCTGGGTTCCGGATACGCACTGGCGGTATCGATCACCGATCCGATGCAGGCAATCGCCCTTTTCTTTGTCGCGGTCATTCTGGTTATCATCGGCACGTATCTGTTGTTTGCGTTTGGTTCGAGCGTTCTGCTGCAGTTTCTCGAAAACCGCAAATCCTTCTATTACAAACCGAATCACTTTATTTCCGTTTCCACCATGCGATATCGCATGAAACAGAATGCCGCAGCTCTGGCCAATATCGCCATTCTTTCCACGATGGTTCTGGTTACCCTCTCTTCCACCATTGCTCTGCTGACCGGGCTGGATAAATCCATCGATTCCCTCTATCCGCAGGATGTTCAGCTGACACTTACTCCTTTTACCGTCGATACCGGGGAAAACGATCTGACCAAAACCTGGACCAGCGAAGAGATCGAAGAGAAAGTCGTACCGGTCATTCAGGATCTCGGCCTTGATCCGCAGAACCTGAAGGTTTATCAGGCTGGCTTGCGCATTCTTACTCAGGATGGTAAAGGCGTTTATTCCTATATCCTCGATGCGGATGATATCAACGCCCTGCTGGGTACCGATTATCACCCCGCATCCGGTGAGCTGATTGAAATCGGCAATCTGATTCCGGAAGGCAAAACCGTACAAAGTAATAACGGAACGAACTTCACCATTACTTCTGCCGGTAATCCGCCTCTGAAAGGCATTGGCGGTCTGCTGGATGAAACCATTCCCTGGTTCATCGTCAATATGAGCGATTTTGGAAACACCCCTGAGTCCTTTGTTATTCAGTTCGACTCTCAGCCGGCTCGTGATCGTTCCAGTGAGAATACACAGGATGCAGAGCAACTCCTGCTTCAGGAGATCTGGGCTGGTGTTCCTCAGGATATCGATGGCTCCTTTGGTCCGTCGCTCTCCATGCGCATTGCGGAACATGAAGCCATGTATACCCTTTATTCAAGTCTGCTCTTTATCGGCTTCTATCTCTCGGCCCTGTTTATTCTGGCGGTCGTTCTGATCATGTACTACAAGCAGATTTCCGAAGGCTATGAAGATCGTGAACGCTTTGAGGTTCTGAAAAAAGTCGGCATCGAAACCAGACAGATTAGAAAGATCATCAACGATCAGGTTCTGGTGGTCTTCTTCCTGCCGTTGCTTACGGCCCTGGTTCATATTCTCTTTGCCTACCCCACCATCAAACTGATTCTTAACGTTGTGATCGGTGGCACCAATAACAGACTCTTCTTCACCGTAATTCTGGCGGTCTTTGCGATATTCGCTTTGATCTACGTCATTATTTACAAACTCACCGCCCGCACCTACTACAAGATTGCGGTGCAGTCCTGATTCACTTCCCCGGATTCTGGTCCGGGGGGTTTTTCTGCCAGCTTTGGAAAACGTGTCCATTTATCCAAAAGAACGACACTTTTTGTTGATCGATCAACATTTAAGACAGATTTGTTGATTGATCAACATTATTGTTTAGAATCAGAGCAGACATTTCAGGTTTTTCCTGAAGAAAGGAACCTCTATGCTCTGGATAGTTACCGATTCCGGCCAGGAACTGGCCACTTCCCCTTCTCATGGGTTATACGTTGCGGATCTTGAAGTCCTCGTTAACGGTCAGAAAGTCGACCATGTTCTGGATCGCGAGGAATTTTTCGCTCTGCAGGCCGAACCGGCCAATCAGATGACCACCAGCCAGCCTTCCCCGGCTGTCTTTGAAGACCTGTTTAAAGAGCTGCTCAAAAACGAAAATGACGAGATTCTCTGCGTATTGCTCTCCGCCCGTTTTTCAGGATGCCTGAACTCTGCCAGACTGGCTGCGGATGGAAATCCGAAAATCCATCTCTATGATTCCCGAAACGTCTGTCTGCCTCAGACTCTGTTAGTCAGCGAAGCCCTGCGTTTACGCGATGAGGGAAAAGACGCGCAGACCATCATGGCTGAACTCGACGATCTGAAAAAGCGCGTGCGCTTTATGGCGGTTCTTCCTTCCCTGAAATATCTCGAAAAAGGTGGACGGATTTCACCGGCCAAAGCCGCGATTGCCAAACTCGCCGGCATCAAGCCGATTCTCTGGCTCAATGAAGAAGGCGAAATCGATGTCGCCAGAAAATGCCGCGGTTATAAGAAAGCCATTCACGAAATGATGGATCTTGCCCTGAAAATGGGGATCGATCCCGAGGCGCCGATGGTCTTTGGTCATATGGGCACTGAAGATAAAAACGGATGTGCGGCTTATCTCCAGCAGCTGTACGAAGAAGCCACCGGAAACCATTGCCGCAAAGAACCCATTCCCATCAGTCTGGCTCTTGGGGTACACTCCGGACCGGAAGGTGTGGCTATGGCCTTCTTTGTTCCGGAAAAGACCGCTCAGAACTGAATCCCTTTTCCGGACAGGATTCAAAAAGAATTCTCGTTTTGCATCCTTCTGTAAAAAGAAAAAACGAAAAACCATCCATATCCTTCTTCATCCGGTGAAGAAGGTCATGGATGGTTTTATTCGTTATCCAGAGATAAACTTCGAAATACCGCCGTCAGTTAAGCCAGCGGAATTTCCCTGGTGGCAATGATATCGACACCGGTTCCTGCTGCATCGGCAAGCAGTACATCACCAATATGAACCGGCGCATTAGCGGTCACTTTGGCTAAGGCCTGGACAACATCAAACATCTTATCCTTGTCTACCGGCTGTGCAGTCTTGCAGGAAACCATCGGAATGGTTCCGTTTTCTACAGGAACAATGCTGGTGACCATTCGAACCGGATGGGTAACTTCCGTAATTCCATAAGCCTTACCGCGCGGGCAGGTATTTCCGGTTACGGAGACGACTTCCCCGCCGTCGATCTGAACTGTCAGATTACAGCCCATTGGGCAATTGATGCAGATTAACTCTCTTGTCTCCATACTAGGCTTCCTCCGTTTCCACACGAATCTCTTTCGTCTGCGGGGTGATCCATTCTTTTTTCAGAACGATATCTTCCATTTCACCCGGAGCCATAATCATCTTTTTGCGATGGATTTTACGTTCCCCATCCACATAGACGTTCACGAATCCGCCTTTGAGCACGTTTCCTACGCGGAAGCGAAGAATCTGGTTTTCATCCATGCGTTCAGGGTCAACGGTAAAGGGGACAGTGTATCGAACCAGGCCACCGGTCTGGATTGGAATTTCATGAGTGCTTTCCGGCAATCCTTCACGCACGTACTTCGCGGCTTTTTCACCGGCTTTGGCCGCTTCCTGAGAAACAAAGTCCACCAGATCATGGACATGGAGAACATTTCCGCAGGCAAATACGCCATCAATATTGGTTTCCAGCGATTCGTTAACCACCGGACCATTGGTAATTCCGGACAGCTCTACTCCTGCTTCCTGGGAGAGCTCGTTTTCCGGAATCAGACCGCAGCTTAAAAGCAGAGTATCACACGGGTATTCAACTTCCGTTCCCGGAATCGGCTTGCGATTTTCGTCCACTTCAGCAATCGTAATGGATTCCACGCGCTCCTTACCTTTGATATCCGTTACGGTATGAGACAGTTCGAGCGGGATATCGAAATCCTGCAGACACTGCACAATATTTCGTTTCAGACCTCCGGAGAAAGGCATCAGTTCGGCCACGGTATGCACATGAGCGCCTTCAAAGGTCATTCGACGGGCCATGATCAGACCAATGTCACCGGATCCAAGAATGACGACTTCTTTACCCGGCAGATAGCCATCGATATTAACCAGTTTCTGAGCCGTTCCGGCCGAATAGACACCGGCAGGACGATAGCCAGGAATTGAGAGAGCCCCAGCCGGACGTTCTCTGCAGCCCATGGCCAGAATAATGGCGTCCGCTTTGACGTCCTTAACGCCTTCATCCTTGTTGACGTACTCGACGACTTTGTCTTTCGAGATGTTCAGAACCATGCTGTTGAGCTCATAGGGAATATTCAACTCTTTTACCTGATCAATAAAGCGCTGCGCATATTCAGGACCGGTCAGTTCTTCCTTGAAGGTATGCAGACCAAATCCATTATGAATGCACTGGTTCAGGATCCCGCCAAGCTGGGTATCGCGTTCCAGAATGAGGATGTCATCCAGTCCAGCTTTTTTCGCGGCTACTGCAGCGGCAAGTCCTGCAGGGCCGCCGCCGATAATCACAAGCTGTTTAGTTTCCATGTTTAAGACCCTCCTTCACTTTTCCTTTGATCAGTTTGCTTTTTGAATTGGAAAGGCAGATCTCTTCCATCGGGATATTCTTTACCTCAGAGAGAATGGCCATTGAACGTGGGGAGCAGAATCCGGACTGGCATCTTCCCATTCCTGCTCTTGTACGGCGTTTGATTCCATCCAGGGAAACCGCCGGAACAGATCGGGTCAGAGCGTCTTTGATTGTACCGACAGTCACGGTTTCGCAACGGCAAACGATGGTTCCGTAATCCGGGTCTTCTTCGATCAGTTTTTCCCACTCTTCTTTGGTGAGATTTTTGACGTTTACAAACCCTTTGCGTTCCGCTTTATAGTTTTCTTTCTTTCCCGGTTTCAGTTTTTCTTCAACCATTTCAGCCACCATTTTTCCGATGGCAGGTGCAGAAGAAAGTCCGGGAGATTCAATGCCGGCGGCATCAAAGAAACCGTCTGCGCTTTCCGCAATGATAAAGTCTCCGTTTGCGGGTGTAGCTCGCAGACCACTGAAGGTACGGATGGTTTTATTAAAAGGAATATTCGGAATGGTCTTCAGGGCTTTCTGACGAATTTCCGCCTGACCTTCCGGAGTGGTGTTGGTGTCTTCTTTCGTTGCCACTTCCTGGGCGTTCGGTCCAACCATGATATTTCCATGAACCGTTGGAGTGACCAGAACCCCTTTACCCTTTTTCGTTGGCAACTGGAACAGAGTATGGGTGCAAAGATTTCCGGCAGAACGGTCCAGCAGCGTATATTCACCTCGTCTTGGGGTAATGCGAATCTTTTCTTCGCAGACCTCATTGTGAATACCGTCCGCATAGACACCGGCGGCATTGACGATCGTTTTAGTCGTATATTTTCCGTTAACTTTCCAGCCGTCATCAATCTTTTCGATGGTTTCTACCGGTTCATTAAAGATAAACTGAACGCCATTGTCCGCTGCATTTTCTGCAAAGGCGTAGGTCATGCCAAACGGGCAGACAATAGATGAAGTGGGGGCATACAATGCGCAAACGACTTCATCAGAAACATTCGGTTCAATTTCCCTGATCTGCTCTTTTTCCAGAATCTGCAGACCTTCTACTCCGTTGGCAACGCCTCGCTCATAGAGTTCGATCACTCCAGGACGATGTTCTTCGTCAAAGCAAAGAACCAGAGCCCCATTGTTTTTGTAATCGAAGTCAAGGAGTCTGGCCAGTTCGGGCATCATTTTCGATCCTTCAACGTTCAGTTTTGCTTTCAGCGTTCCCGGTTCAGCATCAAAACCTGCATGAACAATCGCTGAGTTTGCTTTGGTTGTTCCTTCGCAGACATCTTCTTCTTTTTCAATGAGGGCAACCTTTAAATCAGTTTTTGCCAGTTGGTAGGCAATCGAAGTCCCCGTTACGCCTCCTCCGATAATTAATACATCAAAATCCATATCATCCATACCTCCTTCCAAGAGTCTTAACCTGACTGGATATTCTGTGATCCTGATTTTCAGGGATTGAAATGGACTTCCTGCTGATGTTCGTCATTCACAAAACAACTTACAGGAAGTCCTCATTCAATCGTTCAAACCACTCTGGCAGGAGTGTCTAACTCATCCTGCTTCCGATCGATTTGAAAAGCATGTGGTAAAACTTCTGCTTTAATCTGCCTGTTTTTTTATTTTCAGGACAGTCTGTTCAAAGTTTTTGTGGCGAAATCCGAAGCCACAAATCTCTGATCTGTTTTTTTACTGTTTCAATTTTTTACTTCCGATGCCTTGCGTTTATAAAACGTTCGGTTTGAATTCCGAGCAGGCTCTGACGGCTTCCTTCCATGCACGATAGCGTTCGCCCATATCTTCAGCAGAACGTTCCGGTTCGAAAGTCCGTCCGACTTCGATCTTCAGATCATCCCAGCTCCAGAATCCGATCGCCAGTCCAGCCAGGAAAGCTGCACCAAGAGCAGTCAGCTCGTTCACTTTGAATCGATCAACCGGAATCTGACATAAGTCAGACTGGAACTGAAGCAGGAAGTTATTGGCTGCGGCACCACCATCCACTTTCAGTCTGGTGATCTGCATACCCGAATCCTGTTCCATGGCATCCAGGACTTCTTTTGCCTGATAAGCCATCGACTCAATTGCTGCGCGAACCAGATGGTCGCGGTTGGTTCCCAGAGACAAACCAACAATAGAAGCTTTCACTTTATCATCCCAATAGGGCGCACCAAGACCAACGAAAGCGGGAACGACAAATACGCCAGCCGTTGTACCGGCCTTGTTTGCCATTTCTTCGGTCTTTGATACATCATTGAATAAGTGAAGTTCATCGCGCATCCATTTCATTACCGAGCCGGAGACAAAGATCGATCCTTCCAGAGCATAGGTAACCTCATCACCAATCTGCCATGCAATGGTACTGAGCAGTCCATTTTTTGAACGAACAATTTCATTACCGGTATTCATCAGAAGGAATCCACCCGTACCGTACGTATTTTTAGCCATTCCTCGTTCAAGGCATAACTGGCCAAACAGTGCGGCCTGCTGGTCGCCGACCATAGAGCAGATTGGGATCTCTTTTCCGAAGAAGGCATAGGGAACCGTATTGCCATAGTTTTCAGAAGTCGGTAGTACGTCGGGGAGAATCGCTTTTGGAATATTAAACGCGTTGAGCAGTTCATCATCCCATCTGCCTTCCTCAATGTTGTAGAGCAAAGTACGGCTGGCATTCGTCGCGTCGGTAATATGACGTTCTCCACCGGTCAGTTTCCATACCAGCCAGGAATCCATATTTCCAAAGAGCAGTTCTCCTTTTTCGGCTTTTTCACGGGCTTCCGGCACGTTTTCCAGAATCCAGACAATCTTCGATGCAGAGAAATAGGGGTCAATTCGAAGACCGGTTTTTTCTCTGATCATATCTTCCAGACCTTCTTCACGCCAGCGATCACAGATGTCACTGGTCTGACGGGACTGCCATACGATGGCTTTATAGATCGGAAGTCCGGTCACTTTATCCCATAAAACCGTGGTTTCACGCTGGTTGGAAATGCCGATCGCCTCGATCTGATCCGGAGTGATTCCAGTATTGTTCAGGACACCGGCAGTAACGGACATCGTGTCCAGCCAGATTGAAGTGGCGTCCTGCTCGACCCAGCCTGGTGCCGGGTAATCAACAGAGCCTTCTCTTTGAGCCACACCCGCAATACGATAGTCATGGTCAAAGAGAATCGCACGTGTGGATGTAGTTCCATGGTCAATCGCCATGATGTATTTTTTATCAGCCATGTTTTCTCCTTCTGTTCAGGTTTTTAATATCAATCGATTAAAACCTTCTTTGCACATAAATCTTCAGTTAATTCCAAATCTTTATCTTTTATTACCAGGGAATGATCCCATACAAAGTAACGGCCAGAATAGCGCCACAGAACGGTCCCAAAATCGGGACGATCAGACCATATTTCCAGTCGGATTTCGCTTTATTCTTAATGGGCAGTACTGCATGAGCCAGTCTTGGTCCCAAATCACGGGCCGGGTTGATCGCATATCCGGTCAGACCGCCAAGGGACATACCGATGGCGACGATAATTCCGAATACGAACAGTTTGTCGACACCCATCGCAAGACCGGTAACATTGGAAATTCCCTTAATTGCAAAAACCAGAACGAACGTTCCCACCATTTCGGACAGGAAGTTCAGCCATAAATTGCGTACTGATGGTGCAGTACAGAAGACACCTTTTTTTGTATCCGGATCGTCAGTTTCATCGAACTGTCCTTTAAAAAGCAGATATACGATGCATGCTCCGCAGAAAGCGCCGGCAATCTGAGCAACCATATAACCGGCAACCTGGTTCCATGGAAATGATCCATCAATGGCGAGCGCCAGAGTTAAAGCCGGATTGAATGAAGCTCCAGAGGTTTCCCCAAAAATAAATGCCGGAATCAATACCGCAAGACCCCAGGCAATTGTGATCTGAATTGAGCCGGCGCCTTTCATGCCGGAACGATTAAGGTTGACGTTAGCGCAGACACCGCAGCCCAGAATAATAAGAAGCATGGTACCGATAAATTCAGAGATGTAAGGTAACATTTCAAACTCCTTTTAAATTTTCAAAGATCAAGACGCGTCTTTATCTGCAGCAAGATGGGTTTTTGCGCGCACTCCTTCCAGCTGTTTTGTAAGCGCTTTAAATCTATCAATTCAGCAATCGGAAAGCCAGCTATTGCAGATAAATTCAGCTATACAATTCATTATTTTTGTCTATTAAAACCCAACCATTACTCAGTCGGTAAATTTAATGGTCATGGATTCACAATTGGTTTTTCTTTTTAATGCGCTTTATTTAAAGCGTTTATTAACACTGAACGTCTGGCAGTCATCATTTTTGGACATCCAGTCTACAGAATTCTTACGTTTTCCAGTCTTTGATACCCCAAACCTCCTGTCTGTCAATCCCTTTTCAACAATTTCCGCTCCCGGAAAATGATGAAACTCGTACCATGATCTTTTCTGATCCCACTATTAAAAGAGCCCTGAGCTCCGGTCTTTCAACCTTGCTCAGGGCTTTTCTTTGTCTGGCTTCTTTCTGTTATGCTTCTGTGCATTCGATCACGCTGGCGTGTTTATTGAGAATGCTTTTATCTCTGTTTCTTACCGGGTCGATTATTGAGCTCTTTTCATCCAGTTTCTTTTCGTCTGCTCTGCTCTGATCCCGAGATCATCGTCCTGTTTTCCTGAGATTTCTCACGATAAATCTCAGGAATAGGCATTTTCATCTCACGATTCTTTCTTTTTTCTCACGATGAACCGGCAGAAGAAGTTTTTCGATCAGATTTCCAGCATCGCAAAACCGTTTTTCATTGCATTATGGTAAATCCTCTGGATATGAATATGATCACTAAAACATCTTATCCGCTTTATTTTTACATCCTTTATGGAAATCTCAGACTTTCTCGGGATTATCGGAAGGTCTATGATCTCTGTTTCCTGGTTTTTTCTGTTTTTTCCTGAGATTTCTCACGATAAATCTCAGGAAAAAGGCAAATTATCTCAGGATTATTGCGTCGAGAATGATGTCATCTCTGTAATGATTCATTCGGGTAATTTTAATATGTACATTTTTGGACATTTTATTTTTACCCATATCCATCACAAAAAAGCCCTGAGCTCTGGTCTTTCAACCTTTGCTCAGGGCTTTTCTCTGTCCGGCAGCTTCCTATTTTCGCTTTTACACTAT
>Cam_p2__coassemble_1162_pt1 | contig 26564 bp, 22 predicted proteins | sample Cam_p2__metabat2_low_PE_009 | metagenome-assembled genome bin Cam_p2 | reverse complement strand
ACAGCTAACTTTGACCTGGTATACAAACCACCCACAACTTTAGATAGTCCTTTTTAGTGTGGGGGCTGAATTAATTTACAGCCCCTTTTTGGCAAAATAAAAGTCAGGAATTCCTGACTGTCAGTTAAATCGCTTCAAGACCCTGAGGGTAGATCTTGCGCAATGAAGCAGTGACTTTCGTCCAGTCCTTTTCGGACTGATCGGAAGTCTTTTCTTCCCATTGGCCGAAATAGGGAACAAATCCCATCCGGCTTGCTTTGGCAATCAGCTCCAGCTGGTCGCAGTGAAAACGGATATAGAGGGGATAGCGCATGGGCAGTCGGTCATAAAGAATGGCCAGACGGCTGGCGAGTGCTTCGAAAAGATCCTGGTTCATGATGGCGCCTTCAAACAGCCGAAGGACCGGACGAACCTGTCCGAATTCTCTGGCATATTCGATGGACGCTCTGGCTGCCGGCTTTCGATCAATCAGAATCGAAAGGCCGACCGGATCCTTGTCCGTTTCCCACCCGGCTTTCAGTCTGGAAGGGTGATGGATCGTTTTTCTGGGAAGAATCATCAAAACATCGGTGGAGTTTGGGTTTTCCATTTTGTTTTATCCTTTCCGTCAATGATCTCTTCCGTCAATGATCTCTACGTTTTTCACATACTAGCATTCCCACTCATCCCGGCCAGCTTTTTGCATGAAATTTCGTTGGGAATGCAGGTTTTCAGGGAATTTTTTCATGATTTTGCATCCTCTGTTGCCACAACAGGAGTCCCGGGATATGATTCCTGAACATTCAAACAAATCTCAATGAAAGCGAGGTTAAAAAGCCATGTCTGTCTCCAACATGGAGGACAATGTCCGTTATTTTTACAACGAGAAGAATCACAACTGTGCAGAAACGCTGCTTTTAGCGGCGAACAAAACCTATGATCTGGGATTGAATGAGTCCCATGCCCTGCTGCTCTCCGGCTTTGGGGGAGGCATGTATACCGGCAATGTCTGCGGTGCTCTTGCGGGTTGTACCTCAGCTTTGGGGTGCATGTTAGTAGAAACCAAAGCGCACGAATGTGAAGCTCTTCCCTCGGCTCAGCGTCTGCTGGTTCGTAATTTCCGTTCTCTGTTAGGAGATACGCAATGCGGGAAAATCAAGCCGGTTCATCATACAGAAAACGAGCGCTGTCTGAATACCTGTCTGCTTGCGGGAAAAGCTTTTGAGCAGACAGTTGCCCAGCTCAAAGAAGAAGGCCTCCTGAAATAATCTCTAACGCGCATTTGCGCGTTTTTTTCTGCCATCACAAACAAAAACACCCCAAAGCATTAAAGCTTCAGGGTGAAGGTAAGTTCGAATTAAGAGTTACGTTTGGATGAATCAATCATCCCAGTCGTCGTCATCCTCGTCATCATCGTCGTCTTTTCCGATGTTATCCCAATCGTTTTCGAGATCTGCATCGCTTTCTCCGGCATGACGAAGAGCCTGATATTCAGGATCATCTTCAGCCAGACGGATTCTGGCAGAAAGCAGGCTGGCCTGTTTTCTCGACTTGCGAAGCATTCTTGCATAAACCAGGAACATCCACAGGGCGATCACAAACAGAACGCCGGAAGCGATCATGACAGCCAGGAAGCCCTGGAATTCATACTGAAGCCAGCAGGCGATGGCCGAGCAGACCATAACGATGAAAAGCAGGAACATGGTCGAACGGCAGGAAGAAGAGAATTTGTTGAAGTAACGATATTTCTCTTTTTCGTTGTCGATATCCTTCGACAGTTCGCCTTCCTTTTTCTCGTTGCGAACAACTACCCAACCCACATCCTTTTTATGACGGCTTGGCTGTGTATCCATGCGCTTCCATCCTTCTTTTTCCAGAGACTGCCAGTAGTCATCGTCCGGTTCTTTGGAGAAGTAGAGCACTTTGTAGTAGTAGTTGTGGGGACGACCTTTCACGAAGTAGTAATGGTGACCTTCGTGGTGGGTATAGTGGAAGCCCTGCTGCGATTCGTCGTTGAGGTATTCTTCGATTTTACGATAGTCGGAAAGGAGGAAACGCTTGTTATCCTCATATTCGTCATAGGCGTAATCATCGACTAAAGAGGCTTCGGGATCATAGACCACGTCTTCCTCTTCTTCCTCCACGCGGATGGGTTTTTCTTCCTCTTCTTCTTCCATACCGACCGGCGTAATTTCCGCAGTCGCACTCATTGAAGAGATGATTGGAGCATTTTCATCCGGATTGAATTCCACATCCTGAAGCGGATTCTGAATGATCAGCGTCTCGGGCAGCGTGTCGCTGGCCGGCTTGGTTTTTGCAGGCTGATTCGAAGAAGCGCGCAGGATTTCCGCAAACGTCTTTGGCGGATTTTTCTTTTCCTGCTCTTCCATGCGAGTCAGTTCCTGATAGGAATACTGTCTGGCATCTTCTTCCGGTTCTTCTGCTTCCACAACCACTGCCGGTTTAATATCTGCAGATGTAAAAGGTTCATCCACAAAGACGGCAGGATTGCTGACAACTGTTGGGGCAGAAGCGGGTTTGACTTCTTCGGGCTTATCTTCACGGACTTCCGGCTCGCTGATGGTATTGCGGCGCCGGCGTTTTCCGAAAATATTCTGGCTTCTCGATTCCTTCTTCTGGTACTCTCTGGCCTGTTCAATCACAGACTGGACATCAAAAGAATCGAATTCCGGCTCACTGATATTCAGCGAGGAAATTCGCGTTTCGCTGACCAGATCGTTGAAGATGGGGTCGGTCGAGGCGTTCTCGCCGTTTCTTTTAGGTTCTTCTGACATTCGGCACCTTCCATTTCCATTGCACCAGGCTGTTACCTTTCGAAAGTAAAGCTCTTTTGGTTCGTCCTATATTGTAGATAGTTGCCGCTTATTGGTCAAATTCAGCCGTAAAAGAGCCGTTTTCAAAAACCGGGATGACTTCTCCATTAGCCGTGATGCCATCGATCTTCAGATCTTCTGCACCAACCATGAAATCCACATGAATATCCGACTGGTTCATGCCGGCTTCTTCCAGTTCGGCCCGACTCATGTTCAGACCGTTATCGATGGTTTCGGCATAGGACTGACCAAAGGCAAAGTGACAAGCTGCGTTTTCATCAAACAGCGTATTATAGAAAATTCGATGACTCTGCCGAATCGGACTGCGCTTGTCGACCAGCGCAATTTCGCCCAGATATCTGGAGTTCTCATCCGTATCGAGAATCGAAGTAAGAACGTCTTCTCCTTTTTTGGCATGCATTTCGATCGCTTTTCCATCCTTAAAGGTAAAGCCGAAATTCTCCACGAGCGTTCCGTTTACGGAAAGTGGCAGGACAGCTTCCAGTCGACCATTCACCCCATCCTTTTTCGGGGCACTGAAGATTTCTTCAGAAGGAATGTTGCAGTTGATGGAAAGACCATTGGACAGTGTCGAGCTGCCTCCTTCAAATCGATAGCCTTCCGGCAGATCCACCCAGAGATCCGTTCCATTTGATGAGGTGTAGTGGAATCGGACAATGTCTTTGGCCTGCAGCTTTTCGATGCGGTTTTTCAGGTTTTGGGAATGTTCTTTCCAGTTTTCGATCGGATCGTTCTCATCCACGCGGCTGATTGAAAATACGGATTCCCACAGCTTTTCCAGGGCTTCTTCTTCATCGAGTTCGGGATAGACTCTGGCTGCCCAGGCACGAGTCGGACAGGCGATGATGCTCCAGGACAGTCTTCCGGAATCTATGCCTTCACGATAGATCGGGCAGGCTTTGCGTTTGGCCATTCTTCTGGCATCGAGTCGTTTCGGATCGATGCCTGCAAAGGCGTCCGGATCTTCTCCTTCAATACGCAAAAAAGCTCCACCCTTCCTGGCTGTATCTTCCATAGCCGCTACATAACCTGCCGGAGCGGTTTGCAAAGTGTCCATTGAGGCGTGTTCATACATTTCTCGAAGCGACTTCACATCTTCGTAAAGGACAATCACATCCTGAGCTCCGGCTTTCCAGGCCTCCTCTACGCACTTCTGGCAGAGTTCAGCCATTTCCACATCACACTGGATGAGCAGGATCTGGTTTTTCTGAAGATTGACTCCACTTTGAATGGCGAGTCTGGCCAGTTTATTGAGATATTCTTTGTTCATCACGAATTCCTTTCTGTTCTCGGTTCTCTGTCTTTTCAATTATATCCGGCTGATTCAAAAAAAAGCCCGAAGCTGCAGGTTGGGCGCTTCGGGAAATCTAAGACTTTCTGGAATGATCGGCGCGATAGGCCTTAACAAAATCCGGAACCTCTCCGGGCTTTTTGTTACAACTGGAGGTATGACAGCTCGCACAGTTTCCCGAACAGTCAGGATGTTTTCTTGAATAGCGGATCGCCAGAATCAGGGCGACCAGAACAAGGGCGATGATCAGCAGATCAATTCCATTCATGAAATATTTCCACCTTTCAGGCGAAATCAGGTTTCGCTGATCTGATTATAGACGATTCAGGAGTTAATTTAAACTAACAGCATCTTCATGGCTGAAGAGCTTCGTACAATAGTCTCCATTAAAGCAGGCCGTGCAAAGACCGACCTGACCGGCAGCTTCTTTGAGCTGGTCAACATCCATAAACTTCAGGGAATCCGCCTGAATATACTCCCGGATTTCTTCAAGACTCTGGTTAGCCCCAATCAGCTCTTCCTTCGTGCTGGTATCCACACCATAGAAGCAGGGAGAAGTAATAATCGGAGATGCAATTCGAACATGCACTTCCCTGGCTCCGGCTTCCTTGAGCAGCGAGACAATTCGGCGGGAAGTCGTTCCGCGAACAATCGAATCATCAATCATGACAATGGACTTGCCTTCAATGACATCACGAGCCGGGGTGAGCTTCATTCGAACTCCGCGATCCCGCATGGATTGGGTAGGCTGGATGAACGTCCGGGTGACAAAACGGTTTTTGACCAGACCGGTCTCCATGGGAATTCCGCTTTCTTCGGCATAACCGATCGCGGCGGAAAGCGAGGAATCAGGCACTCCAATAACCAGATCGGCTTTCAGGTCTTCATCCATTCGGGCCAGAATCCGTCCGGTCTCCTTGCGAAAAGCGTGGACATTCAGATTTTCGATTTCCGAATCCGGTCGAGCAAAGTAGATATACTCCATCGCGCACATATGATGGGTGGGATTCGAATCATAGAAATAGTGACGGACAAGTCCTCTGGTAAACTGAACGACTTCTCCGGGTTCAACGCGGGTCGATTCATACAGGCCCATGACTTCAAAAGCACAGGTTTCCGAGGAAATGACATAGCCTTTTTTGCATTTGGCAAAGCTCAGCGGGCGAAGTCCGTATTTATCGCGAACGGCGATAATTTCTTCATTCTGCATGACCAGAAAGGAAAACGCGCCTTCCAGTTTCCTGGCGGTCTTCATCACACGTTCGAGCAGACTTCCCTTTTCCTTCATCACCATATGGAGAATGACTTCCGAATCACTGGTGCCCTGGAAAATACACCCGTGTTCTTCCAGTTCCATGCGCAGTTCCCGATCGTTCACGATCTGTCCGTTATGAACAATCGCGATCGAACCACTCATACCATGGGCGGTAATGGGCTGAATGTTTTCGACTTCCTGACCTCCCGCGGTGGAATAGCGAACATGACCGACCGCATAGTTGCCTTCGAGATTTTCGAGATCCTGTCGGTTGAATACATCAATCGTCAGCCCTTTACCTTTCAGGGTCTGAATACGGCCTTCGTTCATCACCGCAATACCGCTGGCTTCCTGTCCTCGATGCTGCAGACTGTGCAGACCATAGTAGGCATGAAAAGCCGCTTCTTCGACCTGGACACAGCCAAACACGCCGCATTCTTCATGGAGTTCATCAAACATTCCGGATCCCCGCTTTCCTTTTTCTTTGTATTTATCGTTGATTTTCAAAAGAACAGGAAAAATTATAACAACCTCATCCCCGCCACGAACAGACGCCCTTTCGAATTGGATCAATAGCGCTCAAAAAGTCAATGGAAGAAAGTCTTTTCAACATCCGTCTCGTTTTCGACCAAAGAAAAACGGATACAGCTAACTTCTGTATCCGGAATTATGTTTGAGATAACACCAAACACTGAGCGCGATGACCAGTGAAAGTATTGCGGGAAACCAGCAGTAAGGAAGGGGCAATCCTGCGACGTTCATGCCATAAAAGCCGTAAACCATGTTGGGGATGGAAAGCACCAGCGTCAGGACGGTCAGACGTTTCATGACATCGTTCATATTGTTATTGATGACATTGGTAAAGCCATCTGAGGTTCTGGACAGGATATCGGAGTAAATTTCACACATCTCAACTGCCTGCTTAATTTCGATATTCACATCATCAAGCAGTTCGCGATCCGCATCATACATCGGAATCTCTCGCCCTCTTCTTAGCCGCTCAATGGTCAGCTGCTCGGCTTTCAGAGAAGTCGAAAAATAAACCAGACTCTTATCGAGGACCAGCATATCGATCAGCTCCTGATTACGCATCCGCTTATACAGCTTGGTTTCTGTCTGTTCACTCAATCGTTCAATCAATCGCAGATCACTCAGATATTCCTGACTGATCAGCAACAGCAGATGAAGCAGAAAGCGAGTTTTGTAGCGAGTATCCAGGCCTTTGACCTTGCCTTCCTTCATCGCCTTGATCGTGCTGTTTTCCCGGGTGCAGATGGTGAAGATATACTGATCGGAAAACAGGATGCCAATAGGCATCGTAATGAAGCTCTGAATGCGTAAAGAATCTTCCTGATCCACTTCCGGATAGTCGACAATGACCAGCGTCTGTCTGGCTTCTTCATCCCGGTCAATATAGGAAGATTCCTCTTCATCAAGCGAAGCCCGCAAAAACTCAGGAACGATATGGAATTCAGTAAGCAGAGTTTCTTTTTCCTCTATCGTCGGGGCCGTAACATTAATCCAGCAGCCCTTTACGGGATGATCGATTGGATGAATCAGGCCCTGTGCGTCTGTTTTGTAGCAGGTGATCATGGAAGTTCCTCATTTCTAGTCTGATTTCATCTTATCCTCGACCGGCTTTTCTCACCTTTCATTTACCTGACTGTTCACCATGGATTGAATTCAGTCTTTTTCCGACTAAACGATAGCGTTCCTCATTTTTTCATACTTTTTTAACTCCCCTTGTTAGCATGATTTTAAAGAGTTAATAAAAAGCAGTCCTGCTTTCCAAGGAGAATCCATGAAAAGACATTCCAGAACCCTTCTTGCTTTTCTGCTTTCTGCGACAACCCTCTCACCGATGGCCCTTACCCCTGCCATTCTTTTTGCCGAAGAGCCAGAAAGCACCCAGGACCAGCAGCCAGCCGAGCCTGAGGTCCAGACCGTACAATTCCCGCTGACCCTGACCAGTCAGGTCACGGGCGATCCTTTCAATGGAACCGTTCGTGTTCGCATTATCCCCATATCCCAAAACGCTCCCCTTCCCGAAGTGGGAGAACTCATTGAAGGAAGTGTCTATCTCGACATTCCGGCCAACGGACAGCTGCTGACCAGTCCCTTCCTTTTCCATGAGGTGGGAACTTATGAGTATGAGGTTGCTCTGTGCGACCAGAGCGCCGTAAATCCGGATCTTCGGGTAGATCCGACTGTTTATTATTTCAATGTGGAAGTCAATAAGAATTCCGTAGGCCAGCTGTATGGTTCGACCTCCTTAACGAAAGGTGGTGTGGTACAGGAACAGTCAATGAAACTCTTCTTTACCAGCACCTACACCCTCCCCGAAGAGACGATTAGTCCGGCTTCAGTTACTCTGCCTGTACATACCAGTGTGAAAGGCAACCCCGAAACTCCGGCGGAGTTCTCAATTTCACTGACCGCCATCAATGATGAAGCCAAAGCGATACTGCCCAAAGCCATGATCGCAAAACTCAATGGTACCCAATCTGCTGCATTTGACGAAATCACCTTCACGGAACCCGGAGAATATCTGTTTGAAGCGGCACTCGCTTCTCCCCTGCCAAAGGGTTATACCGCTGAAGTGGATGCGCCAATCGAAGTCAAAGTTGCGGTGTTAAAAGATACGGACGGTAAGCTCACTCCTCATATCATCTACAAGCAGGGCGAAAGCTATCCCGCTGCGATCAGTTACACGATGAACTACGAAAAACCGGCTGAAGCCGCTCCGATCACCTTCACCTTCCCGGTCCATACTCAGGTAAAAGGAAATCCGGAAACTCCGGCCGAGTTCTCTGTTTCGTTAACAGCTGCCAATGATGCCGCCAAAGCAGTGCTGCCAGAAGCCATGATCGCAAAACTCCATGGAACGGATTCAGTTTTCTTTGACAAAATCATCTTCTCTCAGCCCGGAGAATATCTGTTTGAAGCGGCGCTGGCTTCTCCATTACCTGCGGGATATACCGCCAAAGTGAATGCGCCAATCCAGGTCAAATTTACCGTCACGGAAGCCCAGGACGGCAGTCTTACCTTCAACGTTCGCTATACCCAGGCTGATGCCGCTCTGGTTTCGATCAATTACACGATAAACTACGAAAAACCGGCTCCTTCTGAGAACGTGGAAAAGGAAAAAGAGAAAGAAAAAGAGAAAGAAAAAGAGAAAGAGAATAAGACTACAGACAATTCCACGAAGAGAACAGGTGTAAACACCGCTGCTCATGGCAATCTTCTCGCCTATGGTGCTTTGATGGTTGCTTCTGCAACCATGGCGGCTGTGCTGTTCAAAAACCGTAAGGACGACTAATCTTCCCTTTTCAAAACGAAAAATCGGAGATTCCTGATAAACTTCAGGATCTCCGATTTTCTTTTTGTGATTATGGTTATTGATCAAATTTGGCAGATACCTGTTTGAGCAGTTCCCGAATCGGCAGATGCTGAGGACAGGCGTCTTCACACTGACCGCACTCGATGCAATCAGAGGCTTTTCCGTTGTTTTTAGTCAGCGCGTTACGATAGTAGAATTCTCCGCCACTGCCTTCACGAAGATTGGTATTGTAAACCGCAAACAGATCCGGAATAAGAATCTGCTGAGGACAGCCTTCCGTACAGTAATGGCAGGCTGTGCAGGGAATCAGGTTCATGGTGTGGAAAACATCCAGGACCTGATCGAGCAGCTGATGTTCCTGCTCATTGAGCGGTTCGAAGTCCTTCATGGTCGACAGGTTATCGTTCATCTGTTCGAGATTGCTCATTCCCGAAAGCGTCATAATTACCCCATCCGTACCTGCCGCAAAGCGAAGGGCGTAACTGGCAGGACTTCCGGCATTCTGATTTTTGATCAGTTCATCAGCGGCCTGCGGAAGACTGGCCAGGGTTCCCCCTTTGACCGGCTCCATAACCAGAACGGGGATATTTCTCTTTTTGCAGACTTCAAGGCACTTGCGTGACTGAATGGCCGGATCATCAAAGTCGAGGTAGTTGAGCTGGAGCTGAACCACTTCAATTTCCGGATAGGTATCGAGGATTTCCTCGAGAAAATCAGCACTGTCATGAAAGGACAGGCCAACATGGCGGATTTTTCCTTCTTTTTTCAGTTCAAAAGCCGTTTCGTAGGCACGGCAGGATTTGTACTTGTCGAAGTTGCCTTTGTTTTGAGCGTGCAGCAGATAAAAGTCGAAATAATCCACACCGCAGGTTTTGAGCTGGTCTTCAAACATCGGGCGAATGTCTTCTTCCTTCTCAAAAAATCCCTGACTCATTTTGTTGGTCAGAACGAACGCTTCTCTTGGATAGCGGTCAGCCAAACATTCTTTAACCACTCTTTCACTGTCTCCACCAAGATAGGGCCTTGCGGTATCAAAATAGTTGAATCCCGCGTCGATGAACGCATCAACCATCTCGTTGACGGCCTGACGGTCCACCTGATCGCCATCCATGGGAAGGCGCATCATTCCAAAACCGAGTTTCTTTTTGATCTTATCCATATTTCCTCTTTCTATCAGATAAATTCAGTTTGTACCCGCCTTTTCAGGAATTCAAGACGTTCTTCACTGTTGACTATGCGAAGTGTCGAAACGAAGGAATTGCACAAAGTCGGTACAATAAAAGGAAAAGCAAAGGAGATTTCTCATGCCAGAAAAATTTGTGATCACGCTTGAAGATGGAAAAACCATCGAAGGCGAACTCTATCCCGACAAAGCACCCAAAACGGTGGAAAACTTCAAAAAACTTGCCAATGAAGGTTTCTATGACGGACTGATTTTCCACCGCGTTATTCCCGGATTCATGATCCAGGGTGGAGACCCGAAAGGAAACGGTACCGGTGGTCCGGGCTATTCGATTCCCGGAGAATTCCGTTCCAACGGATTCAAGGACAATGACATCAAACATGAACGCGGTGTACTTTCCATGGCCCGCTCCATGATGCCCAACTCTGCAGGAAGTCAGTTCTTCATCATGCATGCCGATGCACCCCATCTTGATGGAGACTATGCCGCCTTCGGAAAAGTGACTTCCGGAATGGAAAATGTGGATAAAATTGCGAACACTCCGACCAACCGTTATAACTACAAACCGCTGCAGGATCAGGTCATCAAGAGCATTCGCGTAGAGTAGGTAACTCTCATCATCTGACAACCGATTAAACGCAAAAATCCTGTTCAGAAGAAGCACATCCTTTCTGAACAGGATTTTCTTGTGGCATTCAGTTTTTCATCCACGCTCGAATCAGAAGAAGATCTCCTCAGACGGATTGGGACGAGGTCTGAGTCATGGCATAATCGATTTCTTCCGAAGTGAAGCCTTCCAGCTGGCAGAGATCTCTCAGGTCCTTTTCGGAGAACTTTTCTCCATATTCTTTCATCCATTCAATATAGCGAACTGCCTGCTTTTTCCAGTCGCTTTTCAGGCTGTCAACGGCCTGTTCAGCTTCCGACTGGGTAAAGCCATCAGACTTCAGGGCATCGATCAGCGAAGATCTGGAAAACGGAGCAATGTCCAGATATAAACGGGCGAGCTCTTTGGGATCGGAATTCGCTGTTAAATCGTAATTCCGGTCATCTTCCCATCTGTCCAGATCGTCATTGAGATCATTCAGGAAATCATCGACATCATCGATATCATTGAATTCATAGTAATCATCATCATAGTAGTAATCATCATCATAGCGATTGCGATAACCCCCGTTGATCCGATAATCCCGGGTTTTATTCATCCGGTATTCCTGTTCAACATCTTCGGCGTAATGCTGCCAGTCTTTGGCAGCCCGATAGTTATTGACCGCAATACAGGCCGTGATAATCCAGCCAACTACCGCAACAGCCAGAGCGATCAGGCAGACGATCAATGCGATATTACGGTCTTTCTTTCGAGGTTCTTCCGGTTTCATTTCTTCCGTCGGGGGAAGCTTCGGAGGAACAATGGGTCCGTTGGGATCGTCCGGTTTGGGTCCCTCAACAGGTTTGGGACCTTCAACGGGTTTGGGGCCTTCAACGGGTTTGGGACCTTCAACAGGTTTGGGACTTTCAACGGGTTTAGGGCCTTCAACAGGTTTGGGACTTTCAACGGGTTTAGGTTCCTCAGTCGATTTTACAGGATCAGCCGGAGCGATCGGAGCCGGTTGTACGGGAGCAGCCGGTGTACTTTCCGGACCGATTTCTTCCACAGTTTCGTTCAGAAAAGAATCTTCCACCGCCAGATGATCCTGGGAGGAAACTTCTTCTTTTGGACGTTTGGTTTCTTCACTCATAAGGGTGTTCTCCATTTCTGGCTTTTGCCTTACTTCAACTTTAACAAAAAAGGCACGAAAACCGTGCCTATTTGACGTGTCAGAACAGTCCGACGATCTTTCCGTACTGATCGATGTCCATATCGAGTGCACTGGGGTGCTTGGGCAGACCAGGCATAGTCAGAACTTTGCCGGTCAGAGCCACAATGAATCCTGCACCAAGAGAAGGACGAAGCTCACGTACGGTAATGGTGAAGTCTTTGGGTGCTCCCATCTGATGGGGATCATCGGTCAGAGACATCTGCGTTTTGGCCATGCAGATCGGCATTTGATCCCATCCGCAGGCTTTGAACTCTTCAATCTGTGCTTTGGCCTCATCGGTAAAGACCACATCTTTTGCTCCGTAAACCTTACGGGCAATAGCGGTAATCTTGTCTTCGATCGGCAGTTTTTCATCGTAAAGCGGAGCAAAATGATTATCCTTTTCACACAGCTCAACGACTTTTTCAGCCAGATCGACAGCGCCTGCAGATCCTTTGGCCCATACCTGAGAAAGGGAGAGCGGATGGCCGTTCTCTTTGCACCAGTTGCTTAACGCTTCGATTTCCGCATCCGTATCGGAATCGAACTGGTTGATGGCTACCACATAGGGCAGACCAAACTGGGAAATCGTATCGATATGCTTGGTGAGGTTTTCGCATCCCGCAAGCATCGCATCTACGTTTTCTTCTTTGAGATCTTCAAAAGCCACTCCACCATGCTGCTTGAGTGCTCGGATGGTGGCTACAATCACCACCGCATCGGGGTGAAGATCAGCCATACGGCATTTGATATCGAGGAATTTTTCAGCCCCGAGATCTGCTCCGAATCCGGCTTCGGTAACCACATAATCAGCGAGTTTCAGTGCGGTTTTGGTTGCAATCACAGAGTTGCATCCATGGGCGATATTCGCGAACGGACCACCATGGATGAGCACCGGATTGTGTTCGAGGGTCTGCACGAGGTTGGGTTTGATGGCATCTTTCATGACCATAGCCATTGCACCTTCACACTTCAGATCCCGAACATATACGGGTTCACCATCGACGTTATAGCCAATCAGCATATCCCCAAAGCGCTTTTTCAGATCCATCAGATCATCCGCCAGGCACAGAGCCGCCATGATTTCGCTGGCTACCGTGATGTTGAAACCATCGGTACGTTCGATGCCATTGACTTTGGCTCCTTTGCCGATTTCAACCTGACGCAGGGTACGGTCGTTCATATCCATGCAGCGTTTGAAGGTAATCCGTTCCGGATCGAGACGCAGTTCATTGCCCTGATAAAGATGGTTGTCGATCATGGCGCAAAGCAGATTGTTTGCGGTCGTAATCGCATGCATGTCACCGGTAAAGTGCAGGTTAATATCTTCCATCGGAACGACCTGAGCATATCCGCCTCCGGCAGCTCCGCCTTTGAGTCCGAACACAGGACCAAGGGATGGTTCACGAAGAGCCATCATGGCCGATTTGCCGATGCGGTTGAGTGCATCTCCCAGGCCGACGGTCGTCGTGGATTTGCCTTCTCCGGCTTTGGTCGGGTTGATTGCGGTCACCAGAATCAGATGACCGTCTTTACGGTTCTCCAGGTTAAATTCGTTCAGGTCGATTTTGGCTTTATATTTGCCATAGTTCTCGAGCGCGTCGAGGTCGATGCCGGCTTTTCCGGCGATTTTCTCAATCGGCTCGAGGACGCATTCCTGAGCGATTTCAAGATCAGTCTTGGCCATTTTCCAGGTCCTTTCTTCCAATATCGGTACGGTAAAACAGTTTGTCACAATGAATTTTGGGCAGTTGGGCATATGTGCTGGCCATCGCTTCTTCAAGCGTATCCGCCAGACTGACAAGCATCAGTACCCTTCCGCCGTTGGTTTTGAGTGTTCCCTCTTCTTCTTTGGTGCCCATGTGGTAAAGATCTCCTTCGAGATCGGCATCGATTTCAATCGGAGCGTTTTTGGTGGAAGAAGCAGGATAGTTTTCAGAGGCGAGCACGACGCCATGACTCGTTTTATTCGTCCATGCCAGTTCAGGTTCATTTCCATCCATCACCTGCAGGAGCGCATCCACAAAGTCGCTTTCCAGACGACAAAGGATCACCTCCGCTTCCGGATCACCAAAGCGGGCATTGAACTCAATGACCTGAATGCCCTTGTCGGTAACCATCAGACCACCGTACAGGAATCCGGTAAACGGAACCCCTTCTTCAACCATGGCTGCAGCCATCGGTTTCATAATGGTCTCCATGGCTTCATCGACCAGTTCTCTGGTGATCTTTCGAACCGGAGAATAGCTGCCCATTCCACCGGTATTGGGTCCCTGATCTCCATCGGCAACGCGCTTGTGATCCTGTGCGCATTCCAGAGGAACCACCAGTTTTCCGTTGACCAGGGCGATCAGTGAGAATTCAAAACCTTCCAGACATTCTTCAATGACGACTTTATTGTTTTCAATTTCAAAAGCGATTCGCAAAGCTTCCAGCGCTTCTTCCACACTGGTCGCTACGGTTACCCCTTTACCGGCTTTCAGACCGTTTTCCTTGATGACAATCGGAGCGCCCTGCGCTTTGACATAGTCGGCTGCAGGCTCATAGGCATCAAAGGTCTGATAAGCCGCAGTCGGGATCTCGTATTTTTTCATCAGCGCTTTGGCAAAATCCTTGGAAGATTCTACCTGAGCGGCGGCTTGGGTTGGAGCAAAGATTCTCAGACCGCGTTTTTCGAATTCGTCCGCAATCCCTGCAGCCAGTGCATCTTCGGGGCCGACAATGGTCAGATCGATGCCTTCTTTCTGAGCGAAATCGGCAAGGGCTTCGATGTTTGAATCGCTGATGGGAACGATTTCTGCGATCTGCGCCATTCCCGGATTTCCGGGTGCGCAATAGAGCTGTTCACAAAGCGGAGAACGGGAAGCCGCCAGTGCAAGGGCATGCTCCCTTCCCCCTTTTCCAATAACCAGGATTTTCATGATCTTCCTCTTAGTGTTTGAAGTGACGAACGCCGGTGAAGACCATGGCAATGCCATTGGCGTTGCATTCATCAATGCTCATCTGATCCTTGATCGATCCACCCGGCTGAATGATGGCCGTAACGCCCGCTTTGGCCGCTTCTTCTACGGTATCGGGCATCGGGAAGAAGGCATCAGAAGCCATGACGGATCCTCTGGCTTTTTCTCCGGCCTGTTCAATAGCGATTTTTGCAGCGCCGACGCGGTTCATCTGACCGGCACCTACGCCGATGGTCTGGTTGTCTTTGACCAGAACAATCGCATTGGATTTCACATGCTTAACAATGTTCCATCCAAACAGAAGCTGTTCGAGTTCTTCAGGGGTCGGTTTGCGGTTGGTCGGGCAGGTCAGATCTTCCACTTTAATCCGGTGGGTATCCATTTCCTGAACGAGCAGGCCGTCATTGACGTTGGTGTATTTGAGTACGGTGTTGGGTTCGAGCGTCGTATCGAGCTGGAGCAGACGGATGTTTTTCTTCCGAGTCAGAATCTCAAGGGCTTCATCACTGAATTCAGGAGCAATGATGATTTCCAGGAAGATTTTGGACAGCTTCTCAGCCAGTTCAGCATCTACGGCATCATTGAGCGCAACGATTCCTCCGAAGATGGATACCGGATCGGCATCATAAGCTTTATCCCAGGCTTCGTTAATGGTCTCTCCAATACCTACACCACAGGGGTTCATATGTTTCAGACCAACGGCCGCTTTCTGACCTTCGAAGTCTTTGAGAACTTCAATAGCGGCATTACCATCCTGAATATTGTTATAGGAAAGCTCCTTGCCATGAAGCTGTTTGGCATTGGCGAGGGAATACTTGGGATTCATTCCTTTATAGAAAGCGGCTTTCTGGTGCGGGTTTTCTCCGTAACGCAGATCCTGAACCTTATCGAAGGTGATGGTCAGGCTTTCAGGGAATTCTTCGCCGGTCTTTTTGGTCAGATAGTCGGCGATCATGGAATCATAGCGAGCGGTGTGACGGAAGACCTTGGCGGCCAGTCTTTCACGGGTTTCAAGTGTGGTTTCACCGTTTGTCTGAATTTCTTCAAGAACCGTATCGTAGTCGGCGGGATCACACAGAACCGGAATGTAGCGGTAGTTCTTGGAAGCCGAACGCAGCATGCTCGGTCCACCGATGTCGATATTCTCAATGATTTCTTCATGGCTAACGCCTTCTTTCTGCACGGTTTCCTTGAAGGGGTACAGATTGACGCAGACCAGATCGATATCTTCGATACCCAGATCACGAATCTGGCGAACATGTTCGGGATTGTCTCTTACACAGAGCAGAGCTCCATGGACATTGGGATGAAGCGTCTTGACTCTTCCATCCATGATTTCCGGAAAACCGGTCACATCAGAAATGGAAATGGTCGAAATACCTGCATTTTCGAGGGCTTTGCGGGTTCCGCCGGTCGAAATGATTTCGTATCCGGCTTCCTGAAGACCCCGGGCAAAATCGGTCAGTCCGGTTTTGTCCGAAACGCTGATGAGTGCTCTTTTCATCTTTCTTCTCTCCTTATTTATATGGATTCTTTTATAGACTCTCTTGAGCTGATTTCTGAAATGCGATCAGAATCAGTGGCTTTCAATCTGCTCGGCGGCCATATTTACGCCACGCCAGAACAGGTCATACTCCTTGGCGTGAACCGCCTGTTCCAGTTCTTCCAGACTCCAGTCAGGATTAATATCAACCGGTTCCTGAATGATCAGTGGTCCGGTATCGATGTTTTCATCAATATAGTGAACGGTGACTCCGGTCTGAGGGACTCTGGCCTGCCAGGCATCGAGAATGGAATGCGCACCGGGAAAAGCCGGAAGCAGGGCCGGATGGAGGTTGATGATCCGTTTGGGATAGGCATCGAGCAGGGTGTTTCCCACAATGCGCATATATCCGGAAAGGATAATCATGTCCACATCAAGTTCTTTCAGCCAGCTGAGAATGTCGGCTTCATAAGCCGCTTTGTTTTCATAGGCTTTGGGCGCGTAGAAGCGCTGAGGAATTCCATGATTGTCCGCACGGGTTCTGGCATAAGCGTTTTCCTTATCACAGACCACGCCGACAATGTTCACTTTCAGCTTTCCGGATTCCTGCGCATTCAGCAGAGCTTCCAGATTGGTTCCCGATCCGGAAGCGAAAACGGCTGCGTTCATCGATGGAGGTCCACCTGACCGGAATCGGTCACTTCACCGATGATGTAGCTGGGCTGTCCGGCTTCTTCAAGAATTTTCTGAATCTTTTCCGCTTCGGAAGGATCAGCCGCAATCACAAAACCGATACCCATGTTGAAGACGTTATACATTTCCTGTTCAGTAATGTCTGAACGCTTCTGGATAAAGTCAAAGATTGCCGGTCTTGGGAAGCTGTTCAGATCGATCGATACGCCCAGACCATCGGGGAGCATACGCGGAATGTTTTCGAAAAATCCGCCTCCGGTAATGTGAGCCATGCCGTGAAGATCGGTTTTGCCAAAGAGCGCTTTGACTGGTTTGACATAGATTCGGGTCGGCTCGAGCAGCACATCTCCCAGGCGCTGGTCTCCCAGTTCGTCAAAGGATTCATGCGGATCGAGGTGATTGTCCTTGAACAGCACTTTACGAACGAGGGAGAAACCGTTGGAGTGAACACCCGAAGAAGGCAATCCGATCAGCACGTCTCCGGCTTTAACATTCTGGTTGGTCAGCAGATTCTCACGATCCGCTGCTCCCACACAGAATCCGGCCAGATCATAGTGATGAACATCATACATATCGGGCATTTCCGCAGTTTCGCCACCGATCAGGGCGCAATCGCTCAATACGCAGCCATCCGCTACGCCTTTAACGATGGCTTCGATGACTTCCGGATGGTTTTTGCCTACCGCAATGTAGTCCAGAAAGAACAGCGGAGCAGCCTGCTGAACAAGCACATCATTGACACACATGGCTACCGCATCGATGCCAATGGTATCGTGCTTATCCATTTCAAAGGCGAGCATCAGTTTGGTGCCTACCCCATCGGTTCCGGAAACGAGGACCGGATCATTGAATCCGGCTGCTTTCAGATCAAACATGCCTCCAAAGGCGCCGATGGAATCGATCGCTCCGGGGACTTTGGTTCTGGCGACATGACTTTTGATTCGTCTGACGCTGTCATAGCCGGCTTCGAGATCGACACCGGCGGCTTTATACTGATCAGCCATGAGTTACTGAATTTCCTTTCCACAGCCGCGAAGCTGTTCATAATCAAGTCCGTTTGTGAAATAGTTCCCACTCATGCAGGCCTTGCAGGCCGATTCCCCCAGCGCTTCTTCAAAGCGTTCAGGATCGAGAAAGCGAAGCGAATCGGCTTCAAAAAGCTCGCAGAGTTCGTTTTCATCATAGTTTCGTGCAGCAAGATCTTTGGCTTCGATGTATTCCGTACCAAAGATGCAGGAATACAGGATTTTGGGAGAAGCGATACGCAGGTGAACTTCCTTTGCCCCTGCTTCCTTTAACATCCGACAAAGATGAGCGGCCGTTGCTCCTTTTTGTAAAGAATCATCGACCAGGAAAATCGACTTGCCTTTGACAATCGAAGAGATCGCATTGAGGCGAACTTTGATCGATTGTTCCTTCTGTTCCCTGGCTGGTCGCACGAAGGTACTGCCGACATAGCGGTTTTTGATCAGACCCAGTTCATAAGGAACTTTGAGTGTTCTTGCAAAAGCACTGGCCGCAGCCATGGCCGTATCGGGCACCCCGATGACCATATCCGCAGTCATGGTTTCGTCTTTTGCCAGCCCGATTCCCAGAGCCTGACGGATCTTGTGGATGGACTGACCGTTAAACAGAGAATCTTCTCTGGAGTAATAAACGCATTCCATCGAGCAGGGATGAGCACTGCCGATATCGATCTGCCGGGTTTTGAATCCCTCTTTACCCAGAATGATCATCTGTCCGGGTTCGATCGGGGTGATGTCTTCGACATCAAAGAGGCCAAAACCACTGGTCTCCTGAGAGAACAGAACTCCATCCCCCAGTTTTGCAAAGTAGAGCGACTGGACGGCCTGTCTGCTCAAAACCGCATACATGGTGTTTTTGGTCATGACGATAAAGGCAAAGGAGCCTTTGAGCAAATGAGCAGCGGTTTCGACTTTGTCGACCATCTTCCCTTCCGAAACCTGAATCAGATGAGCAATGATTTCCGCATCTGAAGTTCCCTGGAAGATCAGCCCTTCAGCTTCCATATGTCTTCTCAGACTCGGTGCATTGAGGACCATTCCGGTACTGACCACCGCAAACGATCCCTGATGAGCGCGGACCATAACCGGTTGCAGGTTTTCCGAGCTGATATCGCTCGTTGTCGCCGTGCGAACCTGACCGATGGCCAGATCTCCGGGCAGTGATGCGAGTCGGTCAGCATTGAAGATTTCTGCTAACATGCCGGCATGTTTATAAACCAGAACATTGGCACCATCGGCCGCGGCGATTCCTGCTCCATCCGATCCGCGATGCTGAAGCCCATGCAGCAGGTAGTAAACCGTACTGGAGGCATCTGCTACATGCCAGGCTCCGGCAATCCCGGTGGAATTCTGGGGGCTAGTCAACTTTTCCCTCGTGGGTGAAGAAGCGAACACCCGAAGCGAAAATATTCTGATCACGATCACCGGCAATGTTCTGGAACAGGCCGTCTTCGTAACGTTCGGAATGGCCCATCTTGCCAAAAATCATGCCGTCTTTGGAGAGGATACCCTCGATATTCATCAGGGTTCCGTTGGGGTTGGTGTGACCATCCATTCTCGAAACACCCTCTTCATCGACATACTGGGTCGCGATCTGTCCGTTTTCAGCCAGATTTTTGAGCAGCGCTTCATCGGCCATGAATTTTCCTTCGCCATGGCTGATGACGATAGAGTGCGTATCTCCCGGTTCGAAATCCTGAAGCCAGGGAGAATTGGTGGAGACGATTTTCGTGGAAACCACATGAGAGATGTGGCGGTTAATATCATTACGGAACAGCGTAGCCAGTTCGCTTCCGTCCTTGCCGAGATCGCCAAAGGGGAGAAGACCGGATTTAACGAGTGCCTGGAATCCGTTACAGATGCCCAGAATCAGACCTTCATTGGCACGCATTTCATTGAGGGCCGCCTTGATCTTTTCGTTTTTCAGCACGGAGACGATGAATTTACCCGATCCATCCGGTTCGTCGGCAAGAGAGAATCCGCCCACGAGCATGAAGATCTGGGCCTTGCGAATCTCATCCGCCAGCTGATCGATGGATTCGCGAATCGCGTCTACCGATAAATTATTGAAGACGATGGTGTGGACTTCCGCTCCGGCTCTTTCAAATTTTGCGGCGGTATCGAATTCGCAGTTCTGACCCGGGAAGACCGGAATGACCACGATCGGTTTTTCGACTCGAACTTTGGAGTAACGCTTTTCGCCTTTGAAGGAAGGCACTTCGGCCACCTTGTCTTCGCCCTCAGTCGTACGGGGATAAAGCGCGTTGTAGCGGCTGGTCCAGGCTTCATAGGCATCCTTTAAGGACACTTTTTCATCATTAATCTCAATGACTGGTTCTTCGATCGTTTCACCGATCCTAATCCAGTTCTTTTTGTCTACCGGTTCTCTGGTTTCCACCAGCAGCGAGCCGATATTGAAGTCGTATGGCTGATCCGTTCTGATCTGCGCTCCAATTTCATTACCGAAAGCCATGATGGCTGCTGCTGCCCCGATTCCACCATCCTTAACCGTTCTTGCCGCAGCGATATTTCCGGCACGATTTTCCTCAAGCACGGAAGCAAAATTATCGCGAAGGGCTTCATAGTCGGGAGATCCGTCTTCCAGTGGGGTGTGTTTGACCAGATAGATCGGATGATCAGCCTGTTTGAATTCACTCGAAACGATATGATCGGTATCTTCCGTCGTTACCGCAAAGGTAATGAGCGTAGGCGGAACATGAAGATCGTTGAAGGTTCCGCTCATGGAATCCTTACCGCCAATGGCCGGGGTTTCGAATTCCATCTGGGCCTTGATCAGGCCAAGCAATGCCTGCAGCGGATAGCCCCATTTGTTTTCATCTTTATTCAGTCGCTCGAAATATTCCTGATTGGACAGACGAGCACTGAAAGGATCGGCACCTAATGCGGAAAGTCTGGCTAGCGCTTCGATCACGGAGTATTGCGCGCCAAGCCAGGGAGAGAAGCGGGAGAGCTTGGGATCAAAGCCATAGGTCATCAGCGAGCAGGTTTTCGTAAAGCCATGAACCGGAAGCTTCTGAACCGAACCGATTTCCGGTGTGTTCTGCGTTTTTCCACCAAAAGGCATCAGGACGGTACTCTTACCGATGGAAGCATCGAACATTTCGCTCAGACCACTCTGATCAGCCGTGTTGTCTTCCTGAAGAACTTCTTCAAGAGTGACATCCTTCCGGGATTCAAACGGATTGAGTTCGGTCTCACCGGGAAGAATTCTTGCGGTGACATGCTGGCGAACACCATTGGTGTTCAGAAAATCGCGATCAAGATCGACGACGGTCTGATCTTTCCAGTGCATCACCAGACGATTGGTATCTGTAACTTCTGCAACTTTGAGCGCGTTGAGGTTTTCCTTTTCGCATTCTTTAAGGAAAGCATCGAGGTCTTTGGCTTCAATGCAGACGGCCATACGTTCCTGGCTTTCCGAAATCGCCAGTTCGGTACCATCCAGACCGGTATATTTCACAGGAACCGCATCCAGGTCGATATCCAGGCCATCAGCGAGTTCACCGACCGCTACCGAAACGCCACCGGCACCAAAGTCATTGGCTTTTTTGATCAGGCGGGTCGCATCGGGGTTACGGAAAAGGCGCTGAAGCTTTCGTTCCATCAGAGCGTTTCCCTTCTGGACTTCCGAGCTGCAGGTGTCGAGGGATTTATCGTTGTGCTCTTTGGAAGAACCGGTAGCTCCTCCAATACCATCGCGTCCGGTCGCGCCACCGATATAAACGATGACATCACCGTTTTCGGGTTTTTCGCGTTTGACATGGTTTTTGGGTGCCGCACCAACAACGCCACCGACTTCCATGCGTTTGGCGACATAGCCGGGATCATAGATTTCCTCTACATAAGTGGTGGCCAGACCAATCTGGTTTCCATAGGAGGAATAACCTTTTGCGGCAGTTTTGGAGATTCTGGACTGCGGTAATTTGTTTGGCAGGGTGTCTTCAAGGCTGGCGGTAATATCGGCAGCACCGGTAATCCGCATGGCCTGATAAACATAGCTGCGTCCGGAAAGCGGATCACGAATGGCTCCGCCAATGCAGGTTGCTGCACCACCAAACGGTTCGATTTCCGTCGGGTGGTTATGGGTTTCGTTTTTGAACATCAGCAGCCAGGGTTCTTTTTTGCCATTGACATCGACTTCGATTTCGATCGAGCAGGCGTTGATTTCATCACTGACTTCCTGATCATCAAGCTTGCCTCTTTTGCGCAGCGTTCTTCCGGCGATGGTCGCCATATCCATTAACGTAACGGGCTTGTTTTCCCGTCCGTTTTCTTTTCGAAGGTTCAGGTAATTCTGCCAGGCTTCTTCCATCTGTTCTTTGAAGTGTTTGTCTTCAAAGGAAACCTGATCAAGCACCGTTTCAAAGGTGGTATGACGGCAGTGATCAGACCAGTAGGTATCGAGTACACGAATTTCCGTCACCGTCGGATTGCGATGTTCCTGATTTTTGAAGTAATCCTGAACAAAAGCCAGGTCTTCTTCAGACATCGCCAGACCCATATCCTTCACCATCTGGTTCAGGCCGGCTTCATCCAGATCGGTAAATCCTTCCAGGACAGCCACTTCCTTTGCGGCTGCATTCTGGGGTTCGGCAAGAACACCCATATCCTTTTTGCGGGATTCAACCGGGTTGATCATGTACTTTTCAATCTGTTCAAGCTGGTCATCACTGACGTGGTCCATGACCATCAGCGTACCGGAATGAATGGACACATTGTCGCGGTTGTTGAGCAGCATCAGACACTGCATGGCAGAATCTGCACGCTGGTCATACTGGCCGGGCAGATATTCAAAAGCCAGAGTTTTCTTTCCGGCCGTATCGACCTCTTCGAGCACTTCATCAATGGCCGGTTCTGCAAGAACATTCTTTTCCAGCAGCTCCAGATCAGAAGGCTCGACGTTGAAGATGTCGTAGATGTTATAGAGATCAAGATGGAAATCGGGATCGAGTTTAAGATCGGTGATCAGGCTCTTTTCAAGAGAAGAGCTTTCTACTCGATATCCCGGCTTTTTGCCGATGAATCGACGGGTATTCATTGATAATCCTCCAGGATAGATCCTTCCAGTACGGCTTCACGCTGAGCCGCTTTCATTTCCTGCATCCGTTTGTCCATTTCCGGATCCGAAAGCGCCAGAATCTGACCAGCCAGAATGGCTGCATTTTTCGCTCCGGCTTTGCCGATGGCTACGGTAGCGACCGGAACACCGGCAGGCATCTGAACGGTGGAAAGCAGCGAATCCATTCCGCCTAATGCGGAAGTCTGCATCGGAATACCGATTACTGGCAGCGTGGTCGAGCTGGCCAGTACACCAGCCAGGTGAGCTGCACCACCTGCGGCAGCGATGATGACTTTGATTCCCTCTTTTTTTGCGTTTTTGGAAAACTCAAGCACCGCATCCGGGGTGCGATGAGCGGACAGCACCCGAACCATGAACGGAATGTCCAGCTCCTTTAACTGTGCAAGGCAGTTTTCCATTACCGGAAGATCCGAACGGCTGCCCATGACAACCAAAACTTCAGCTTTTTTCTCCATATCTGTTCTCATTACCCTTTCCAATGAAAAAGCGCACCGATGGATAATCGGGGCGCGCTGAAAACATCTTTCTTATTGTTACTTTTGTTCATTAAAGTCATGACCATAACTTTATCCTCCAAAAGCCGCAGTAAGCACTGCGAGTTCCATGGTAGTCAAAAGGTTTTTTCATTTCAATCGATCCTTTTCATTCACTTTCACATTCCCTGACAGGTGTCCTTTTGAAAGCGGTTGGAAACAGAAAGAAAGACTTTTTGGTCGTCCTTTCGGGTTTTAATTGAAACGACTCTTTCGGCCGATATAATGAACTCGTTTGTGAGGAGGAAATATTAAAAGACATGGTAGAAAAAGAACAGCTCTACGAAGGCAAGGCAAAAAAAGTCTTCGCCACTGAAGATCCTGAGCTCGTCATTGTTGATTACAAAGACGACGCCACCGCTTTTAACGGCCTGAAGAAAGGCACGATTAAAGGCAAAGGGGCCATCAACAACCGGATGACCAACTATCTGATGAAAGTGCTCGAATCCAAAGGCGTTCCCACGCACTTTGTCGAAGAGATCGATGACCGTAAAACCGTCGTTCGAAAGGTCGACATCGTACCTTTGGAAGTCATCATCCGCAACAAGGCTGCAGGATCGTTCTCCAAACGCCTGGGCATCCCCGAAGGCACGGAACTGAAATGCTCCACCCTCGAATTCAGCTACAAGGACGATGATCTCGGCGATCCGCTGATCAACTCCTATATGGCCAAAGCCATCGGAGCTGCTACTCAGGAAGATATCGATACCATCACAAAATACGCCTTCCAGGTAAATGAAGTTCTCAAGGATTTCTTCAAATCCATCGGCATTGAACTGATCGACTTCAAACTGGAATTCGGCAAAACCGCAGACGGCACGATCGTCCTCGCCGACGAAATCTCCCCCGATACCTGCCGTTACTGGGATATGAAAACCGGGGCACACCTCGATAAGGATACTTTCCGTCGCGATCTGGGCGATCCGGAAGGCGCTTATCAGGAAGTATTCGCCCGCATGGGGTTTGACAAGTAAATGAGCGACCATACCGTATATCAGTCTCCGCTTTCCAGCCGCTACGCTTCCAAAGAGATGAAATATCTTTTCTCTGAGGAAAAGAAGTTTCGCACCTGGAGAAAGCTCTGGATTGCGCTGGCCAAAGCGGAACAGCAGCTTGGACTCGACATCACGGATGAACAGATTGCCGAACTCGAAGCCCATGCCGATGACATCAACTACGATGAAGCAAGAGCCAGAGAAGCGATCGTACGCCATGATGTAATGAGTCACGTTTACGCTTATGGACTGCAGTGTCCCAAAGCCAAAGGCATCATTCATCTGGGTGCTACCAGCTGCTATGTCGGAGACAATACCGATCTGATCATCATGCATGAAGGACTTGAACTGCTCCAGAAGAAAATTGCAGCGGTTCTTGCCCGTCTGAAGAAATTTGCCCTCGAATACAAGGACATGCCCGCTCTGGCTTTTACCCATTTCCAGCCCGCTCAGCCCACAACCGTAGGCAAACGCGCTTCGTTATGGGCTCAGGATCTGGTCATGGACTATGAAGAGATTTCCTGGCTGCTTGAAAACAAGAAGCTGCTCGGTCAGAAAGGTACGACCGGCACTCAGGCTTCTTTCCTTGAACTCTTTGACGGAGATTCGAAAAAAGCCGCTCAGATTGATGAGCTGATCTGCAATCAGATGGGCTATGACCATTGGTTTGCGGTGAGCGGACAGACCTATCCGAGAAAATATGACACTCGTGTTCTGCAGGCTCTTTCCGGAATTGCTCAATCGGCCCATAAATTCTCCAATGACCTTCGCCTTCTCCAGCATAAGAAGGAAATGGAAGAACCCTTTGAAAAAGGACAGATCGGTTCTTCTGCCATGGCTTACAAGCGCAATCCGATGCGCTCGGAACGTATGGCGGCCTTAAGCAACTACATTCTGGCCGATACCATGAATCCAGCCATCACGGCTTCTACCCAGTGGTTTGAAAGAACCCTCGATGACTCGGCCAACAAGCGTATTGCGGTTGCCGAAGCTTTCCTTGCCGCGGATGGGATTCTCGATCTGTATCTGAACATCACCGACGGTTTGGTGGTTTATCCCAAAGTCGTTGAAGCCGATCTGAGAAAAGAACTTCCCTTCATGGCTACGGAAAACATCATGATGGATGCCGTTAAAGCCGGTGGAGACCGTCAGGAACTCCATGAGGCTATTCGCGTTCATTCGATGGAAGCGGCCAGACAGGTCAAGGAATTCGGACGCGAAAACGATCTGCTTGAACGGATTGCCGCCGATCCTAAATTCCCGCAGAGTCGCGAAGATCTCGAAAACGCACTCAATCCTTCCCTGTATGTGGGACGCGCTCCCGAACAGACCGTGGAATTCTTTGAAAATGTAGTCGATCCGATTCTTGCCAGACATCCCGAGGCAGAACAGATCGACGCCGTTATTAATGTCTAAACTCTGAAATGAAAACCGGATTTTCGATTGTTCGAAAACCCGGTCTTTTCTTTATAAATTTTTCGTGAGAACTTACTTCTCCTCTTTTTTGTTGAAATGATAGATGACCTGTTCTTTGTCATCCAGCTTTTCAACCTCGTCTTTTGATTGTCCGGATTTACCCGTATCGTATTTATGGGTTGCACTGTCTCGAATCCGCATCAATCCTGCCGGCTGATCGATCTGGTCGATCAGTGAAAGGGCCATATCTGTTTTCTGCCAGTCTTCCATGAACTGTGAGAAATACTGTTCCATCGTCAGGCGGTAAGTGAACAGACGTGTAAGCGAAGTGTTGTTATAGCCGACACCTTCCACATCCACCAGATCCATGCGCTGCAGTTTTCTCATCGTGGTCAGCAGAGTGTTTCGATTGAGTGTGGGATTAAACCCGAGAATCTCCTGGAAGGAAACCGGACGATTCAGCTTCCAGAGCGCCTCCATAATTTCGAATTCCTTTTTCGACAGAATCAAACGCTCCATGACTTCAGCCTCCTCGGATAACCGTTTTTTGTACAATACTATTGTTCCTATTTTCTGTCTATTCACATAAAAATGTAAATTCTATCATTTAATCTTTTTCATGCCTTTTTTAATCATTTATGGGTGTTTTTACACAC
>Cam_p2__coassemble_1127_pt1 | contig 27933 bp, 29 predicted proteins | sample Cam_p2__metabat2_low_PE_009 | metagenome-assembled genome bin Cam_p2 | reverse complement strand
AGAGCCATCTTTGTGAAGAAATCCATTTCCTTCACAGCTTGTTTATCTTATCATCAGCACCAATCGATGTCAACACCTTTTGTGAAATAATTATATTATTTAACAACTGGTATTTTCTTCGATAAGTAAGGATGATTTGAACGCCTCAGGAGCGATCTCCCTCAGCGCTCAACTATATTAACACGGGGTTAATACAGAAGCAAGCATTGTTGTGAAATATTTTTGTAATTTCACAACTGCTGTTTTCTTCAGAAAACAGCTTTATATTTATACCTCTGTTCTTCCCTTCCTGTCAAATCGGAACGCTTTGGAATTTTCCTTCAAGTTGGAATTCAGTATTTCATTTTTCGGGAGTTTTCCTTCCTGCGAGCACTAAAAAACCTGCCTACTAGGACAGGTTCGGTTATTCAAAAGCGGATAAATCGATGACTCGATTGGCGTTATCATATCCTTTTTCAAAATGCTGGTAATCCTCGCGGCCCGTCCAGGTTCCACCCCACATGAATCCATGCTTTTCAAAAATCTGAACAATGGGATCATTTGCCTTAATGAAGTAGGGATTCTCCTGATCCCGATCGACATAATCCTGTGCGGTGATGGGAATCACTGCTTCCACCGATCCGTTTTCATCAAGAATGACCTGCGGATTATAAAGCGGGTTGATATCAATGGACAGACCATAGGAATGAGAGGAAGCTGCAGGTTGTCCATCAATGAAATCCGTATAAAGTGCCCGAGTGCGATTGAGCTGGGTGCTTTCTTCATCTACCGGGTGATCGAGCGAAATATTGATCACTTCGATCGGATAATTCATTTCATACAGTTCCTGGAAGATCTCTTCTGCATCTCTGGCAATCAGACGATGGACAAGAAGCTGTCCGATGCGGGTCTGTCCTTCAAAATCCCTGTACAGGACACGGATGTCGCGAATGTCTTCGATGGACAGATTTTCAAAGCCATCCACATAGAGTCTGTCCCGGATCTGTTCGGCCAGCTCTTCTGAAACCGGAGTATCCGTAAAGCATTCAGAAAGCGCCCCGGCGTCCAGTCCCTCTACATCTACCACTTCTCCGGGAGCGGTCTGCAGGATCTGTGCAATCCGAGCAGAGGAATCTGTGATTTCAGGAGTATCTGATTCAGATACGGTTGATTCAGAAATCTGAACGGATGTGGCTGATTCAGAGCTCGTCTTTTCTGCTTTTGGCTGGGAAAAGAAGAGATGATGAATGAAAACGATCAAAAGAAGCAGGATTAAAGCCACAATGCCTGCAAGCAGAAGCACTCGCCAGGGACGGATTTTTCTTTTCTTACTCATTGGGTCTGACTGTCTGAACCGGCCACTTCAAAGCCATCGTTGCGGAAGGCTTCCTGGGCTTTCTTCAGTTCTTCCTCTGTAAGTGGTTTATAGGTCTGCCCGTTCGGACCCGGTCGGGTAATGACAATATCTTCGGGTGTACTCATCTGCGAGTTGAGCTCGACGTATTTGGTCATATCGATACCGTCATAGAAGCCATTGGCGTAGCGCTGATTGAAATACTCGGCAACCATCACCCCAAGATCATCGAGAACATTCAGGCCTTCATCCTTGGAGATATTGGAATATACCACCAGAGAATAGGGAGGAATGCCGTTGGAGAGTCCGACAGAATTTCGAACTTCATTGAGGTTGCCGACTTTCTGAATGTAATAGCCTTCCATTGATCGGTTCAGGAATGAATCAGTCGAGGCATACTGCAGGAAGTATTTCAGATCATTGAATGTTCCCGGTGTGTTATAGACGTAATGCATCAGATGCATCATGAATTCGGCGTTATAGACGTTCTTGTTTTCCTGGTAGAAATCAGAAGTCTGCGGCTGATCGGAATATTTGGAAATCAGCTCCTTGTATTTGGTATAGCCGCCGAGATTTTCATATAACATATGCCCGGCGATATTATCCGAATACAGCAGCGCCGCATTAAGCAGCTCATCAATCGGGATTTTGTCTCCGACATTGTATTTACGGTGAATCGGCTGGGAGAGGTTTTCGTCATCCTCTTTTTCCTTCATATTCTCGGTAAATTCAATCGTATCTGAAGGATTGATCCGTCCTGCCGCAATTTCTTCATAGTAATAAACCGCCAGCGGGAATTTATAAGTAGAAGCCGCAGTGAAGTTGGTTTTGGCATTGGAGGATTCAATGAATTCATCCGTTACCAGATCCTGAACCGTCCACGAGATTTTGGAAGGGTCGATATTCTTACTCGCCAGATAATCCTCGATCTGAATCTTGAGATCCTCCATGGAGTTCTTGTTTACCCGTCCATCAATATTGGTAATCAGCTGAACAAGAGCCGCACTTTTCTGTTCGTTCAGAGCATCGATCTGTGCCTGCTCTTCAGAAGTCAGGCTTTCGACACTGACTACAGAAGAAGCAGTTTCCTTACCTTTATTCTTTAAGGACCGGAACAGAGAAAAACCACCCGCAAAAACCAGAATCACCATGCAAAGCGCAATGCCGACGACGATTCCAAGTCTGAGCGGATTATATTTCATTCTCTTTCTGCCCTTTTTTCTGCCGTTCTGTTTAGAAGCCATATCATCCATATTATAAGTCCTGTTTTTTAAGTCAACATCCATGGATATGAACAATTGCCTTTGATGGTCCACTCAGCGTCTTTTTCTGCATTTTATGATTTTCATTTCGTCATAAAAAAGAACACTCTGACTATTCCATCAGAGTGTTCGCATGATTTTCAGATTTTACCAGGCAACAATTTCCACGCCATCTTCATGAACAATCAGCGTGTGTTCCCATTGAGCGGAGAGTTTTCCATCATCGGTATAGGACGTCCAGTTATTGTCTGCATCAATAAATAAGGAAGCGACACCCTCGTTGATCATCGGTTCGATGGTGAAAACCATACCCGGTGCAAGAATCATTCCGGTTCCTTTGGTTCCCACATGATGAACATAAGGATCTTCATGGAAACCATTGCCGACGCCATGGCCACAATAATCAGTCACCACGGAATATCCGTTTTTATGAGCAATCTCCTGAATAGCTGCCCCGACATCCCCAAGATGTCCCCAGGGTTTAACGGCAGCAACACCCGCTTCCAGACATTCTTTGGTCACATCCACCAGCTTTTTGGCTGAATCGCTGACTTTTCCAATGCAGAACATTCTTGAAGCATCCGCATAGTGATCGTGATAGATCGTCGTGCAATCCACATTGACGATATCGCCTTCCTTCAGGACCGTATCATCAGGAATGCCATGGCAAACCTGATCGTTGATCGATGTGCAGCAGCTTTTGGGGAATCCTTCATACCCCAGAGGAGCCGGAATTCCACCATGTTCGATCGTGTAGTCATAAACGAGCTGGTCGATTTCTGCGGTCGTCATTCCCGGATGGATCTTCTCGGCAACCAGATCGAGGGCTCCGTTGTTGATCTTTCCGGCTTCACGAATCCATTTCATATCTTCCTCGCTCTTGATGAGTTTATGAGAAGGCACTCTTTTGCCTTTCAGTTTGAGGGAGAGAAGTTTTCGATCAAATTCCTCATGGCACTTTTTATATTTCTTCCCACTGCCACACCAGCAGGGATCATTTCTTGAAATCATTTTTCGATGCCTCTTTCCATTCTTCTTTTTTCTTTTCGATGATCGCCTTCAGCTTTTTAGGATTTCCAGCCACCGTCGTCAGTTTTACGGTAAGAATGCGGTCCTTACCGGCCATATCCTTAACGATATCCACTTTCGCATCGGGGAATGTCTTCTGTGCAAGCTCTTTGAGTGCCGGTCCCTGATTCCATCCGATTTCAAAAGCCATACCCCCACCGGGTTTGATTACTTTATCGACATTCGCAAAGATCTCTCTGTAGAATCTCAAACCATCTCTTCCGCCAAACAGAGCCACATTCGGTTCGAAATCCTTAACGGAATGATCGATCTGCTCTTCGGAAGGGATATAGGGAGGATTGCAGACGAGAAAATCGCAGTGCATATTTCGCTCGATAAAGGGATCGAGCATATTGCCTTCCAGGAAAACTACGCTGCCATGCAGCTTTTCATTGTTGGCCCAGGCCGTTTCGAGGGCCGTACGGGAAATATCCGATGCATAAACATCGAGTTTCGGGTTTTCCAGAGAAAGGGTAATCCCGATCGCTCCACTTCCGGTGGCGACATCAAAAACGATGGGATGATCCACGTATTCGAACATCTCATCCGTCATCATCAGCACCTGACCCGTCAGTTCTTCCGTTTCCGGACGAGGAATCAGGACGCTTTCATTGACGATGAAGTCGTAGCCGTAAAAATTCTCATAGCCCAGGACATAGCCTAAAGGTTCGCCCTTTTCCAGTCGGTGAATCCCTTCAAGATATTCCGAAGCCGGTTCTTCCTGACTGGGCTCATCGAGCTGCATATATAAATTGATATTGTGCTTTCGGCAGATCTCGTTAAGCAGAAGCATCGCTTCCTGATCCGAGCGGTCTGCCTGATACAGTCGTTCTTTTCCTTCTTTTAACAGTTCATGCCAGGTTGTCATAAGGACTCTCCTGCAAGTTTGGCCTGCTGATCAGCAGTCTGCAGGGCTTTCATCAGATCATCCAGACGGCCATCGATGATGCGATCGAGCTGGTTGACGGTATAACCAATTCGATGGTCAGTGACTCGGTTCTGCGGGTAGTTGTAGGTGCGGATCTTCTCAGCACGATCACCCGTACCGATTTTGGTCTTGCGTTCCTTTTCGTTTTTCGCATCAATTTCACGCTGATGCTCTTCCTTTACACGAGCCGCAATCGTAGCCAGTGCGGTTGCGCGGTTTTCGTGTTGCGAACGTCCATCCTGACATTTAACGATGATCCCGGTCGGCTTATGAATGATGCGCACAGCGGAGTCGGTTTTATTAACGTGCTGACCTCCGGCACCGGAAGCACGCATGGTTTCGATTTCCAGATCGTTCATATCGATATCAAAATCTTCTTCATCGATTTCCGGATAGCAGAGCACTGTAGCAGTTGAAGTCTGAATACGTCCCTGAGACTCGGTCTTCGGCACACGCTGTACACGATGCGATCCACTCTCGTATTTCAGGGTTCCATAGGCATGCTGACCGGAGACTTTGAAAGCCACCAGAGAATAGCCGCCGGCTTCCGAATCTTCAGCATCGGTAACTTCCACTTTCCAGCCTTTGGATTCCGCGTATTTGACATACATACGGAACAGATCCCCTGCGAAGATGTTTGCTTCATCTCCACCGGCAGCTCCGCGAATTTCCAGAAACGCGTTATGCGAATCGTTGGGATCCGTCGGAACCAGGAGCAGTTCGAGACGCTTGATATATTCATCCATTTTGGGTTCGAGCTCGTCGATTTCCATCTGAGCCATTTCCCGGATATCCTTATCGTCTTCCTTCAGGAGTTCTCTGGCATCTTCGAGTTCCTGATTTGCGTTTTTATATTCAGTATAGGTATCTACAATCGGAGTCAGTTCATTGGCTTCCCGTCCGAGTTTGGACATCTGTCTTCTGTCGCTGACTACGGAGGGATCCATCATTTTCTCATTGATCTCGTCCAGACGCTCTACCAGCTTGTCCAGACGCTCTTCCATTTTTGCCATTATTTCGTCCTTTCCGTGCTTGGACTGTCCGACAGTCCGTTTGGATTCATTATAACAAAATCCAAATTGGTTGAACAAATCCGCCCGCCTTTGTCAATAGGAAGGCGGTCCGTCCTTTTAAACTTTCGTCATTTTTTAACGGAGTCCTGCCACGTTGCCCCTTATCTGTCTAACCGATACAATACTAGTGTATTTTTTTAACCCTGAAGGAGCCTGATCATCATGAAAAAGAAAGTCCGTAAGGCCGTTATTCCCGCAGCGGGATTTGGTACCCGGTTTCTGCCGGCAACCAAAGCGATCCCCAAGGAAATGCTGCCGATCGTCGATATTCCTACCATCCAGTACGTTATCGAAGAAGCCGTACGTTCGGGCATTGAAGAAATCTGCCTGATTACCAATTCCTACAAACAGAGCATCGAAAACCACTTCGACCGTTCCTTTGAACTCGAAGAAAAGCTCAAAGCCAGCAACGACGAAGCGCATCTGCGCATGATTGAAGAAATCACTGACATGGTCAATGTCGTTTCCGTTCGTCAGAAAACTCCGAAAGGTCTTGGTCACGCCATCCTTTGCGCAAAGAGTTTCGTTGGAGATGAACCTTTCGCCGTTCTGCTTGGCGATAACATCGTCATCAACGCTGGCGGTCGTGAAGCCACTCAGCAGCTGATCGATGTCTACAACGAAACCGGAAAAAGCGTTGTCGGTGTGCAGCCGGTAGAGCGTGAAGACATTTCCAAATATGGCATCATCGATCCGGAACAGTCGCTCAATGACCGGGTGATGAAAGTCAGCACCTTTGTGGAAAAACCGCAGCCCGCGGATGCGCCAAGCAACCTGGCCATTCTTGGCCGCTATGTCCTGACTCCGGATATTTTCGAGCTGCTCGAAACCCAGCAGGCCGGAAAAGGCAATGAAATTCAGCTGACCGATTCCATCGACCGCCTGGCTCATGAAGATTCCGTCTATGCCTGCGATTTTGATGGAAACAGCTACGACGTCGGTGATCGCAGAGGCTTCCTTCTGGCCCAGGTAGAATTCGCCCTGAACCGCGAAGATACCCGCCAGACTATGGAAGATATCATCGAATCCCTCGGTTACGTCAAAAAGGAAGGCTAGAGCGCAATGATCACGGATACCCACTGCCATATCACCTGCGATGAGATGATGGAGAATCTCGACCAGGTGCTCGAAAACGCAGAAAACACTGGCGTGGATCTGATGATGATCATGTGCACCAGTCGTGAAGAATACCAGCGTGCTCTGGAACTGAAAAAACAGGATCCGGATCGCTTCAAAGTCGCTTTTGGCTGGTTTCCTTCCGATGCTCCATCCATCACCGAATCGGATCTTGAGTTTATCGAACAGGAAGCCGCATCCGGACGGATGGATGTCCTTGGAGAAATCGGTCTCGATTATCACTGGGATACCTCATTCAAGGATCAGCAGAAGGAACTGTTCATCCGCCAGCTGGAAATCGCCGCCAGAACCGGGCTGCCGGTTTCCATTCACATGCGGGATGCGAGTCGGGATACGCTGGATATTCTTGAAGCGCATGCCAGAACCCCGATCATCTTCCACTGCTTCTCCGGGTCTACCCCGATCATGCAGGAAGCCCTGAAGCTGGATTCGATGATTTCATTTGCGGGACCAATCACCTATAAAAACAACAAACAGGGTGTGGCCAATGTCATCGCCTGTCCGATCGATCGGATGCTTTCCGAAACCGATTCTCCCTATCTTTCTCCCGTTCCCTATCGCGGAAAAAGAAATCAGCCGGCCTATGTTGAAGCGACGGTTGAAAAAATCGCCGAGCTCAAAGACATGGAACCCCAGGATGTGAACAGACAGATTCGAAAGAACTTTCTTTCCCTGTTTGAGAAACGTTGATCTGATCATTCCACCATTGAACAATCAAAAAGAGGAAGCCGTTCACGCAACTGGCTTCCTCTTTCTTTATATTTTCAAATCTGATTTTCGATTTTATTCCTGATGTTCATGAACAACGGCAGTGTGCAGAGCCGAAGACATGGACTCTTTGAGTTCTACCGCTTCAATGGCTGCCGCAGCAAGCGGAGCAACGGAAAGAACGGTCATTTCGTTATACAGTTTCTTGTGCTCTTTCTGGTCGATCGTGTTGGTCACAATAAACTCAGTCAGGCCGGAGTTTTTCAGACGGTCGATGGCCGGTCCGGAAAGCAAACCATGAGCGCAGGCCGCGATCACCTGTTTGGCACCCTTTTCATAAAGCATGTTAATGCCGGAAGTCAGAGTTCCTGCAGTATCTACCATATCGTCGATGACTACCGCAACTTTTCCATTGACATCACCCAGCAGGTTCATGGCTACGGCTACGTTTGGTTTCGGTCTTCTCTTGTCGATAATGGCTACCGGAGCACCCAGACGGTCGGCCAGTCTTCTGGCACGAACGGTACCGCCGTGGTCAGGAGAAACGACAACGATATCTTCCAGGTTCAGACCCGGTTTGTCTTTGAGGTATTCACTGATCAGATCAAGGGTGTTGATGTCATCAGCCGGAATATCGAAATAACCCTGAATCTGGGCAGCGTGCAGATCCATCGTGATAACACGGTCTGCACCGGCTCTTTCGAGCATGGTGGCTACGAGTTTGGCCGTAATCGGCTGTCTCGGTTTGGCCTTGCGGTCCTGTCTGGCATAGCCAAAGTAAGGAATAACGCAGTTAATGCTTCTTGCGGAAGCTCTCTTGCAGGCATCAATACCGATCAGCAGCTCCATCAGGTTTTCGTTGACCGGGTTGCTTGTGCTCTGAACGAAGAAAACATCCTTTCCACGAACAGACTCACCAAGTTCTACGAGGATTTCTCCATCCGCAAAATGATGAACGTCGCAGTTACCTAATGGGATATTGAGAATATCGCAGATTTCTTTTGCGAGGTCTTTACTGGAGGATAAAGCGAATACTACAGTCGAATTTTTTACTTCTTCTTTGTTAGTCATGCTTAAGCGTTTGTTCCTTCCTTGATCACAGTCATTTCTGCCAGAGAATTTTCGGGGATCTCGGCGTTCTCCACTCTGCTAAGCCGTACCGTCGCTCCATCATGAACGAGGGCATTATGCAGAGAACTGAACGATCCAATCACCACATTGTCACCGATCCGGGTATTTCCGGTCAGTTCGACATCCGGATAAATCAGAACATCTTTTCCGATCTGAACATCCGGTCCAATCATGGTCCGATCGGGGTCCATAATCTGAACTCCCTGGTCGAGCCATTTTTGATTGATGCGGTTTTGCATCCATTTCTGCACCGCAGCGAGTTCGCTTACGGTGTTGATACCAGCCATCTCATCCGGATCGTTGGCGGGAATGGCCTGTACCTTTTTGCCTTTGGCATGAAGAATCTTTACGAGGTCCGTCAGATAATATTCATGCTGGGCGTTGTCGGTTGTCAGCTCAGACAGCGATTCAAACAGATCCTTGTTATTGAAGCAATACACACCGGCATTGATCTCCCGGATCTGTTTCTGATCTTCATTGCAGTCTTTGGCTTCCACGATCGCACTGACGGAACCGTCATCTTCGCGGACTACCCGACCGTAATGAAGGCCGTCTTCGAGAATGGCGCTCAGTAAAACCAGAGCATGGTCTTTGGCAGCTTCATAAAGCATTTCGAGTGTTTCAGGCTGGAGACAGGGAACGTCTCCGTTCATCACCAGCGTCAGCCCGGGTTCATCTTTCAGAGCTGTAGCCTGCATCACCGCATGTCCCGTACCGAGCTGTTCCTTCTGCAGGGCAAATTCCGCATCGGGGAACGCATCCATCAGGGATTGCGCTTCATAACCGGCGATGATCAGGATTCGATTGGCTCCCGCTTTTTCAAGAGCCTGTTTCGGATAAGCCAGAATGGGCCGGTCGATGAGCTGATGCATGACTTTGTTTTTCTTTGATTTCATTCGAGTGCCTTTTCCGGCCGCAAGAATGATGGCATTTCTTTGCGTCATAGGACCACCTTCCGGGGCTATTTTATCACATCGGTTTTTGGTCCGCGGTTTTCCACGGGTTTTACCTTCTTTTCTTCTGAAAGCTTTCTTTCCATCAATTCCTGATGGTTGTTTTACAACTACTGAAAACAGGACGCGAGTTCTTTCGCGTCCTGTTTTGTTTACCGGAATGTTTTGAATCGGCAATCAGTCGATTTCGTCAAGCTCCTGCTGGAGCTGGGCAATCTGGGCTTTTTTCTGATCAATCTGGCTCTGGATCGGTGCCGCTTCATTCTTGATCGACTGCCAGGCACCATAAGCGATATCCGCTTCGGATTTGGTACTGGTCACGTCATTCTGTGCGCTGTTGACATCGTTCTGGGCACTGTTGATCTGATTCTGAAGATCCGATCGCTGCGAAGGCAGAGAGGACAGTTGAGACTGAATATCGCTGATCCGACTGTTCAGGTCGTCTTTTTGCGATTCAATCTCATCCTCACTTAACGAAGGATCGGGATTGTTTTCCAGGCGACTGAGCTGATTCTGCAAAGAAGTCAGATCTGACTGAAGCGCATTTTCAGAGGGCAGCTGGTCGAGCTGACTTTTCAGGCTGTTGAGCGTGTTGCTGGCCTGATTGAGTGCGGCCTGCGCGTTAACGTAGGCATTGTTTTTGTTATTGTAATCGGCTTCCGCACTGTTGATCTGACTGTTCTTGTTGTTGAGTTCACTCTGAAGGCTGTTGATTTCGTTTTGCAGATCGGAGATCTCGTTTTTGAGCTTGGCTTTCTTTTCGGCGTTGGCCACATTCGTGTTGCTCGATTGCGGACGGTTGGCTTTATTGGCCTCGGCCAGCAGTTCATCAAAGGACTTACCGGTTTTGGCAATCAGCGCTTCGTTAACTTTGCGCTTTTCCTCTTCGTTGAGCTTGTCATACGTGGTCTTGAAGGAGGTGATTCGCTCCTTACCGGCATCCGAAAGGCTGTCGTATTCATTGACCCAGTTCATCAGATCTTCAAAGCCTTTGGAGACCGTTTCCGTTGAGGAATCTCCGGTAACGGCGTTATAAATCATCACACCTCCACCAACGAGAACAAGAAGGGCCAGAATTGCTCCTCCAATGTACCAGGCCATCTTTGAAGAGCCTGAAGAGGATCTTCTGCGACTGCCGGAATAGGTATAGGAATCGTTAGCCGGTTCATCCTCATCGGAGTTCAGATATTCCCGACGCAGGATTGGTTCATCCTGTTCAAGAAGATTCTTGATTTCATCATTATTCACACGAACCGTCTGACCCTGTTCTTCCGTCTGTGAAGCAGGCGTATTGGAAGAAGAAAAAACACGGGTGGTATCCGTGGTCGTATGCTGCGTTTCCATCAGTTCGCGGTTGGAAGGCATCGGTCGGGTCACTTCGATCGGCTCATCGCTTTGCACGCGAGTCGACTGGAGCGAGTTTTCCGGTTTGATGATTACCGTGGATCCGGGTTCCTCATTGACAAAGGTTGGAATTTCCGGGTTTTCTGCTGATTTCGGATTTTCAGAATTTGTTCCGGTCTCTTCCGAAGTCTGATTGTCGGAGGATTCAGAAACATTTTCCTGTTTACGGGTATTTCTGGAATAAGTCTGCTGGAACTGTTCGGAAGTCTGGCGCGCTTTTTCAATGCGGCGGCTTCTTTCCTTGTTTCGGGCAAACTCATCAATTTTCTTTTCCATCTCGGGATCGTCACTGAGTGAATCCAGCAGCGAATCGAGCGTATCATTTTCGCGATCGTTCATGAGCATCCCCCTTTTCGTCTATTCTAACAAATCTCCATGGAATTGTTGGAAGGCGTCCTCATGCTTTTCCGATCGCCATTCAGATCGCTTTTCGAGCCGGTAAATTCCATTTCCAATGGGATTTTCGATCGGATTTTCCGATTTTTCCCGGTTTCTGAGCCAGAATCCAGATTTCCTGACAACATGGATCATCCAGAAAGGGCTGGATTGAGCGGGTATCGAGACCGTTGATGGAAAAAGCAATATAGGATCTTTTCCTCTGAGGATGATCCGGATCACTGAGAAAGCCATCGCTGACCCTCTTTGGCGCTTCGAGAAAAGCGCCTTCCTGAACCAGTCGAACTTTCATATTCGTAAACAGCGTTTTGAGATCCTGGCTTTCCATGCTCAATGAAAAAGGACATAGATAAAGCGGCGTTTTCATCAGCTTCTTTCGCTCTTCTGGATGATCCTTTAAAAACAGGCTGGCCGGTTCAAAATCCCGAAAGCGAAAGACGCGCATCAGCAAGCGTTCGATTTCCAGGGTCTGCTCATACAGAATGAAAACCTTCTTTTTCTGAATATGAAGCGTTCGGCTGATGGCTTTCAGCTTTTTCCGACATTCCGGACAGAGCGGATTCTGTCCGTTCAGGATTTCTTCCAGCGAGAGAAACGATCCGATTTTTTCTGAACACCAGAGACATCGTTCATATGTTTCAGCTGGCGAATACAGTTTTTCAGCGCCTTCGAGGGACTCAAGCAGAAAGCCAGACTCTCTCCATACGGGTCGGAAAAACTTCTTCCGGCTCGTCCGAAAATCTGAATCAGACTCGCCTCGGTAAAGACGGGATGATCGGCGTGGTAGACGATCACCTGAACGCTGGGAACGGTTATTCCTCTTTCGAGAACGGTTGTACATATCAGCACCCTGCTTTTTCCGGCATGAAATCTGGCCATGATTTCATCCTTGTCTTCGCTTTTTGATGTGATGGCCTCCACTTTGAAAAACGGCCGAAGCAGATTCTTCATCCATTTCGCATCCCGAATCCGGGGAACAAAAAGAAGGACCTGTTTGTTCCGCAAACGAAATCGGATCAATGTCAGAATGGTTAACCCCAGCATCCCGGCTTTCGAGCAATAAAAAACTTTGGGAATACATAGCGGCTTCTGATGCGGTCGCTTGAAGAGAGTGACCATCTCCATCTTTCCTTCTTCAATCTGCTTCAGGCATTTCTGATCCGGTGTGGCCGAGAGAAAGATCTTCTGCCCGATACAGCTTTGCATGGCGATGGCTTCCAGCACCGGATTTCCCGCATAGGGAAAAGCATCGAGCTCATCGAGAATAAGCAGATCAAAACAGAAGGGATAGCGATAGAGCTGATGGGTCGTACAGACAATCAGATCGCCATCCGTCTTTTTCGTATACCCCTGACAGACCGGAATGACTTCCAGGCTTGGAAAGTTTTTCGAAAGACGCTGGGCAATTTCGAGAACCACCTGTCTTCTTGAAATCGCAAAGCAGACTTTTTTTCCCTGCGCCAGATAAGCCGCAATGCTTTCCAGCACGATTTCCGTTTTCCCGGCACCACAGGCGGCATAGATCAGCACATCCCTTCCGGACTGAAGAATTTCCAGTGCCTGATGAGAGACTTCTTTCTGAAACGGTAACAATTCAAATTCCAGATGAGGCCGAACCTGAAAGACGGAGCGTTTGAGATGGGGTGAAGTCGGAAGGGTATCGGCTTCCAGCCGACCAAAATCCAGACAGCGCCTGCAGTACCATTTGTTCTGGTCCTGATAAAAGAATTGAGGATCCATATTGTGACAGCGAAGACATTTCATACTCGTTTGTACGACTGGAATCTGAAAAAAAGGCAAAAAAAAACCGCCGAAATCGGCGGAATTCTTTTTAACCTTATTTCTCGTTCTTGTCGTTGCGTCCGTATTTTCTGTTGAACTTTTCAATACGTCCCTGAGCAGCAGCGAAACGCTGACGTCCAGTGTAGAACGGGTGGCAGTTGCTGCAGGTATCTACGCGAAGAGTATCGCCTTTGATGGTCGATCCACTTTCGAAGGTATTGCCGCAGGAAGAGCAAACAACAGTAACGGTATGGTAATTAGGGTGAATTCCTTTTTTCATCGCCATATCCTCCTTCCGCCTTAAGCCATTTGCTGGCTTAAAGTAAGTGCCTATGCATTATAGCAATCTCCCCCATCCCATGCAACCCGATCCCTTCCACAAAAAATGCGAAAAAGACCCCGGATCCTGCGGCTTTCCGCTCTCAATCGGAATCGATCCTTCTCCGACTTTGAATTGCTTCATTTTGCACACCAAACGTTTTTTCGTCCTCCGGAATTTTCTTTCTCTTCTTTGCTTTGAGTTTGATCATGTGTGAAAGAGTATGATGAAGGCAATGAACAAATGGCAGAAAATCAAAGGTCATCTTTCGACCATCAATCGGCACAAAGCCAAAGTAACTTCGCTGTGCCTGAAATGCGGGCTGGTCAAACAGGGGCTGAAACATGATCTTTCCAAATATTCTCCGGTAGAGCTGAAAACCGGATTCAAATATTATCAGGGTTATCGTTCCCCGATTGATGCGCAAAAGGAAAAAGAGGGCTATTCGTTTTCCTGGCTGCATCATAAAGGTCGCAATCCCCACCATTGGGAATACTGGCTGGACAATGCGCCGGATGGAATTCGTCCGGTTCGCATGCCGTTTAACTATGTCGCCGAAATGTTCTGTGATCGGGTAGCGGCAAGTATGATCTATCTCGGTGACAAATATACCGATGCCAGCCCACTCGATTACTACCTCGCTCATCAGAAATCCACAGTAATCGATCCGAATTCCGAGCGGGAAATCCTCTATCTTCTCCGTGAACTTAAAGACAAAGGACTCGAGACCACCCTGGCGGATATTAAAGAAAGACTCAGACGATATAAAAAGACAGGATCTTCCGGAATTTAGAAGATCCTGTCTTTTGATTATGGGATTAATCCTCTTCGGTCAGTGAAAGCAGTTCGAGAATCCGGTTGAGATCCTGCTCATCTTCAAAGTGAATCGAGATGGAATTGGGACGAATGCGAACGGGCGTCTGGAAGAACTCCTGAAGCTGACTGGTGGCTTCCTTAATATAGATGTTGTCTTCAAACGGTTTTTCCTTCGGTTTGTCCGTCGGCTTTTTGGGTTCGTTGTATTCGCGAACCTTCTGTTCCATCGTACGCACCGACCAGCCCTGCTCATACGCGTCTTTGGCCAGTCTGCGAATCTCATCGGCATCATGCAGACTCAACAGCGCACGAACATGACCCATCGACAGCTTTTTATCGATGACCATCTGAGAAACTTCATCAGGCAGTTTGAGCAATCGCATCAAATTGGAAATATGTTCCCGGCTCTTACCGACTCGAGCAGCCAGCTGCTCCTGGGTATAGTGAAGATTTTTGATCAGCTGTTCATAGGCTCTCGCTTCTTCGATAACATTCAGGTTTTCACGCTGAATATTCTCGAGAAGGGAGATCTCCATCATCTGCTGATCATCAAAATCCACAACGATTGCGGGAATCTTTTCCTTTTCGGCCAGCTTGCTTGCCCGAAGACGTCGTTCTCCGGCAATCAGTTCATAGCCGTGAATGCTTTTCTTGACCAGAATCGGAGTGAACACTCCATGCTCTCGAATGGAAGTCGCCAGCTCTTCCAGCGCCTGGTCGTCAAAGACCTTACGCGGCTGGTAAGGGTTTGGGCGGATTTCGTTGACAGAGATTTCACTCTGTTTGAAGGAATCCGTCTGAACCTGTCCATTCTGAATGTCATCGAGCATCTGAGTAACGTCCCCTCCGAAAATCGACGAGAGACCTTTTCCCAGTCGGGAATTATTACTCATATCTGATCATCATCCTTTATATTCAACATTTCTTTGGCCAGTGCCTGATAGGCTCTGGCGCCTTTGCAGCGATAATCGTATTCAAAAATGGAAACTCCGCGGCTCGGTGCTTCGGAAAGCTTCACGTTGCGCGGAATCGAATTCTGATAAACCAGTCGACCAAACGTCTGTCTGACTTCCTGAGAAACATCCACCGAAAGACGGGTACGCTCATCAAACATGGTCATCAGAAAGCCTTCGATGGAAAGCGCAGGATTGCTGGTTTTCTGCACCAGACGAATCGTCAGCAGCAGCTGCGTCACCCCTTCCAGGGCGTAGTATTCACACTGAACGGGAATAAGAACACTGTCGGCAGCCGTCAGGGCATTGGTATTGAGCAGGCCAAGAGAAGGCGGGCAGTCAATCAGAATGAAATCATAGTTGTCTCGAATGGATTCGAGCGCGTTTTTGAGAAGCGACTCTTTTCCCTCGCCTAATCGGTCCATCGCCAGATCCGCACCGGCCAGAGAAATGTTGGCCGGAAGCACATCCACTTTGGGCAGGTCATTATGAACAATTGCCTGCGTGATCGGGTAGTCTTCAAGAATCACATTGAAAACGGTCGGCTGCCCATTACTTTTAAGAGCGGACAGGCCATGAGAAGCATTTCCCTGCGAGTCGAAATCGACAAGCAGGACTTTTTTATCCAGTCTGGCCAGCGCACTGGACAGATTGATGGCTGTCGTGGTTTTTCCAACGCCGCCTTTCTGGTTGGAAATCGCGATAATTTTAGCCATGAACAACCTCCAGTGGCTTTTTCTTGATCTGCGAATAGTTTCGCGGATAAATACTCGGGGTCTTCCCGGTCTTTTTGAAGAACAGATTGATCCGGTTGCCCTCTTCCAGTTCGAATTTTTCAATTCGATCGACTCTGGTCCTGAGCGCTTCAAGAGCCGGAGCAGCATTTTCAAGTTCTTCCAGTGCTGCAGACCCCTTCAAAGCGATAAACGTGCCGTCATTTTTTACCAGCGGAATGCAGAGTTCCAGCAGGATGGAAAGCCTGGCTACGGCTCTGGCACTGACCACATCAAAAGCGGCCCGATGGTCTCTGGCATAATCCTCAGCCCGTTCATTCACAATCTTCACATTGCTCAGACCAAGTTTGGAGATCACTTCTTCCAGAAAGCGACACCGCTTGCCCAGTGGCTCCACCAGGGTGAATGTTCGCTCAGGCCAGACAATGGCTAACGGAATTCCCGGAAAACCGGCTCCGCTGCCGATGTCACATAAATGATTGAAATCGGTAGTTAAAAAAGGGAGAACCGAATCATAAAAGTGTTTTTCCCAGACTTCTTCTTCTTCGGTAATGGCAGTCAGATTCATTTTTTCGTTTCCTTCCTGCAGAAGAGTCAGATAGTCTGAAAACTGCTGCATCTGCAGGTCGTTCAGGATCAGGCCCTGATCGGAAAGCTGGCTGCGAAAAGTCGTCTTATTCATATTCTTCAGTATATCATGCAGGTTTTTTCTTCATTGCGCGGGATTGAAAAACCGATCCTCATGGCGCACCTGCCTCTTTCCGTATGAAAAAAGAGCAGGATCAGTCGTCCTGCTCTTCCTCATCATCGTCGTGTTCTTCGAGAAGCTCTACGCTTTCTTCTTCTTCTTTTGCTTCGTTTACATCGTCTTCTTCATCTTCCACGCTGAGCGCATCGGTGTCGACAATGGTATTTGCGGCACTCTGTCTCTTGCGAAGATCCCAGGTATTACCGGGCAGAGATGCAAAACGGCCGTCAATGGACAGATCTGAATAGAACTGAGCGATATTGTCGTCGCACTGAGAAGGTGTAAATCCCATCTCTTTGGAAACGATATTCCAGAGCTCAAGGAATTTCATCGTCTTGTTTTCTTTGGACAAAACGTCATAAGCCAGATCAATCATTGATTTTTTCATATCATTTCTCCTCGTGATTCATGTTTACATGGATTCAGGCGCACTGACGCCAATCAGGCTGAGCGCATCGGCCAGTACAATCTGCACGGCCTGAAGCAGAGCGATACGCTTGGCACTGAGTTCGGGATTCTCCGGATCGTTGACTTTGCATGCGGAATAAAAGGAATGGAATTTGGAAGCCAGGTTCTGAATATAGTGAGTCATTCTGTGAACCTGACGGGTTCTTCCGGTCTGTTCAACGACAGAGGGATATTCCGCAAGGACTTTCAGCAGTTCAATTTCCTTTTCGTTATCCAGCCCTGAAAAATCCTGAGGGGCCGGATAATTCGCATTGCGCAGAATCGAGCAGATTCTGGCATGTGCGTATTGCGCATAGTAAACCGGGTTTTCATTCGACTGAGAGACCGCAAGGTCCAGATCGAAATCAAAATGAGTATCGAGTGCTCGGGAAACGAAGAAATAACGAGCCGCATCCGTTCCCACCAGATCCAGCAGATCGGCGATCGTATCGGCATTGCCCAGTCGTTTGGACATTTTTACTTCTTCGCCATTTCTGACCATACGAACCATCTGAATAATATCCACATCCAGCGCATCGGGATCATTACCCAAAGTGGCCATGGCGGCTTTCAGACGAGGAATATAGCCATGATGGTCGGCACCGAAAAAGTCGACCAGACGGTCAAAACCGCGCTGGTATTTATCGTTGTGGTAGGCGATATCCGGAACCAGGTAGGTATAGGAGCCATTGGCTTTTCTGAGCACGCGGTCCTTGGTATCTCCAAATTCCGTGGTTTTAAACCATAACGCGCCATCCTGCTCATAGGTATATCCATTTTTCTCGATCTTCTCAAGAGCGCTGTCCACTTTTCCGGAATCACGCAGAGCCTGTTCGGAAGACCATACATCAAAGTCCACACGGAAACGGCCAAGATCCTTGCGAATGTTGGCGAGTTCATAGTCAATTCCCTGTCTGGCAAAGAATTTCAGGTTTTCTTCACTCGGTTCAAGATAGATGTTCGGATAGTCTCTGGCGAGCTCTTCGGCTTTGATTCTCACATCTTCGCCCATGTAGCCGTCCTGTCCGATTTCTGCTTCCTGACCATGAGCCTGCGCATAACGAGCCCAGAGCGATTTGGCCAGATTGGCAATCTGGTTACCGGCATCATTGATGTAGTATTCGCGGGTTACATCATAGCCGGCTTTTTTCATGATTCGGCTTGCCGCATCACCCCAGGCAGCCCCACGGGCATGACCGAGATGAAGAGGTCCGGTCGGGTTGGCCGAAACGTATTCGAGATTGACCTTGATGCCTTTGTCGGGAAGCTGACCGAAATCAGATCCTTTTTCAAGAATTTCCGGAATGATTCGGGAATACTCATCGCTGGCCATGGTGAAATTGATAAAACCAGGTCCGGCGATCTCCGCTTTTTCAATGGAGGGATCATCAATGGCATCCACAAGATCCTTCGCAATATCTGCAGGTTTGCGATGCAGGGTGCGGGCGAGTTTCATTGCCAGATTCGTGCTGTATTCACCCTGTTCCTTGCGTTTGGGGATCTCAATGGTGATCTCTTCTGGAGTCAAATCGAGACCGAAAGCTTTTTTTGCCGCCTCGCTCAGGGCGGTGGCCAGTGTCTGATTCATTACTGCCATTTGTAATCCTCCTTTTATTCTTCATTTTCCTCGATGGGTTCTTTATCTGAATCTCCGCGATCAAAACTCAGATCAAACGAGAAGCTTTCGCCCTGTTCAATCCGGTAGGAAACAGAGAGGTTCTGCGAATTTTTCAGAATAATAACATGTTCAAGCCGGGCTGTCATTTCACCATAAGGGGTAAGCATATGGGCTTTTCCGCTTCCGTGCCCAAAAAGATAGAGAATCGTAACGATCTCGGAATGGTTTTCGATGACCACGCCCTTTTTCAGGATTTTCCAGATCATCTGTTCTTCACCCGATCGCATGCGAATCAGTTTTCCATCCTCTTTTAATGCTTCCACTTCGGCTTCGCCTTCAAAGAGAATTTCGTGTTCTCCATTGGTCAGGCGGCATTTTACTCTGTTCATAGCGATGAAAGTTTATCACAACGTAATTTCAATTCAATTGAATTCCACTATGAATAAAGACGCCTGCTCCAATCAGGAACAGGCGTCATTGATTTTTGGATAGTACAGTCGTTCTGTCCGGGTCTCCTTCATGGAAATCAGGGCTTTAACCACCTGCGAACAATTCGAAAGATTTCGCAGCTGACCCTGGTCCAGAACTTTGATCGCCGCTGCGTTTTCTTCCTGATAAGGAAGAAATTCACGGGATTCGAGGGTTTTGACAATCACATACAGATCGGGATTCATCCCTGCAGTCCGAACGTCCTGTCGCATCTGTTCAACAGTCGTCTTTGAGGGAGAAACCATCCATTCAAGCAGCCGGCGATTGAGAATCCGATCAGCCAGATCCGTCAGTACGGGATCGGGTGAATCCAGCGCCTGACGCATTGCCGTCAGAACGGAAAAATCATCCAGTGCCATGAACGCTTTCAGGCTGTCTTTGACCTGATAGACCGGTTCAAGCAGATCGATCGGACAGGAATTTCGGATTTTTTCATATTCCGTAAAAAAGGAAACCACCAGCAGTTCATAACTGGCCGCATCCGGGTGCAGATAGACCTGCCAGTACATCTGGTAACGGGCCATGATATAGTCCTCTACCGAATGCATTCCGGATTTCTTGACACAAAGTCTTCCTTCTTTCACGCGAAGGGTTCTTAAAATCCGCTCGAGGTCAAAATGGCCATAACTCGTTCCGGTAAAATACGCATCCCGAAGCAGATAATCCATTCGATCGCAATCGAGCTGGCTGCTGATCAGATCTTCGAGCAGCGGCACATCACCCTGATGGCGAAGGACCGAAACAATCATTTCCGGAAGAGCGGGATTTTCCTGGACCAGAATCTTATTCACTTCCGAGTCGGGATCCGTAATGATCCGACAGGAAAGATCTTCATGATGGATGTGGGTAATGCTTTCAAAGCTGTGGGAAAAAGGACCATGGCCGATATCGTGAAGCAAAGCGGCACAAAGTCCGGCTTTGGCCTGCAAAGGGGTCAGACTTTCTCTCACTCCGGGAACTTCTTCCAGTACCCGGCGGAAAATTTCATAAACCCCCAGAGAGTGGGAAAAACGACTGTGCTCACTGGTGTGATAGATCATGACATCTCCACCCAGCTGCCGAATCCTGCGCAGCCGCTGAAACTCCGGCGTATCGATCAGTTTCCAGATCACTTCTTCATCCACATGAATGTAGCCGTGAATCGGATCCCGAAAGACATGAGTTTCACTCAGCTTCATGATCGAATTCCTTTTTCTCCATGGAAATGACTTCAAACATCAGTGCGGCTTTCTCTTTGGAAGCCTGCTTGAAGGTTTCCTTTACTTCGACTTCCAGCACGCGATTTCCAAACTCGATGACCAGATGGTCACCGGTTTCCACTTCACTGGAAGGTTTGGCCGGACGGCCGTTGAGCAGAACTCGTTTTTGAAGGGCGAGTTCCTTGGCCGCTTCCCGGCGTTTGAGCAGTCTTGCGGTTTTCAGATATTTATCCAGTCTCATCGAACTTACGCCTTTCTGAATAATGGGTCTTCAATCACGGAGATAATCTTCTCCAGCAAATGCATGTAATTCTTTTTCTTTTCAAACGCGATCTGAATGGTTCCGTTTTTAAACGAAAGCTGAATGGAACGACTCAGTGCGTTCATCGCCTCAAACAGCTTCAGACCATCCGCATGCCGGCTCCAGTCATGACTGAGAACAATGACAATCTGACTGCCATTCTGGCTGAGCGTATCGACATAATCCTCATTGGCGAGCAGATCGAGACGTTTGGCATCAAAGAGGCTCTGAACTTCTTTGGGAATGCGACCAAACAGGTCTCGAGTCCTCTTTTCGCTTTCCTCGAGTTCCTTCCAGGTCCGGATGCCCTCAATTTCCTGATACAGTTCGAGCTTGTCTCCATCATTGGAAGTAAAGGGCGCAGGGATATAGCCTTCAAAGGGAATCTTCGCCGTTTTGAGCGGTTTGATTTCTTCCGGTTCGGGCTGAGGTTCTCCTTCATCCTGACTTTTCTTTTTCGCGATCGCTTCCGATAACATTTCCAGATACATATCCAGACCTACCGAATCGATGAATCCGGCCTGTTTTGGTCCGAGCATGTCGCCGGCACCACGAATCGTCAGATCTCGCATGGCGATCTTGTATCCGGAACCGAGCTGTGTGAATTCCTTGATCGATTTCAGACGCTTGGCGCTTTCTTCGGAAAGCTGTTTGTTTGGCGGAATCAGCAGGTAACAGTAGGCCAGCTTTTCTCTTCGACCCACACGTCCACGAATCTGATACAGCTGAGCCAGACCGAAACGATCGGCATTTTCAATAATGATGGTATTGGCATTGGCAATATCCAGTCCGGTTTCGATAATCGTCGTGCACACCAGAATCTGATACTTGTTCTGCGCAAAATCGATCATCACGTTTTCGATCTCATCGCGACTCATTCTTCCATGAGCCACACCAATCGAAACATCAGGGAATTTTTTCTGCAGTTCATTGGCGGTACGGAAAATATCTTCTACCCGGTTATGCAGGAAGAAGACCTGACCACTTCTGGCCAGCTCTCGCTGGATGATCTCTTCGACCACGGGGCCTTTTTCTTCCATGACATACGTCTGAATCGGATGACGATGGGCCGGTGGCGTGTTGAGCTGGGAGATCGTTCGTACGCCAATCAGCGACATCTGCAGTGTTCGCGGAATCGGGGTGGCCGAAAGGGCCAGAACATCAATGGAGTTTTTCATCTCCTTGATCTTTTCCTTATGATTGACGCCAAAGCGCTGTTCTTCGTCAATGATCAGAAAGCCGAGATCCTTAAACTGAATGGATTTGGAAAACAGCCGATGCGTGCCGACGACGATATCGATCGATCCGTCTTTGAGTCCTTCGACTACTCGCTTCATCTCTTTGGTCGAAACAAAGCGGTTGACCAGGGCGATGTTGGCTCCGGTCGCTTCAAAACGCTTTTTGAGCGTCTGGTAATGCTGCATGGACAGGATGGTGGTCGGACAAAGGAAAGCGACCTGCTTACCCGCGCAGATGGCCTTAAAGGCACAGCGCATGGCGACTTCGGTTTTTCCATAGCCGACATCTCCAATCAGCAGATGATCCATGGGCTTCGGTTTTTCCATCTCCGCCTTGATCTCCGCGGTCGCCCGCAGCTGGTCCGGAGTGGATTCGTATTCGAACGCTTCATCGAATTCGCGCTCGAGCGCATCATCCTTGGGAAACGCAAAACCGATATCTTCGGTTCGGGCGGAATAGAGATCCACCAGTCGTCCGGCGATTTCCTCGACTTTGGCGTTAACCTTCTTCTTCGTCTTTTCCCATTCATCGGATCCGAGTCGGGAAAGACGCGTTCCGGCGCCTTCCTTGGAGACATATTTTCGTACGAGCTGGAACTGAGTAACCGGAACATACAGATCGTCTCCACCGCGATAAACAATATGAAGATAGTCTCGTTTGATCCCTCTGACTTCGCGGGTTTCCACACCGATATACTGGCCGATACCGTATTGAGCGTGAACAACATAATCCCCGCTTTCCAGCTCGAGGATATCGTTGAGGGCATTCGCCTGAGAGAACGTGTTCTGATAGGGGACTTTCCGGTTGAGATGACGGAAGATTTCTCTTCGTGTATAAACCGTGTATTCCGGAGTGGAGAAGCCCTGATAAAAAATCGGATCAGTCAGATGAAAATCCTTTATTTCCATTTTCTGACTGAGCAGATCGAGATCCTGTTTTTCCAGCGCAAAGAAGACATTTTCTTTGGCCGCTTCTTCAGGTACCCATTCCAGATAATTCAGTCCCGGAGCGTCTACCGTCTGAATTCCGGATTCTTCCGGCAGATCAAAAGGCTGGAAGCAGGAAATCCGGAAGGGTTTGCGCAGGTCTTCGAGCTTGTGCAGATCATGAAACATCACATAACGAGGCAGCGCCTGGAAATCCTGAACTTCTTCCTGCATATAGGAAGAGTTGTCTTTCATGATCTGTTTGGCGGCATCTTCCACATCTTCATAAGGGGAGAAGACGACCTGTCCATCGCAATAATCAAGCAGAGTAGCAGAAGGCACCCAGGAAAAATATCGATAAAGTCTGGCCTGCGGATCATAGGATTCAATGGCTCGCAGATCTTCTTCAATGGCTTCTTCAAGCAGATCCTGTCCTGCAGGTTCGAGTTTGGCGAGCTGCTCAGGGAGCTTCTTTTTTACATTTTCGGTAATGGTTGCGATCTGTTCATCGGTAAAGAGCCCATCTGTGGCCGGTACAAGGGTAACCTCATGAGCCGGTCGGACGGTTCGCTGGGTTTCCGGATTGAAGAAACGGATCGAATCGATTTCCGTATCGAAAAACTCAATACGAATCGGATCGGGGTAGTTGAGCGAATAGACATCGAGAATTCCCCCGCGCATCGCAAAAGAACAGGGTTGTTCGGCATAGTTGACTTTCGCATAGCCCATGCGCTGCAGTTTTTCACTCAACTCCTTGCGGGAGATTTCATCCCCATCGCGAAGGGTAATGCAGCTGTCCTTAAAATATTTCGCGTCAGGAAGAAAACGGGTAAACGCCGCGGTATTGGTAATGATGAGTTTGGGAAAATCCTGTCCCATCTGATAGAGGGCGTTGATCTGTGCGTTTTTCTCTTCGGGACTGGCGGCAATTGCCTGCAGACGCAGCGATTCGTCCATGACAAAAAGCAGCACCTCCGGCTCAAGCATGGCGAGTCTTGAATAAAGCTGCTGCGCTTCATATTTATTCTTTTTGACAATAATCCGGGTTTTCCGATCAGTTTCGAATGCGGCTGCCATGAGCAGAGCTTCTTCCATCACGGAAAGATTGCCGGCTTTTCCATCCGGTTTGATCAGCTCCTGAGTGACCGGATTGGTCTTCAGCGAATTCAGGATGGGATTGACTGGTTCCTGGGACAAAGCGTTTCTCCCTTCTTTATTAATGAGGATCGATGAATGACGATGAATCCTGATTGAATGATAACAGGCAAAAATGACGATTATTCGTCGGCTTTATCGGAATAGGATTTCTCGTCTTCCCCTGCGGTATAGGTTTCCGCAGATTTCGATGCTTCTTCCTTAACGGGTTCTTTTTTCTTTTTGGGTTTTACATTATAGCGGTTCATGGCTTTATTGAATCCCTGACTGATGGAAAAAAGAACCGCACTGGCCGCATGATCGATCGCTTCATTGAGCGGATCGATTTCTTCGGGTTTGAAACGGGAAAGCACGTAATCCGCAATATCCATCTGTCGATTTCTTCCGATGCCGACCCGGATCCGATCAAAGGTATCGGTCATGGCACAGGAAATGACGCTTTTCATGCCATTATGTCCACCGGCCGATCCTTTGGTTCTCAGCCGGATACTTCCGACTTCCGTATCCATATCATCGTAGATGACGAGCAGATCTTCGGGAGCAATCTTGAAAAAGTCCATGCAGGCACGAACGGAAAATCCGGAATTATTCATATAGGTTTCCGGTTTGAGCAAAACGACATCTTCTCCCCGATAACGGGTTTTGACATAACTGCCTTCAAATTTTTTGCGGTCTACCGGGGTTTCCATTCTTCTGGCGATTTCATCAATCACCATAAATCCCGCATTGTGACGGGTGTTTTCATATCTCACTCCCGGATTGCCCAGTCCGACGATCAGTTTCATAGTTCTACCTCTTTCGAAATATTGTGAAGGAAAAAAGAATGATCCGTAAAACCTCTGCCCGGATCACGAAAAAAAAGGGACGATGTCCCTGTTTTTTTCTATTCAGAATCCTTGCTCGGAGTATAGAGGATATGGAGAGCTCTGGACGCTCCTTCTCCTTCCGAGCGGGTGGTGATGTCTTTCATATCGGAAAGCGCAGCATGAATCGCCTTGCGCTCATCGGCAGGCATGGGTTCAAGCGCGGCATCCACTTTCGTACGACGAACGTCTTTAGCCAGACGAATGGCCATACGGGTGATCTTTTCATAACGGTCTTCTTTATAGCCGTTGACGTCAATCATCAGGCGGATGTGTTTTTTGAATACACTGCTGGCCGCATTTCTGACCAGACGGTTGAAATCCTGGAGGGTATGACCCTGTTTACCGATCAGTACGGCATTGGCATTAGTATCGACACTGACCCGATAGAAATCGTTTCCGTCGGAATCATCAAGATCCACAACGACCGTGCCATTCAGTCCGGCATTGTCAAAATAGGTCTGGATATAGTCGTGGATGAATACGGTAATATCGCCAGCAGCCCAGGCTTCGATGGTTACCGTACGGCCAAGACCCAAAAAGCCGGCTTTTTCTTCCACAACTGTATAAGTGAGCTGGTCCTGTCCAACTCCTTTGGCCGCACAGGCTGCGGCAATCGCTTCTTCAAGCGTCTTTCCGGAAAAAGAATCAAATTCCATAGGATTTACCGTTTCTTTCTGTTTTTCAGAACTCCCTGTGTCCGTTCTTCAATCTGTTTCTGTTCACGTTTTTCCAGATCTTTTTCAGAAATGAAGTGGCTGAGCACGCTGGTGCATGCACGGATAATCGAAGAAACCAGCCAGTAGAAAGACATGGCGATTGGCCAGGAGATGTACATGAAGGCGATCAGTGCAGTCGTCATGTACATGGTCATATTCATCGTATTGCCAAGCATTCCGCCGGTCTGCTTCGGTTCCTTTTTGGTTTTCTTTTCATTGCGTTTGGAAAGCTTGTTGATCCACTTGGGAATCTGCATCTGTAAAAGGGACATGACGATCATCAGGATATACACCGTGATCGGGCCCCACTGCAGATTCTGGAAGCCCTGCAGAGGTGTTTCGGAAAGGGGCATGCCCATGAAGGTTCCGTAAACGGTGGTAACTGCGCGCATGCAGGCATAGAACATACCCATCATGACGGGCAGCTGAATGAACATAACAAGCATGCTTCCAAAAGGATGAATATCGTTGTCGGAATAAATCTTCTGCAGTTCCTGAGCCTGGAGCATTTTGGAACGGTCGTCCGTTTTACCCTGGTACTTGTTCTGGATGCGGGTGATTTCCGGCTGGATTTCCTGCATTCTTTGCTGAGAGACCTGAGACTTGTAAGTCAGAGCGAAGATCAGCAGCTGAATGATCAGCGTAGCCAGGATGATTCCCCATCCGGCATCGGTGAAGCTGGCGAACAGGTTGATCAGCTGAGCGATCGGCCAGACGATCAGGCCATCAAACCAGCCTTTCTTCCAGGAAGATCCCCAGGTCGTTGCCGGAATGATCACGGTCGAATCTGAAGAGGATTCCACTTCTTTTTTCAGGTCTTCATCGGTCATTTCCGAAATGTTGACCTGACTCTTTTCAATTTCGGTGTCTTCGAGAGCGATGACCTGATCCAGTTTGGTCTTTCCATCGGTACCTCTCGGATTGGAACAAGCCGCAAGTCCGAGGGCCACCAGCAGGCAGACCATCAGGATCCGGCTTTTCTCCAGGAGTGATTTTCTCATACAATTTCCTCTTTAACGTTCTCTTCTCAATTCCTGCAGCGCCCGTTGTTTCAAACGGGTAAGAGCCTCTTTTCGCTGCTGATAATCCATATTCATAAAGGCGGGCCGGACAATCAGAATCGAATCGAATGGCTCATCAAAAGTATACACATCATCGACCAGCGCTCGCACCTGTCTTTTGGTGCGATTACGCATCACGGCATTACCGATCTTCTTGCCTGCGCTGATCCCCACTCTCGCACTGTCCAATGCTCTCGGGCTGACATACAGCACGAAGGCTTTGGAGGCGACGGAATTCTTTCTTGAAATGATGGAAGAGAACTCCGTGTTTTTCAATACTCTGCGTTCCCGTTTCATACTGGGCGAATATCGAAAAAAATCACCTTTGCAGGTGATTTATTAAGCGGATAAAACCTTTCTGCCTTTAGCTCTTCTTCTGGCCAGTACTTTTCTTCCGCCTTTGGTAGCCATACGAGCGCGGAAACCATGAGTTCTCTGATGTTTGATTTTGCTTGGCTGGTAAGTGCGTTTCATCGTTCCAAATCCTTTCGTTTATAAGAATAAAACCTTTTTTTCTTCTCAATTGCGTTTGTAACTATAACATGTCAATTCCGGCAGTGTCAACGCGCATAAAACCGGTGAAGAAATTTAAAAATGCTTTTCGTATCGGCAAAAATCCCCCGTATCGGTCAGAAAAGGAAATTGGCGACGATTGCCGGACGAAACAAAAGAAGAATAACATACGAAATTTGATTTTCATCAGCCGTATGAATTTTTCCCTGGCCGATCCAATTCTGATTTCTGTTCTGTTCGCTTTCTTTTTCAGACCCAACCATTTTTGCCCGTTTCATTCGGGCAATTCTGCCCGCTTCATTGTGGCAATTTTCTCTGTTTGTCTTTTCCGGCTTTTTTCAGGATATGACTTTCTGACGAACCCGTTTCAGACTCACTCTGTTTCCATATATATAACGAGGTCCATATCGACAACTTCCTCTGCCGAATTTGCTTCAGTCTTTGTTCTCCATTCCCCGTCTTTTCCGGCTAGTCGTATATCCAATGCAGAAACCATCCTGTTCCGGTATCCACACCTGATTTACCGATCCCTGTTTTCCACAATCCAAAAAGAATTCCCCGGGAATTCCCGATGAAATCCGCATTTCTTATCGAAGATCGACTTTCATCGATCCTTGAATTTTAAAAAAACCGGGGTTTTCCCCGAATTCCATTGAGT